>ENA-ORBV01000568-ORBV01000568.1-microbial-mat-metagenome-genome-assembly--contig:-NODE-568-length-85160-cov-57.180929_pt1 | contig 85160 bp, 56 predicted proteins | sample MGYA00237777_ERZ505514 | MGnify/ENA primary metagenome ERZ505514 (study PRJEB26160, sample SAMN06269048) | microbial mat metagenome | isolation source: Oligotrophic lake microbial mat | place...
TTTCAAGCAGAAGACGGCATACGAGATTCGCCTTAGTCTCGTGGGCTCGGAGATGTGTATAAGAGACAGCGTGCGCACCGATCGGCGCAGCACGCCGCGGTACGGCGCCGTATGGCGCAGCACAACGCAGGACGGCGCGGTACGGCCCAGGACGGCGCGCTACGTCGCGCTACTCCGCGCACGCGTCCAGTCGTGCAACCCGCTGCTGCTCCCTGCCCACTGCTCCCTGCTCCCTGCTCCGCTTTACACTCCCCCCATGTCCTCTGCGCCACCGTTCTCTTCATCTGGTTCTCCGGGTTCGACAGACGAGCACCCTCACCGCTACACCGCGGCGGTGGCGAACGCCATCGAGTTGAAGTGGCAGGCGGCGTGGGAGGACTCCAACGCCTTCCATACCCCCAACCCGGGCGAGCACGGTTTCGACGGGAGCAGGCCGAAGTTCTACTGCCTCGACATGTTTCCGTATCCCTCGGGCTCGGGACTGCACGTCGGCCATCCCGAGGGCTACACGGCCACCGATGTCATCAGTCGCTACAAGCGACTGCGCGGCTTCAACGTGCTCCATCCGATGGGCTGGGATGCCTTCGGCCTGCCTGCCGAGCAGTACGCAGTGCAGACCGGCGTGCATCCCTCGATCACCACGCTGAAGGCAATCGACACCTTCCGCCGCCAGCTCAAACGCTTCGGGTTCTCCTACGACTGGTCGCGCGAGCTCTCGACGATCGATCCCGACTACTACCGCTGGACGCAGTGGATCTGGCTGCAGGCGTATCACGCCTGGTACGACCCCTCGGTCAACGCGGCGCGGCCGATTGCCGATCTCCTCCGCGAGCTCGAGAACAACCTCGCCTACATCGGGCCCTCGGGCGAAGTGATCCGCGGCCAGGTGTCGACACACCTCGAGGTGCTCGGCGGCGAACCCATCGGCGCTCGACGCTGGCAGGAGCTCTCCCGCGACGAGCAGCGCGACTTCCTCGGCGATCTGCGCCTCGCGTATCGCGGCGAGCAGACCGTCAACTGGTGTCCGAAGCTGGGCACGGTGCTGGCCAACGAAGAGGTGATCGACGGCCGCAGCGAGCGCGGCGGGCATCCCGTCTTCCGGCTCCCGCTCAAGCAGTGGATGTTCCGAATCACGGCCTACGCGGAACGACTCCTCAAGGATCTCGAGCTCATCAGGTGGCCCGAGTCGACCCGCACCATGCAGAGCGAGTGGATCGGTCGCAGCGAAGGTGCGGAGATCGACTTCGAACTGGAAACCGGCGGCGAGAGCAAGGACCCGGGTGACGTTCTGCAGCTCGAAGAGATCGGCTTCCTCCGCGTCTTCACCACGCGGCCCGACACCATCTTCGGCGCCACCTACATGGTGGTCGCTCCCGAGCATGCGCTGGTCGATGCGGTCATGGCCGCGGGCGCCCGCAACCCCCGCACCCCTCCCAGCGGCGCCGACGCCGCCGCAATCGCCTCGTATGTCACCACCGCCCGCAACCGCTCGGACATCGATCGACTCGCCGACACCCGCGAGAAGACTGGCGTCTTCCTCGGAGTGATGGCGGTCAATCCGGCCACGGGCGAGTCGATTCCGGTGTGGACCGCCGACTACGTCCTGATGGGCTACGGCCACGGCGCAATCATGGCCGTCCCCGCTCACGATCAGCGCGACTTCGCCTTTGCGCGGCGCTTCAACCTGCCGATCCGCCAGGTGGTCCGTCCTTCGCCCGACACCCCCAGCGATCCCGCACACGCCGCCTTCGCCGAGACGGTCGCGGCGTGGACCACGGCCTTCACCGAAGAGGGCATCGCCTGCAACAGCGCGAATGCCGAGGTGGCGCTCGATGGACTCTGGACCAGCGAGGCGACCCGGGCCGCAATCGAATGGCTGGATGGCGCGGGGCTCGGGTCGCGCCGCGTGACCTACAGGCTGCGCGACTGGCTCTTCAGTCGGCAGCGCTACTGGGGGGAGCCCTTCCCAATCGTCTTCGATGAGGCCGGCAACCACTACCCGGTGCGCGAGGACTTCCTTCCGGTGCGGCTGCCGGAGATGGAGGACTACAAGCCCGTCGAGCACTCGACGCCGGTCCCGCCGCTTTCGAAGGCGACGCACTGGGTGAACACGACTGCGGGAGAAGCCGGAGTCGACGCCTCGAACCTCGCGCCGGAGACGCGGGTGTGGCGCGAGACCAACACCATGCCCAACTGGGCGGGCTCGTGCTGGTACTACCTGCGCTACTGCGATCCGCACAACACGCAGCGATTCGTCGGCGCCGAAGCCGAGAGCTACTGGATGACCTCGGCCCGTGCCGACGGTTCACCGCACGCCGGTGGAGTCGACCTCTACGTCGGCGGCTCCGAGCACGCGGTGCTGCATCTGCTCTACGCCCGCTTCTGGCACAAGATGCTCTTCGATCTCGGCTTCGTCTCGACCCCGGAGCCGGCCGGGCGACTCTTCCACCAGGGCCTGATCCTCGCCCCCGCCTTCCAGCGCGACGATCGCACGCTCGTGGCCACCGACGAGGTCGACGAGATTTCCGAAGGCTCGTTCGTGGAGCGAGCCACCGGCACGCCGGTGATCCAGACCATCGCCAAGATGAGCAAGTCGCTCAAGAACGTCATCAATCCCGATGACGTGATCGCCGAGTACGGGGCCGACACGTTCCGGCTGTACGAGATGTGCATGGGCCCGCTGGAGGCGAGCAAGCCATGGAACCCGCGCGACATCGCCGGACCATTCCGCTTCCTTCAGCGGCTGTGGCGGCTGGCCCTCGACGAGCGCACCGGCGAGGTCACCCTCGGCCAGGAGGACCACCCCGAGCTCGAGCGGCAGCTGCATCGGACCATCCATCGCGTCGGCGGCGACATCGAGCGTCTCTCGATGAACACCGCAATCGCCGCCCTGATCGAGTTCGTCAACGCCGCGACCAGCTCCGCTGCGGCCGGCACGCCGCTTTCGGTCGATCAGATGCAGCGGCTGCTCTGCGCGGTCGCCCCGTTTGCGCCCCACCTGGCCGAAGAACTCTGGGAGCGGCTCGGCGCCGCGAGCAACGCGTCAACCTCGGCCGGCGCTTCGTCCCGCGGGACAGGCCGCGCCGCAACCGTGGCCCTCTCGACCTGGCCCGTGATTGATCCAGCGATGCTGATCGACGACGAAATCGAGATGCCCGTCGCCTTCAACGGCAAGGTGAAGCATCGCGTGATCGTCCCCGCCACCGCCGAGTCGAAGGACATCGAGCGCCTGGCTCTCGCCGACAGCAAGGTGATCGAACTCCTGGCCGGCAAGCCCATCCGCAAGATCGTCGTGGTGCCCGGCAAGATGGTGAACATCGTTCACGGGTGACTGGAGCTGCGCTTGGGGGAGGATCAGCCGCTGCGCCGCCTTGCGGGGAGCGGGGAGCAGGGAGCAGGGAGCAGGGAGCAGGGAAAGATGGCAGCGGGTTGCACGCGTTGACGCCCGCGCTGCATTCAACGCCTTCGCGAGCGCACCGGTGCGATCGTCCATGTCGTGCAACCCACTGCGGCTCCCTGCCCCCTGCTCCCCCTTCCAACCACTCGCGCAACCCCGTCCCACGTCCCGATCCGCCATGAACCCAACGCTCTCTCTCCTCCACTCCCATCGGTCCATCCGCAGGTTTCGGCCGGGTGCTGTCCCGCGCGAGGATCTGGAGGCGGCGGTGCGTGCGGGGCAGATGGCTTCGACCAGTTCGGCGGTGCAGGCGTACTGCGCAATCAACATCACCGACATGGCGGTGCGCGAGCGTCTGGTGGCGCTGACCGGCGGTCAGGAGAAGGTGGCGGCGTGCGGCGCGTTTCTCGTCATCTGCGGCGATGAGCGGCGGCATCGGCTGATCGCCGCCCGCGCCGGCACTCGCTATGCGGGAAACCTCGAGTCGTTCCTCGTCGCCGCAATCGACGCCACCCTCTTCGCCCAGAATCTGAGCGTGGCCCTGGAATCGATGGGCTACGGCATCTGCTATATCGGCGGCGTGCGCAACGATCTCCCGGAGGTCGATCGCCTTCTGACAACTCCCGAGGGCGTCTTCCCGCTCTTCGGTCTCTGCGTGGGCGTTCCCGACGAAACCCCTGAAGCGCGACCGCGCCTTCCAGTCAGCGCGATCCTCTTCGATGATCGCTGCCCGAGCGACCGCGACTCGCTCGCGGCGCTCGACACCTACGACGCCGAGTACTCCCGCTACCTCGCCGCCCGCGGCGCCGCTCCCCGAGCGTGGTCCGAGGCCATGGCCCGCAAGTTCAGCGCGGCAGAGCGCAACGGACTGACGGCGTACTACGAGTCGAAGGGGGCGGTGCTGGGGCCGGGGTGAGGTCCCGACTGACGAAGAGGGACACCGTCGCCGAGTTCAGCCGGTCGCGCAAGGATCTGAATACGGCCGGCAATCGGGCGAGCACGGTCCATCACCTCGACGCCCGGATTGAAGCCGAGCATCGTGTCCTCCCACTCGATCAGCATGCGAAGTCTGGTCTCGGGATCGAACTGGGCGAACCACCGAGCACTCCCGCGCCCCTTGGCTGCGTCGCGAGGCTGCCCGAAGTGGCTTCCCGCAAGGAGAAGCGAAGGGATCGAGCCGACGGCTGGTCTGCTGACCCATCGAGGTTCGAGACCGAGCTTCGACGCCGCAGGAATGCCGCTCCGGGCAGCCGCAGCCGAGGGACGCTGGAGAGTGCTACGCCTCGGCGAGGATGTCCTCCTCGCCACGGTCGTGGCTCAGGACCTGCTCAGGCCGATGCACGGGCGGAGCGTATCGCTCACCCGACTGCCGAGGGCCCATTCCAGAATTCGGCTTGCGGGGGCGGGCGTATGGGAAGAAACTGCCGCTTGCCCGGGTTCGTCAGAAGTCGAGTTCAGCCGACATGTCAAGGTCCTTCCGCATTCATCACGCCGCACTTCAGCGCCGAATCAGGCGCCACGGCGCTGCTCCGGTGCGCGCTGCTCTTCGGCGAGCGGGGTCGATCGGCTCGGTCATCGCCATGATCGTGGTCACCGTCGCGTCGTCGACGCCGGCGTGGTGCTGCTGCGGGCTTCATCAGAGTTTCAATGCGGTGCTGGCGCTGGTCGGTGGTGAATCGGCCGAGGTGACGATGACGCCGCGGGTGTCATCGAGCGTCGCGACGGTGAGCATGAGCGTGGTCGACGAAGCGACGCCGTGCCCGTACTGCCGCGCGGCTGCGGGCGCGATTGACATTGGGGTTGGCAACTCGGTCGACGGCTCGGCCAACGGAGCCAACGCCGAAGGCGAACGCACATCGCGGCCAATGTCGCACGACGACGATCGGCCCTGCCGATGTCATGAGCGGTCTTCGGATGCGCGGCTGGCATCATCAGCCGCTGGCGATGCGTGTTCGGTCGAACTGTTCACGATCCTGCCTGCGTTCGAGCTGGCGCCGATGCCCGGCGCAATGACGGCCGATGCGTCGGTCGTGCGGCGCTTCCAACCGCCGGAACGCATCGCCCGACCGCCGGCCCCGGCGCAGTCGCTCTGCGCGCTTCATTGCATGCTTACGGTGTAGCTCGAGGGCATATCGCCTCGCTGCGGCGTTCCCGCGCGGTCTGGCGTGAGGTCGGGATTCCCGAACCTGCGCCAAGACCTCGCGACCTGAACCCCCAATTGCGAAGTCCCGATTGAGAACCCCCGATTGGGAACCCCCGATTGAGAACCCCCGATTGAGAACTGTGTGGCGCGCCTTGCGTCGCCTTCGACCTACCCGTCAACTCGTGATCTGCCCGTGCCTGGACGGGGTGCCCAACCGGCACCGCATTTCCAAGGCACCGGCTGAAGGAGCTTGTGATGTTCAACGTCAGCCTTTCATCGCTGCGGACCGCGCAGGATGTGATTCGTCTCGTCATCCGCCCGCTTGCCTGGGCGCGTGAATTCTCGTTCATGCCCTCGTTCATCCGCTCGTCCCCCCTCTCGATCCCCCTCTCGATCAGCCGAGCACTCTGCGTGGGTGCGCTCGCGCTCACCACCGCCTGCGAGAGCACGCCGCGGGCGTCGGATGCCTCCGTCGATCCAGCGCGTGCAGCGGTCGCCGCCTCGGAGAATCCCCCCGCCGCCGCCTCGGCCCCCGCGACCGACGGGCGGACTGCGCTGATCTGGGTCAACGGCATGGGCTGCCCGCTCTGCGCCAACAACGTCGACAGCCAGCTCAAGAAGGTGCCGGGCGTCGAGGATGTGAAGATCAATCTCGGGACCGGCATCGTCAATGTGCGCCTCTCAAGCTCCGGCCCGTCGACGCAGGCCCAGCTCGAACAGGCCATCGACCGCACCGGCTTCACACTGGTGCGCATCCAGATGCCAACCGATTCGAAGTCGGCCGGAGGTGGCGCGTGATCGAGGCCGTCATCCTCCGGGGTCGATCACGCGTGCGCAGCGTGCGGCAGCGTGCGCTCGGTCTCGCGCTCGTGATGCTCGCTGCGCTTGCCGCCGCGCCAGATTCGCATGCTCAGACGCCGGTCAACGGCTTCGGCGCCATGCAGCCGTCGGTCGGTCACTTCACCGTGCACTCGATGGTCAACTATCGCCAGTTCGACGGCGACGAGACCACCCAGGAGCGGGACATTCGTCAAGTCTCGATTGCCACGCAGGTGAGTTACGCCTTGCTCTCGAATCTCGCCGTGACGCTCGATGTGCCGGTTCTCTTCAACCATCTCTCGAGGAGCGCCGTGGCCACCGGCGACTCCGCAACCGGAATCGGCGACATGTCGCTGCTGGTGAAGTGGCGACCCTGGCAGAACGACACGGGGCCGACCGACACGATGCGCCTAGTCCTCGTCGGCGGGATCCAGATGCCAGGCGGCACCGAGACGTACTGGGATTCGACCGGCGAGGAGTGGAACCCGCTCTTCGGCGCGATCTTCTCGATGGTTCGAGGCCGACACGGGGTCAACGCCGATGTGATCTACGAGCTCAACACCGGCGGACACTCGCGGCCCGACGGCTTCCGCTACGACGCCTCGTACCTCTATCGACTCTCACCGGCCGAGTACGGCGCTGAGAGCTCCGGCGCCGCGATCTACGCGGTTGCCGAACTCAATGGCCTCTACGAGACCAACGGGAACCACCAGCTCTTCCTGGCCCCCGGCGTGATGTACGAAGCGACCTGGTGGACCGTCGATGCCACCGTGATGATCCCGCTCGCCCAGGATCTCAAGGATCGGCCGGAGACTGAGATTGCGTTCGGGGTGGGGTTGAGGTTGAGTTTCTGAGGCCGTCGGCTCCGCCGACCGTGCCGCGCAAAAGGCGGGTCGGCTCCGCCGACCGTGCCGCCTCCGGCGGCTTGAGGAGTGCCGCTGGCGCGGCACGCTTCCATCGCTCGGCACGATCGACACGGCGCTGACTGGGCCAGCGTGGTCGATCGAGCCGAGCGGTTTTTTGGGTTGCGGGAACTTCACCGTCGCGAAAGAGTGGCGCCCGCAGCGGGCCACCTCCGCCACCCCGCGCACGCACCCAATCGTGCAACCCCCTGCGGCTCCCTGCTCCCTGCCCCCTGCTCCCTGCTCCCTCTTCCCCGCCGCCGACGGCGTCAATCAAACCGAAACACTCCCTTGCGAAACGCATAGACGTATCCCACCACCGAGGCGGCGATGAAGAAGAGGATGCGGGCAAGGAAGAGGCCGGCTTCGGGGCTCTGCGGCTCGAGCTGCGAGAAGGTCAGGGCCCAGGGGTAGAGGAAGATGATCTCGACGTCGAAGACCAGGAAGGTCATCGCCACGATGTAGAAGCGCACGTTGAAGCGCTTGCGGGCCGAACCGATCGGGTTCATGCCGCTCTCGTAGGTCGTGCCCTTGACCACACCCTCGCGGGAGGGACCGATCAGCTTGGTGGCGATGATGTTGACCACGGCGAAGCCGATGGCCATCAGGACCAGCACGCCGATTGGGAGGTAGGAGTCGATTTCGAAGGCGAGAAGCATGGAAGCGGGGATGGTAATGGGTGGGGGGCCCACCGGGGCGTCGGCTCTGCCGACGGGGGCTGAGGTGTGCCGCTGGCGCGGCACGCTTCTTTCGCTCGGCACGATCGACGCGGCGCTGGCTTCGCCAGCTTGGTCGATCGAGCCGAGCAGCTTTTTGGGGGCCGGATGCCGGATGGCGACCAGGAGGTCGACGATCCCAAGGAGCAGCAGTCCCAGGGCGAATCTCGCGCACCCCCAACTGAATCGCCGGGAATGCCGCCGCTCACATGCATGGGAGTTCGTGCGTCCCCTCTCGGCGGCGGCATTTCCGGCCCCAAACAGGTGCAGCACACGCGGCATACCTCAGTTCGTTGGCGCCAGCCAACGAACCCAGTCGGCGAAGCCAACGCCCCTCTACACTCGCCCCGCGCGGGGCGTAGCTCAGCTTGGTAGAGCGCCTGCTTTGGGAGCAGGAAGTCGTCGGTTCGAATCCGGCCGCCCCGATTCCCCAGTGAGTGCCGGATGCGGAAGCTGCGCGTCCGCACGCGGCGACGAAGCCCGTCCCCGAGACCTGCCGGGTCAGCACGGGTCCCCATCAACGTGGTCGCCTCCCTTCCCATGTAGGTTGTGTCTGACGGATCGCCGTCGGCCCCAGCTTGATCATGGAGCGAGCAGCCAGCCGGCTTCCTGCTCGCTCGAAGCCGGGCGGATCCGTCGACCACGACCGAGCACTACAGCCGGTGGCGAGAGTCACCCGGGCTGAAGGTCGGGGTGCCTTCGTGCCGATGTACGCAAGGGATTGAGACGCCTGGCGTTCTGCGATGTGCGTTCGGTCGGAGGGGTGATCTGTGCTGAATCGTCGGCCGAGAGAAGGATCTCGCTGCTGCTCGTCACGCTGTTTCACGTGAGGATCCGCCCTTGCATTCACATCCGATTGCTCCTCTGGTTCCGTCATTCTCAGTCCGATTGCTCGCGTGCGCAGCCTTGGCGGGCGGGCCTCTCATCGTGCCACTGGCGAACGCCGGGGAGTACACCGGCGCTGGTGGGGTGATACCCGACGGCATCTACGGAGAGAACACGCCCGGCTACCTCGTCTCTGCCATCACGGCGACCGACTCGGGCGCTGTGTCGAAGCTCACTGTCACGCTCCAGAATCTCACGCACTCCTGGATCGGGGATGTCAGCGCGACACTGACGCATGTCGAGAGCGGCGCCACGCAGTCGCTCTTCCATCGCGTCGGGTTCCCGACGACACCGCCCTTCGGCGACAGCAGCAACCTCGGCGGCAACTACGCGTTCGCCGACTCGTTCGTCGGCGACCTCTGGGCCGCCGCGGCGCAGGGTGGCACCACCTACGTCGTGCCTGGCGGAACGTACTTTGCGACGGCGAGCAACGTTGGTACGAAAGTCCTGCTCGACAGCACGTTCGTCGGTGTTCCAATCGCCGGCACGTGGGAGCTCACCGTCGGTGACCACGAAGGCGGCGACCTCGGATCACTCGGAGGATGGACGATCGCCTTTGAAGTCGGGGCCAGTTTCGTCTGCGGCGACGCGCTCGCTGGCGACTGCCTGACACCGCGCAATTCGCCCGCGTGCAACGATGCCGAGTGCTGCGAGGAGGTGTGCCTCTTGACTGACCTCTGCTGCGAGATTCAGTGGGATGCGCTGTGCGTGCAGCTGGCCGTTGAATTCTGCGATCCGGCACCGCTGTTCGTCGAACCCCTCGCGTACAGCAGCATGGCGAACTCCCCGTGGGACGTATCGCAGTTGGGTGCCAATCGAATACTCGAGACCTTCGAGGACGGCATCCTCCACCTGCCGGGGACGACGATCTCGGCGGGGGCCATCAAGAACCCCGGACCGACGACGGATTCCGTCGATGCGGACGATGGTGTCGTCAACGGCATCGGAACAACTGGTCGATCGTGGTCGGTGCCGGCCGGGACGCCGGTGAACTTCACCTTCGACCCCGCCGTGCTGGGGGGATATCCGAAGCAGGCTGGCCTGGTCGTCACCAGTTCGGCATTCAACACAACGGTGACGATGACGGTGTATCGACCGAGTGGAACGATCCTGTCGCAGACGATCTACAGCTTCGCTGCTGGCGGCGTTCAGGGATCCACGGCCGACGATCGATTCGTCGGAGTGTCGGCAGGCGGTGGCATCTCCAGGATCACGCTTGCTGCCGCGACGGGCGAGCTCGAACTTGATCATGTGCAGTACAGCCTGCCCGTGCCCGACGGAGCCACGATCTATGGACCGACTCCGTACGTCAGCGCCGCGAGTTCGCCGCTCAACGTCGCCGGTCTCGGTTACAGCTTTGCGCTGGAGGACTTCGAGGACCACGCGTTTGACACGCCCGGCGTCTCGCACAATTTCGCGTTCATCGTCCCGCCAGGGCCGGTGACCGACTCGGTCGACGGCGATGACACCGTGGTCGACGGCTTCGGCATCAACGGTCGCTCGATCTACACGGGTGCGCAGCCCGTGACAACGCTCACGTTCGACAGCGATGCGCTGGGCGGGCCAGTCACGTCGTTCGGCATCGTCGCGACTGACTCGCTCACGGCCAATCAGAGGATCACGCTCTCGATATTCAGTCCAGCCGGACAGTTCGTCGGTCTGCGTGAGTTTCCGCCACTCTTCGACAACCTCAACAACGGCACAACCGCGGAGGATCGATTCCTCGGGTGCGTCGCGCCCGGCGGCATCGGGCGCGTCGAACTGAGCCCCGGTTTCATCGAGTACGACCACGTCCAGTACGCGTTGCCCTCGCGCATCTTCGACCCCTTCGTCGGTCCGACTCCGTACCTCAGCGCGGCTGACTCGCCCTGGTCGGAATCGGAGGACCCACCTGCGCACTACTTCCTCGACACCATCGAGGACGCGAGCTTCGACGATCTGCCCGGCGCGAGCGCGACGTTTTCTCAGGTCGTTCTTCCCAGCATCTTCACAGACTCGGTCGACGGCGACGATGGCCTCATCGACGGCAACGGCAACGGGGGCCACACGTTGCTCCAACTGCTCCCGGGTCCGATGCAGATCACCTTCGACATCGTCGACGGCGTGCTCCCAGGTGCGTTCGGATTCGTGTGGACCGACGGCGGCGTCGGACTGTCCAACGTCACGCTGCAGGTCTTCGACGGCGCCGACATGCTCGTGTCGGAGAAGACATTCCTGTCGCTCGGCGACAACTCGTCACAGGGAACAACCGCGGAGGATCGCTTCCTCGGCGTGAGCGCCCAGGGAGGCATCGGCTCTGTGCTCATCTGGTCGAACCGCGCGTTTGAAGTGGATCATCTTCAGATCCTCGTGCCGTACGTTCCGGCGATGGAAGGCGATCTCAATGATGATGACGCAGTCAACGGCGCCGACCTGGGTCTGCTGCTGGGCAATTGGGGCGGAACCGGTGCCGGCGACATGAACGCCGATGGCATCGTCAACGGTGCCGACCTTGGCCTGTTGCTTGCACTCTGGAACTGAGAGCGTCGGGCATGCCCCAGCTCGCTGGGGGGTGGGGCGGCGGGCCGAGGGGGTGCAGCAGCGGGTGTGGACCCCCGATGACCGTCACACCGCGGCCCACACATTCAATCGTGCAACCCACTGCTGCTCCCTCCCGGCTCGCGCAGCGAGCCTCCTGCCCGCCGATCTCTTCTCCCTCGGGCTCGCGCCAGCGATCCCTCCCCCGCTCATGCTCACTCTCCGCCTCTCATCCGCTCGTGGTCGCACGCAGATCGGCTGGCTCGACAGCCATCACACCTTCTCCTTCGGCGAGTATCAGGATTCCGCCTTCATGGGGTTCCGGTCGCTGCGGGTCCTGAATGACGACATCGTCGCGCCCGGACAGGGCTTCGGGACCCACGGCCATCGCGACATGGAGATCATCTCGCTGGTCCTCGAGGGTGCTCTCGAGCATCGCGACAGTCTGGGGCACGGCGCGGTGCTGCGACCGGGCGAGGTGCAGGTGATGAGCGCCGGCAGCGGCATCCGCCACAGCGAGTTCAACGGCGTGAAGGATGCCCCGACCCACTTCCTGCAGATGTGGATCCTGCCCGAGCGACAGGCAATCACGCCCAACTACGGCCAGAAGGACTTCCCCGAGTCGGCCCGACTCAATCGCTTCATCCGCGTGGCCGGTCGCGACGATCTCTCCCGCGACGGGGCGCTGCCGATTGCCCAGGACGCCGACCTTTTCGTCACCACGCTCGAAGGCGGCAGAACCGCCGATTGCACCCTCCGCCCCACCCGCTCCGCGTGGGTGCACGTCGCGACCGGCCACGTCCTCGTGAACGGCATCGCCCTCCACGCCGGCGACGGCGCCGCAATCACCGACGAAGCGCGGATCCAAGTGACGGGAGTGGCGCCAAAGTCGGAGCTGGTCGTGTTTGACCTGGCGTGAGAGTCGGACGGAGACGGGGTCAGGAATGAGGAATCGGTTGCAAGTCTTGGGCGTGCGCACGATGCAGCGCGTTGCGTCCCGGTATGGGCGCGATCGCCGCAACGGACAACCAACTCCTCATTCCTCATTCCTCATTCCTGATCCCTCGTCCCAGCAACCATCTCACCCCGCCTCCCGGCGCAGTCCGTCCACCCCCCGACTCACCCCTGCGGCGGTCTTCGCGACTCCTTCAGCACCACGCGGACCACCAGCCGCTCGTTGTTTCGCATGAGGACGATCTGGACTTCGTCCTGCGGCTTGTGCTTGCGGAGATTCTCCATGAGCGAGGCGGCGCCGGTCATCTCTTCGCCGTTCCAGGCGACCAGCACATCGCCGGGCTGAATGCCTGCTTCGGCGGCGGAACTGCCTTCGCCGACGGCTTCGACCAGCACGCCGTTGGCCACATCGCCGCCCATCGCCGGAGTGACGCCGAGGCGCACCGGGCCGTAGCCACGATCGGTTCCAGCGCTGCCCTCGCTCTTCTGGAAGACGAGCTTGTCGGGTCGCGTGGCGAAGTCGCTGGCGATGGCTTCGACCAGATCGACGACCTTGATCGCTCCCGACGGATTGACGGTGTAGCCCTTGTCGCGCGGCGTGTGGTAGTCGTTGTGAAGCCCGGTGAAGGGGAAGACGACGGGGATGCCGGCACCGTAGAAGTTGGCGTGATCGCTGGGACCGCGACCCGACGGATCGGCCCGAATGGTCAGCCCGCTCTTCTCGAAGTGGGGACGGAGGATCGCGTCGAAGTTCTCGGCGGTTCCGGTGCCGCTGACGACCAGCTCGTCCTGTCGCAGCCGGCCGATCATGTCGAGATTGATCATCGCCATGGTCGCATCGCCCGAGACCGTCGGGTTGCGCACGAAGTAGCGCGAACCGTGCAGACCCGACTCCTCCGCGGTGAAGCCGAGGAAGAGGATCGAGCGACTCGAGGCACCCTCGGGCAGGGCCTTGGCGTCCGCCGCGAGTCGACGCGCCAGGAGCAGCAGGCCTGCCGTTCCCGAGGCGTTGTCGTCGGCGCCGGGATGGAGCTGCCCGCGATAGGCGGGCGAGGTGCCGAAGTAGCCGTAGCCGACGTGATCGAAGTGGGCGCCGATGATGACCCACTGGTTCGCGAGGTCGCCCCGACCGTGGATCACGCCGCCCATGTTGCAGGTGCGGATCGTCTTCTCGCCGAGATCGGTGCCGAGGCTGACCTTGAGGTCGTCGGAGAGATCGACGGTCTTGACCTCGCCGCGATCGGCGAGCTTGCGCCACTCGAGCAGTGTGCGCGTCTCCCTGGTTCCGGTGGTCAGAAGCTTCTCCGCAAAGGCCTCGGTGACCTGGATCATCGGGATCGCGAACTCGCCGCCGAACTGGCTTGATTCAGGAGTCTCGAGAGAACTCTTGCCGTGCTTGGCCCCGGTCGGGTTGACGAGGATCACGCCGACTGCGCCGCGCGCGGCGAGCTCCTGGAACTTCGGACGCAGTCCCGCGAACTCGCTGAAGCGGCGATCGCTCCAGAGGCTCTGGCCTTCGTCATCGAGGGGCTCGTAGCGGAAGAGGATGGCGATCCGACCGTCGAGGCGTCGATCCGCTTCGAAGCTGGTGTAGCCGTCGCGGCCTTCACGCAGGCCGTAGCCGACGAAGGTGAGCGGCGCGGTGACCTCGCCGATGCCGGAGTTGCCCAGGACGATGAAGTCCAGACCGACACCTGCCGGGGCTCCGTTCACGGCGAACTCGGCGCGGCGCACTTCGAGGCCGCCACCGGGAAGATCGAAGTGCTGCCTGTAGCTCGTCCAACTGCGCTGCCCTTCCGCAGCCGGGGCGTCCGACTCGGCGGGGAAGGCCGGTTCGAGCCCGGCTTCCTTCATGTAGTGCTCGAGGTAGTCGGCGGCCAGTTCGAAGCCGTCGGTGCCGGGAGCGCGGCCGTCGAACATCGGGTTCGAGAGAGTCTGCACATGCTGATACCACTCGATGGCATCAGGTCCGAGAGTCTCGAAGAGTTCGCGGAGATTGGCGGTCGAGGCATCGACCGTGACCGCGCTTTCGGCGGGCGAGAACTCCCGCAGGTTGCGGGGCGCCTCGACCACCTTGCCAATCGGACTCACGTCGCCGGCCTTGGGATCGTCCGGGGTCGTCTTGGCGTCATCGCCCGGCCCTGCCTGAGCGCCGGGGACGGCGACCGCGAGCAGCGTGACGGCGCACAGCGCGGCGAGCGACGTGGCAGCCCCCGCGGCGAGAGAGACGGCGCAACGACGGCGCGGTGAGGTGGCGCGAGACATGAAGCAGGCTCCAGGATGAGGGGATCGGGTGAAATCGGCTGTTCTGCCGCAAAAACCGCAGCGGGCGAGTCTAGCACGACAGCCCCCCGCATCTGCCGCTGCGGCCCAGGGGCGCTGGAGCGCGCGCACGTGTGACCAAAGTGCCCTGGTCGCAAGAACGAACGATGCCCCTGTCCACCACTCCTCGAAGGCGAAGATCCGCTTCCAGTCATCCTTCATGCTGATGATCGTCCAGCCCCGTGACCTGGCCTCGTCGAAGAGCGCCTGGGGGAAGGCACCGACCTTGGTGTCGGGCAGGCCGGCGGCGGGGCCATGGCCGTACTCGCGCTTTGGATCGTCGTGCAGCAGGAGCATGCTCAACCGCGGGCCCTCGCCAGCCTTGGTGTACTCGAGCATCTGCCGATCGCCGGTCGAGTTGCCGAATGCCGCGGAGGGTCGCCGACCGATCATCATGTGAATGCCCTCTGGCTTGCCGGCGTCGTTGTCGTTGAGCAGGAGTTTCGGTTCCTTCATCAGACGTGGGGTGCCACTCGAGTCGTAGCCGTCGCTGGTGCCCCCGACGCTGCCGACGACCTGCTCGGGCGGAATGCCGTCGGCCTTTTCGGCGTAGACGCGCACGAAGTCCTGCCCGCCTCCGGTGACGATGTCGGTCTTGAACCCGCCCGCTCGGAGCTACTCGATCACTTCGCGCATCGGTTGGTAGGTGAGTTCGGTGCAGGGCTTGTGCCAGCGCGGGTTCCGAGCGGTGGCGAGCCATGCCCGAACGTCGCGTTGGAACTCTTCGACGGACATGCCGCTGAGCGTGGCCACGAGAATCGCTTCGAGGTCCCTCTTCGACAGCGTGGCGATGGCGTCGCGTTCACCCGACATCACCGTTCTGAACGGCTCGCGGTCCTTCAGCTCCGGCCTGGCGGCGACGACCGCAGGCACGCGGTCGATGCAGTCCCTCATCTGGGCCTACAGCGGGTGCTCGACCCACAGCGGGCCATCCTGATCGAACGTGGCGATGCGCTCGGCCTGCGGCACGAACGTCGCTTCGCCCGGTGTGCTGGTTGCCGTCACGAAATCGATGATCGCCTGCCTGGCGGGGCCGTCGTTCCACGAGGGCAGCGGATCCGGGGATTGGCCGGTGGACGTCCACGCGACGACGACGATCAGGGCGGCGGCAATGCCGCCCAGGAGAAGTGTGGCTCGAGCGGGTTTCACCGTGAAGCTCCTGTGGGAAGCGACCGACCGCCCCATCAGGGAACCCGTCGTGCCGGCCGGTCGAAGTCGGGCCAACTGTACTGAGGCGTCGGCGGAGCGCGTCCTGAGGACGAGCCCCGGGGTAGTTCGCCGTCAAACGTCTCAATCCCCTGTCAATCAGGGACGAGCTTCACACCCATGAATCCGCCGGCGACCACGCCGAAGGCCGAGGTGGCTTCGAGCTCGATCGTCTGTCCGGCAAGTTCGATATCCGCCCTTGCGGAAGTGGTGACGTCGGTTGCGGCAGCCATCGTGGTGCTGGTTCCGGAGTCGATCGACGGCGTGCCATCGGCCTCGATAGCACGCCGTGTCGCGGGGCCGGCCCCCTCGCCGGAGGCCGGCTGCAGCCGCGGGCCGGGGACGGATCGCGGACCCCCGGATTCGAGTCTGGCCGAACGGCCACTCGCGCTCAAGCGCGGTCCTCGAATCGCTGCCTCGACGACTTCTATACTCGCCGTCCTGCCCCGGGCCTCGGTCCTGGGCTTCGGTCTGCCCGAATGGCCCTTCCCCCCGGGCCGTCGAATTCACCCACTCCGCCGCCCGCAGCCTGCCACGCCTGCTGCGGCGCCCCTCGTGCTCACCATGACCACGCTCCAGCGCCCCTCCACTCCCCCGAACTCGAAGCCCGCCTTGAACACCTCAGGTCACACCCAAGTGCCACCGGGCTCGCCAGCCGACTCTCCGCTGGTTGCGCTCGACCGATTCGCCCCGCGGCATCTCGGTCCGAACGACGTGGAAGTGACCGAGATGCTCGCGACGCTCGGGCACGCCTCGCTCGATTCGCTGATCGAGCAGACCGTGCCACCGTCGATTCGGCTCGAGCATCCGCTCAAGCTCGCGGGGCTCGAGAGCGCCCTCGGCGAGTTCGACGCCCTCGCCCGTCTGGGCAAGGCGGCCTCGAAGAACGTCGTCCATCGCACCTTCATCGGCATGGGCTACTCCGACTGCATCACGCCGGCGGTGATCCAGCGCAACGTGCTCGAGAACCCCGGCTGGTACACCCAGTACACGCCGTATCAGGCGGAGATCTCGCAGGGTCGTCTGGAAGCGCTCATCAATTTTCAGACGCTGGTGACCGATCTCACCGGGCTGCCGCTGGCGGGCGCGTCGCTTCTCGACGAGAGCACCGCCGCAGCCGAAGCGATGTCGATGTGCCTGGCGATTGCCGACCCGAATCCGAGTGCAGGGAGTTCCGGCGCCGAGAGCGCCCGCGACGAATTCGTGGTCGCCGCCGACTGCCATCCGCAGACGATTGCCGTGGTCGAAACCCGCGCCGCCGCGCTCGGGCTGCGAGTGACTGTCGCGGCGCCCGAGGCGATGACCTTCGGAGCGAAGACCTTCGGTGTCCTCCTTCAGTATCCGACGACCGATGGACGCGTCGAGGACTACCGCGCGCTCGTCGAAAAGGCCCACGCCGTCGGCGCCCTGGCAGTCGTGGCCACCGACCTGCTGGCCCTCACCCAGCTCGTTCCTCCCGGCGAATTCGGCGCCGACGTGGCCATCGGCAGCGCCCAGCGCTTCGGCGTTCCCATGGGTTTCGGCGGCCCGCACGCGGCGTTTCTCGCCACTCGCACCGAGCACGTGCGAAAGACGCCAGGACGGCTCATCGGCCTCAGCCGCGATGTGCACGGAAACCCCGCGTATCGGATGGCCATCCAGACCCGCGAACAGCACATCCGCCGCGACCGCGCCACCAGCAACATCTGCACGGCGCAGGTGCTGCTGGCGATCATGTCGAGCATGTACGCCGTGTATCACGGCCCGGAGGGAGTTCGGAAGATCGGCGACCGCGTGCACCGACTCACGGTCGGACTCGCCGCGGCCCTCGCCGAGCTGGGTCACACGGTCGTGAACGAAGAGGCCACCTTCTTCGACACCCTGACGGTTGCGCCCAAGGGCGGCGACGCGGCCCGAGTGCACGCCGCGTCCGGCGAGCGGCGCGTCAACTTTCGAGTGCGCACCGACGGGCGCATCGGCATCAGCCTCGATGAGACCACCGGAGCGGCCGAGTTGGCGCTGATTCTGGAGTGCTTCGGCGCCGACTCCGCCACGGCCGGCGCTCTCGTCGAGAAGCATGCGAAGTCGGCCGCGCCGCGGCTTGCGAGCTTCGCCCGCAGGAGCGCGTATCTGACTCATCCGGTCTTCAACACCCACCACTCCGAGACCGAGCTGCTGCGCTACATCTTCAAGCTGCAGTCGCGCGATCTCTCGCTGGCCCAGTCGATGATTCCGCTGGGCTCGTGCACGATGAAGCTCAACGCCACGAGCGAGATGCTTCCGGTCACGTGGAGCGAGTTCGGCGGGCTCCATCCCTTCGCGCCGACCGAGCAGACGACGGGCTACCGCGATCTCTTCAGCGATCTCGAGAGCTGGCTGGCGGAGATCACCGGGTTCGCCGCGGTCAGCCTGCAGCCGAATGCCGGCTCGCAGGGCGAATACGCGGGACTGCTGGTGATCCGCGCCTATCACCACGCCCGCGGCGACACCCACCGCGACATCTGCCTGATTCCGGTCTCGGCCCACGGCACCAATCCGGCGAGCGCCGTCATGGCCGGCATGACCGTCGTCGCGGTGACCTGCGACGAACGCGGCAACGTCGACGTTGCCGATCTCCGGGCCAAGGCGGCCGCCCATCGCGACCGGCTCTCGGCGCTGATGGTCACCTACCCGAGCACCCACGGCGTCTTCGAGGAGTCGATCAAGGAGATCTGCGGCATCGTTCATGAACACGGCGGACAGGTCTATATGGATGGCGCCAACATGAACGCCCAGGTCGGCCTCACCAGTCCTGGTGCAATCGGGGCCGACGTCTGCCATCTCAATCTCCACAAGACCTTCTGCATTCCCCACGGCGGTGGCGGCCCGGGCATGGGCCCGATCGGCGTCGCCAGGCACCTCGCGCCGTTCCTGCCGGGGCACCCGGTGGTGGCCCCGCATGGCACCGGGCCGCAGGCGATCGGACCGATCTCGGCGGCGCCGTACGGATCGCCGTCGATCCTCACGATCTCCTGGATGTACATCGCCATGATGGGCGAGGCCGGTCTGCGCCGGGCGACCGAGATTGCAATCCTGAATGCCAACTACATGGCCAAGCGGCTCAGCGGCCACTTCGACATCGTCTACACCAACGAGCACGGGCTGGTCGCCCACGAGTTCATCCTCGACTGCCGGGCCTTTGATCGCGACGCCGACATCAAGGTCGACGACATCGCCAAGCGGTTGATGGACTACGGCTTCCACGCCCCCACCATGAGCTGGCCCGTTCCCGGCACGCTGATGGTCGAGCCCACCGAGAGCGAGTCGAAGGGCGAGCTCGATCGGTTCTGCGATGCCCTGATTGCCATCCGCGAGGAGATCCGGGCGATTGCCGAAGGCCGTGCGGATCGAACCGACAACGCGCTCAAGAACGCTCCGCACACCGCCCAGACGGTGACCGCCGACACCTGGAGTCATCCCTATCCGCGAACCCAGGCGGCCTACCCGGCGCCGTGGACGCGAGACTTCAAGTTCTGGCCCTTCGTCGGACGCATCGACAACCCCTATGGCGATCGCAATCTGGTCTGTACGTGCTCGAGTGTGAGCGAGGTTTCTTGAGCGCTCCGTAGCGGCCTCCGGCCGCAAGTAGTTTGAGCGCTCCGTAGCGGCCTCCGGCCGCAAGTAGTTTGAGCGCTCCGTAGCGGCCTCCGGCCGCACACTCGCTTTCGTACGCCGCGCCCGGCACAGCCGGGCGGGCTGAGCGACGTGGTTGAGCGCTCCGTGGCGGCCTCCGGCCGCACACTCGCTTTCGTACGCCGCGCCCGGCACGGCCGGGCGGGCTATGAGGCCTGCCGCTTTGGATCGCCGAGTCGATCGCTCGCCTGTTCGAGGATGGCCCGGGCGAGCTGTTCCGGGTTGTAGCCGCGTTCCACCAGCACCACCGGGCGATCCTCCGCAGCCCCGATGGCTCGGGCGTCGGCGGCATGGGCGTGGCCGCTGAACTTGATGAGCACGATCACCAGGGCCGTGTCGCGACGGCGGATCGGGCCGCGCATGGCTTCGCTTCGACCGTGCTGCTCGAGACGAACCCACTCGACTTCGCTCAACTCGAAGGCATCGACCATCAGGTCTGCGGCCTGCTGGTTTCGGATCCCGCCGATCAGCACCACCCGACGACCGCGGATCAGCTCGCGGACTCGAAGGACATCGTCGCTCCATGATTCCTCGGGCTGATCCGCGACCACCTGAGCCGAGGCCGCGTCGTCATCCTGGCGTCGCCCCCGATCGCGCACGGCACGGAGCAGACCTGAAAGCGGTTCGGCGGCGGCGAGATCCAGAGGACAGCGCTCGACGACGAGCGGATGGAGCAGCCGCACGATCCGTCGATCGTCCACACTGACGCCGACGGCCTGAAGCGCTTCGCATGCGCCGGCGATCTTCCGCCAGTGCGGATGAAGCTCGTCGTCCTCGGCGCGGAGCAACCGCTTGGCCTCGTAGCCGATCTTCCCCAATTGGTCCTTGACCACCCGCGCGGACTCGCGGCGCAGCTCGAAGACTCTCTGAAGCGTGGCGATCTGCTCCCGAACAGAATCGGCGCAGTGAGGATCGGCCGGGTCCTCGGCCCGCATGTGGTCGGGGACGAATATCTCCCGCTCCCGGGTCGCGACCCGCAGCCAGTGATGGGCCGCGAACTGATCCTCGTCCTCGACGCTGGAGACCGGTCGCAGCGCCGCGCGCAGCGCCGAAGTGGTGGTGGCCAGCAGTTGAAAGGCGCGACTTCGCTCGGGACCGGTGGCCCCGACCGCCGGATCGTCGGCCGCGAGCACGCACGCCGCAGCGTCGCCGAGGGCGTGGTAGTTCCGCTCGATGAGTTCGAGCAGCGCGCCTCCGTCGCTGGTGTGGTCGCCGCCCGAGATCCAGCGCGCCGAGTCGTCGCTGCGCAACGGGCCGTTGCAGATCGACTGCCACTCCTCCGTGAACTGCAACCGCACCGCCGGGGCCAGTGTCGAGAGCATCGCCTCGCGGCGCAACCGACAGGCCCGCGCCTTGACTCGCACCTTTGCCGCGACCTTCGCCAGATCGGGGGTGCTCGCCGCGACCCTGGGTGGAGCGGGCGATGATGGGGCCGTCGCCGGCTCGAACGATCGCGGCATGACCACCCCCGCCACCGGGGCGACGAAGACCTCGACCGCGGCATCGCCGAGCCGCAGCGCCGCCGGCTGGGTGACGACCGGTGGTGGCACCCTGACCACATCGCCCGACGACTTCGGACAGACGGACGTCGCGGTCGAGCCGCTGTGCTGAGGCGGCGCGACCATCGCGGCCGGCTCCCTCCAGGTCGATGGTGCCTCTTCACGTGTCTCCGACGCGCTGGCCTCTTCGATCAACCAGCGCCCCAGCGCACTCATTGAATCCCTCAAATTCGGCGACTCTCGCAAACCGAGGCGCAGCAGTGCGGCGATGGCCTCGGCCAACGGGGCGATGTCAGCGGGTGGCTTCTCGGAGTGCATCGGAGCATGCTCGCATGAGACGACCCTTCGGGGAATCCTCGGGGCTGGCGGTTCGTGATCACTCGGCCCCGTCGCTGAGCGGACCCACGAGGCTTGCCCCAACGATCTCGATGCAATCACCCTTCCGCCACGGCTCATCCTTCCGCCGCCGATCGCCGTGAACTGCCCGACGTGACTCCCTCGCTCGGTGCCGTCCCCAACCGCGGTCCGGACGGCGGGCGACCTCGGCCCGAGTCGCATTCCTCGTCGCCGGCTCGGCCGCCCTGACGGGGCTCGTCGGCTGTGAAACCCAGCCGCGGCGTGGCACCGTTCTCCCCCACCGAGTTCTTCAGCGACGGTCTCAAGCGGATGGACGCGGCGAGCAGCGGACTCACCCGCCGCGCCCCGCGCTGAAGCCGTTTGGTCGGATGGACCAGTCGACGGGGATGGACCAGTCAACGGGGATGGACCGGGCGGCACGGGCGAGGCTCCGGCCCGGCGTCGCGCCGGAGCGGAACCGGTTGGCGCGATGATCACCCGCAGGATTCCCTTCGCCCCGCATCTCGTCCCCGTTACGCTGGTACTCCGTCCGACTGGCTCCCGCCATGCCGTGGTGCATGACGGTGCAGGGCTACGTCATCCACTGTTTCCGTTCAGGAGTCCGACATGTCGACCCCACGAAGTCGGGTAGCCGCCGCCGCGGCGAGCATCATGCTCGCCGGCATGATGGCCGCTCTCGCGGTGGCGCAGAACGCGCCACCCTCCGCGCCGCCCGCGGGCCAGCCAGGCGCTCCCTCGGCCGCTCCAGGCGAGCCGTCAAAGAAGCCCGACTTCCCGCCCTTCGAACAGGTCAGCAAGGACTACGAGAAGGTGGTCTCGACGGCCGACGGCCAGGCCTCGCTCTACGACCTCTACGTCAACAAGGAGAAGGGCGAGATGCTCGCCGTGCTCCCGCTGAAGTTCGAGGGCCAGCGGATCTTCATCGCCACCTCGATTGCCGGAGGCAGCCGCCAGACCGGCTGGCAGTGGAACGACCTCTACAGCTACTGGAAGCGGATCGGTGATCAGCTCGTCCTGATGGAGCCCAATCTCCAGCAGCAGGCCAAGGGTGGCAAGCAGGACGCCGAGCTGCGCAGCGCCGTCGAGCGGACCTATTCGGATCGCGTGATTCTCGCGACCAAGATCGTCGCCATGGCCCCGGGCAATCGTCCGGTGATCGATCTCGACGAGCTCCTCGTCAAGAACTCCCGCACCTTCGCGAACATGCAGGGCAACGCCTCGCTGGCGACCATCGGCAATCTCAAGGCGTTCCCCCAGAACCTCGAGATTCCAATCACCATGCCGATGGGTCCGAGCGGCGCTGGTCCTCTCGGTGGACCGGCCTCGGCGGGCGGCGAGCTGGTGACGCTTCACTACTCGATCAGCACCATCCCCAAGACCGACTACAAGCCCCGCGAGGCCGATGAGCGCATCGGTTACTTCCTCACGGTCTTCAAGGACTTCACCAAGAACGAGATCGGCGGGAACCAGTTCACGCGATACGTCAATCGCTGGAACCTCCAGAAGCGCGATTCGAGCCTGGCGATGAGCCCGCCGGCGGAACCGATCGTCTTCTACGTCGAGCACACCGTCCCGGTCCGCTACCGCCGCTACGTGCGCGACGGCATCCTCGAATGGAACAAGGCCTTCGAGAAGATCGGCATCCTCGACGCCATGGAAGTGCGTCAGCAGGACGCCCAGACCGGGGCGTTCATGGACATTCAGCCCGAGGACGTGCGCTACAACTTCTTCCGCTGGATCTCCTCGGAGACGCCCTTCGCGATGGGCCCCAGCCGGGTCAATCCCGAGACCGGCCAGATCCTCGACGCCGACATCATCTTCGACGACGCGATGATGAAGAAGTACGCCCTCGAGTACAAGGCGATGATCGCCGCGTACGGCCTCGACGGGCTCGATCCCAAGGCGATCGCGTGGATGGAGCGCAACCCGGAGTGGAACCCGCTCCTGGTCGGCGTGCACCCCGATCCGCTGCGGGCGGAAGTGGAAGCCGATCCCGATCTCTCCGATGAGCAGAAGGCGATTCTCCTGGGCGATCCGATCCCGGCGCCGCGCACGCGGCTCCTCAGCCGTGTGGTCCAGCAGAATCTGCACTGCTCCTGCGCCATCGGCTGCGCCATGCAGATGCAGACCGCCGATCTGGCCATGCGGCTGATGGGCGACGAGCTTCTCGGCGACGCCAAGGACGGCCCGATGATCGACGGCGTGCCCGAGGAGTATCTCGGCACCATCCTCAAGTACATCACCTGCCACGAAGTCGGCCACACCCTCGGCCTGCGCCACAACTTCAAGGCCAGCTCGTGGCTCTCGGTCGACGAGTACATCACCCGCAAGGGCGAGGCCTCGGTCGGCTCGGTCATGGACTACGTGCCGATCTACGTTCCGCCGACGGCCGACAGCCCGCGCGGCGAGTGGATGCCGGTCACGATCGGCCCCTACGACTTCTGGGCCATCGAGTACGGCTACACCTTCGACGACGCCCGCCTCAAGGTCATGGGCAACGAGTCCTCGAAGCGCGAGCTGCGCTACGCCACCGACGAGGACACCCTCGGACCCGACCCCCTCGTCGCCCGCTGGGAACTCGGCGCCGAGCCGCTCGACTGGGCCAAGTCCCGCGTCGCCCTGATGAAGACCATGCGGGCGAAGCTGCTCGACAAGGGCGTCGAGGACGGACAGCCCTGGCACCTCCTGCGTCAGGCCTACGAGCAGATGCTCGCCGAGCAGATCGGGGCGATGCGGGTTGCCAGCCGCTACATCGGCGGCGTCGAGGTGAACCGCGATCGCAGGGGAACTCCCGACGGTCTCGAGCCGCTGGTCCCGACCAGCGCCGACAAGCAGCGCGAGGCACTGGCCTTCATCGTGGCCAACGCCTTCGACGAGTCCGCCTTCGATCTGCGCCCGGAAGTGCTGAGCAAGCTCGGCACCGACAAGCAGCGTCACTGGGGTGCCCGACAGAACCCCGACGAAGCCTTCTCGGTGCATGACCGCATCGCCCAGCTCCAGTCGTTCGCGCTCCTCTACGTGATGAACCCGGGAACCCTCGGGCGAGTCTTCGACAACGAGCTGCGCCTCGGCGGCGAGGCCGATGCCCTCACGCTTCCCGAGGTGATGCAGACCACGCTCGATGCCGTGTTCCGCGATCTCGCGGCCCCCGGGGACTCGACGGGTGGCGATGCCAAGAGCTTCACCAACCGAAGCCCGATGCTCTCGAGCCTGCGGCGCAATCTCCAGTCGACCACCACCGACCGGCTGGTCAGCCTGGCGCTGGAGACCTCGTCGGACATGCCCCGTCCGATCCGCACGCTCTCCTTCATGCACCTGCGCAAACTCGACTCGCGAGTCAGCGACCTGCTGAAGAAGTCCTCCGACAGCACCCTCGACGACTACACCCAGGCCCATCTGCTCGACCTCAAGAGCCGAATCGACAGGACCATGAACATCGTCAACGTCCGCGACGCGAAGATGTGAGAGAGACGCAGTTCGTCTGAATTCCACGGGAGGCGCTGAGTGGCGCCTCCCGTTTTTCATTGGGAGCGGGGAGCGGCTCCCTGCTCCCCGCTCCCTGCTCCCGCTCCCTGCTCCTGCTCCTGCTCCCTGCTCCCTGCTCCCTGCTCCCTGCTCCCTGCTCCCTGCTCCCTGCTCCCTGCTCCTGCTCCCTGCTCCCTGCTCCCCGCCGACCACCTTTCCCCTCTCCGTGACCAAGTACGCTGAACGCCGTTGTCTCCTTGACGAAGCAGTGGCAGGCAACGCGGGCTCAAGCCGCGGCGATCGATCCTTGAACGGAGCGCGACCACCATGTCCGACAACCCCCGCCTCCCACTGCTCGGTCTGCTCACGACCGCCTTCGGACTCGGAGCCCTTGCCGCGGCGGGCTTCATCGCCAACGGGCTGCTGAACCTGCCGGAGTTCTCGTGGGTTCATCTCGCCATCGCCGCCGCCACCGGTTGGCTCGGGCTCTGGCAGTGCGTGGCCGGATATGGGCTGCTGCGGCACGGTTTCGCGGGCGCGGGAACGGCGGCTGACTGGGCCGAGACGATGCTCGACCCGAACAGCATCCTGCTCCTGCGCTCGCGTCCACTCCTGTTCGTAGGCGGCGAGATCGACGTCGCGAGCGCCGCGTGGCTGCGGATCGTCGGATGCGTCCTTGCCGCAATCGTCGTCACCGTCCTCGCGATGAATTTTCCGGATCGCATCCCTTTGCTCGCGCTGATTCCAATTGCCGCCTCGGTGTGGCCTGCGATCGTGTCGCTTCGCATCGCCCACGTCCATGATCGCCTCGAGGCGGCCCAGGCCAAGCGGCCCAACTCGTTGCGGCGCAATCCCCAGCGCAATCTTTATCGCGACTCGATCGAGCGATCGTCCTGACCGCGCCGTCGGTCCGTCGTCGCGCCTGATCGCCCCACCTCCGCAGAAGACGACGCGCCCCGACGGCGCCGCATCGCGCCGCCCCAATACTCGCCAGCGCGAAACCGCCGCATCCACTTCCCAAGCAGGCGGTAGATCTTCTGCCTTCCTCCTTGCGCCGAGTGGCCTCGGCACTCACGCTCCGCGTGAATGCCGAACGTGTGCAAGACGCCCGTCGGTTTCACGCGCGTTCAACTGTCTCTCGATTCTCGGCTCGCGATTCAGGTCACTCCTCCCGCTGCACTCGCTTCGCGGCACTTCTCAACGCAACTCGACGATGGTTCAGGGCGATGCCCCGCGGCTTCGCGCATGCTTCGCTTCGTCTTGACGTTCGACTCCCGCAGCGGTGCGGGGACGCTCGCAAGTCGTGGCGGTGCTCGGGTCCCGGGACCAGCCTGGGACAGCCAGCCGTTTCGAATCGCAGGCGCGTCGCCGCCGGGGCTCGGGATTTCGATGGGGGGTCGTCCCGGACTGTCTTCGACCTTGATTTCAAGTACTGACGATCGTGGCGCAACTCAGCGCGGGAGAGGTGTGTGATCGATCCCGTGGCGACACGCAGGCAAGGATGTCGACATGGGCGATGGGCGGAGCGATTGTCTGAAGGCACAATCCGCACGAGCCCGCGAGTTCCATTCGACCACGCACCACGACCCCAGCTCCCGTCACGGATCGTTGGCGCCGTCGGTCAGTTCGTACGACGCGGCTTGCCGAATGTGGGCCTGGCGATCGACGGCGAATCCCTCTCGGCGGCAGTCCAGTTTGGATCAGGCATTTCATGCTCCATGAAGCGTCGTCACTCGCCTCACGCCCTCTGCGGCCGAGAGGCACGAAGGCGCGTGGCCAAGGCATGGCCAAGCCACGCCATGGGGATGTAGGCGAGCAGAAGATCGGTGGCGTTGAACCACGCCGGGGCGGGCAGCATCATCACGTTGTAGATCCCGCCGAGCAGGAACAGGCCGCCGACGACGCAGGTCGGCACCATCGACCTGCCGGGCGCCAGCAGGCCCGCGACGAAGGCGCCGACCAGTGTGCCCAGGGCGTGCGCCAGGAACGGGAAGATGAAGTGCTTCGGTTCGAACAGATGAAGCGACGCCTTCAGGCCCTCGAAGGTGGTGACGTCCGCACCGGCCGGCGGCGGGATGATCGTGCCGCTCACCAGAATGAGGCCCATGTTGACGATGCTGCCGATCACCAGGCCAACGACGACGGCCAACAATCCACGAAGAAATGTACCCATGATGCGACTCCCATTCTGGCGCCGAAGGCTCCCGAGGCTTGCTGCGCGCACGTACGCACGTGCGACGGAGGCCGTGAGCCCCGCGAACAGCCTGACACGCCCACACGCGTCGGCACGGGGGGATTGTTAGGCCATCGACTGTAGCGGCGAGTCAGCCCTGCGATCACAGCGCGTTCGACCCTGCGTTCGACCCGCAGCATTTCTTGTGCTTCCGTCCGCTCCCGCACAGGCAGGGGTCGATGCGACCCGTCGCGACCATGGCCCGGGCGGGCTCGGGAGGGTGCAGAAGTCGCTCGACATCCGAGACATCCTCCTCCTCAGCGGGCTCGATTCCGACAACGACCTTCCAACCGTGGCGCTCGCAGAACGCGAGGATCTCTTCCGCGCGGGACTGTGTCTGAACCCGCACGACGGCGGGCCGTGAGTCAGTTCCGAGTTTCGTCATGACGTCCCTCCTGGGTGACAGCGGGCTGCGGGACGGGGTGGGTCGAGTGAGGAAATGGTGTGATCTGGCGACTCGGTGGTGTCATGTCGAGTCAATACGCGTGCCACGCTTCAAATCGTTGGAGGAACGCCGCAGCGCGCTCGAAGCCGTGGACATTGAGGAAGTCTGTCTTTCAGATCGGCAATCACGTTCTGGTCCTTGTGACTCGAGCCGACGACCCCTTCGGTGCCGGTGGCTGCCCCGCGCGCGCATCCGGTGCATCTGCCTCGGGCGGAGCGTGACCGACACGGTCCGACGCGGCAGGGCTGGGGGTCGGGTGGGCAGTTGCAGGTCGCCTTTCCTTCCGTGAATCAACCGTACTCGCGAACTTGCTTGTCCGTGCCCGTCGTGTCACACGCCTCCTGCGCACGACGTGAACGGATGCGAACGCGCCTGGCTGCTCTGCGCATGGCCATCTGGCCGAGCTGGTGCTCGGCGGTCCAAGGGGGCGATGTCACGCCTGTGGACCACGCGCATCGCCGCGACGTTGATCTTGCGACCCACCGTCACGACTCCAGGTGACTGCGCAGCATCCAGGCATTCTTCTCGTGCACATGCAGTCGACGAGTCGCGAGATCGACGCTGGCCTGATCGCGGACTGTTTCCGCCGCCGTGATCACTCGGCGGGCCGCCTCCGCGATCGCTTCCTGATCGGAGACCAGGTTCTGGATCATCGCCTTGGCTTCGGGACGACCAGTCTCCTCCGTCACGCCGCTGAGTTTCGCGAATGCCGAGAAGCTCCCGGGAGCGAAGGCCCCCACGGCGCGAATTCGTTCCGCGATCTCATCCACCGCCAACGCCAGTTCCGTGTACTGCGTCTCGAAGAGCGTGTGCAGCGTGGTGAACATCGGACCCGTGACGTTCCAGTGATAGTTCTGGGTCTTGAGGTAGAGGACGTAGCTGCTTGCGAGAAGCGCGGAGAGGGCTTCGACGACTTGAGTGCTGGAGGATTTCATGAGAGTCACGGTGGGTAGCGCGTGTCCACAGGAGCGACGTATCGAGCGGAGTAGGCGGGCCGCGCTGGGCTCGCATCGTAACGGCTCGGGGCGCGCTGGCAGCGGGGTGTTTCAAGTCTCTTTCATCCGTGTGCCAACGCCATTCGCGCGCCTCCTTCTCGGTGTGCTCCGTGACCTCCGTGTCACACAATCGCCGGCGCACGACGCGCTGGAATGGCGGCGAGAGTTGTCGAGATCCCACTTCACTGCGCGCCTGAAGATCTGGCCGAGCTGGTGCTCGGCGGTCCAAAGGCCGAGCCACGGTCGTCGACCACTGTGGATCGTCCCAAGGCCACCAGAGCTGCACGCGCTCAAGCAAGGGCAGCGGCCAGCCGAACTCCACGCACTCCATCTGATGAGTGGTCGGGGAGTTCGTGGAGCTGATTGCGTTGACGTGCCGATACGCGAACGCCCTGTCGTCGGAGCAGCTCGAGACCCTCGGCCATTCGAGCGGCGGCGACGTGGGCCAGCCGACGGCGGCAGCCTCCGCGTCGAAGAGGCTCGCCCGAGTCGTGGTCGCCACGGTGTGCGTCGCGTGGATGGCGATGATCAGATTCGCGACCCCGCAGCCGAGGAGGAGGATGACGAAGAGGGTGAGGGTGCGCTTCATGGCCTACCGGTGTCGCGGCCGGCGTAGCCGTCCAGCATCGCGGCGAGGCGCTGCGCGTCGGCGATGTCGTCTGTCCCGCCGTACTCCTCCGGGTCGCGATTGACCAGCGCTTCGACCACCCGGATCACTCCGTCGGTCGGTTCGAAACGCACCTGCTCGAAGCGCACCTGAAAGATGCCAATGCCGGTCCAACTGCGGTGCACGTACAGCCACGGCTCCTCGAAGAAGGCGAACCACCGGTGTTCCATCTCCTTCGGGACGCGGCCCTCTCGAATCCGCGCGAACTCGGCGGCCGTGTACCCGCGCTCGAGCGTGCGTGACGCCCGCGCCTTCGGGAGGGGCGTCGTGCGCCAGTCGTTGCGGTTGGCGGGCATTGGGGTGGGGTTCGGTGGGGTGAGACGTCGCGGTCCAAGCGCGACGATTGCCAGCGTACGCGCCTGGATCACGCGGCCCGAGTCAGCAGGAGCGAACCCCGGGGCCTGGGTGAGCCGCGCCCCCTGAACTGCTCGGCTCGATCGGCGGCGCAGGCGGAGGCGAAGCCGCAGCCGGAGCCGCTGATCGCGCCGAGCTCAAAAAGGTGCCGCGCACGCGGCACACCCAATCACGCGGCGGCGAAGCCGACCATTCTCAGTACGACACCGGCGTCAACGTCGCACTGAAGGTGGTCTCTTCCTTGATGTCGTCGTAGCCCAGCGACACCACGGCGAAGAAGTCGGGGAAGGTGCGGATGATGGAGAACGTGGCGGCGCGGAAGCCGCCTTCGCGGAGATCAATCTGCGGGGCGCAGATCACCCGGTACTTGCGGCTGAGGCGGTAGTCCCAGCCGATCTCGATCAGCTCGCTGTCCTCGGCCTCGATCGTGCGGTACTCGACGAAGGTGGTGAAGTCGGGCGAGTGCTGGAGCTCGACGCCGGTCGATCCGCGGGCGAGATCGTCGTCCTCGAGATCCCAGATGCCGGCGCCGGTCAGGGCCAGAGTGTCGGTGAGCTGCCAGATGCCGTTGCCGTAGAGGTGATCGCCGAAGCGGCTCAGCTCGGGTCGACGACGATTGAACTGGGGCGTCGGCGATTCGCGATTGGCGTCGCCGCTGTTGAGCACTCCGCCGAGATCGACCGTCAGGAAGTCGACCGAACGCCACCGACCGGGTCCGCCGCGCTGGGTCTGGAAGGTGTTGCGGATGTTCATGTCATACGCCGTCGCTCCGCCGATCGATTCGGCGTCCTCGTCGTAGACCGGATACGCGCCGTCGGGGACGTTGCTGTAGCCGTACCACGCGACCAGGCCCGGCTCGATGATGTGGCGCACGCGATGCAGGTCGAAGAAGCGGCTCTCGACACTGTTGTTGACGTACTGGAACTGGGTCGAGGCCCGCACGCCGCCGGCGCCCAGCCAGCGGAAGTCTTCGGCGTCGGAGTTGTACTGCTCGAAGTCGCTCTCCATGTAGCTGATGGCCTGACCCGAGACGAAGGGAGCGATCTTCAGATTGGCGAAGGCGAAGGGGATCGAGAGCTCGTGCCGAGTGTCGAGTCGACCGATTGCGCTGCTGGAGACCCCGCGGGTGCTGAACGAATCGCGGATGTCGTCGTTCGGTCCCACGCCGAAGGCCGCGGCCGGAATGCCGAGCTCACGCGGCGTGCCCTTGGTGGCCAGGAGTCGCATCCGCGAGGCTCGCCATTCCTGGGTCCAGGTGATGGTCTGGAAGAGGTCGTCGCCGATTCGGCGATAGGTGGCCTCCGGCATGCGCTCGACGCTGTAGCCGCGGCTGCCGAGGAGCCACTCGTTGGAGATGAAGTTGTTGAGGTCGTACTTCGCCAGAATCGACCCGCCGTGATTGTCCTGCTGGCGGAGGAGGTAGGCGCTGGTCTCGTACTCGCGGCGCGTGGCGAAGTCGTCTTCGCGCCACGAGCTGACGAAGGTCCGATCCGAGATCCACGAGGCCTGCACGTCGAGTGTCCAGTAGTCGGCGAACGCCGCCCGATGCTCGGCAAGGGCGAGCCCGCGCCACTTGGTGCTGGGATCGACGTCCTCGCCGGCGCTGGTCTTGTCGGTGCCGTCGTCGTGAAGCCCGAAGAGTTCGAGGTTCCCGTTGCCGAGATAGTCGTACTTGAGCCGCGTTCCCAGGGCGGGGCCGCGCTTGCTGTAGGCATTGACGATCAGATCGGCTTCGAGATTCGGATTCGGCTGAGCCCCGGCGAGGGCGAGAAAGTCCCAGGAGGTCTCGATGGCGGCGCCGCGATCGTCGCTGTAGCCGGCTCCGGCGGAGCGAAGCGGGATGTCGCCGTTGTCGACCGTCGCGGAGGGCCAGTAGAAGAAAGGAACGCCGCTGGCGCGGAGGGTGACGTCGCGGGCTCCCGCGGTGACGACTTCGGCGGGCGATGCGCCGTCGGCCGAGGGGGCGCCGGGCGTGCGGGTGATTGTCACATCGCGGGCGCCGATCCCGAGATGGGGCGTGAAGAACTCGCTGGTCGAGACCACCGCCCGCTGACTGGTCCATTGATCGCGCGAGAGCTGCCGCATCTCGCCGGCGCGGACGACAACCGGCAGACCGGTCCCGCGCACGTACGTGCGCAGCACGGCATCGGCAAGCAGAGCGCGATTCCCCGGCACGTCGTAGTAGATGCGTCCGCTGCGCACGGTGTACTGCCCGTCGCTGGCGACGACGTCGCCTTCGAGATAGATCCCAAGGACGCGGTCGGTCTGCACCTGTCGACGCCCGGTGCGCACCGCTTCGACCGTGCCCGGCCTCAGGAAGACCACCGCCCGCTGCGCCGTCAGGGTGAGCCGACGCGGTCCCTCGGAGGCTTCTTCATCGAGCGAATCGATCACGACGCCGCGCTCGAGGACGATGGTGTCGCTGCGCTCCTCGATGGTCACGAGGCCGCCGGAGAAGGCCACGAGCCCGCGGGGATTGAAGAGATTGAGTCCGGTCTCGGAGGGCAGTCGCATCGACGTCGGAAGCTGATCGGGGCGGAGTTCGGGCGAGGCGCCCGGCACGGGGATCTGCGGCGGCGGGGCGGCGCTGGGCCGGTCGATGTTCAGGATCGGCGAGAGCGGTGGCGGCTGGACCAGCAGGCGCCGCAGGTGATCGGAGAGTCGGCGCTCACCGCGGGTGAGGATGCCGGTGACGGCGGGACGCGACTCCTCGGTGAAGGGTGCCCGCAGGCGCACCTCGCCGCGAGCGCTCGAGGTCACCAGCAGGTCGCGCCCGCGCGGGGCGAGTCCGGCACGCTGGGTCGGTGCGTTGGCCTCGTCGAAGTAGAGCGCCACCTGATTGATCAGGCCGTCAGCCGAGGGAATGCGATTGAGCCAGACCGCCGCTTCGTTGGCGCGAAAGGTCGTCCCGGAGACGAAGATCTCGACGTCGCCGCGCAGCAGCAGTCGGGTGGTGTCGTCGACGGTCCAGGTCCACGCCTGGGTGGCGCGGAAGGAGAGGTCGCCCTCCACCGCCTCGATTGGCAGGACGAAGCCCGAGAGCCGATCACCGCTGATGGGGACGACCGTGCCCGAGGAAGCCATCGACGCCGGCTCGAGGTCCGGCGGAGCGGCGAGCGCCGTCGAGGCGAATGCGACCGATGCCAGAGCAATCGAACCGGCCGCGAGCGAAAGGATGAACGTCCGTTGCGGCGCGCATCGACCGGGCGGGCACGAGCATGGTCCGCCAACAGACCGCGGTTGCCGATTGGGCCTCGACATGCGCGGATCCTACCGAAAGCCGCTGCGGGGCTGTGGCCGAACTCCTCGATTCACCGGGCCGCCATGACATCCGGCTTGCCCGGCTCACGTTCCGGCTCGACATCCGGCTCGACGCCCAGATAGCTGAGGGCGTCGTCGATGATGTCCCGCGCCACCGGGGCCGCGGTCTCGCCACCGAAGTGGGCGATCCGAGGATCGGGATCGTCGATTGTCACCACCACCACGATCTTCGGATTCGCGTAGGGGGCGCCGGCGACGAAGGTGGCGATGTAGCGATCCTGGAAGTAGCCGCGGCGGCCATACTTCTTCTCGAGCCTCCTGGGAATCGGGAGCTGAGGCGTTCCGGTCTTGCCGAAGATCTGATATCGCTCCGACTGGGCTCGACGACCGGTGCCGGCGGTCATCACGGTTCGCATCACGTCGCGGGTCTTGAGGGCCACGGCCTCCGACATCACCCGCCGGCGAATCGGCGCGACCCCCGGCTCTGACGCGAGGGTCTCGTCGGGAATGATGAGCCGCGGCTCGACCATGGTGCCGTCGCGGCAGAAGGCGCTGAAGGCTCGAGCCAACTGCACCATCGTGACGGCAATCTCCTGCCCCATCGGCACCGAAGTCTGAGTGTGATGGGTCCAGTTCTTGGCGCTGGTGACCAGGCCGATCGATTCACCGGGAAGACCGCAATCGGTGCGCTCGCCGAAACCGAACTTGCGCACGACTTCACGCAGCTCCTTGGACGTGAACCGTTCGCCGACATAGGCCATGCCCGAGTTCAGGCTCTTGATCAGGACCGTCTCCCAGGTGACCGGGCCGTAGTTCTTCACGTCGCGGATGGAACGCCCGCGACTGGTGGTGTAGAGGCCGTGCGGGAGGGGCAGCATCTCCTCGGGACGGGCCTTGCGCAGATCGGTGGCGGCGCCCCACACGAAGGCCTTGAAGGTCGAGCCGGGCTCGAAGGGATCGGTGACGCAGCGGTTGCGACCGCGCGAGGGGTGGATCTCGCGGTCATCGCCCTCGATGACCTCGGTGAAGCCGCGGCGGTTGCGCAGGACATCGACGATTGCGAGAATGTCGCCGGTCTCGCTGTCCATGATCACCGCCCGCGCTCCGCGGGCGTTGAACTGTCGCGCCGCCTTCTCGAGACGATCCTCGACCATCTCCTGAATCACCATGTCGATTGCGAGGCGGATGTCCTCGCCGTCGCGCTTGGGGATGAAGTTCTCGTCGTCGATCCAGAGCAGTCGGCCGGCGGCATCGTGCTGGAAGGTGAGGCGGCCACCGGTGGGATCGAGAGTCTCGTTGAGCCGCAGCTCGGCGCCGGCGAGACCGCCATGCTCCTTGCCGACGAAGCCGACAATCGACGCGCCGACCTCGCGATGCGGGTAGTGGCGCACCAGCCGCGGCTCGAGTCCGACGCCCTTGACCGGCTGCTGGCGGATGGCATCGACCTGCCAGTCCTCGAGTTCGTCATCGAGGACGACGTAGCGCGACCTGGGATTGGCCTCGAGACGTCGGTACACCGCCTGGACGATCTCCTGGGGATGGAGCCCGAGGCGCGGAGCAAGCTCGCGCGACGCGGTGTCGAGATTCTCGACTCGGGCCGGATCGAGGAAGACCCGGTAGCCGACCACGCTGGTGGCGAGGACCCGACCGCGCACGTCGACGATGTCGCCGCGTCGACCGAGTTCACGCCGAGTGGAGGTGGGCGGTTCGAGATACGACACAAGGCGGTCGTCGGGAGCGACCTTGAGCTGGGCCACCCGCGCCAGCGACGCCCCGATCAGGAGCAGAATCGCCACCCCCATCACCTGTCCGACGCGCATGATCCGAGCCTGCTGTCGGGCCTGAAGGTCGTTGAAGTTCATCCGCCGTACTCCTGCCGACTCTGGGTGTGCTGGGGCCCGATCGACCGGGGCCCGATCGACCGGGGCCCGATCGACCGGGGCCCGATCGACCGGGGCCCGATCGACTGAAGATTGGTCGACTGGCGACGGATCTCGCCGGCGAGCTGCGGCGCAGGCTCCATGCGCGACCGGTCGAGTCGGTCGGGAATCGGCACCATCTGCACGCCGAGGCGCTCGACGGCGAGCCGGATCTGAGGTGGGCGAGTGCGGAAGGCCACTTCGTTTCGAAGCTGCCACAAGGCCTGCTCGTGGTGCCGGATGCGAGCGTGGGTGCGGGCCATCTCGGCGGCGAGATCGAGCCGCTGCTGACGGTCGACGAGCAGCGCCGCCGCGACTCCTCCAAGAACGATCACCACCAGGACGAGTTTGCCGAACATGGTCGTCAGCCCAGATCGCGGCGCACGCGGACTCGGGGTCGAGTCATCGGCGCTACAGGTTTGCAATGGGGCGCGTTCCGAGAGCGCCCACGGTGGTAGATCGGCACCGAGGGCGCGGAGGGATGATTCTTTCGGAGGCGCCGACCGCCAGGTCGCGGCTCGTCGCCAAGGGGGGTGCTCGAAGTCCGCTTACGCCTGGGCCCCGCGCGTCGGCTGCACCTTCGAGGGCACCTTGAGCATGGTGCCCGGAGCGACACGATCGGGGCTCTTCAGCTTGTCGCGGTTCATATCGAAGAGCTCCTGCCACCGACCACGGCTGCCGAGCACTCGCTCGGCGATGGTCGAGAGCGTGTCGCCCTCGCGAACCTTGTACTCCTCGCGAGCACCGGCTCCACCGACCGGAACTCCCGCACCGCGGCCAGAACCGGCGCGGTCGTCGAGGGCGAGGGCAGGCGCGGGACGTCCACCGGCGACGTCGGGAAGCTTCAGCGTCATGCCGGCGCGGATCGTCTGGGCGTCCTTGATGCCGTTGGCGTCGAGGATGCGCTGCCACATGGCCCCGTTGCCATATTCGGCCACGGAGATCCCGTAGGCGGTGTCACCCTTCCGCACGACGTAGGTGCGCGGCGCCGAGCGGGTGAGCGGATCTTCAATTCCGCTCGGAGAGTTTCCTCCCGCAGGCGGGTGAGGGATCAACCTGACCAGTTCGTTCGGCGAGGGCTCCTGGTGCGGCGGCGGCACGCTCACGCCGTTGCCGCCGATCACCAGAGTCTCGGGCTGGTTGGGCGCGGCCTTGACCGGTGAGTCGGAAACGTTGGCGATGATCCCCTTCGGCTCTTCCCGACCGCGGGCGAGAGCGATGGTCCGCTCCTTGGGTCGAGCGGTGCCCGAGGGCTCGTTGAGATCGGCGCCGGGCTTCTGACGGACCCAGTTGTAGTGGTCGGAGACCAGGATGCCAACGAACAGCACGAGGGCGAATCCAACCACCAGCGCCAGCTTGTTCTCACGAGTCATGTCGTCGCGTCCTTGCGTCGAGTTCCGCCGTGACGAAGCGTGCAACGTCACCGAGCGGGATCTGTGTCCGAATTCGAATCGTCGTTCCGTCGACGTCGTTCTGTACTGCTGAAGTGCCCGCATGGAGCACCGATTGTTGCGTCGTTTCCAGCCCCTGCCCACGCTCGGCACCGAAAGTCCGCCGATTCGACGAATCGCGTCGTCGGTGCCCCGTCATCCGTCGTTCGTCCGGGTTCCGACCGGAGCCTACCTGCCTTTCGCAATCCAGTCCCAATCCAGTCCCAGTCCAGTCCCAGTCCAGTCCCAGTCCAGTCCCAGAGGGCTCAATCCAGTCCGGGCTCTTTCGCCTCTCAAAGTTCCTGCGGCTCCGACTCCTCGGCATCGTCCTCGTCGTCCCACTCCGTCGACCATCCGGCCCCCGAAGCTGGAGAGGCGACTGCCCCAATTCCCCCGATCGCCCCAACCCCGATGGCCCGCAGCTTGGCTGGCCGGGCCCGCGGGTTCATCGCCAGTTCCACGTCATCGGCCATCACCGGCTTGAAGGTCAGCCGGCTCGCCAGCCCACGCTTCGCCAGATCGATGAAGGCATGCTTGACGAGGCGATCCTCCAGACTGTGGAAGGCGATGATGGCCACCCGAGCGCCAACTCGCAACCACCCTTCGTCCGAACCTTCCTCGAACTTTCCCTCCGCAACCATTCGAACCTCTGCGAGCAGTCGCGAGAGGGCGTTGAGTTCGTCGTTGACTGCAATCCGCAGGGCCATGAAGGTTCGCGTCGCCGGATGAAGGCGCGAGCGACGGGCTCGCGGCCCGTAGACCGACGTGACCAGACCAGCGAGCTCCAACGTGGTCTGTATCGGCGCGCTTCGACGCACGTGAACGATTTTTCGCGCAATCTTCGCCGCCAGCGGCTCCTCGCCCAGACGGCGAATCATCTCGGCCAGTTCGCGCTCGCTGAGGACCGCCAGAAGTTCGGCAGCCGTTCGTCCCTTCGAGCAGTCGTAGCGCATGTCGAGCGGGCCGTCGCTGCCGAAACTGAGCCCGCGAGCGGCGTCGTCGATCTGGGTCGAAGCGAACCCCAGATCGGCCAGCACGCAGTCGGCGTGGAGCCCGAGTTCGCGGAGCCGCTGCGGGGCCTGATCGAACGAGGCGTGAATGGGAATGAATCGGGCGGCGCCGAGGGCGTTCACCCGGGCCTCCGCGGCGGCGAGGTTTCCGGCATCGAGATCGACGCCGATCACCGTGCCTTCGCGGCCGAGCCGCGCCGCCAGCGCCGCGGCGTGGCCGCCGCGACCCGCGGTGCAGTCGAGGGCGGTCTCGCCGGGTTGCGGGGAGAGAACCCGCAGCACGGGGTCGACGAGAACGGGAATGTGGCCGTGGGCAATCGTCACTCGCCGCCCGCTCCCGCAGGCAGCGAGGCGAGGGCCGCCACCGCGCGGTCCCGGTCCGAGTTCAGGGCCTCATCGAGCACCCCGCCTGCCTCCATCGTGCGGTACTCGCCGAGCGCCGCCGTCAACGTGGTCCTGGCCTCGCTGAGGTCGCCGCGCTCGAGCAGCATGACCCCCAGCACGACCAGGGCTCGCGCCGTGTCGGCCCGCTCTCGCCGGCTGGTCCCCCCTCCTGCCGCGTCCCCTTCGCCTTCGGCACTCGGCCCCGCAAGCGACTGCCACAACGCCAGCGCTTCGCGCTGGTGCATCAGGGCCTCGTCGGGACGCTCCTTGCTGCGAAGCGCCGCGAGCTGCTCGTGGGCCGACGCGGCCATCTGTCCGGCGAAGCGGTCGGCGGGATCGGCCTTGCGAAGTTCGATGGCAAGGGCGCAGGCCTCTTCGAGCTCGGCGGTCGCCGCGGCGTCGTCCCCCCGCTCGCGAAGCGTTCGCCCAAGCGACTCGTGGGCCAGAGCCAGGTCGAGTCGACCGCGGGCGTTCTTGGGATCGGCGTCCGCCAGGCGCTTGGCCAGCTTGAGAACCGACGTGTGCTGCTCGAGAGCGCCATCGAGATCGCCGGTCATCCGCAGGCCGTCGCCATAGACGCGAGCGGCGCCGAGCATGTCCCGCTGCAAACGTCCGTCGCTTTCCCTGGTCGCGGCCAGCTCTCGCCGAACGTCGTAGTTGTCGCGGTAGTGCTTGAGCGCCGTCGACAGATCACCGCGTCGTTCGGCGATCCGGCCGAGACGAAGCAGCGACGTGGCCAGCGAGCGCCGCAGGTCAATCTCCTCGGGTCGCTCGGAGATCAGTCCGCGGCGGATCTCCACCGAGCGGTCGTAGATCCGGGCGGCCGCGGGAAGGTCGTCGTCCTGGAAGAGAAGATCGCCCTCGCTCTGGAGCGCCGCGGCGAGGGCCATCCGCGCGACCGTGTCGCGCGGGGTGGCGCCGACCACGGCTTCCTGAAGGACCGTGGCGTCGTGGTAGAGCTCGCGGGCTGCTGCAGTGTTGCCCTGCCGGCGCATGACGTCGGCGAGAGCGAGGATCGAGGTGGCCAGCGAGGCCTGCGCGGCGGCGTCCTCGCGGCTCATCGCCACGATCTGTTCGCGCAGGACTCTGGCGTGGCGGTAGCTCTTCTCCGCGCCCTGCGAGTCGCCGAGGTTGTTTCCGCGCATTCCGCCCTGCACGTCGCCGAGCCGCTGATATCCCGCGGCGACCTCCTCCATCAGCGTCGGATCTCCGCCGGCCTCCTGGGTCAGGCGATCGAGATAGGTCAGTCCTTCGCGAACGACGAGCTGTCGGGCCTCGGTCGAGCCCTCCAGCCGGTTGATCGAGTCGTAGACCTCGAAGAGGACGGTCTTCGCCAGCGAACGCAGTTCGGTGAAGCGCCGATCGGCGCGATCGCGCTGCTCGACCGCGGTGGCCCGTTCGCGGTTGGCGACGTTCGCCTGCCAGGCGAACGCGGCCGAGGCGACCACCAGGACCACGGCCACGACCACGGCGGCGGCGACGGCGACTCTGTTTCGAGCGAGAAACTTCCGCGCCCGGTAGCGCAGGGTGTCCGGCGCCGCGACCACGGGATGGCCGTCCTGATGCCGGCGCAGATCTTCCGCCAGGGCCTCGGCCGAGGGATACCGCCGCTGCGGCTCCTTGCGCAGGGCCATCAGGGCGATGTTGTCGAGGTCGCCGCGCAGGATGCGCTCGAGCCGCGCCGGGGTCTCGCCGCGGAGGGCCGCAACCTGCTCGGGGGTCTTCGTCGGCGACCGGGCGGCGCTCGGCCTGGGAAGGTCGTCCGAGCTCTGGTCGTCTTCGGCCGAGAAGGCCAGGGCCACGCGGGCGATGGCCTCGCTGGGCCGCTCCGGTTCGATCTCGCAGACGGTGCGCTCGACTTCATGGAAGGAGCGATTGCGAAGGACGAACGGTCGGTGACCCGAGAGGATCTCGTAGAGCACCACGCCGAGCGAATAGATGTCGGTTGCAGTCGAGACGGGAAGTCCGCGGATCTGTTCCGGCGAGGCGTATTCGGGAGTCATCGCCCGCACTTCCGGCGCCGTCGGCAGATCGGGGCCCGAGGCTTCGCCGGGATTGATGATCTTGGCGATGCCGAAGTCGAGGAGCTTGGGCACGCCATCGGCGGTGACCATGATGTTCCGCGGCTTGATGTCGCGGTGCACGACCAGGTGCTGATGGGCGTGATGCACCGCAGCGCAGACGGCGCGAACCATATCGATCCGCTCCGCGACGTTGAGCTTCCGCGAGTCGCAGTAGTCGTCCATCGACAGCCCGTCGACGAACTCCATCACGAAGTACGGCTCGGCGTCTTCGCTCTCGCCGGCATCGAGCAGGCGGGCAATGTTGGGATGGTCGAGCTGGGCGAGCACGTTCCGCTCGCGGCGGAAGCGTGTCAGCACTTCGTCGACGCTCATGCCCCGTCGCAAGAGCTTGAGGGCCACCGGCTTCGGCGGATCGGCCTCGACGTGGGTGGCCAGATACACCACGCCCATGCCGCCCTCGCCGACCTGCCGCACGATGCGATACGGCCCGATCTGGGTCGGCGGCGGCTTCTGCGGCGGGGCTTCGCCGAAGCCAGTGCCGGTTGCGCTGTGACCGGTTCCGTCGCCCGTTCCGGTCTCGAGGCCCGAACCCGGCATCCCCGGACCAACGCCAATCGCCGCCGTGGGAAGGTCCTCACGGTGGAGCATGGGATCGGAGTTGGGGCGGTCGTGGATCGACACGGGGTCAGCGGTGGCGCCGTCCTCTCAGCCGTCCTCTCATACGGGTTCGGCGGGATCGGCGGATGTTCGGGGAAAGGGGGTCGGGGCGATTCTACATTTCGAACTCGCCGGATTCTGAGACTCGCCGGCGGTGATTCATCCCACGATCTCCCAGCTTCACAGGGCCATCTCCACGCAAATCGCTTCCCTCGACGGCGCAGATCGACGATGATCTGCCCTCTGGGTGACATGCGCGTCGCTGGATGTGCCGGGTCCGAGGTCCGGGTGTCGAGCGAGAGCGTGTCGTCCAAGGGAGAAGACTCATGATGGCGAATCGCCGCTCCGGCACCGATCGGTCCGTACTCGTCCAGCGCCCCGCGTTCTCAAAGGGACAGCTGCCTCTGTTCTGCGCATCGCTCCTTGCGGTGGCCTTGGCCACCCCTGGGGCGTGGGCCGTCGACCGCGTCTGGACCGGCGCATTCGATGGAATCAGCTTCGGCAATCCCGGCAACTGGTCGCCCGCGGGCGTTCCCGGCGCCGCCGACGGGGCCCTCTTTCAGAGTGGGCTGTCCAACGTGCTCATGCCGGGCGGCCTGGTGGTCAACAACCGCCTCTTCGTCGGGGGCAGCGGAACGGGACTGACCCTCGACCTGGCCTCCGGGCTCTACCGACTGACGCGACTCGGCTCGCTCGGCCTTGATCGATCGCTGGTGGTCGGTGGAACCACCGGCTCAGGCGCCCTCGCACTCGAGAATGGAACGCTGGTCATCCAGCACGGCGTGATCGGCCTCGGCGCTCGCAGCACCGGCCTCCTCGAGGTCGGGAGCGGCGCCGAGTTGCAGGCTCTCCAGTCGGTGGTCATCGGCGAAGGCGGTGCCGCCGCAGTCGCAGTCGCGGGCAACGCCACGGTCGGACCGACGACTCTCGCCCAGAACCTCGCCTCCTCCGGTGAACTGACCGTCGCGGGAATGTCGGCACTCTGGCTGACCCTCGGCGACTTCAACACCGGCTTCGGCAACGCCGCAATTGCCACCGTCGACGGCGCCCTCGTCCTGGTGACGGGTGATGTGAATCTGGCCAAGGGTTCTGGTCGCGGCAGCGCCGCCTCCCTCGAGGTCGCCGATCTCGGCAGCACCTGGCTGGTCGACGGCGCACTCAACGTCGGTGGCAGCAGTTCATCCGCCGGCGGACCCGCCGATGTTCTGGTCGCCGACGAAGCCCTGCTGCGCGCCGGCACCGACCTGCGACTCTGGGCCGGCAGCACCTTCTCCGTGTCCAATGCCCGGGCCGACGCCAATCTCCTCGAGATCCTCGGCGGAACGTTCGAACTCGACGCCCTCTCGACTGCGGTCATCGGCCCGGTCGGCGACTCCGAAGATGCGGGGCTCCTGTCGGGTCTCACCGACGACGGCTCGTCGATTGCCGTCAGCGAAGGCGGCCTCCTGAAGGTGGTCAACGCCTCGTTCGGTCCGACGCCGGGCGGCGTCTTCACCGGAACGCTCGAGGGCACCGACACCTCGGCCTGGTTCCAGGGCAACCTCGCTCTCGGCTGGCCCGCCACCCCTGGGTTCGCCCGCACCGGCGGTGTCTCGCTCGCAGTGCTCGACGGCGCGTCGCTGGTCTCTGATGGCACCGTCGAAGTGCGGCAGGGCGGGCGTCTGGTTCTCGACGGCGGCACGGTCGAGACCGCGGACTTCGTCGTGACCGACGACGGAACGGTGCTCGGCACCTTCGCATTCTCCGACGGTCCGGCGCTGGTGAAGGCCACCAGCGGCGCCACTCTCGGCGGCGGACTGCTGGTCGATCGCACCGATCCCCAGGACCTTCCGCCGCTCGGGGCGATCTATCGCGCCGTCGAAGCACCGCTGGTCGATGGCCAGTTCTCCGTGATCATGACGCGACCGCTGCCGGCCCTGCGGCGCCTGCGACCGTCCGGCACCGGCGTGGGCCCAGCGGGAGTCATCCTCGAGGTCGAGACGCTGCCGGCATTGGTCAATCTCGGCGCTCTCAGCCCGATCGATCTCCCCGGAGCGCCCAACAAGATCGTGGCGGGCAAGTTCAATCCGAACATCAAGCCCGATCTCTTCGTGACGATTCCAAACGGCGATCCGGACGAGCCGGGTGATGGCATCCTCCTGGTCAACGCCACGGGAGTCGCCGGAAGCGACGCCTTCGTCATCGCCGGGTCCATTCCACTCGGCCTTGAGCCCAGCGGCGTCTCCGCCGGCGACATGAACGGCAACAACGTCCCCGATTTCGTCATCAGCAACGAAGGTGACGGCACCATCCGCATCATCATCAACCAGAGCACTGCGGACGGACCCGCGCTGGTCGAAGGAACGATCCTCGAGGTCGGCGGCAGGCCCAGCGGCGTCTCGGTCGCCCGAGTGCGCGGCTCGGCCCGCAACGATGTCATCTGGACCGATCGCGATGCCGGCACCGTCAATGTCAACGAATCGAACGAGGACGGCACATACGGCAAGACCCAGTCGGCGACGGCCGGAACGCAGCCTTCGTCGGTCTGCCCGATCGATCTCGACAACGACAAGGACCTCGACCTCGCGGTGCTGAATACCGGCGCTGGCGCGGCGTTCGGCCCGATCACGGGATCGAGCGTGACCATTCACAAGAACCTTCTCACCGACGGCGGCGAGTTCTTCGCCGGGGCTGTGGCCTACGAGGTCGGGGCCGGCGCGGTCGGCCTTGCCGAAGGCGATCTCAACGGCGATGGGGCCGTCGACTTCGTCACCGCGAACTCGATTGCAGGCACGATTTCGGTCCTGATCGGTCGAGGGGATGGAACACTCCATGCCGCCGTCGATCTTCCCGCCGGCGGTTTCCCGACGGCCTTGGCCATCGGCGACTTCGACAACGACAGCGACGAGGACCTCGACATCGCCGTCCTCGTCAATGATGAGAAGGACGAGAAGGGCCAGCCGCGGTTGACGATCTTCCGCAACGACTCGGCCGGCGGACAGACGGTGCTGGCCATCATCGAGAACGCTCAACTGCTCCTCGGGCTCCCAGTGGCGCTCACCTCCACCGACACCGACAACGACGGTCCGGCCGATCTGGTCTTCGTTGGCGGTGGCGACGACGGCGAAGGCTTCGTCTCGGTGATCGAGGGCAATCCGATCGTCTGCATCGGTGACATCGACGGCGACGCCGCAATCGACGGAACCGACCTGGGCATCCTCCTCGTGAACTTCGGGCTCACCGGCGTGCCGGGCGATCTCGACGACGACGGGGTGATCGACCAGACCGATCTGGGAATCCTGCTGAGCAACTGGGGAGCGTGTGATCTGGGCGGGAAGTGAGTGTCGGCGGAGCCGACGCCTCCCGCGTACGCTCCCACCGCAAATGACGCTTCCTCTGGGAATTTCCCGCACCCTCGCTCGTCACCCACGGCCACTCGGGGGGGATACGGCCCGCTCGATCGGCGGAAGTCTGCTGAGCCTGACCGACATGGTGGTCAACAACCGCGAGGCGGAGGCCCAGCAGCTTCGAATCGGCCGCAAGCCCGACTGGCTTCGGGCCCGCGCCCCCGGGGGCGAGGGCTTCCTCCAGACCAAGTCGCTCATCGACGAGCACGGTCTGCACACCGTCTGCCAGGAGGCGTCGTGCCCGAACATCGGCGAGTGCTGGGCCCGCGGGGCCGCGACCATCATGATCCTCGGCGATGTCTGCACCCGTTCCTGCGGCTTCTGCAACGTGAAGACCGGGCGACCGCCGACGACCGACCATGACGAACCGCGACGCGTCGCCGAAGCCCTTTCAAAGGTCGGACTGCGGCATGTGGTGATCACCTCGGTGAACCGCGACGAACTTCCAGACGGTGGCGCGGCGATCTGGGCCGAGACGATTCGACGGGTGAAGGAGGCCTGTCCGCAGATGTCGCTCGAGTGTCTTGTCGGCGACTTCGCCGGGGACGAAGGGGCGCTTCAGACGGTCATCGACGCTCGTCCTCACATCCTCGCCCACAACGTCGAGACGGTGCGACGCATGCATCCGGCAGTTCGGCCACAGGCCCGCTACGAGCGCTCGCTGCAGGTGCTCACCCAGATCAAGGCCGGCGGGCTGAACACCAAGACCGGTCTCATGGTCGGCATCGGCGAACGCGACGACGAGGTGCTTGATCTGCTCGACGATGTCCGCCGCGCCAGCGATTGCGACATCCTGACGATCGGCCAGTACCTCCAGCCGACACGCAACCACCTGCCAATCGATCGCTGGGTCCATCCCGATGCGTTTCGGATGTTCAAGGTCGAGGCGCTCTCCCGCGGGTTTCGCGTGGTCGAAAGCGGGCCGCTGGTCCGCAGCAGCTACCACGCCGACGAACAGGCCGATGTGCTCGCGAAGCTCGCCGCCGAGAGCGGCGACGCCCCGTCGCGGGAGTGAGAACACCCGGAGTGTGGCGCTCTGGGGAGCCTGCGAGCCCGGACACGCATTTCGAGGATGCTGCCGATTGATCGCTGCACGAGCGAGCGGTAGCGTGGGTGTCGTTCTCACGCACCACCAGGGGAGGTCCCAATGTCTCGATTCTTCATCGCCGCGACGCCGCTCGCGCTCGTGGCCGGCGCTCATGCCGCCTTCGTCACCGCCACCTACGTCGGTCCAAACGGCGGATCGTGGTCCGTCGCCGCCAACTGGTCGCCGGCTGTCGTCCCCAACGACGGCGCGGACACCTATCACGCGGTGATCAACTTCCCCGGGACGGTCAACATGCCCGCGGCGGTGGCGATCACCCAGCTCACGCTCGGGCCCGCCTCGACGGTCGTCGTCGCCAACGGCATCGACCCGGTCTTCTCGGGACCGACCTTCACCAACGACGGGCTCTACAGGCTCTCGAGCGGCGGATCCTTCACCCAGTTCCAGCTCAACTCGCCAGTTGTGACCTTCAGCGGGTCCGGGACCTTCTCGGGGACCAACACTCAGGCCAATCAGATCCTCAGCGTCGGCGTCGTTCGCCGTCTGGTGAACGAGGCGAGTCACACCATCAACGGCTCGATGAACGTCGGCGGAACGAACACGCTGCTGACGAACAACGGCCTGATCGACGCGACGCTCTCCTCGGGCATCACCCTGCAGCTCTTGGACACCGGCGACTTCAGCACCGGCAACTTCAACACCGGCACGCTGCGGGCGAGCTCCGGGTCGACGCTGACGATCCTGAACAGCGCCCTCGACAACACCGGCGGCCAGATCCTCGCCGATGGCGGCACGGTCGCCCTCTCCGGCGCGGTGATCCTGAACGGTCTGTTCCAAGACCTCAACAGCGGCGTGCTGCGAATCACCGGCATCTCGACACTCGTCGATCCCACCCTCGACGACTCCGTCCTCCGCGTCAACAACGGCGTCGATCCGCTCCTGCTCGGCACGCTGGAGAACGAGGGCGTCCTCTCGCTCGAGTCGGGCGGGTCCGTCACGCAGCTTCAACTGAACTCGCCCATCGTGACCTTCTCGGGAAGTGGCGTGGTGACCGGAACCAACACCCAGGCCAACCAGATCATCAGCGTCGGCGTCATTCGCCGTCTGGTGAACGAGGCGAGTCACACCATCAACGGCGCGATGAACGTCGGCGGAACGAACACGCTGCTGACGAACAACGGCCTGATCGATGCGACGCTCTCCTCGGGCATCACCCTGCAGCTCTTCGGCACCGACAACTTCAACACCGGCACGCTGCGGGCGAGCGCGGGCTCCACGCTGACGATCCTGAGCTCCTCCCTCGACAACACCGGCGGCGAAATCCTCGCCGACGCCGGCACCGTGTTCATCTCCGGCTCGACGATCGTGAACGGCCTCTTCCGTGATGCGAATGGCGGCACGCTTCGCATCTCCGGTCCGTCCGTGCTCACCGACCCGACGATCGACGCGGCAACGCTGCGGGTGAACAACGACGTCGACCCGGTGCTCCAGGGCACGCTCCAGAACGACGGCGTCCTGTCGGTCGAGTCCGGGGGTTCGTTCACCCAGATCCTGCTCAATACGCCAATCGTCACCCTCTCCGGAAGCGGAACCGCGATCGGCTCGAACACCCAGGTCAATCTGTTCACGAGCGTCACCGCTGTCCGGCGACTGATCAACGGACCCGATCACACCATCAGCGGATCGTTCAACATCGGAAGCAACAACACCGAGCTGACCAATCAGGGCCGGATCGTCTCCAACACCTCGGCGGGCCTCACCATCGACGTGAACAGCGACTTCAAGAACGAAGGCGTTCTCGAAGTGAGTGGTGCTGGTGCGATGACCATCGCCCCCGGCCCCTTCGTGAACACCGGAACGGTCACCATCAATCCGGGCCGCACCCTCACCCGTCAAGGCGAGACCTATCAGCAGAATTCTGGAATCACCACCGCAAACGGCACCCTGTCCGCCAGCGGAATTCAGGTGGCTCTGGCCGGCGGACTGCTGTCGGGCGACGGAGTCGTGACCACGTCGCTCCTCAACAACACCGGTGGAACCATCGCCCCGGGGTTCCCCGTCGGACAGCTCGATCTCAACGGCCCGGTGACCTTCGGACGAAACGCGAATTTCGATGTCCAGATCGGCGGGCCGTCACGCGGCGCCCAGATCGATCGGCTCGCGGCAACCGGCGTGGCCACTCTTGCGGGCACGATCGTCGTGACCCGCGCCTACGGCTACGCACCGCTTCCGAACGAGGAGTTCACCGTGCTTACAGCGTCGAGCCGTGTGGGAACCTTCACCACCGTCGAGAGCTGCGAGCCGGTGCTCGTCACCTACACCGCCAACTCCGTCAAGGTGCGCTTTCCGGATTCGACCGGAATCGTCGGCGACCTCGACGGCAACGGCTCGGTGGATGGCAGCGATCTCGGGATTCTGCTCTCGAGCTGGGGACCCTGCGAGAAGCTCTGCTGCTTCGGCGATCTCGATGGCGATCAGCAGGTCGACGGCAGCGATCTCGGTGTGCTGCTCTCGAACTGGGGTTGAGTGAGCCGACGGTGCGAATGCGGCCCTCGCCCGCGGCGCGTTCGACCAGGGGTGGTCGAAGGTGCCGCGGGCTTCTGCTCAGCGCGGTTCCACGCGCCGCAGCCGTCCGAAGTACTGCTCGAGGCGCGGGTGTCGAGTGAGTCCCTTGAGGACGCCGGGCTCGTACATGTAGAGCGTCTTGTAGGTGCAGAGCGGAATGAACGGCGACTCCTCCTCCATGAGGAAGCGCTCGGCTTCGGCCAGGAGTTCGAGCCGTCGCGCCGGGTCGGTCTGGGCTTCGGCGTCATCGAGCATGGCGTCGAAGACGGGGTTGGTGTATCCGCGATCGTTGTTGCCATCGCCCGTGCGCGAGAGCATGAGGTACGCCATCGGATCGCCGAAGTCGCCGTACCACCCGCCTCGGGCGATCATGAAGTTGCCGATCTTGAGATCGTCCTTGTAGAACTTCGCGTCGTTGGAGCGCACCTCAATCGGCACCGCCAGAGCCCGCTGCCACATGTCGCGGAGGGCCAGCGAGAGATCCTCGAAACGCGGGTTGCCGCTCGAGTAGAGGAGATCGATGGTCGGGAAGACCTTGCCCGACTCGTCCTCGACAAGACCGTCGCCGTCGCGATCCGACCAGCCGGCTTCGGCCAGTTCCGCGGCGGCGCGCTGCGGATCGAAGGTGATGCCGGTCGGGGCGGTGTAGCCGGGAATCGATCCCGCCGGCGTGAGCGATCCGCTGGTGCGCTCTCGAAGGCGAGTGACCTTTTCGACCAGGAGGTCGCGATCGACGGCGCGGACGAAGGCTCGCCGCACGCCGGGGTCGGCGAAGGGGTTGGGACGGCCGTCGACCAGCTTCGGACGACAGTTGAAGCTGAAGAAGTCGGTTCCGAAGGCGTCGAAGGCGTGGATGTTGCGACGTTCGCCCAATCCGCGTTCAGGCTCCGGAAGCGCCGCCAGCAGATCGTCGGGATCGCCCTCGGGATCGCTCGCCCGCAGGGCCGCGATTTCGTCGGCGTGGCGCGCTTCGTAGGCCCGCCGCTGCGCCAGCAGATCGGCGCGATACTCGACGGTGACATCGGCGATCCAGTCGATGCCGCCCGCGTCGAAGGCAAGGACCGCGGTGTTGTTGTCCTCGAGAGGCAGGACGGTGATGGTTTCGGCGTGGATCGCGGCTTCGTTCCAGTAGTGCGGATTGCGCCGCAGGCGAAGGTCGCGCTTGTACCGCCAGCCATCGAGCTGGTAGGGACCGTTGCTCACCAGAACGCCGGGGCGGGTCCATCCATGATCGACGCGCAGCGCGCCACTCTCCGAATCGAGCGTGGTGAAGCGCTCGATCGTCGGGCGGTGCACCGGCGAATAGATGCCCATCGCCAGAAGATCGAGGAAGTAGGCCGTGGGTCGACGAAGTCGCACCACAAGAGTCTGCGGATCGGGGGTCGAGACGCCGACGGTCGAGGCGAAGCGCTCCCGCAGCTCAAGGAGCATCTCTTCCGCTCGCGCCGCAGTGCGCTCGGCCGGCGGCAGCGCCGCGTGCGCCGCAAGCTGGGCGACGCGCCAGTGGAAGAACTCCTCGGCTCCGTCGAGCGCGAAGAGAAGTCCGGTGTAGTCCGCCGCGAGATCGGGCAAGAGCGCCCGCATCCATCCCTCGGCGAAGTCGTGGCTGGTGACGCGGTCCCCGTTGCTCCAGCGAGCCGACGATCGAATGGTGAAGACGTACTCGCGGTCGTCCTCGGATCGCTCCCACCCTTCGGCGGTCGCGGGCATGGGCCTGCACTCGTAGGGATCGAGGACGACCAGGCCTTCATAGAGGGCCTGTCCGACCCGCAGGTCCTGCTGATAGCTCATCCGAAACGGATCAAGCGTGAAGACATCGGCCCGGTGCACGACCACCAGGTCGGACCGTCGTATTCCGCCATCGAAATGAAGGACGAGGGCGACGAGCAGGGCCAGTGCGGCGAATGGAACGACGAGCCGCACGGGACCCCCGGGGTTCTACTCGGCCTTGCCGAAACTGGGGAGCATCGCCTTGGCCTTGGCCAGGTCGGCGGTGAAGCCGACCTTGTCGTTCTGCTCCCAGCGCTGGGCGAAGCTCACTGCGAGTTCCTGGCGGAGATCGCTGCTGGCCGAGAGCTTGAGCAGGAGCTCGGCACCGGCGATTGCGGCGGCGTAGGTGCGGCGGGCGCGGGCATCGGCCTGAACCGGAGTCCACTGCGCAGCGATCACCTCGTTCATGGCAACGAGAGTCGGCGCCAGCCGCTGGCGATGCTGTCGGGCGCGGTCCGCGGGCATGGTGTAGAACTGATCGCGAACCACGAGGAGGGCTCTGGAGATCGCGTCCATCATCGGGCTCGGACCAGCTTCCTTGGCCATCCGCGGCACATGCGACTTCAGGATCTCGCTCTGGCCGCGAAGGGCCATGGTGGCGGAGGGCTCGGGAAGCTTCGGCATCGCCGCAATCGTCGCCAGCGACCTGAAGTTGTGGAGGACGCAGACCCAGTCGGTCTCGCTCGACCCCGCCGCGACGATCTTGCGTGTCGCCGAGTCCACCTGGGGTGGCGCCAACGCAGACTCCGCGATTGCCTCGCCGACGACCGCCGCCGCCTTGAGTCGGATGGCCAGCCGCTTCTCCGTCATCGGATCGATGCGGGCGAGGATGGCCTCGACGGCTTCAGGAGAGCGCAGCGCCCGGAGAACGATGAGGGCGTTGACCGCCTGGTGCTCGTCGCTGCCGGCGACGATGTTCTCCATCGCCGGTCGGACCAGCGCCGCGTATTCGCGCTGAAAGGTCTCCGAGGCTCCGGGGCGACCGGGGAGCGCGGTGAGTTCGAGCCGCGCGGCGCGGATCTTCTCCGGCTCGCCCGACTTCAGGAGTCCGACCTGCTGGTCGACGAATCCCGCCACCTTCGACTTCTGATCGGCCGTCAGCGCACTCGTCGTTGCGACGATCGCCTGGGAAACGCCGCCCGAGTCCTGGGCCAGGGCGGGGACCGCGAGCACCATGGTCATCGCGGCGACTGAGAACGCTCGAGTCGCCAGGGCGATTGGCCGAGCGCGGAATGGGGTCGAAGTCAGGGCTGTCACGGGTCGGAGTATAGCGAACGGCTCTTGCAGGTTCGGCCGCTCGGACCCGCCCTCCAACGACGTGCCGCGAAGCGCAGCGCCGCCCCCGTCGGTCCGACGAAAGGCCGCTCGGTTGGCGGCGCCGCAAAGCGTCCCGTACAGTCCGCTGGTCGTCAGGCCGTGATCGACGAAGGCCCGACGCGCCAGCGTCCTCGACTGCGAACACGCTCTCCGACCGAGACCTCTTCTCCGAACTCGAGAACTCCTATGCCTTCAGCGCTGTGGCGAAGGCCGCTGGCCTTCCTCGGTTCCATCGCCTTCGCGACCATCTGCGCCGCGTCCCCTCAGGACGCCGGGAAGGTCGATCCGGTCAGGGCGGACGAACTCCAGCCGGAGGCTGCCGCCGCCCCCACTGCTGCATCGATGGCCGACGAGCAGCGCGTCCGAGCCCTGCTCGCCGATGCCTTTGTCGATCGTGCGGTGGAAGTCGCCACCAGTCCCGAGGCCTACTCCGCCGACCTCCTGCTGGCGCTCGACCTTGCCCAGCTCGCCGCCGAACTCGATCCGGGCAACGCCGATCAGTGGCGGTTTCTGATCCAGGTGGCCGATCTCGCCGACCGCCCCGATGCGGTCGTGCCGGCCCTCGAGCAGCTCGTCCATCTCGATCCCACCGACGAAGTGGCCCGGCTTCGCCGACTCGCCGCGGCCATCGAAAGTCACGAGACCGCGGAAGGCCGCATCGCCGCGTATCAGGCCGTGCTCACACCGGAGCGCATCGAGCAGATCGGTCACACCGCCGCGTCGCGACTGGCCTTCGATCTGGCCATTCTGCTGCAGCGCCGCGGCGACCTTCAGGGGTATGCCCGCTGGCTCGTCGAAGCCGTGGCCCTCGATCCATCGAATCCGCTGGCGACCTCCGAAGGCGCCGGCTTCTTTCAGACGACGACCGGCGATCCGGTGGCCATCATCGAACTTCTGCTGGCCCGGACGCTCGCTGATCCGACCAACGAGCAGGCCGTGGGGCAACTGGCCCGGCTGCTCCTTCAACGCGGCGCGTATGTCGGTGCCGACCGGCTCTTCACCATCGGACTGGAGCGGACCGGCGGCGTGCGCTACGCCGAACCATCGCTGCTCGCCGAGGCCGCCATCGCCAGATGGGGTCAGGGCAAGTCCGACGATGCCCTGGCGATGCTCGACCTGCGCCAGCTCGAGGAGACCGACCAGTTCAGGCAGCGGGTGCAGTTTCTCGGCGGCAACCTCGTCGAACTCGGGCGAATCGATCCGGAGGCGATGGAGCTGACCACCCGCAAGCTCCCGCTGATCATGATCCTGGCCCTCGAGGATTATGCCAAGGGCGGGGACATCACCATGGACATGGTGCGGGCTGCTGTCGCTCCGGCCCCGCCCGAACTGGCTGGGCTTCGCGTGGCCCTGCTCGATCGACGCGGTCGCTCCGAAGCGGCCGAGGCGGCCCGCGAGCTCACCCGCATCCAGAAGCTCAATGTCCGGACGCTGATCGAGCGCGGCGAGCGACTTCGACCCGAGACGCGGCAAGCGGCGCTGCTGGCGGCGGCGTGGTCGCTCCTCTTTCTCGGCGACGATCTGGCCGAGGCCCGATCGATCGTCGATCTGGCGGACGGGATCCTTCCGCTGACCGACGTGCAGCGCCGCGTGGTCGATGGATGGACTGCGCTGCGAGCCCAGCGATTCGAGGAAGCCATCGCCGTCTTCGAACCGGTGGTCGCCGTCGCGGCACATGCCCAGCTCGGACACGCCCTGGCCGAGCTTGGCCTTGGGCGTCGGTCCTCCGGGGCTGCGGGGCTCCTCAAGTCGGCGCGGGAGTTCAGCGGAACCTATGTCGGCATGTGGGCCCTCGATCGGCTCTATGCCGAACTCGGGGTACGAGCGCCGCTCAACGCCGATGTGTCCGAGATCGAGTCGCTCATGGCCTCGGTGCCGCCGACCTTCGATCGACTCATTCGCCAGGCCTCTCGTGAACTGGTGATCAACGTGCGTCCCGTGCGGTCGCGGTATGGCCCCTTTGACCGTCTCGAGATGGATGTCGAGATCACCAACCGCACCGATTTCCCGCTGGCCATCTCGCCCACCGGCCCGATCCGCTCCTTCGTGGTCTTCCCGCTGAGCGTCACCGGCTACGGCATCGAGCAGTCGACCATGGACCTCCCGGTCCCCGCCATCTTCGACATCGCCCGCAGGCTTCGGATCGAGCCCCGCTCGACCACCAAGATGAGAATCAACCTCGGGCGCGCTCCGCTTGCGGCGCAGACCCTGAATTCCGCCACCCGGCTGAGCGCTCTCCTGGGCACGACGCTCTCAATCACCGGGCGAGCCATGCTGAATGCGCAGCCGGCAGGGCGTTCTGGTCGAGCCGATCGACTGGAGGTCGGCAATCTCGGTTCGGAGTCGCCGCCGGTCGACTTCCGAATCGAGGCGGTCCCCTTCGAGACCACCTGGCGCGAGGCCGCGATCGAGCGGGTCGCGACGATCGACGCGGTCGAGGACATCGAGTCGCTGGTGGTGCTCGCCTTCCGCTCCGGGAAGGCTGAAGAGGCCCGCATCGCCGCCCTGCCCCCCGAGCAGCGCGTCATGGCCCAGCAGGCCCTTGATCAACAGGTCGCCGCAATCACCTCCGCCCTTCCGCAGGTCGGACCGGCGGCGACCGCTCTGGTTGCGCTCCAGCTCACTCCGAACCGCGCTGCGCTCGCCGACATCGAGCGAAGCCTTCGCGAGAACACCCACCCCTACGTGCGACTGGCGGCGTTGCTGTCGCTGGTCCGGGGCCCGGACGACCCGCTCCTCGACGAGACCCGGCGCAGCGACAATCCGATGCTGAAGCGGGCCGCGGAAATCATCGGCGCTCGTCTCGCCCGCGTGGCGGCGAAGGCGGGATGACGCGGAGTTCTCCGCCCGGCGGCAGCGAGCCCTCGAGCCTTCGACGGCGCCTGGTGGCGCTGCTCCGCCATCGGGTGGTGCGGGTGGTCGGCACCATCGCCGGTCTGGGGCTTCTGGCGCTGGCTCTCGCCGCGGTCGTGACGCAGCGCGACGCTCTCGATGCGGCCTGGAAGTCGCTGGCCCGCCCGGAGCCACTTCTGGTCCTCGGGCTGCTGGGGGCGATCGTCGGCAATCTGCTTCTGACCGCGGGTGTCTTTGGCTGCCTGATTCGGCGATTTCCCACCGACACCGCGAAGGTCGGGCGACTGGAGATGGTGGAGCTGATCGGGGCGTCGACCCTGATCAACTTCGTGCCGATGAAGCCCGGGCTCTTCGGACGCATCGCCTGGCATCGCGTGGTCAACCACATCCCCGCGGTGAACTCGGCGCGGACCATCCTTGAATCGGTCGGACTCTCGATGGCGTGCGCGGCGGCCATCGTCGTGGCCCTGCTCGCGGCCCATCGATGGCAGCTTCCGCTGGTGGTGCCGCTTTCGGTTCCGGCGGTCGTTCTGCTGACGTTGATGGTCCCCGGTTTCACCCGCCCCTTCGCCATGGCAGGGCTCTGCCGCTTCGTCGATCTCCTGCTCTGGGGAGCGCGCTACTTCATCGCCTTCCAGCTCATCGGCCAGCCGATCTCGCCGACCACGGCGCTCGCCGTGGCCATCGGGAGCACTGCGGCGTCACTGGTTCCGCTCGCGGGCAACGGACTCGGACTGCGCGAGTGGACCACCGGCGTGCTCACGCCGCTTCTCTCGGATCAGACCCTGCACGTCGCCCTCACCGCCGAGTTGGTCAATCGCGCCGGCGAGCTGCTCGTCGTGGTTCCTCTCGGGCTGGCGTCGATTGCCGGCCTGCTGCGGCGCCGCGCCGCTGCGACGCGGCGGTGAGTGCGGAAGCGGGTGCGGATGCAGCGAAGCCTCCTGTGCGCCGCCGGGGCCTGAAACGAAAAAGGCCCCGCCTTGCGGCGGGGCCCTCGTAAGTCAAGAGACCTTCATCAGGACGGGTCCATCACGACCGTCCATGCCATCCCTGCTTCCGACGCTTACTTCGCACCGAGCACGTCGCGGCCCTGGATGCCGTCGATGGTGAGGATGTGGAAGCTGGTCGCCACCTGGAAGTCATACGACTGGCTCATGAAGTAGCCACCGTCGCCGGTGGTGTCGTTGCCGCCGAGGGGGGTCTGGATGCTCCAGAGACCGGAGTTGTCCGAAGAGGTCTTCTTGGCGCGGCCGTGGGCATCCATGGCGTCACCGCAACCCGTCGGCTGCACGTGACCGTCGTAGTACAGCGTCACCGGCGAGGAGTTGAACCCGTGGTTGAAGAACCACGGGGTGTATCCACCGGTGAAGTTGTAGTTGACGTCGCTGTTGGGCTTCGACTGAAGCCAGTGATGCTCGAGCATCCGGGTCTTCAGATCGGGGTAGGTCGCCTGACCAGCAGCGGGCGACTTGTAGCCTGCCGCGAGCGAGTCGGGATTGGTGTAATAGGCGCCGGTCAGCTGGTTCTTGCCGAGGACCGCAGGGTTCCACATCGCCGCGGGCGAGAGGCAGTAGCTGCTGTTCCAGAGCTGCGGAATTCCACCCGTGCCGTCCGGCGGAATCACGGTGAACTCGTCGGGGAGCGCGAAGTACTTCTCAGCGCCGGCGAGGACGATGGCGTCCTTCGGGGCGTAGAACACCGGGTCGTAGAACCGGCCGTTGAGATAGTTGTTGAAGCTCTCGGCGTTCGGCAGACGGAAGGCGCCGTAGACCTGAGCCGGCGTGAAGGTGTTGGGCATGTAGAACTGGAACGAACCGCAGTTGCCGACACCCGCACCGCCGCAGCCGAGGAAGTAGCCCCAGATGGTCGGGACCACGTCGGCATCCCAGCCAAGCACAAGGAACGGCGGGCAGCCGCCGGACGCAATGTACTTGGTGCAGGTGTTGGTGTAGTTGGCACCACCACCCTGCTGAATGGCGTAGACCGCCGCATCGTCGGGGACCGAAGTCCACTGACGATCGCCCCAGTCGGCCGAGTAGGCCGCGTGGGCCGCAGACATGTTGCGCATGTTCGCCGACGACTGAGTCGTCTGGGCGGCTTCGCGCGCCTTGCCAATCGCCGGCAGAAGAATGCCGATGAGCAGCGCGATGATCGAGATCACCACCAGCAGTTCAACGATGGTGAACCCACGACTAGCAGTCTGATTCCGAGTCTTCATCATGAAGACCAACCTTTCCGCGACGCGAGGCGTCGCTTCCGCGGAAGCCGCAAGACTGAAGTGCGCCGAAGATCGATGACCGTCAGAGGCTCGGCGCGGTCTCGGCAACGCATTCGCGTCACCGAGGCAGAGCTCGAGTTCGATCCCAGCGTTCACTCCCGCACAAGGCGAGCTTCCAGACAGCGAACCCAAGAGACGTGACGGCCGGGTTCGCACGAGTGCATCCGGTGTGATCCGGACGTGGCCGCAGGTGCCAGTGTAGTCATGGCTTGAGGGCCCGCAAGAGAAGGGATGGCAAATGCCTGCAGGAGGGGTGAGGTCGCGCCGCCGGCGGGAAGTGCGCGGACGGGCTCGTCCCGTGATCGAAGAGGTCAGAGAAGGACCGCGTCGGGCTCGACCGCGCCGCGAATTTCGAGATCGAACCGGGCGCTTCGGTAGCCTTGGCGAAGCGCGGCAGCGCCCCAGACCCCGTCGCTGCGAAGGGCCAGCACCGCGACCTGATGATGCTCTGCCACCGGCCCGGAATCGGCGATCCGCTTGATCACGGCGGCTGCGGCCTCAACCGGGGACCGCCCCTGCCGCAGCAGTTCGACGACCAGGAAGGCCCCGCAGACCCCCATGATCAGTTCACCGGCTCCGGTTGCGGTAGCGCCCCCCACCGCCGGATCGACATAGAGCCCATGTCCGATGATCGGCGAGTCCCCCACCCGGCCGGGGACCTTGTACGGGGTTCCACTGGTTGTGCAACCCCCGGCAAGGCGGCCCCCGCGGTCGAGGGCCAGCACACCGATGGTGTCGTGGTGCCGGAAGCGATCTTCGGGATCCGGCTCGTAGAAAAGCCGGCCCCCACCCTCCGGCCCCGCATCGACTGGTCGCGGCGCCGCCGCCCGCCCCGAGCTGCTCGAGCCATCGCGGCTCTGATCGACGATTGCAGGCTGCCGCGACCACTCCCTCCATGAAGCCATCGCCGCGGGCGAGAGCGTCTCGCGCGGCGGAATGCCGACCCGCGCCGCGAACTGATCCGCGCCCTCGCCCGCGAGCATCACGTGCTCGGTCCGCTCCATGACCTGCCGGGCAATCGAGACCGCGTGCGGCGTCGAGCGCACGAAGCAGGCGCTGCCGCAGCAGCGCGGCGAGATCATCACGCAGCCGTCGAAGCTCGGTCGTCCATCGCAGTCGGGAAGTCCGCCGTACCCGACCGAGTCGATCTCGGCGTCGGTCTCCGCGGCGATGCAGGTCGCCTCGACCGCATCGAGGGCGGCGCCTCCGGCCTCGAGCAGGGCCCATCCGTCGCGACCTGCGCGCAGTCCGAAGGACCAGGTGGTGAGGAGGATCGGGGTCGGCGCCATGGCTTCGGCAGCGTAATGAGGTTTCGGCCGCGACGCCCCGCCGACGGATGGATGGGTTCTCCGGTAGGTTGCCCGCGCAGGCCGAAGGCCGTGCCCCCACGCATGCTCACTCTCATCATCCGCCGACTGCTCCAGCTTCCGCTGATCGTCTTCGTGGTCTACACGCTGACGTTCTGCCTGGCGTGGCTCGTGCCGGGAAGTCCGCTGGAGAGCGCCGACGGCCGTCGTCCTCCCGCCGAAGTCGAGGAGGCGATGCGTCGGCAGTATCGACTCGACAGTCCCGTCGCGTTCTTCGTCGACTATCTCGGCAAGGCAAGCGGCGCGAGCTGGGTCCTCGGCAGACATCCTCGGCCGTTCGACCTCGGGCCCAGCCTGCGGCATCCGGACTGGTCGGTGAACGAGATCCTCGCCGCAGGACTCCCGGTCTCGATGACCCTCGGGCTTACCGCAATCCTCATGGCCTGCGTTCTTGGAATCGGCGCAGGTGTGATCGGCGGCGTGCGGGTCGGGGGCTTTGCCGATTTTGCGACGCTGGTGATCGCTCTCGTGGGCATCAGCCTGCCGTCGTTCGTCGTCGGGGCGGTGCTCCTCATTGTCGTGGCCGGATGGCTGAGGCTGGTTCCCGTCGGCGGATGGGGCACGCTGAGCCACCTGATCCTCCCCGCGTTCACGCTGTCGCTGCCCTACGCCGCGTACATCGCTCGACTCACCCGCTTCGGCATGATCGAACAGATGCGCTCCGACTACATCCGCACCGCCCGAGCCAAGGGACTGTCGCGGGGCCGCGCCGCGTTCACCCATGCGCTGCGCAACGCGCTGCTGCCGGTTCTCACATTTCTGGGGCCCGCGACCGCTGCGGCGATGACCGGCTCGTTCGTCGTCGAGAAGGTCTTCAGCGTGCCGGGGATCGGCCGTCACTTCGTCGACGCGGTGCTGGGCAAGGACCTCACCCTCATCATGGGAGTGGTGCTGGTCTACTCGACGCTGCTGGTCCTCTTCAATCTCGGCGTCGATGTGCTGTATCGCTGGGTGGACCCGCGGCTGGCGGCGTGACGACGCTGCGCGGGCAGGGGGCGGGGAGCAGGGAGCAGGGGGCAAGGACAGATCGCCGAGGGTTGCACGAGTTGATGCCCGCGGCGCAAGTGTCGCCCCCTCAAGAGCGAGTGTGCGGCTGAAGGCTGCTACGAAGCGCTCAAACACGCCGCGGCCGAAGGCTGCTACGAAGCGCTCAAACACGCGCGGCATCCGCGAAAGCGAGTGTGCGGCCGAAGGCCGCTACGGAGCGCTCAAACACGCTGCGGCCGAAGGCCGCTACGGAGCGCTCAAACACGCCGCGGCCGAAGGCCGCTACGGAGCGCTCAAACGTCGCGCCACATCGTCGAGGATCTGCCGCTCGTACACGTGATCGCGACCGATGGGCGTCCAGCGACTCGTCGCGAGCACGCCATCACCCGGATCGATGGGCTCTTCCGGATCGATCGTGCGTGTGGTGAGGAGGCGCGACCAGGTGAAGCGCCGAAGACCCGGGGTGTGGGCCTGTTCGATCGAGACCACCGCACGCATGAAAAGCGGCCCGCTTGCGTGCAGCGGACCGAGCTGCACATCGCCGGCCTCTGCGAGAAGCCGAGGGCCGCGCAGCCGCGCCGGGGCCGGGGCCGGGGCCGGGGCCGGAGGAGTGATCATCGTGTCATCGTCGCCTTCGATCGGCGGCTCGGTTGCGTCGCTGCGCGGCTCGGCCGCCGCCGGCGCAGTCTCCGCTAGAGCGGCGGCCTCCGCCTCGGCACGCGAGAAGATCTCGATGCGGACCCGCCGCCGACGTATCCCGGCGGTCTGCTCGAGGGTCCCAGCGAAGGAGGTGTTATCGCTCCTCCAAGGCTCGAGAATCGTGCCCGCGCGAACAGGTTCCGTCTCGATGACGCCGGCCTCAGGGTCCCGAAATGCGGTGGTGTAGCCCTTTGCGCGAACCGCAGCGACCGCTGCCTCGAAGGTCTCGTTGTATCGGGACGCATCGACCGGCAGCGTGTCGGCATCGTCCAGCACCGAAGTGGGGCCGGCGCATGCGCTCAGCAGCACAGAGATCGACAGCATCGCCGCAGCGCACGCCCGTCGGACGCCGCTCGCGGCGCTCGAGCCGTTTGGGTGCACCTCGCCAGGCCGATGGCCCGCGGCGCTCGCCCACTGCTCAATCGAGTGCTCCATCGAGTTCGTGGCAGAACGCCGCACGAATCGAGTGTAACGGGAATTCGTTGACCCCGACGCGCCGCGACCTGTATCGTCCCATGGCCCATCTCGCGCTCTGCTGTCGCCCCAGCAACCTTCTCCTATTTGCCACGCGCCGTCGATCGGCGCTGGAGTCCTGATCCATGTCGCGATCCCGCCCTATGTCATCCCGTTCCACCCAGCGATCCGATGGCCGCGCCTGGATCTTCCGTCGAGTCATTGCCCTGGCTTCGCTCGGGGGCAGTGCGCTGATTGCCAGCGCCGTCATTGGCGGAGGAGGTGGCGGCGGCAAAGGCGGGCAGATCACGCTGCCCACGACGGGCGAGGACTTCTTCATGCCGGGCACGCAGCCCGAGACCAACCCGCTCCTCTTCGAGCCGGTGCAGTCCTCGATCAACTGCACCTTCTGCCACTCCGGGTACAGCATCGACGTGGCCCCGTACGACTCCTGGGTCGTGAGTCTCAAGGGGCAGGCGGCGCGCGATCCCGTCTTCCACGCCGCGCTGACCATCGCCAATCAGGACTCCAGTTTCGCGGGCGAGTTCTGCATCCGCTGCCACGCTCCGGGCGCCTGGCTTCGCGGCGTGTCGACCGCCGGAGACCTCTCCGAATTCGTCCTCGACGACTTCGACGGCGTGAACTGCCACTTCTGCCACCGTGCGGTGAACCCGGAGCTCGGTCCGCACAGCGCCGTCGGCTATCCGCCGAGCGAACTCGAGCCCAACCCGGATCCGACTCCCGATGTCGAGGTGCTCGAGGCCCTCGCCGCCCAAGGGCTCATGCCGATCTCGCATGGCAACGCCCAGTTCATCGTCGATCCTCGCGACGTGCGCCGCGGCCCGCTCGATGACGTGCCCGACAATCTGCACGGCCTGAACGGTTTTGGCGAACCGGTCTCTCTGATCTTCTCGCCGTTCCACCTCAAGAGCGAGTTCTGCGGCCAGTGCCACGACGTGAGCACGCCGACCTACACGCGCCAGCCCGACGGCACCTACGCGCTCAACGACGTGGACACGCCGCATCCGACTCAGGATCTGCGCGACATGTATCCGGAGCAGCGCACATACAGCGAGTGGCAGAAGAGCGAATTCGCCACCGACGGCGTCTTCTTTCCCGATGGGCGCTTCGGCGGCGACCACCCCACCGGGATCATGTCCTCGTGTCAGGACTGCCACATGCCGCTCTTCGAGGGTGGGGCGTGCTTCTTCTACACCGACCCCCCCTACTTCTCGCGCAAGGTTCCCCAGCACAGCTTCTCGGGGTCCAACACCTGGGTGATCGGCGCCGTCGCCGAGCTCGCCGGTGAAGAGGCGGAGTTCCTGGGCCTCACCCCCGATCGCGTCGACGCGGCCCGGGCGCGGGTCGTCCAGATGCTCCGCAACGCCTCCGACATGGAAGTTGCGCAGAAGGGTGAGGAGATCGCCATCCGCGTGACCAACTACAGCGGCCACAAGCTCCCCACCGGATATCCCGAGGGTCGACGGATGTGGCTCAACGTCAAGTTCTTCAACGAGGCCAATCGGCTCGTGGGCGAGCACGGGGCGTACGACTTCAAGACCTCGACTCTCAACCGCAAGGACACCAAGGTCTACGAGGCCGAGCACGGGATCGACGGCGCCACGGCGAAGGCCACCGGCCTGCCCCGCGGCAAGAGCTTCCATCTCGCCCTCAACAACAAGATCCTCTTCGACAACCGCATCCCGCCGATTGGCTTCGACAACGCCGAGTTCGAATCGGTGCAGGCGGCGCCGGTCGGCTACGCGTACGCCGACGGCCAGCACTGGGACGACACGATCTTCACGATTCCGCCCGGAGCGACGAAGGTCGTCGTCACCCTCTACTACCAGACCTCGTCGCGCGAATACATGGAGTTCCTGCGCGATGCCAACGTCACCAACGGGCTCGGCCAGGTCGCCTACGACGCGTGGGTGAGCCAGGGCAAGAGCGCCCCGGTCGACATGGACACCGCGATGCTCGTCCTCACCCAGCCGAATCCCGCCGACCTCAACAACGACGGCGTGGTCGACGGCGCCGATCTCGGCCAGCTCCTTTCGGCCTGGGGCCGATGCCGCGGTTGCCCCGAGGACCTCGACGGCAACGGTGTCGTCGATGCCGCCGATCTGGGAACGCTCCTGAGCAGTTGGGGGTGAGGCAGCGCGGGTGCGCGGGGGGCGATGATTGGATTGGATTGGATTGGATTGGATTGGATTGGATGGCGCGTGGCTCCCGGCTCGCGGAGCGAGCCGGAGGGATCAGGAATGAGCAATGAGCAGTGGGTTGCACGATTGATGCGTGCGCGGGGTTGCCGCGCACCCCGCCTGTCGCGATTCCTGGATGCCACGGCTGGATTGCCAGCCGTGCGTTCGCCAACGAGCGTCACATCGCCTCCTTGGACCGCCGCGCTCCAGTTCGGCCGAAGTGTCGCGTGCGCAACCAGGCGCCTTCGCATTCCGCCGCATCGCGCGCAGGATGGTTGCGACACGGAGGTCACGGAGGACACGGAGAGGAAAACAAGCGAGTGTCGTCGGTCCACGAATGGCGAACGCGGCGGGCGCCACGCAACGCCGTGAACGAATCACGGCCCCAGCGGCCCCGAGCCTGGAACTCGCCGAGCTGGGGCTCGGCGAGACGCTGGTGGCCGCAGCATCCGTGCACGTCCACCATGCTCGCCAGACTTTCGTCACCTCGCGTGCAGGAGGTATGGAACACGGAGGACATGGAGGTCATGGAGGTCACGGAGAAGCACGCGAGCGAGTGTTGTTGGTGAACGGACACGATTGGCTGTGATGCCGGCATCACGAGGCCGGCATCACGGCGCCGGTGCCGTTCGCACCCTTTCCTCTTCCTCCGTGACCTCCGTGACCTCCGTGTCACATCCTTCCTGCGCACGACGCGAAGGACCTCGTCCATAAAGATCCGTGTCACTTCGGTCTTCGCTCACGTGGGCGAATCGCCGTTCTTCACGGCGACTGGCGCCGCCGTACCCCGAGCTGGGGCTCGGTGAGACGCTGGTGCGGCGGTACCGGGCTCGGCGGTACCGGGCTCGGCGGTACCGGGCTCGGCGGCGCTGCGGGCGCGATTCGTTCACGGCGTTGGGTGGCACCCGCCGCCGTGCGTCGAACTGGGGCCAGAGGGTCCCCCGGGGCGACCCGTCAGCGCAGGCGACCCACCTCCTCTCCCCACTTCTCGCTTCGGTCGGTCGTCTCTGTTCTGTACGATCGTCGCGGAGTCACATTCCTCTATGCCAATTGCCTCACTGCCCGTCGTACTGGTTACCGCTCTTGCTGCCTCGCTCGCGTCGCTGGCTCCGGGATCGCCTCCATCGCCGCCGCCGTCGATTGCGCGGCACCCGGCGGGAGGGACACAGGCCCACGCAGACAACCCGGCGACGCGAGTTGCGCTTCTCAGACCAGCGGTTACCGACGATGGGCGAAGTGTGCTCCGTCTCGATGATGCGGGGCGAACGGCCCTCGCGCTGCGGCCCGAGCGAGTCACGATCGAGGGCGTGCCGCTGCGGAGTGATCTCGTCGTCGAGTGCGAACTCACCCGCTTCGAGGTGATCGCGCCCGGGGCGCAGCGGGCACTCGGCTCGCGGCGCGGACAGCGCCTCACCGAGCTCGATCCGGCGCGGGTTGCCCTGTATCGCGGCACGATCGTCGGGTATCCCGGGGCGACCGCGTTTGTCGCCAGCGGACCCGGTGGTGTGATCGGTCAGTTCGATCTCGGTGTGGGAACCGAAGGCGCCACCCAGTTCGCACTCGGCTCCGCCGACCCCGGGCGTCGCGGTCTTGTCAGCGGCGATCTGGCCATCACCGAACTCGGTGGCTTCGGCGCACCTCCGCTGGTCGAGCCGTGCGGGCTGATCGGGCACGCTGCGGAGCGCCCGCAAGGCGCAATCGCGGGGTTCAGTGCCGCCCAGCGGAGGCTTCTCGAAGTGGCCGTCGACACCGACCACGAGTTCTTCACGCTCTTCGGGAACGCCGACGACGCCGGCGATTACATCGTCGCTCTCTTCGGTGCGGTCTCCACCATCTACGAGCGCGAGTTCGACATCGCCGTGACTCTCACCTTCGTCAGGCTGTGGGACACCGCCGACGATCTCTTCAACGAGAACAACCCGCTCGGCCCCTTCGTCGCCCACTGGAACGAGTTCATGGTCGACGTGCCGCGGGATCTCGCAGCCCTTCTGACGGGACGGCGCAATCTGCCCTACGGCGGAGTCGCCTATCTCTCGGCCGCCTGCGGCGACTTCGGCTACAGCGTCAACGGATACCTGAACGGCAGCTTCACCTCGGCCGAAGGTCCCGATCGCGGCAACTGGGATCTGATCGTCGTGGCCCACGAGATCGGCCACAACTGCGGCACTCTGCACACCCACGACTACGACCTTGACCAGTGCGCAAGCGGCGAGGTCCGTCGGGCCGGGATCATGAGCTACTGCCACACCGTCTCGGGCGGCGTGTCCAATGTGGACATGCGCTTCGAGACACTCCTTCGCAATATCGTGAAGGACTTCATCGGCGCCTCCGAGTGTGTCGCCATCGACTGTGACGGCAACGGCATCGACGACGCCACCGACATCCTCCAGGGCACGCTCCTCGACAGCAACGAAGACGGCATTCCCGATCTCTGCCAGGACTGCGACGACGACGGCGTGCTCGATCCGCTGGCCATCGGCATGGGCCAGGTTGCGGACGTCGACTCCGATGGCGTTCCCGACGGCTGTCAGCCCGACTGCAACGGCAACGGCATTCCCGATTCGCTGGACATCGCTCTCGAGAGCTCGGCGGATCTCTATGGCGACGGCGTGCCCGACGAATGCGAGGTCGACTGCAATCGAAACGGAATCTCCGATCGAGTCGAGATCAATCTGGACATGACCCTCGATGTCGATCGCAACACCGAGATCGACGCCTGCCAGGATTGCGACGGCGACTCGACGCCCGATCTCGCCCAGCTCGAGCACGGACTCAACATCTGGGTTTCCGGCGCAGGGGGTGCGCTGCGCGAGTTCCACGCCCGCAGCGGCGCTCCGACTGGCCCGGCCGTTGTCCTGGCCGGCGAGATCAACGACGTTCTCCGACTCCCGGACGGTCGACTGGTGGCGTCGATGCCTGCGTCGAACTCGGTGGTCACGCTCGACGCGGCCACGGGCGCCACGCTCGGTACGTTCGCGACCAGCGGCCTCGCTTCTCCGACCGGGCTCCTCCTCACGCCGACGGGGACGCTCCTGATTACCAGCGCTGGAAACAGTCGCGTGGTCGAGGTCAATGCCGCGACCGGCGCCTCCATTCGAATACTGAGCGCCGGAAGCGCAGTCGCTCCCTTCGGTCTTGCCCTGACGAATGCGGGTGTGCTCCTCATCACCAGCGCCGACAACACCATTCGCAGGTTCGACTACGCCACCGGCGCCTCGCTGGGCACGCTGGTCTCCGCGGGATCGCAGGGGCTCGCCAATCCGCGGGGGCTTCTCCTCCTTCCCGACGGATCGCTGCTGGTTGCCAGCAACGGGAGCAACGCCCTGCTGCGGTACGACGCATCGACCGGCGCCGCCCTTGGGCGATGGGACTTCGGCGGTGTGACCAACGGCTTCTGGGGGCTGCGCCAGCCGTGGGCCCTGCGGCTTGCCGCCGATGGCATGCGGGTGCTCGCCAGTTCGCGAAACGGCTCGGCCGCGGTGCACAGCTACTCGCGTGCGACCGGTCAGTTCCTGCGCTCCTACTACGTGCTCTCGGCGGACATCCCGCTCGCCGGCGCGTTCGTCGAGCTTCCACCGTCGCCCGAGGACTGCAACCTGAACGGTCGCCTCGACGCCTGCGACATCGCCGCAGGAGCGAGCGCCGACCTGAACCGCAACGGCCTTCCCGACGAGTGCGAGAGGCTGGTCTGCATTCCCGGCGACCTCGATTGCGACGGCGACGTCGACGGCGCGGACCTGGGAACGCTCCTGTCGCAGTGGGGGCCGTGCCCGGGCTGCGCTGCCGATCTCGACGGCGACGGAGTCGTGGATGGCGGCGACTTGGGAGTGTTGCTGGCAGCGTGGAGCTGAGGCGTCGGCTGCGCCGACGGGGTTGTCGGCTGCGCCTCCGCTTGTGAGGAGTGCCGCGTGCGCGGCACACCTCGAGAGTCGGCGCAGCCGACGAACTCAGTCGGCGAAGCCGACCACCTCAGCCTCCGCCCTCTCCTCATACACCCGAAGCATCCCCGTGCGCCGGGCGAGGTGCTCCTTGTCCCACCACGCGTCACTGCGGGCGACCGCGTAGCGCTGCCAGTGCACCGCGTCAGCGTGTCGAGCGAGGGAATCGCAGATTCGAGCAGCCCGTTCGTAGGTTTCGCCGCGCCGACGGATCGTGGTCGCCAGCATGTAGTTCACCCATGGATCGTCTCCCGGACGGGTGAGCGCCTCTTCGTCGGCGGTCAGTTGACCGAGCCCGCGGTCAAGCAGCGTGATCGCCAAGGCCCGATCGGCACCCACCAGCTCACCGGACAGCCACACAAGAGCATCGGGATCGCTGTCGAATCGCCCCGAAATCGCGGTCTCGCGGGCCACCGCGATTCCGTCGTCGCAGCGCCCCGCCGCCTGAAGGGCGTTGGCGTAGAGCCGCACGGGCGCATACGGGAGGTCGACGTCGAGCTTCTCGTGATCGAGCGCCGCACGTTCCCGCATGGCCGCGAGCATCGCGTCGTCGTCGCCTCGTGCACGGGCGTCGTCGATCGCCTGGCGGAGCTGGTCGGCGTGCTGGCGGTACTGACGAAGCTCCCCGTCGGCCTGCCGCGCCGCGGCGAGATCCCATGTGCCGTTGATCACCGCCTCGACCGGGCCCTCTGCGAACGCGGGGTGACCGATCCAGGCGATTCGACCCTGCTGGTCGATCAGGAAGGAGCGAGGCAGCGCCGACTCGCGAGAGGCGCGTCGATAGGCGTCTGCAGTTCGATATCCGTCGTCGACTGCCACGACCGCGCGAAGGTGCTGGGCTTCCTCGCCCATCGTCCGGCGGATGGCGCCGAGCGAGTTCTCCATGTCGAGGCTCGTGATCATGACCACCTGAAGCGATCCCGGGTGGCGGTCGGCGAGCCGCGAGGTTCGCTCGAAGCTTGCCACGCAGGGAGCGCACCAGCTTGCCCAGAAGTCGACGAGGACCGCGCGACCTCCGCCGAGTTCTCCAATTGGCTCGCCCTGAAGCCACTCGCTGATGACCAGTGGCGGTGCAGGGTCGCCGATCCGGAGGGTTGGCGCCGAGCGCCGCTCCTCCTCGCTCAGAACGAGCGGTTCGGGGCCGGAAGCGCAGCCGGCAGCAAGCGGCGCTGCAACGCACGCTGCGGCGAGCAGCAGACGAGAGAGGAACGGTGCCGCCATCGAAGTCACCTCCAGCAGTCAAGACCTTCGGGAAGTCGGTTGAGATTGTCGCAGCCCTTGGCGGTGACGATCACCATGTCTTCGACTCGCACCCCGCCGATTGCCCTGCAATAGAGCCCTGGCTCGATGGTCAGCGCGTCGCCGACCACCAGTTGCGGTCCGCCGACCACGAGAAGCGGCGGCTCGTGGACCTCGAGTCCGATGCCGTGGCCGGTGCCGTGCACCATGCCGCACCACTCGGCGGGCGCACCGGCGGGGGGAAGACCCATGTGGTAACCCCGCGCGGTGATCACCGCCGAAGTCGCGGCGTGCACGGCATCGCCGGTCGTTCCGGCGCGCGTGGCTCCGATTGCAGCAGCCTTCGCCTCGACCACGGTGGCGTGCATGCGGGCCAGTTCGGTGGGGACCCGTCCGTTGACGACGGTTCGGGTGCAGTCGCCGTTGTAGCGGGTGGTCTTGCTGCGCGGAAAGATGTCGATGATCACCGGCTCTTCGGTGCGGAGCACGCCGTGACCGTGATCGTGGCAATCCGAACCGAGCGTGCCACCGGCCACGATCGAACCCGGGGTGGAGCAGCCGCGGGCCAGCAGAAGGAGATCGATCGCCGACATCACCCGCTCGCTCGTGAGCGGTTCGCCGTCGAGCGCCAGCGTGCCGTCCTTCGAGGCCGCGGCCTTGGCCACCATGCCGCAGGCCATCCGCATCGCCTCTTCAGTGGCGCTCTGGGCCTCCTGAAGCGAGGCCACTTCGCTGGCGTCCTTGGCCCGTCTCTCGGCGACGCCGAGGGTCGGGTCGTAGTCGACTGCAATCGATCCGCGTCGCAGTTCCTCGACGTAATCGAGCGTGAGCGTGCGATCGCAGCGCACGCGAGTCACGCCTGCGCGGCGCAGACACTCGACCAGCGACTGGGCCGTGGCGGTCTCGCGATCGCTGCTCAGACCGCCGGAGGGGGTGAAGTCGGCCGGGCACTTCACAGTGTCGACCCGGGCCTTCCGCTTCGCTCGCTCCATCTCGATGTCGCGGATGATCAGGAGTCGTTCCTGCCGGGCAGTGTCGAGGCCGATCACCAGCGCCGCCGGGTCGCCGACTGCGAAGCGGATGGCGTGATAGAGCGTGTTGTTGTGCGCGGGAATGCCGGCGATGACGGTGACGGCAGCCTGATCGGGGTTCGACATGGCAGGAGGTTATGGCTCGCGGCGATTCGCGCGGTGTCCCCCACCGTCGATTGAGGGATGAGCGCGGCTGCTCCGGCTATTGCAGGATCGCCATGCTCTTCGCATTGATCACCACCGTCTTGCCGTCGGACACGGCAACCTCCCCGACCACGACGACATCGGAGAGCTCCTTGAGTCCGCGACGGCCCTTCATGTCGGTGCGCAGCGGTTGCCCCTTGGCGTCGACGATCTGCACCGTGACGGAGTTGGCGAGGATCTCGCTCTGGGGGTCGCAGCAGTAGTCCCAAGGCTTCAAGCACTTGTCATCGAGCCGCTCGTTGCAGGGCGTGAGGCCGCGGCCGACCAGCGTGAAGACCGCGCGACCCGTGACGAACGGCTCGCCGCTGCCACCGACGCGACCGCGCAGGACAACCTGGTCTCCCTTCTTCATCGTGCCGGCGGTGCGAGCCTCGGAGATGTCTCGAGCGTTGTCGGCCGGGGAGGCGCTGACGAAGCCCGGGGGCAGCGGTCCGCGCGGCACATGCATGGAGCGAGCATTCAGCACAAGCGCGGGTTGGCCTTCGGCGCTCGTGGCGGACGGGTCGACGGCGACGACCGTGCCGGTCACGAAGACCTCGGCCCCGGGCTTGAGTCCGTACTTGCCGCTGAGGCTTCCTTTGAGGGCGTCGCCGGAGGATGTGATCACGCGAATCGTGGCGCGTCGTCCACCGGGTTCGCCGTCGGGTGCCGGCGCCGTCGTCTGCTGAGCGGCAGGCTCGACCAGGGCAAACTCTGCGATCTGGGCGGAGAAGGCACTGTCCGAAGCAGCGACATGACCGTGGATCGTGATGGTCTCTCCGACCTTCGCCGACTCCAGCGCCGTCGAGATCTCCCGGGCACCCGCAGGAAGCGACGGCGTGAACAGGCTCTTGAGATCGCCGACCGAGGCAATTGCCGACCCCGACTGGGCCTCGGTGGTCGAGGGCGCGGCCAGGACGCACGCCCCGGCGAGGGCCGCGAGGGCCGCTCCGAAGCGCAGCGAGCGAGAAGCCATCAGTCCTTGAACGGGCCGGTTCGTCTTGTTCGGCATTGTTTTCATGTTGGTCATGTTGGTCATGTTGGTCATGTTGGTCATGTTGGTCATGTTGGTCATGTTGGTCATGTTGGTCATGTTCTCCATGTGCTTCATGTTCTCCTGCGTCCACTCACACCGACTTGAGCGCCTCGGGAATCGTCGGGCGAAGGCATCGAAGCGCGGGCGGAAGCGCCCCGATGACACCCAGCGCCAGTCCGCAGGCGAGCCCCAGTCCGACAACCCGCGCGTCGACGGCGAGCCCGAAGGCACCCATCGAGAAGCGCACGGCCAGCCCGTCCAGCAGGAAGACCCCGAGCGCACACGCAAGCAGACCTCCGGCGGCGGTCGCCAGCGTCGATTCCTCGATCATCGACCAGACGATTGCCGTGCGGCGGAAGCCGAGCGACTGAAGGGTGCCCAGCTCGCGGATGCGCGAGGCGAAGGCCGCGTACATGGTGTTCAGCCCGCCGAGGAGACCGCCGAGTGCAATCAACGCCGCGGTGACCCACGCGACGATCTTGATTGGCGTGAAGAACGCGGCGAGCGTGCCGTAGTACTCCCGCTCGGTCATCGCCACCAGCTCCAGGTCGGGGCGAGTCTTGGTGAACGCAGCGACATCGGCGAACTCCGCGCCCTCGCCGCTCTCCTCGTCGTAGGGGTCGAGCGTGAGGATGACGCAGGAGATCGTCTCGCGCCGCGTTGCGGTCATGAGATCGACGAGTGGCGCCCACAGTTCGGCCTCGACCACCGTGCCGGGGGCGCTGAAGCGCCCGACGATCGTCCATGGTCGTCCGTCCAGTGTCAGGCGCTTCCCGACGGCGACGTCGTCGTCGGCGACTCCCAGGACCGTTCCGACCATGCGACCGACCATGAGCTCGTCGCGGCCGCCACGCGGCCATCGTCCCTCGACGAGTGCCACAGAATCGTGCACCAACGCCGCTGCTTCCGTGACTCCGCGGAGCATGACCTGGCGCCGCAGGCTGTCGGTGGCGGTGGCGGTGGCGGTGGCGGGGTCGGGGACTGCACCGCCGTCGAGCCCGACCGGGAGCATCACATGGACCTCGGGTGAGACGAAGGTGACGCCCGCGCGAGTCCGTATGCCCTCGATGCTCGCCGCGACGACGCCCGGCGTGGCCGCCGCGATCTCGCTGCGCTCGACGCTCTCCTCGCTGCCGGCGCCGAGCAGGATGACGTTGTGCTCGCCTCCAGTTGCACGCAGCGCTCGACTCATGCCTTGCACGAAGCCTCCGGCCACGAGCATCAGAAGGACGACCAGCGCCGAGCCCAGGACTGACAACACCAGTCGCGTTGGAGCGCGACTCAGGTTGCGGACGGCGTAGTCGAAAGGCAGGAATCGCATGAGAGATGTGCTGAGGTGAGGTGTGCCTGCGTCAGACTGCTCGGAAACAGGAGGCGATGTCGCGTCGCCCGGCGCGCCATGCAGGGACCAGACCCGCGGCAATGCCCACGCCGGCGGAGAGCGCCAGCCCCGTGGCCAGCACCTGCCAGCTCGCGGCGACGGTGATTGAGAGACCTTCCTGAGAGAGGCTGAAGTGTCCGAAGTGGACGACGGCGAGGGCCAGCGCGGTCCCGAGTGCGCCACCGAGCAGCCCGAGCAACATGCCCTCGCTGACGATGAGTCGGGCAATGAGACCAGCGCGGAATCCGAGCGTCTGAAGCACCGCGTGTTCCCTGATGCGGTCCTGCACGCTCAACACGATGGCGTTGGCCACCAGGGCGAGCACCGCCGCCAGGCATCCCCAGCCCAGCCAGCGCGTGAACCGAACGATCTCGACGATGTCGGCGCCAGCCTGGGCGACGAAGGCCTTCTCGGGGCGAGTGGTCGTCGGCTCGCCTTCAGCGCGGAACTGCTCGTCGATTGCGGCCGCCACGGCCTCCATGCGCGACGGGTCGGTCACGTGCACCGTGAACTGGGTCACGCTCCCAAGTCCGCCACCCGTTTCTGCGGCCTGCTGGAGAAACTCGAGATGGACGTAGGCGACGTTCTGATCCTGCGGTTCTTCGGAGCGCACGATCCCTGCGACGGTGACCGTCACGCCCGAGGAGTCGAAGGACTGGCCGACCACGAAGCCACGGCGCGCCGCCAGCGTCTCGCCGACGAGAGCGCTGTCGGAGCGCCGCTGCCACTCGTCGATCGAGCCCGAGAGCAGCGTCCACTTCGAGGTCAGGGCGGAGGCCTCTGCGAGGCTCTCCCGCGGCACGCCGCGGAAGGTGATCACGTCGAGTGACGCCCGACAGTTGTTCACCACGATCTTCATGGGAACCGCGGAAGCAACTCCGGGCACCTTGCGGATGCGGTCGAGATAGAACTCCGGCAAGCGGCTGGTCGCCGGGCAGAAGCGGTTCTGTCGATAGACCACCAGCGTGGTGTCGCCCGCTGCAGCTTCGGTGGCCCGGCGCACGCCCTGCTGGAGCGCCTGCACGGCGACGAAGAGAAACATCGCCACCGCCACGCCTGCAAGGGTGAGCAGCGTGCGGGCCTGATGTCGCACGAGCTGCTTGACGACCACCGGGATGAACCGCGGGGCGATCACCCGGCACCGCCGTGACTGCCGGAACCAGCCCGGCGAGAGGTCAGCGCCGAGTCCTCGAGCAGGCGTCCCTTCTCGAGATGGAGCGTGCGCCTGGCGTACGCGGCACACTTGGCATCGTGGGTCACGATGATGAGGGTCTTGCCGAGATCCTCGCAGAGTCGGGTGAGCAGCACCATGATCGAACGGGCCGACTCCTCGTCGAGATCACCGGTGGGTTCGTCGCCGACGAGAATCGTGGGATCGGTGACGATGGCTCGGGCGATTGCGACCCGCTGCTCCTGACCGCCGGAGAGTTGGCGCGGGAAGTGATCGTGCCGATCGGCGATGCCGACCAGCTCAAGGGCGCTGGCCACCTTCTCGTGCCGCGCCCGCGAGGAGAGGCTGTGCAGCAGCAGGGGCAGCTCGACGTTCTCGTAGGCCGTCAGCACCGGGACGAGGTTGTAGAGCTGAAAGACGTATCCGATGTGACGGCTGCGCCAGTCGGCCAGGGCACCGCGGGAGAGTGACGAGATGTCGGTCCCGCCGATCAGCAGCCGCCCTCCGGTCGGACGATCGATCCCGGCAATCAGATTGAGAAGCGTCGTCTTCCCGCTGCCCGATGGACCCATGAGGGCGAGGAAATCGCCCGAGGGAACTTCGAGGTCAAGCTCCGCGAGCGGCGTGATCAGGTTGTCCCCCTTGCGATAGGACTTCGTCAGGCGCTGACACGAGATCAGCGATGACGGGGGCCCAGGCGAGAGATGGTGCGTGGATGCTGACATGGTGGAGACGATTGCGCGATCACTCCGGGATTCGCAGCCGGATGCCATTGCGCAGTGCTTCAGACGGATCGATGACGACTCGATCGGTGATCCGCACTCCGCTGGTGGCGATGACGAAGCCTTCATCGTGAGAGGATGCGGTGGTGATGGCCTGTCGACGTGCCAGGGGAACCCCGGTGGTCGTGTCGACGATCCACACCGATGCCGCGTTCTCTCGGGCGTCGATGAGGGCAGTGACGGGAATCAGGAGCGAGAGGCCACCCGACGGCCCGGCGGTCGTCGCGTTCCCGCGGCTCGCGGCGTGGAACCGGACGCGGGTGAGCATTTCGGGCTTCAGAATCGGCGAGGGGTTCTCGAGCGTGACCTTGAACTGCACGGTGTTGCGCTGGATGTTGGCTTCGTGCACCACCCGCGTGACGCTGCCGCTGAAGGAGCTGTCGGGAAGCGCCTCGGTGGTGATCGTCGCCCGAGTTCCGACGGTGATCTTGGCGGCATCGGCCAGGGTGACGTCGACTCGCACCTGGAGTTGGGAAGGGTCGTACACGCGGAGGACGACGCCCGACATCCCCGCGCCCTGACTCGACGACGCCGCCATGGTCAGTCGTGCTCCCGGTTCCACGAGCCTCGAAAGCACCACACCGGCGACGGGCGAACGCACATCCATGCGCTCGAGGAGGAGACGGGCCTGGTCGCGGGCGACCGCCGCTGTCGCCACTCCCGCTTCAGCCTGGGTGATTGCGACCCGAGCTTCGTCGAAGAGTCGCTCGGCCGAGGCGAGCCCGGCCTCCACTCCTTCGAGTCGGATCTCCATCCGGCGGAACTCTCCGGCGCTGATGCCACCCACGTCGGCCAGTTCCCGCTTGCGCGAGACTTCATCGCGGAGCTCGGCCACCTTCGAGCGCTCGATGCGGACCTGTGACTCGGCCGTGGCCACCGCCGCCCGGGCCCGCGCCGCATCGGCCTCGCGCTGGGCCACCTCGGCATCGCTGGCCCGAAGCGCAAGCTTGGCATCATCGCCGTCGAGCCTGACCACGACCTCGCCCGCGTCGACCGACTCTCCCTCGAGGGCGAGGACCTCGCGAACGACACCGTCGGCCAGCGCCGGAACGCCAACGGCAAACGGCGCCGGCTCGATCCAACCCGGAGCCTGGGCGAGCACGGCGTCGGTGTCACCGGCGCCGGCCGGAGCGTCGTTTCGAGCGCTCTCGAGCGCACCGTCCGCGACCGGGTCGTCGCCCTGCATCGATTTCGGAACCACCGACGCGACGACCACATCGATCGAGGGCTGGAACGAGCTCCGGGCCGCATAGCCCAGCACCCCGAGGGTCGCGACGATCACGACGCTCGGAATCAGAACGCGCGTGCGCCATCGCGACGATGGACGCGGCACGACCGCCGTCTGGCCTGCTCGGCCGGAGGCGATTGAGCGACCGTGGTCGCCCGACTGCGAGAGCGTGTGGAGATCGGCGGAGTGACTCATGGAGTGCCTCGACCCGTGCGTGACCGATCAGTTCTTCAGATCGAACCCGACGGTGAACTTCTCGGGCTTCTCGGTTTCGATTTCGATCCACAGCCTGCTCCCCGCGGGGAGCGGCGAGGGAACGTCGGCATGGGTGTGCCAGTTGTCCTTCTCGAGCTCGGCCTTGGCCTTCATCGAGCCCTTGGCATCCTGCGTGCCGATCCAGAAGCGGACGGCCGCGACCTTGGAGGCCGCGCCGGTGACCCAGACGTCGATGGCGGCGTCACCACCTGCGGTGATCTCTCCGTCGCGCGAAGCCTTGATGGTGAAGCCGTTGGAGGTCTGTTCGCCAAGTTGCACGGTTGGACCGTGGTGGTCATCGTCGGCCTGGTCGGCATCGTGATCGTGGTCGTCGGATCCCATCCCATCCTTGGGAGCCCCGTGGTCGTGATCATGATCATGATCGTCGTGAGCTCCCTTCGGGGTGGCCGCGGGCGACGACGTTCCCGTCGCGGAGGAGGTCTCGGACTGCTTGCCGCACCCGACGAGGGCGAAGGTCGCGAGCGAGAGGGCGATGCCGGTGGAAAGGACGATGCTGCGAGTGGGGGTCATGGGGGAGTGCCTTCGTTCTGAGTGGAGTGGAGAAAAGGATTGGGGACTCAGCGATGCGGTGCCGCGTCAGTCGACGACTTGAGTCTGAACGCGACCGCGTAGCCGGCGGGAATCACGAAGAGGTTGAGAAACGTCGAGGAGATCAGTCCGCCGAGCACCACGATGGCGAGCGGGGCGAGCAGTTCGCTTCCGGGGCGGCCTTTGGCCAGGGCCAGCGGGACGAGTCCGAGTGCGGCAGTCAGTGCCGTCATCAGAATCGGGACCAGCCGCTCGATCGAGCCTTGGATGATCGAGTCGGCAATCGACCGTCCCTCGCGGGTCTGGAGGTGGTCGTAGTGATTGACGAGGAGGATTCCGTTCCGCACCGCAATGCCGAACAGCGTCACGAATCCGACCATGCTCGCAATCGAGACGACCGGGGCGATGTAGCGAGTGCTCCCGATTCCGAAGAGCGCCAGGCTGTTGGTGACGAGCGACGGCGACTCGGTGAGGTAGATCGCGGTGATGCCCCCGATGAGCGCCAGGGGAAGATTGAGCATCACCAGCAATGCCACCCGCGATCGCCCGGTCGAGAGCTGGAGCAGCAGGAACATGACGACCGCGACTCCCGCGCCCATCACGTAGATCGTGCGGCTGGCCGACTGCTGGGCCTCGAACTGGCCGCCGTAGTGCACGGTGTATCCGGCGCGATGCACGATCGGATCGACGCGAGCCTGCACCTCCGCCACGAGTTGGCCGAGGTTGTAGCCGTCGGCGATGTTGGTCGAGATGACCGCCTTGCGCTGGGCGCTCTCGCGGGTGATGAGATTGCTGGTTCGCTCCGGGCCGATGTCGGCGACCTCGCGCAGCCGCACCCGGGCGCCGCCGGCGCCGCGGAGCTGGAGGTCCATGATCTGATCGATCCGCTCCCGCTCGCTCTCGGCGAGGCGGACGACCATCTCGTAGCGGCGCACACCCTGATTCACCTCGGCCACCGACTCGCCGTAGAGCGCCTGCTGCACCTGCTGTGCTGCGGAGGCCGGCGAGAGACCGGCCGCGGCCAGATCCTGCGGCCGATAGCGGATTGGAAGCGAGGTGATCATCACCTCGCGGTTGGCGGCGACATCGCGCGTTCCCGGAAGCGTCCTGAGCTCGCCCTCGATCGCCTTCGCGAGCTGCCGGAGCACGTTGAGATCGTCGCCGTAGACGTTGATTGCAATTGCCGCAGGTGTTCCCGAGAGCACATGCGAGAGCCGGTGCTCGATGGGTTGACCCACCATCGTGGTGATGCCGGGGATGTTGCTGATGATGGTGTCGATCTCGCGACGGACCATGTCCTGATCGGCCCCCGCACGCATCGTGACCTCGATCTCCGAACTGCTGACCGGTTCGGCGTGCTCGTCGCGCTCCGCCCGACCGGTGCGACGAGTCACGCTGGAGACACCCTCGATTGCGCCCAGCCGGGTCTCGACGCCGACGGCCAGGCGGTTGCTCTCCTGAAGCGATGTACCCGGCGGAGCCATCAGGAAGACCGTGAACGTTCCTTCCTTGAACGCCGGCAGGAACGAGGTCCCGAAGGTCGAGAGGAGGACCAGGGAAAGGACGGTGAGGACGCCGGCCGCGGTCAGCACCACACCGCGGTGCCGGACGCTGCGGCGCAGCGCCGGTTCGTACCACGCCTTCAGCCGACGAACGAGGAAGCCGTCGTGCGCAGCGTGGATGGTGGCCGGCGCTGGGTGCGTCGGCGCGACGCCGGCAGCACCGAGCGTCGCACCGTCGCCGAATGAACGCCGGAACAGAATCTTGCACAGCGCCGGTGTCACCGTGAGGGCCACCAGCAGCGAGGCGAAGATCGAGGTGATGTAGGCGATGCCCAGCGGTTGGAAGAAGCGGCCTTCGAGGCCCTGAAGAAAGAGAAGCGGCACAAAGACCATGCAGATGATCACGGTCGCGAAGACGACCGACGAGCGGATCTCGTTGCTTGCGGTGTAGATCACTTCGGCAAAGGGCTGTTGCACTTCCGCCGGAAGGACGGCGTTCTCGCGAAGCCGGCGCAGCACGTTCTCGACGTCGATGATGGCATCGTCGACCAGCTCGCCGATTGCAACCGCCAGGCCGCCGAGGGTCATCACGTTGATCGAGAGTCCCCACGCCCAGAGGAGGAGGACCGCGACGGCAAGCGAGAGGGGCAGCGCGGTGAGCGTGACGATGGTGGCCCGCACGTTGAGCAAAAAGAGCATGAGGATCACCGCGACGATGACGCTCGCCTCGAGCAGCACTTTGACGACGTTGTTGACCGAGCGGTCGATGAAGCGGGCGGCCCGGAAGGGATCGCGATTGAGGACCATGCCTTCGGGCATCGCCTTCTCGAGCTGATCGAGGACGCCGTCGATCTGCCTCGTCAACTCCAGGGTGTTGGTGGCCGGGCTCTTCTGCACGCTGACGACGACGGCGGTGTGTCCGGCGTCGGCCGCCGTGCCGCGCTTGGGAGATGCTCCAAGCTGCACGTCGGCGACCTGGCCGATGGTGATGGCCGCGCCTTCGTGGTAACGCACCAGCGTCTGCCTGATGTCTTCGACGCCGGTGATGCGGGCCATCTGCCGGATCGGAAGCTCGAGGCTGTCGACGTTTGGGATGTACCCGGCGCTTGCGGTGCTGTGGGCGCCGCGGGCCGCCTCGACCACGTCGGCGATGGTCAGTCCATAGATGGCCAGCTCTTCCTGCCTGACGTTGACCTGGTACTGCGGAAGCTCGCCGCCGATGGCGACGACCTGGGCCACGCCCGGCACGGCGAGGATCGAGTTGCGCAGGTCGAACTCGGCGAAGGAGCGCAGCTCGAGCGGACTCACACGGCCATCCGGCGAGGAGAGGGCCAACAGCATGATTTCGCCGGTGATGCTGGTGACCGGAGTGATCTCGGCGTGAGCGTCGGGGGGCAGGACATCGCGGACGGCCGAAAGTCGCTCGGCGACGAGCTGCCGCGCCCGGTAGATGTCGGTGCCCCAGTCGAACTCGACCCAGACGATCGAGAGGCTGGTGGCGCTGGCGCTCCGCACGCGGCGCGTACCGGGCAGACCGTTGACCGCCGTTTCGATTGGGAACGTCACGTTGAGCTCGACCTCGTCGGCGGCGAGCCCGCCGGCCTCGGTCATGACCACGACCGTCGGCGCGTTGAGCTCGGGGAACACATCGACGGGCATCTCCCGAAGCTTCAGTCCGGCGAGGACCAGAACCAGCGCCGCGGCCACGATGACCAGCGACGACTGTCTGATTGAGAAGGCGATCAGGCGAGCGAGCATCACTCGTGATCCTCCTCGTGGAATGTGCCGTCGGAGTGGAAGTGCCCGCCCTTCGGGGCGTTGCCGCTGGTGGCCAGCATGAGTTGGTAGTTGCCGCCGACGACGATCTCGTCGCCCTCCCGCACGCCGCTGGCCATCACGATCCAGCGGCCGTCGGAGAGGCCGAGATCGGCCTCCATCCGGATGACCTGGTCGGGATTCGCGGGGTCGCGGCGGAAGATGATCGGGGTGGCGCCGTCGCGGATGACCGCCGACGTCGGGATTGCCAGTTCCTCCGAGCCGCCGGCGAGGGTGACCTCGAGGTGGGCCGAGACGCCCGATCTGGCCCAGGCGGTGAGCGCGCTCGGCTGCATGATCAGGTCGACCGTCCGCTCGTTGGCATCGGCGGAGAGCCCGATCTGAAGCGTGCCAACCATGACATCGTCGAGGGCGATGGCGCCGCCGTGTGGAGGAACGATCGTCGCGGCGAGCCCGTCGCGAAGTCGCCCGAGATCGGATTGCAGGGCCCGCGCCCGGAATCGGATCTCTTCGGGCTGCACGACCGCGAGCACTTCACCGTTCTCCTGGAGAAGTCCGCCGGGAGTGACCCCGAGCGACTCGACCACACCGGGGGCGATTGCGCAGACCACGTAGCCTGAACCTGCGTCGAAGCCTTCGTGACGATCGCCGCAGTTGGCGGTGCGGACCAGCATGTCATGCCGCGACTGCAACGAGCGCAGTTCCGCCTCGGCCTGCTTCTGCTGGGCTTGAAGCTCGGCGTCCTTCTCCATCACGTCGGCGAGATCGGCCTGGGTGGCATTCAGCGTGGCCCGACTCTCCGTGAACTGGGCCGCGTTGCCTCCGCCTGCGGCCCGGAGCTCCTCGAGCTGCGTGAGCCGCTCTTCCCAGAGCTTCACCTTGTCGGAGAGACTCCGCTCATGCACGCGGTGGGCCTCGCGCAGCGGTCCCATGGAGTCGACCTTGGCCTGCATCGCGGCGATCTGTTCGTGGAGATCGCGCCACGTCGACGAATCGACCCGATACAGCGGTGTGCCCGTGTCGACGCGCTGGTACTGGGCAACCAGCAGCTCGATCCGCCCAGGCAGCGGCGATCGATACTCGCGCCGCGCGGTGGGCAGCAGTTCGAAGCGGCCGGGAACGCGAAGGGTCTGAGCGACGGCCCGCGACTCGACCTTGGCGAAGGTGATCCCGAGGTTCTGCCGCACCGCAGCGGGAATGTCGACGCGATTGGTCGGCGCGTTCGCCGCGCCTTCGTCGACGGTCATCTGCGGCGCCGCTGCGGGGGAGCGATCGCACCCGACGAGGGTCATCGATCCTCCAAGGAGCGAGATCCCCAGAAGAAGTTGTTTCACGTGATGGTGTGTCATGGGGAGCGCCTCCGGTCAGGACGGCGCGGTCTCGGAGGTGGGGGGAAGCGTGGGATCGATGATGATCGAGGTCTCCGGCGCCGCGGCGGGCTCGGGTCCGAGGAGGTCGTCGAGATCGATCGACGCCAGGGCTTCGTTGCGCCGTGCTTCGATGAGCCGAACCTTGGCCGCCTGCTGACGGGTCAGGCTGTCGAGCAGAATGAGGGTGTTCACTTCGCCGAGCTGGGCCACCTGCCGGGCGTCGGCGTACTGGGCGTCGACCAGCGGCACGATCTCGACTTCAAGAGTTCGGCGCTGGCGACTCGCGGCCTCGAGACGGACCTCCGCCAACCGGAGCTCCGCGAGCAGCGCCTCGAGCGTGGTCTCGGCGGTGGCGCGGGCGAGATCGCGACGGGCGAGGGCCTCGGCGATGGCCTGACGGTTGGCATTGAAGATCGGAAGTGGGGCACTGAGCCCGAGCAGGACCTGGTCCTGTCCGTCCTCGCGGCCGTATCCAGGGCCGATGTGAAGATCGGGATACTGCTTTCGAATCTCGAGGAGGAGGGCCTTCTCGGCGACCTCGTACTCGGCGGTGCTCACCAGCAGTCTCGGACTGCGGGCTTCGAGGGATTCGCGGTCGGCGGCGACGAGTGCTCTGGTCTCGAATCCCGAGGGCGTGAAGCGAACCGACGCGTGCGGCGCCAGCCCCATGAGCTGGCGCATCCGAAGGGTCGTCTCCTCGCGCGCCGACTCGATCTGCGCCAGCTCGGCGAGTTGCGTGGCCCGGTCGATGCGAAAGAGCCGAGCCTCGGTGCGCGAGATTTCGCCGGCTGCTTCCATCTTGTCGACGACGGCGAGCACGCGATCGACGCCGGCGACGAGCTCGCCCACCGCGCCGACCTGGGCCTCGAGCGACGACCATCGCGTCCAGGTGCGCCGCAGCTCCATGCGGATGCGCCATTCGTCCTGGGCGACGCGGGCAAGTGCGGCGGCATGTTCGAGACCGGCGCGGGCCTTCTCGACCTCGAGGCGCCCGGAGATCGGCAGCGTGAAGCCGATCGAACTGAAGACCTTCCATGGCTCCGGCGTGCTCTGGATGATCCGAGTCACATCGACGCCGATGGTGGGGTCTTCCCACAGTCCGGCGTTCGCGGCGGTGGCCTGGGTGACGCCGGCGCGAAGTCGAGCGACCCGAAGCTCGGCGTTGAAGACGAGGGCGATCGCCTCGCCCTCGGCGGAGGAGATGCCATCAGCGAGGTCGAAGGTGGTCGGCGCACTCGGGCTCGATTCACGCAGTTGCTGCGCATACGCCGCGACGTCGGGGGAGTCGGGCGTGCGGGCGAGAAATGCCTCGCGGTGGCTGGCGAGGTCGAGCGACTTCGGTTCGTAGGTCTGGCAGCCGGACAGGAGGATGGCCGGGAGGGCGCCGAGAAGGACCGTCGAGACGACGGAGCATGCGCTGCCGGCTGCGGCGGGCATGCCAGGTCGCCGTCGTGTCGAGTGGAGGTGGGAGCCGGTCATGAGGGAGGCTGGAAGCGTTCGGGAGCGCAACTGGGTTTGCACGGGGAAGGGCGAGGGCTGGACCTGCGGCGCGGAGACGATGATTGGGATGGCGATTGGAATGGCGATTGGAATGGCGATTGGAATGGCCAACTCGATCGGGCGGAGCCCGAGCGGACGCCCCGCAGCGTGCGCGACGGCCCCGCATCGGAAACGCGGCAGCAGAACTTCAAGGGAAGCCCTGCGCGGCGCGCAGCGTCACCTCCCTCGGCACGTGGACGTGCCTCGGGTGGAACTGCGCAGGAGTTGGGCTAGATCAGGAGCCGGGTCGCCTCGAGCGCCAGGACCTGGGCGCTGACGGCGAAGTCGGGTGCTCGGCGAATGGCAGCACGCATCGTCTCGGGCGAGCGAGCGGTGCAGCCGAGCGTGACGCTCGGCGGCTGCGGCGCCGGACTGGCGTCGGCACTCGCCCGCGTGGTCACGGCCCGTGCCGGAATCTGCGGCTCACCTCGCAGCGGCACGTGAAGGCGGCAGCAGCATTCACTCCCGCAGTCGGTGGCGAAATGAAGGGCCACCGCGATCAGGCTGTCACTCGAGTCGTTGCAGCTCGGCGGACAGGTGCCGTCGGACTCATCCGCGGGAACGCATCCGGACTCGTCGGTCCCCACCGCCTCGCAGCAGCCAGAGGAGGGGCACGGCGCTGGGTCCGAGTGATCGGAGCCGCAGGCCGAAGCGACTCCACACCCGTGCGAGTCGTCATGGCAAGGTGCGTGACGGCCTTCACAGTCTCCGAGGCTGAAGCAGACCACCCGCCCCGGCGCAGCACCGACCACGCCCTGCGCCAGCAGCAGGAGGATGGCGATGAACTTGACGAGCGGGTGCGGCATTGAGCGGGGAGCCCGGAGTGGGTCGGAGCCAGTGTAAACGGATCCACCCGAAACCCAAGGCGCATCACCCCAAACGCCGATCACACCGCAGCTATTCCCCCCGCGCTCCCCCGGCCGAGTGCCGAACGACTCGCGGAGGCTTCAGGATCGGCCGCGCGAATCGCTGGGCCTCCTGGATGTATGCATCGACCGGGGGGTGTTTCGTTCCCACTGGGGAGAAGGGCAATCCCGAAAGCGACGGGGGAGAGTCGGCGGTTGCGCGCCTTGCCAGCCTGTGGCGGACGTGCTCGTTGGCAGCCCGAACGACACAAGCGAGCCAACCGAGGCTCGTTCGACGAAGCTGGCCTCGATGGCGTAGACGAACTCGCGCCCGGGCTCCTCCGGAATCAGTGGTATCCGCATCACGGTCGCAGCACGCTGCCGGCAACCGACGCGATCCGCATCCGATCTGAATTCCGTCAGGCATCGACCTCGACCAAACGACAACGCCGACCCTGGGGGTGGGGCGGCGTTGTCGACGACTTCAGAGTGAGCGTGGGTGTCGGGGAACGTCACCCAGCAAGACGGAGCGCTCCTCGCGCCGAACCCTCAAGAGCGAGTGTCGGCCCGGAGGGTCGAACGCAGCGATCACTTACGCAGCGTCGAACCCTCAAGAGCGAGTGTCGGCCCGGAGGGCCCAACGGAGCGATCACTTACGCAGCGTCGAACCCTCAAGAGCGAGTGTCGGCCCGGAGGGCCCAACGCAGCGATCACTTACGCAGCGTCGAACCCTCAAGAGCGAGTGTCGGACCCTCAAGAGCGAGTGTCGGACCCTCAAGAGCGAGTGTCGGCCCGGAGGGCCGAACGGAGCGCTCTCAATACTCCATGTCATCCATCCCCGCGCCCGCACCGGCGGGAGACTTGGACTTCTTCTCCTTGATCTCGGTGATGGCGCAATCGGTGGTGAGCAGCAGGCTGGCGATGCTCGCGGCGTTCTGGAGGGCCACACGCTCGACCTTGGTCGGCACGATGATGCCGGCCTTTACGAGATCGGTGTACTCGTGGGTCATCGCGTTGAAGCCGAGGTTGTTCTCCTTGGCCTCTTCGACCTTCTGGGCCACGATCGATCCGTCGAGACCGCAGTTGACTGCGATCTGCTTGATCGGGGCCGAGACCGCCCGCTGGATGATGTCGACGCCGACGAGCTCGTCGCCCTTGGCGGCCTTGCGGACCGCATCGAGCGCCCGGCGGGCCCGGAGGATGGCCACGCCACCACCCGGAAGAACGCCCTCTTCGACGGCGGCGCGGCAGGCGTGCAGCGCGTCCTCGACACGGGCCTTCTTCTCCTTCATCTCGACTTCGGTGGCGGCACCGACGTTGATCTGGGCCACGCCGCCGGCGAGCTTGGCGAGACGCTCCTGGAGCTTCTCGCGGTCGTAGTCGCTGCTGGTGGCGTCGATCTGGGCCTTGATCTGCTCGATGCGGCCCTTGATCTCCTTGTCGCTGCCGGCACCCTCGACGATGGTCGTGGTGTCCTTGCTGACGGTGAGCTTCTTGGCCCGACCGAGATCCTTGAGCGTGATGGTCTCGAGGTTGATCCCGAGCTCATCCATGATCGCGTTGCCGCCGGTGAGGACGGCGATGTCGGAGAGGAGCTCCTTGCGACGATCGCCGAAGCCCGGGGCCTTGACGGCGCAGACCTTCAGGATGCCGCGAAGCTTGTTGACCACGAGGGTCGCGAGGGCCTCGCCGTCGATGTCCTCGGCGACGATGAGCAGGCTCTTGCCGCTCTCGGCGATCTTGCCGAGAATCGGAAGCAGGTCCTTGGCGCTCGAGAGCTTCTTCTCGTGGATCAGGACGAAGCAGTCCTCGAGGATGCACTCCATCGCGGCGGTGTTGGTGACGAAGTGCGGCGACAGGTAGCCCTTGTCGAACTGCATGCCTTCGAGGAGCTCGACCTCGGTCTCGAGGCTCTTGCCTTCCTCGACGGTGATGACGCCGTCCTTGCCGACCTTGTCCATCGCCTCGGCGATGATCTTGCCGATCTGCGGATCCTGATTGGACGAGCACGAACCGACCTGGGCGATCTCGGTCGAGTTCTTGATGGGCTTGCTCATCCTGGCGAGCTCGGCGACGATCGCCTTGACGGCCATGTCGATGCCCCGTTTGACCGCGTTGGCATTGGCGCCGGCGGTGATGTTCTTGAGACCTTCCTGGAAGATCGCCTCGGCGTAGATGGTCGCGGTGGTGGTGCCGTCGCCGGCGTCCTTGCTGGACTTGCTGGCGACTTCCTTCACCATCTGGGCGCCCATGTTCTCGTAGGGATCTTCGAGCTCGATCTCCTTGGCGACGGTGACGCCGTCCTTGGTGACGGTGGGAGCGCCGAAGGACTTCTCGAGGATGACGACGCGGCCGGAGGGGCCGAGGGTGACCTTCACGGCCTTGGCGAGCTTCTGGACGCCGCGGAGAATCCGCTCGCGGGCGTCGTTGTCGTAGGCAATCTGCTTGGCAGCCATGTGATGTGATTCCTGTGTGGAAAGTGCTGGTGGTATTGGGCGGGCGGATGGTGTCGGGCTCAGCCGATCTCGATCCAGATGACGCGCTCCGCATCGAACAGATGGACGTGCGTGCCGTCGGTGACCTTCACGAGACCGTCATGCTCGGCCGGGATGAGCAGAGCCCGTTTGACCATGCACCGCGAGCCATGCTCGAACTCGACGCGAAGGTCGCGAAGACCGTTCAGTTCGCGAAGCGCCGAGCGGAGCTGGTCGGAGTTGATGGGCACGGACCAGTGCGGCGACGGGGGTAAGGCGACCGGGATGCGGCGACTCAGCCGACGATCACGCCGAGGATGTCGTCCTCGGTCATGATCAGGTAGGTGTCGTTGTCGATCTTGACTTCGGTGCCGGCGTACGAGCTGAAGATCACGCTGTCGCCCTTCTTGACGTTGAAGGGCATCCACTCGCCGGAGTCCTTGTTGAGGATGCCGTTGCCGACGGCGATCACCTTGCCCTGCTTGGGCTTGTCCTTGGCGGACTCGGGCAGAAAGATGCCGGAGTCGGTCTTCGTGGCGGCTTCGTCACGCTTCACGAGAATCTTGTCGCCCAGGGGTCGAACCTTCATCGGTCAAGCTCCTTCATGCACGGTGGCATTCAAAGTGGATGGACACGGAACGAAAAACACGTCGGGCGGCCGCCTTGGCCGAAGGTCCCGCACGCAAGCGACCTGCGTTACGCCGCAGGCCAGTGATCTGCATAGTGACGTCGAACGAGCCGACGCAGAGCATCGAGCATCGCTTCGAGTTGGACGGGTCGATCGAGCACCGCGAACGCCCCGGCATTGAGGGCCTCGGTCAGCGTGCGAGCGCTGTCGCGAAGCGAAGGCTGCGGCGGTCGGATGACAATCGTCGGCGGGGGATTCTCGAGTCGTCGAAGGAGGTCAAGCACGCGGCAGCCCGCTTCGGGTCCGCTGGCCTGGGCCATCATCGCGCCCTCGACAGAACCGGTGCCCACGCCCGCGCCCAACCCGGTTGCCGGATCGTTGCCGTCGCGCAGTTCGTGGGCGAGTTCCTGGGCCAGCCGCGGCGGGGCCGATTTCAGCGGGATCGAGAGATCGACCACCGCGATGTGGATGCGGATCGTGCGCAGAAGCTGGGTGGTCTCGTCGCTCGAGCGTGCGGCGACGCACTGGATGCCAAGCGGTTGAAGAAGACGCGGAAGCTGTTCGGCAACGTGGGCATGTCGCCAGTCGCAGCCCGAGACCAGCATGGTCAGTCGCGGCCGCTGATCGGTGGGGGGAGTCGAGTTCGGAGCCGACGGCGGGGGAGTCGTCGAGACATCGCTGGGCTGCTGGGGGCGGGCGCGCCGCGCGGTCCATGAGATGGTCACGCGACCGACGAGAGGGCGGAGGCCCTTCGGCTGGACGCGAGGCGGGGGGGTGCCGCCGGGGTTGGAACTCGTGCCGGACCCGGACCCGGGATCAGACCCCGAATCGGCCACACGCGCCGTGCCCACGAACACCCGGCGGCCGGGAACAGCCGGTCCGACGCCATCGGTGTTGTGGAAATAGCAGCGCATGAGACCCCGTTCGGTAAAGCAACGCGGATGCCACGATAAACCGCCCTGCCGGATGCCCTGCGCGCTGGTTCGGTGGCGCCGGGCCCCGCGACCGGCCGCGCCGCGGGGCCGACACTGCCAAATTGACGGGGGGCAGGGCTGTCTCTTATACACATCTGACGCTGCCGACGAATAGAGAGGTGTAGA
>ENA-ORBV01000570-ORBV01000570.1-microbial-mat-metagenome-genome-assembly--contig:-NODE-570-length-85044-cov-14.768981_pt1 | contig 85044 bp, 77 predicted proteins | sample MGYA00237777_ERZ505514 | MGnify/ENA primary metagenome ERZ505514 (study PRJEB26160, sample SAMN06269048) | microbial mat metagenome | isolation source: Oligotrophic lake microbial mat | place...
GATCACAAGCTTGCGGCTGCGTATCGGCTCGCTACAGGCTCGCGTGCTGCCGAGATGTCCATGCTGCCAACAAAAAATGCGGCTACTTATTTAACACAGTAATACTAGAAGACCGGCTTGTCGCTTGATGGCCGGGTGTTTCCGCAATGCGGCAACCTAGGCCCGCGTCAAGGCGCGGCGAGTTTCAACCGGCAACGAAATGCGACCAAACAATACCGCCGGATGCAGATAGTCTTCGCCGGATTCATCAATGATGCGCAGCATGCCGGTCGATTCAGCATTTGCATCGCGCAAACGCTCGTAAACCTTGCCGGCTTCAAGAGAGGCTGGCGTTTTCCCCGGCGACAGGCAGATGACAAAACGCCTAGAGATAGCGCTTGATTTTGTGTTCGACCTTGCCGATGCCATGAGCTTCGTACCAGTGAATTTCTGCGTTTAACACTACGCCGGAGTCGAAACGCACGCGCGCGAGACCTTTTTTCTTGAGCCAGGTTCCTCTGCCGTATGAGCGCTCCAGGCGCCGTAGCTCACGAATGCCGCGGCCCTTTGCAATGGTTTCGACACCGAGCAGCAGAGGCAAAATCGTGAACACCGGATTAGTTTACTGTAACGCCCCGGGAGTGACTGCAAACGGCATGAAAGGATTTTTTGCTGCCAAGCCGGACATGCGCAGCGAATTCTCCATGCGTCAATCAGACCCTTGCGCTGGCTCCAGCCGATCACCGCATCGATGCAGGTCTCCAATTGCGCGGGTTGCCCGAGGTAGTAGTGAGTCGCGCCGTCGATTTCAAAATACTCCTTGTCCGGTGTGGCGAGCGCAGCGCGCATCGCGGGGTTGTGCGTCGCCGGTATGGCGTCGTCGGCCTGGTTGACGATCTGCAGCACCGGCGTCGCGCGTAAGGGTGGGACGATGCGACGTCATGGCAATCCTCGTCATGCAGTGCAGCACTCGATGAGCGCCTGCGCGCTCGTCACCGGGGCGCCGCGGCGACGGTTGCGGCACACGAAGGCGGCGGGCAGGCCGCCAACGGGGGGTCGTCCCTGGCCGATCAGTTTTCGATAAATCACGACGAGCAGCTATACGACGACAATCCACCGACCTCAAAGAACTCAGCCGGCTTGAGCCTGTAGTATTTCTCCTCCACGTCCTTCGACTGCTCGGCGTATGGCTGCGTCATGACTTCCTGCAGCTCTCGAACCAGAGAGTAGTTCCCCGCGGTCGCTTGGCTGTAAGCAGGCACAACAAACCACTCTCGCAAACTGTATTTTGGGTTGACGAGTTTCATCTGCCTGGAGATCTCCTCACGGGAGCGGGGCGGAGCCGCATTCGCGTTGCTCGTGCTGACGCTGCAGATGAGCGATTTCCATTTTGTGAGCCACTCTGACCAGCGCTTGTCCATCCCTTCGGGGTCTGTCTCATCTGTCGTGCGCATTGAAGCCATGGCGCGCAGGGGCTTCGAGTCCTTGTAGAAGCTTTTTTTGAGTGGGCCAATGTCGTCAGGTAGCGTCGAGAGCTCGCGGAAGAAGATGGAGTAATCGACAGGTGTCTGCAGCATGAGCGTTTCGAGCTCACTGAACAACGCCGCGTGAAAAGTGCCAAGTCCTAGTTTGGCAGCCCACATCTTCTCCATTTGCGCTTGCATCACTTTCGCAAAGCCACTTCGAATCTCGTCGAGCTGTCGCAGATAGTCCTGATTCGACGTCAGCAGCGGCCGCAACGCCGTCCAAAACATGTGGAAGTTGCGTTCCGCTGCCTCTGGTTGGTTGAGGAACGAGAAGTGATGTCCGCCACCCGTCCATGGCTGGTAGTGCGGGTTGAACACATCGCAGAATCCGAATGGGCCGTAGTCGAGTGTGTAGCCACCGGCCGCGCAGTTGTCGCTGTTGAAGTTGCCCTGGCAGTAGCCGACGCGGATCCAGTTCGCCACAAGTGAGCTAAGGCGAGTGCGGAACTCGCGCGCGAGCAACAGCACTTTTTCAGCGGTGCCTAGTTTGTTGTCGATGACGTCAGCGTACTCACGATCGATCAAGTGCAACACAAGCTGCTCGAGCTCATCCATCGCTGACGGATGTTCCTGTCTGCGCGCACGACGACCGAAGAGCTCGAGTTGGCCGACCCGAATGAACGACGGTGCGACGCGCGTCGAGATGGCGACTGCCTCCGAGATAAGCGTGTCGGGATCCTGCGAGCGCGAGCCCTCCGAGTACCACGGCCGCCTGACCGTCTCGGTTTTCGAAACGTACAAACTCAAGGACCGTGACGTTGGCACGCCGAGGGCGTGCATGTGCTCCTGTGCCAGGAACTCGCGGACGCTCGAGCGCAGGACGGCGCGACCATCCGCGCCGCGGCAGTATGGCGTCCGGCCGCCGCCTTTCAGCTGCATTTCCCAGCGTCGACCGTTGATGACGGCCTCAAGCACGGAAACTGCGCGACCGTCGCCGTAGCCGTTGCCGGTTTGGAACGGGCACTGCTGGGTGTATTCGGTGCCGAAGATGGAAAGTGCATAGCCACACGCCCATCCGACCTTGCGCATCGGCTCCGGAACCTGCGATAGGTCGCCGGAAAACATGCGGACGAAGTCAGACGACTGCGCCATGCTGTCGGCGAAGCCAATTTCACGGAAAAATGTTTTGCTGTGCGCGACGTACTCTGGGTCTTTGATTGGCGTCGGATTGACGGGGACATAGTGGCCCGTGAAGACTTGTCGCGGCGCGTGGTCGGCTCCGTTGGCTTTCGCGTCAGGATCGCAGTTGAGCGTGTCCATGAGCGAGTAGTTTGCCGACTTTGCGAGCTCGGCTAGCGTCGCGACGGTTGGGGAGATTTCGGTGCTGATTGGGTCTTGATTGACCACATTACGCCTCACGCGCCAAAGCAAAAAATTCCGCGCGCAGCGCCTGGTTAGGCTGCAGTGCGCCGAGCATGGCTGAGGTGACGCTTTCCTCGCCCTGAGTGCGAATGCCGCGGCTTTCCATGCACAGGTGACGGCAGCGAATGACGACGCCAACCGCTTGCGGTTGCAGATGTGTCATCAGGGCGTTGGCAATCTGAATCGTGAGTCGTTCTTGCACTTGCAGTCGACTAGCAAAACAATCAACCAGACGCGTCAGTTTTGACAAGCCCACTATTTTCCCATTAGGAACATAGCCAATCGTGGCGCCGCCAAAGAAAGGCGCCAAGTGGTGCTCGCAATGGCTATAGACAGGGATACCGCGTACCACGATGAGTTCGTTGTACTGCTCCGCCCCGTCTTCAAACACTTTCAGGCATTCAGCCGGGTCTTGGTCGTACCCGGCAGTCCAGTGCTTCCAGGCCTTTGCCGTGCGGGAGGGTGTTTCTACGAGGCCTGCTCTATCGGGGTCCTCCCCCAAACTGGCTATGAATCGGCGCCAGTCCTGCTCAGTAAACGGTGATTCTGACATCGGTGTGTTTCCTGTCGACGTTGGGGTCATTCGCCTTCACGGTGACCTTGATGTTTGTCATCTCTTCCTCCTCAAAACAGGCCAAGCTGCAGTTGGGCAGCCTCGGACATACGGCTCTGGTCCCAGGCTGGCTCCCAGACGATCTCGATGTCGACCTCGGCGACACCGGGAACCGCCTGCACCTTGGCGCGGGCGTCCTCTTTGAGCACGTCGCCCATGCCACAGCCCGGCGCCGTCATCGACATCTTGATCTCGACCCGGTGGGCGCCGTCTGCGAGCGGGTGAGCTGCGCAGACATAGATCAGTCCGAGGTCCACCACGTTGACCGGGATCTCCGGATCGAACACGGTCTTGAGCTTCTCGATCACCTTCTCCAGCGTAAAGGGCCCCGCGTCCACGGGCGCCGCTTGCTGCGCCGCGCTCTCAAGCCCCAGCGCGTCGGCATCAAGCGCGGCGACCCGCGCCAGATAGCCCCTCTCGGTCCTGACGGTGAAGCTGCCGCCCAGCGCCTGCGTCACCACGACCCCGTCACCTTGCGCTAGCGTCAGCTTCTCTCCGCTCGGAATGAGGGTTGCCTCGCAGTGCCGCTTGAGCGCGACGCGAACCTCGTACTTGCCCGAGCGTCGGTCGCGCGTGCTGGTCAGTACCCCGGTGAACGACCGGTTGTCAGGCGTATCGAGCAAGGCCGGCACGCCCGTCAGCAACTGCGTGCGGATGGTCGCTCCGATGACCGATTTCAGCTCCAGCCACGCAGCGTCGGGCTGCTTGCCGACGGTCACCACGTTGTCGGTAACCAGCACATGGGCAACGCCGGCAAGCGCGAACAAGCGCTCGACCAGTGGCGAGCGAGCAGCCCGTTCCTTGCTGTCAAAGAAGAACGGGCCGCCGGGATACACGCGCTGGCTCACCGTGAACTTGCACACGTCGGGGTCGGCGAGCAATATCTCGGCGCGGATCGTGATCGCCCGGTCGACCGGCAGAACGTCAGACATCTTCGGCGACCGCCGCCGCACCGCGCTCAGCCAGTGCCCGCAAGTGCTTGAAGGTGTCGATCCCGGTGCTGTGGCCGTCGTTCCAGGAGATCGAGATGGCGTAATTGCCCACGCTGACGATCGTGAGTGGGGCGATGTCCGCTCGCACGCTCTTTGGATCCAACAGGGCGCGCCCGCTCATCTCCTCCCTGCACAGGGCACAATGGCAGTTCAGCCGCAGGTCGCGGACGTCGAAGTCATTCCGCTGGCCGTCCTCCCAGAGCACGGACAGCGTCCGCGCATCGCGCTGGCGTAAGCCAATCGCGGTCGTGCGCAAGCCCGCCGGTGCAACGGCGCTCTCCACCCACGCCGGCGCGCCCGCGCCGGTGGCCCAAGTCCACACGAATGGCTTCAGCGCCGAGCTTGGAAGCCCCTGCAGTCGGTCATTGAGCTCGCTGGCGATCGCCAGGTACACCTGGGCGGCGGACGAGTTCGGCTTCTCGATCATCAATGGACGCCCTTGGTCCCCGCAAGTGACGATGTCGGGGTCGAGCGGAATCGTGCCCAGGAACGGCACGCCGAGTTCCCGGCTCATCCGCTCACCGCCGCCACGGCGGAAGATGTCCGTGTCCTTTCCGCAGTGCGGACAGGTGAAGTTGCTCATGTTCTCGATGATGCCGAGGATCGGGGTGTGCACGGTCTCGAACATCCGCAATCCGCGGCGGGCGATCTTGAGGCTCACGTTCTGCGGCGTGGTGACGATGATTGCGCCGGACAGCGGCACGCTTTGGGCCAGTGTCAGCTGGGTGTCGCCGGTCCCGGGCGGGAGATCGAGTATCAAGTAGTCCAGCTGTCCCCAGTGCACCGAGCCGACGAACATCTTCAGGAACTTGCTCACCATCGGTCCACGCAAGATGGCCGGTTTGTCGTCGCCAGCGAACATGCCCATCGATACGGTCTTCAGGCCGTACCGCTCTGCGGGGGTAATCATCTCGTCCGCGTCGACCGCAGGCGGCTGGCCGCTGGGAAGTCCCAGCATCCCGGGGATGCTCGGCCCCAGGACGTCCGCATCCACGAGCCCGATCCGGTAGCCGAGCTGTTGCAGCGCGAGCGCGAGATTCACGCTGACGGTGGACTTCCCCACGCCGCCCTTGCCGCTGCCCACCGCGATGAGATGCCTGACTCCTGGCAGCTTTTCAGAACTGGCGAAAGGGTTGGACGACGCGTTTGACGCATGCTCATGAGCGTGGTGCGTAGCGGTGGTTTGCATCTCTCAGGTTCCTTTTCTTTTGGCCGCTTGGCGGCACGTTCCTACAGCTCTACTTCGATGTCGGTTCCCGTCACACGAACGCAGTAGCGCGCGACGGCTTCGTAAGCTGGGGGGGCGAGAACTTCTCCTGTGCGCAGGTCGAACTTCGCGCCGTGCCAGGGGCAGGTCAATTCAAAACCCGAGATTTCTCCCTCGACCAAAGGGAGGTCTTCGTGCGTACAGGTATTGTCGAGCGCGAACAACTGACCGTCGACGTTGAACAGGGCGATTTCCCTGCCCTTGACGTAGACCAGTCGCGCCTCACCGATCTCGATTTCGTGGGTTTTCGCTGCCTTTACAAAGTCAGCCATGGGCTTGGCCCTCAGAACAGGCCGAGCTGCAGTTTTGCAGCCTCGGACATGCGGCTCTGGTCCCAGGCCGGCTCCCAGACGATCTCAATGTCGACGTCGGTGACGCCGGCCACTCCCTGCACCTTGCGGCACGCATCTGCCTTGAGCACATCGCCCATCCCGCAGCCGGGCGCCGTCATCGACATCTGGATCTCGACCCGGTGGCCACCGTCGCCAAGCGGGTGCGCTTCGCAGACGTAGATCAGCCCGAGATCCACCACGTTGACCGGTATCTCCGGATCGAACACGGTCTTGAGCTTCTCGATCACCTTCTCCAGACTAAAAGGCCCCGCTTCCCCCGGCGCTTCTTCCGCCGCCGCGCCCTCGAGCCCCAGCGCGTCTGCATCTAGCGCACCGACCCGCACCAGGTAGCCCATCTCGGTCCTGACGGTGAAGCTGCCGCCCAGCGCCTGCGTCACCACGACGGTGTCACCTTTCCAAAGCGTCAGCATCTCCCCACGCGGGATCATCGTTACCTCGCAGTCCCGCTTGATCTCGATCGGTGTGTGCAGGTCAGGACCCATGGTCGTTTACTCCGTTGAAATCCGTGCGCCCGTTCCTTCGAGGGCGTTGCGCAACGTGTGCCACGCGAGGGTGGCGCACTTGACCCGCAACGGGAATTCCCAGATGCCGGACAGCGCCGCGAGCTTACCCACACCCTCCAGGTTCACCTCGCCCTTCGGCCCCTCGGTCAGCAGGGTGTGGACGCGCCCGAATAGCGCCAACGCCTCTTGCTGATGCTTGCCCTTGAGCGCGGCGGTCATCAGCGACGCCGAGGCCTTCGAGATGGCGCATCCGTCTCCCTGGAAGGCGATATCCTCGATGACTCCGTCGCCAAGCTTCACGTAAAGCGTGAGGTGATCGCCGCATAGCGGATTGAAGCCTTCGGCCGTGCTCGTCGGGTCATCAAGCGTGCGGAAGTTGCGCGGATGCCTGCTGTGGTCGATGACCACTTCCTGGTAGAGGTCGCGAAGCTCGCTGCTCATTGGAAGATCTCCCTTACTTTGCCTAGGCCAGTCACCAGCGCGTCGATGTCCTGCCGAGTGCTGTAGCAGCCCAGCGACGCGCGCGCCGTAGCGGGCACACCCAACCGGCTCATCAAGGGTTGCGCGCAGTGATGGCCGACGCGAATCGCGACGCCCTCCCGGTCAAGGATGGTGCCAATGTCATGCGGGTGAACGCCATCGAGCACGAAGGACAGGACGCTGGCCTTGGCCTGGGCCGTGCCGATGAGTCGGAGTCCCGGTACCGCTTCGAGCTTGCGCGTGCCGTAGGCCAGCACATCTTCTTCATGGGTGCTGAGCGCCTCGTGCGGGAGGCCGACGAGGAAGTCGATGGCGGCGCCGAGCCCGACCGCGCCCGCCATGTCTGGCGTACCCGCCTCGAACTTGTAGGGAAGCTTGTTGTAGACGGTCTTGTCGAAGCTGACGGACAGAATCATGTCGCCGCCGCCCTGGTAGGGAGGCATCTGTTCGAGCAGCTCACTGCGGCCGTAGAGAACGCCGATGCCGGTGGGGCCATACATCTTGTGGCCTGAGAACGCGTAGAAATCGCAACCCAGCGCCTGCACGTCGACCTTCAGATGCGGAACAGACTGCGCACCATCGACCAGAACGCGCGCGCCTCGTGCGTGAGCCATCTCGACGATGCGCCGAATGGGATTGATGGTGCCGAGCACGTTCGAGACGTGGGTGACGGCCACGAGCCTGGTCTTCGGGCCGATGAGCCGCTCGAATTCATCGAGCAAGAGTTCGCCGTCATCGTTGATGGGCGCTACGCGAAGAAGCGCACCGGTTTGTTCGCAGAGCATCTGCCAAGGCACGATGTTCGAGTGGTGCTCCATCGCAGTGATGAGAACCTCGTCGCCCTGACCGACATGCTGCTTGCCGTAGGTTTGCGCGACGAGGTTGATCGCTTCAGTGGTGCCGCGCACGAAAATGATCTCGTGGGCGTGTTCGGCGTTCAGGAATCCCCGGGCCTTGGCCCGGGCTCCCTCGTAGGCATCCGTCGCGCGCTCGGCAAGGTAGTGCACACCCCGGTGAACGTTCGCGTTCTCCGTCAACAGGAAACGCGACATCGCATCAATGACCCCCTGCGGCTTCTGGCTGGTCGCAGCACTATCGAGGTAGGCGAGGGGTTTTCCGTAGACCTCCTGCCTGAGGATCGGAAAGTGCTGGCGTATGCGCTCGACGTCGAAATCAGCCGCGCCGTTCCGTTCCGCCTGCCCGTGCGCAAGCCCCAGACCTGTCACGTAAGTCGTCGCGGAATTGATCTGTGCCACGGTCATGCCGCCGCAGCCACCGCCACGCCGCCCGCCTGCAAGCGCGACGCCACCAGCTTTTCTACGTGGGACCTGAGAGGTGCCAGCCGAATGAGTTCCAGCATCTCGCCGATGAACGCGTAGGTGAGCAGATCGCGCGCGGCAGGCTCCGGAATACCGCGCGAACGCAGGTAGAACACGGCCTCTTCGTCGAGCTGGCCGACAGCGGCGCCATGGGCGCATTTCACGTCATCGGCGAAGATCTCCAGCTGCGGCCGCGTGTTGGCCTGGGCTGACTCCGAAAGCAGGAGGTTCTTGTTGGTCTGGCTTGAATCCGTCTTCATCGCCCAGGGACGTACGATGACGCGGCCGTCGAAGACACCGCGACCCCGCCCATCGACCACGCCCTTGTAGAGCTCGCGGCTGGTGCACTCGGGCGCGATGTGGTCGATCGTCGTCGGGTTGTCGAGGTGCTGCCTGTTTCGGGGCATGTACAGGCCGTTCAGCGTGGTCTCCGCCCCCGGGCCTTGGAGCCTTACCGTAACCTCGTGCCGAGCAAGCGAGGAGCCCAGCGCAACCGAGTGCGTCGTAAACCGGGTGTCTCGCTCCTGTCGCACATCCAGTAGCGCGATGTGGAATGCTGTCTCCACCTCATCCTGGACCTTGTAGTGTTCAATCGCCGCGCCCTCGTCGAGCACAAGCTCAGTGACCGCGTTGGTGAGGCTGATCTCGCCCGGGAGGCCGACGTAGGTTTCCACGATCGTTGCCCGGCTCCCGGCGCCCGCGAGCAGCAAGGATCTTGGATGGGACACGAGCGGGCCTGCCGTGATGGCGGCGCCCGCGTCCGAGAGGAACACGAGGTGAATTGGATGTTCGATCATCGTGTTGGCTGGAATCCGAACGAACGCCCCATCCTCGGCGCAGGCCGCGTTGAGTGCAGTGAACGCGTGGGTCTGCTCTGCGAACGGACGCGACAGATGTGCTTCGAGCGACCCGCCCCCCTCCTCCTCGGCGAGCGCCGAGGCCAGGCTTTCCACCTTGGTGCCCGGAGGAAGCTTCTTCAGCGACGAACAATCGGGGGCAAAGTGTCCGTTGACGAACACCAGCCGGATGCCGCCGAGGTTGCCCGCCAGCTGGTCGATTACCGCCGACGACAGCCGGCGACTCGGGTCCGGCTCGGCCGGCTCGAAAGCGACGTTCAGGAGTGGCCCGACCCGCGTGTACTTCCAGGCTTCGTCTCTTGCCGTCGGGAAGCCCCGCTCCGAAACCCACTGCAAGGCGGCGTGGCGAAACTCCTTGAGCCAAACCGGAGAGTGACGATTGCGGCTGGATTCAGGCCGCGAAAGCCTCTGCAGCCAGGCGCTCGCCGGGGCGCTCATGGCATCGCTCATGGCATCGCTCCAACGACGCTAGGTGCACCCCCGGCCGCGTCCTGTTCGACGTCCGCGTAGCCGTACTGCTCAAGTTCGAGAGCCAGATGCTTGTCGCCTGACCTCACGATGCGACCGTTCGCGATGACATGGACAAAGTCCGGGACGATGTAGTCGAGCAGTCGCTGGTAGTGGGTGATGACTACGAGCGCCCGATCTTTGCTGCGCAGCGCATTCACCCCGCTCGCGACCACTCGGAGCGCGTCGATATCGAGGCCGGAGTCGGTCTCGTCCAGGATGGCGAGCTTGGGCTCAAGAACCGCCATCTGCAGGATCTCGTTGCGCTTCTTCTCGCCCCCGGAGAATCCTGCGTTGACCGACCGGCTCATGAAGCTCGGATCCATTTCGACCAGCTTCATCCGCTCCTTGGCGAGAGTCAGGAAATCCAACGCATCAAGCTCTTCGAGCCCGCGCTGCTTGCGCAGCATATTGAGCGCGGTCCGCAGGAAGTACATATTGCCGACGCCGGGGATCTCGACCGGATACTGGAACGCGAGAAAGACACCTTCGACCGCGCGCTGTTCCGGCGACATGGCGAGCAGGTCCTTGCCCTCGTAAAGAACCTCGCCGCCGGTGACGTCGTAGGCTGCGCGACCCACCAGAACATTGGCCAGGGTGCTCTTGCCCGAGCCGTTCGGTCCCATGATGGCGTGTACTTCGCCGGCGCTGACGTTGAGGCTAAGGCCGCGCAGGATTTCCTTGCCGGCAACACTGGCGCGCAAATTTCTGATTTGCAGCATCATCCGACACACCCTTCCAGACTGACGCTGAGGAGCTTCTGAGCCTCGACGGCGAATTCCATCGGCAACTCCTTGAAGACCTCGCGGCAGAACCCATTGACGATCATCGCCGCCGCGTCCTCAACCGGAATGCCACGCTGGCGGCAGTAGAACAACTGGTCCTCGCCGATCGTCGAGGTGGTCGCCTCGTGCTCGACTTGTGCCGTTGGATTCATCACGTCGATGTATGGAAACGTGTGCGCGCCGCACTGGCTACCAAGCAACAGGGAGTCGCATTGCGTGTGGTTCCGGGCTCCAGTCGCCGGCTTGAGGATCTTCACCAGCCCCCGGTAGGTGTTCTGCCCGTGGCCGGCGGAGATTCCCTTCGACAAGATCGTGCTGCGGGTGTTCTTGCCGATGTGGATCATCTTGGTGCCGGTGTCGGCTTGCTGACGGTTGTTGGTCAGGGCGACGGAATAGAACTCGCCAACCGAATTGTCGCCCTTGAGGACGACGCTGGGGTATTTCCAGGTGATGGCGGAACCGGTCTCGACCTGGGTCCAGGAGATCTTCGAGTTCGCGCCAAAGCACAGTCCGCGCTTGGTGACGAAGTTGTAGATGCCGCCCTTGCCGTCCTTGTCGCCCGGGTACCAGTTCTGCACGGTGGAGTACTTGATCTGCGCGCGCTCGAGCGCGACCAGTTCGACCACGGCGGCATGCAACTGGTTCTTGTCGCGCATCGGCGCAGTGCAGCCTTCGAGATAGCTCACATACGCGTCGTCCTCGCAGACGATGAGCGTGCGCTCGAACTGGCCGGTATCGGCTTGGTTAATGCGGAAGTACGTAGAAAGTTCCATCGGGCAGCGCACGCCCTTGGGGATGAAGCAGAACGAGCCGTCGCTGAAAACGGCGGAGTTGAGCGTCGCGAAATAGTTGTCCTTGTAAGGCACAACCGAACCAAGGTATTTCCGGACCAGGCCTGGGTGGTCCTGCACGGCCTCGGAGAACGAACAGAAGATGACGCCGACTTCGGCGAGCTTGTGCTTGAACGTGGTGCCGACCGAGACCGAGTCCACGATGGCGTCCACGGCAATACCGCTCAGCCGCCCTTGCTCGGCCAGTGAGATGCCGAGCTTGTTGAACATGAGCAAGATTTCCGGGTCGACTTCGTCAAGACTCTTGGGACCGTCGGTCTTCGACTTGGGTGCCGCGTAGTAGATGATGTCCTGGTAGTCGATGGCGTCGTAGTGGGCGTTCTGCCAGCTCGGCTCGGTCAGCGTGAGCCAATGGCGGTAAGCCTCAAGCCGCCAGTCGAGCAGCCACTGCGGCTCGTTCTTTTTCGACGAAATGAGGCGGACGACAGCCTCGTTCAGCCCGCGCGGCGCCAGGTCCGTTTCGAGCTCGGTGACGAACCCGTACTGGTACTCGCGGCTGGTGAGTTCCTGGAGCTCTTTCTGGACGGCGCTCATTGCACGGCCTCCTGGTTAGTGCAGCCGGCGGCCTTCGACACCACCGAACGGAGCGTGCGAAGCATCGCCTTGCCATCGGAGGGAGAGACCTCGTAGCGCGGCACGGACGCGTCGACGGAAAGCGACCAGGCATCGATACCACCGGTCATTGAGCGGACGCTGCTGAAGCCGTGGCCGGCGAAGTACGACGCGGCGTCAACGCTGCGCTGCCCGAAGTGGCAGTAGAAGATGATGAGGGTGTCTCTGGGCCAGCGCATCATCTCCTGCGCCAAGTCCTCGGTGTTGAGCGTCGCGCCCTGGATTCGAGCCAAGTCCCACTCTTCCGCCGTGCGCACGTCGATCAGACGCGGCGGAGTTTCGCCTTGCACCATCGCGGCGACGTCAACGGGGCTGATCTGGAGTTGCCGGTCGGTCTGCTCAGCCTGCTCGATGAAGCCGATGAGCTCGTCGAGATCATCGATTTTGTGGCTGCTGGCTACCTGCTCGAGGAGGTCGCCTGGTTCATATCCGCAGCTGTTACATCCGCCGATGTGGTAGCGACGAAACAGAGCGCGCTGCGCGCTCGGATAGGCATCAAAAACCTCTTGCATCGTGCTGCGGTTGGTAATCGTCGCGGTAGCTTCCATCGCCCTTTCCTGGTGCGGGTGGTTCCCCTGGACGACGATAGCATAGTTACGAAAGCGTATTCTTTCTTAATTGATAAAAAGACCGCCCCCAAGTGCCGCACCACGACCTATCGGGTTGCTTTCACTGCCGGCGGGTCGGCTCGTTCGGTGATGCGATAGGCGCAGCACCTGTCTCCCGAGAGGATGTGCTCCACCCGGTCTACGTTGACGTCGCCACCCAGCAGTGTGCGAAACAGCGACAGCTCGCTGGCGCATAGCTGCGGACAGATGCGCGCGGCATTGGCGATGGAACAGTGGTTCTCGACGAGCTCGATCGCCCCGTTGCGCCCGCGTCTCAACTCGGCCATATAGCCTTCTTCGCACCGCATCTTGGCAAGGGTAGCCACGCGCTCCTCGATGGGCGCACCCTGAGCGGGCATCCGCGCGCCGTAACTGTCGGCCTGCTGCCGTGTCCGTTCCTGGGTCAGACGATCAAGGCCTTGTTCACCGAAGGCGCCTTGGATAGCCTGCAGCATGCCGACGGCGAGCTCGGCGTGACCATCGGAAAACCGCTCATTCGCCTTGGGCGTCAGCTGCCACACCCGGGCGGGGCGGCCCACCTCGCGGCGCTGGATCGTGTAGTCGACGAGCTTCTCTGCCTCCAGGACGGCCAGATGCTGGCGTACCGCCATCGTGGTGACGCCCAGCTCGCTGCTCATGCGCGCAGAGGTCTGCGCGCCCTTTGTTTTGAGCAAGAACAGGACCCGTTCCCGGCCGGAGCCACGAAGGTCGGAGCCGAGAGAGTTGGAGATCAAGCCCGTAGCGTTCACAGCAACTTCCTACTTTCGCAAATTTGAAAATTTCATGCTTGACAAATAAAGTCAAGGTCTTGAGCGCCGGTCGATCTATTGCGCCCAGCTTCGAATTCCGGTTCTTCCGGACAATTTGTGGGCGGTTTTCGGCCGTCCTGAGCCTGCGAGACGAGTTGCCCGCCGCGCCGATCGGGCGTTTCGTCAGTCGGGTGTTTTGCCTGCGGCCGATTCGCGAAGGAAGCGATCAAGCTTGCGACAGGTGGTATCCAGCGAGTCCTGTTCCGGTTCGGTGATGCGCGGCCACATCAGCGGCCCACCATCGCCTTCGATGAGTTGTCGCAGGGCATCCATGACGTGCTTGCTGGCCAGTTCGTCGTCGTCGTAGCGGCACCGGATGAGTTCACCGCCGAGCGTCCAGAGGTTGTCGCGATGCCGGCGCAAGGTTGCCTTGGCCAGGCCCTGGTCCAGCAGGTGCAGCAGGAACGGCGTGAGCACGTGAACGATCTGCTGGCCCACGGGGATGTCTGCGGGATCGACGAGCCAGGATCGAGGCCAGTCATCGAGGTCCGGGGCGGCTTGGCGCAGGCGCTGCGCGTGCTGCGGCTCGAGACTGTTCTCGTCCTCTACGTTGCCACCGGAGTTGACCATGTTGCTCGCCCGCTTGCTCAATGCCTGCCACCACTTTCCAGGTTTCGTCTACGCCGCGGTGCGGCTGGTTGAGGCCACCAGCACCATCGAGGTCGACGTGCGTCCCCGCCGTGGCTCCAAGGCCCACTGCTCGTGTTGCGGCAAGGCCGCGCCTGGTTACGACGTGCTGCCCCTGCGGCGCTTCGCGTTCATCCCGATCTGGGGCTATGCCGTGGTGTTGCTGTATGCCATGCGGCGCGTGCAGTGTCCCGGCTGTGGCGTCAAGGTGGAGTCGGTACCCTGGGCCATCGGCAAGCACAGCCTGACCAAGGCCTACATGCTGTTCCTTGCGCACTGGGCGCGCAAGCTGTCGTGGAAGGAGACGGCCTCGAGTTTCGGCACGACCTGGGATCAGGTCTGCCACGCGGTGGAGTACGTCGTGCAGTGGGGACTGGCGCATCGTGAGCTCCGGACCTTGCGCGCCATCGGCGTCGACGAGATCCACATCGGCAAGCGCCAGAAGTTCCTGACGCTGGTCTATCAGATCGAGGCCGACTGCGTGCGGCTGCTGTGGGTGGGCAAGGACCGCACCAAGCACAGCTTCGAGACGTTCTTCGCCCTCATCGGTGAGCAGTTGGCTGGCAAGGTCGAGTTCATCTGCTCGGACATGTGGCGGCCCTACCTGAAGGTCATCGCCAAGCATTGCCCGCAGGCGCTGAACATCCTGGACCGCTTCCACATGGTGGCCAAGCTCAATAAGGCCTTGGACGAGGTGCGCGCCGGCGAGGCACGCCGTATGGTCCGCGAGGGCTACGAGCCGGTCCTGAAGAACAAGCGTTGGTGCCTGCTCAAGCGGCCGGAGAACTTGACCGACAAGCAAAACGTCAGTCTGCGCGAGCTGCTGGCCTACAACCTGAAGAGCGTGCGGGCCTACCTGCTGAAGGAGGAGTTCCAGCTGTTCTGGGAATACGACTCGCCGGCCTGGGCGGCCAAGTTCCTTGACGCCTGGTGCAAACGGGCAATGCGTTCACGCATCGAGCCGATGAAGAAATTCGCCCGCACTGTGCGCAGCCACCGCGAACTGCTGCTCAACTATTTCAGAGCCAAGAAGCAGTTCTCCAGCGGCGTTATCGAGGGCCTGAACAACAAGGCCAAAGTCACACTGAGAAAAGCCTACGGCTATCGCACCTTCAGGATCGCCGAACTCTCGCTGTATCACGTACTTGGCAGACTTCCGGAGCCAAAGCTCGCCCACAGATTCTTCTGACGAAGCGAAAATTCGGCATTGGTGCCGGCCGAACGCCATCACGCGCCCGCATCCTGACAGGCGAGGACACCGTACGCGTTCAGTTCAAACCTGGTCGTAGACCACCAACTTCACCAATCCCTGGCGGCCTCCTCAGCTGCCTGCATGTGGGTGGTGCGTCGGATCCACTCGCCGTCGCCGCGCGCCAGCGCAACGCGGCCGTCTGCATCGGCGAACCCTTCGTCGGTTGCGCTGACGTTGGTGCTGACGACACTCTGCCGCTGCAAAAGAATCGAGTGCAAATGCGCTTCGCGCAGATAATCATCGAACTTAATCGCTGGCAGAATGCTGCTGGCCGGCATGCTGATGTAAGCCAACGTGCGCGACTCGCTGCCTCGGCGGCCCAGTTCCACGCTCGCTTGCGCTTGGGCGAGAGTTACTTCGCGAACGCCCGCTTTTTCTGTGAGCCACAATCGCTCGATCCGCGCTGGGTGCAAACCCATCGCCTCGGGGCGGTCGTGCTCTCCACTCCATAGCCCAACGCGGACACCGTCGCTTGTGAGCGAGGGTGCTCCGACCGGCGCAAGCCAAATATCGTGAGCAGGCGCCGGCGCGCATTGGCGAATGCCAGCGACCGATAGCATCGTCAGCCGCCAAAGCGAGCACCGCGATTGGCCATGGCGGCGGGGTTCTGCATGCGCAGACGCGGTGGAACGCGGCGCAAGCGCCGTCAACGCATGGTGGAAATGTGTTTGCATCGGCGTGGCGCGGGCCTCTTCTGACCCGTAATCGGGACCCGGCTGTAACAGCTGCCTTCAATGCTGTCCGTCTGATACCCCGCCTTGCTGCTTGGTTAGCCAGCGCACAGACCTCTTTCGATAGCCAGCGCTAGTTTTCCAGGCGCGGCTGGCGCATTCGCGCAGCCATCGCCACCGACTTCGGAATAGGTCTCATGGTCAATCAGGTGCATTCGGAACCCAATGCGTGAACCCAACCGATGCCATTGGCTGGGCGGCCTCGGCCGTCTTGATTACAACCCTGCTGCACCAGGTGCGGGTGCAGTGGCGTGAGCGCTCGACGGAGGGCGTCTCCGGCTGGCTATTCATCGGCCAAATCACCGCCAGCCTCGGTTTCCTGGTCTATAGCTGGCTGGTGGAGAACCCCGTGTTCGTGATTAGCAATGCGGTGTTGGTGCTCACTTCGTTGGCGGGCCAAGCCGTCTATCGGCGCAATCGTCGATTAGAAAAATACTCACCCGCAGCCGAGCACCGCTGACCCCCACTCATTACTGGATATCCCATGGCCGTTCGCAAAAAAAATTCGAGCACCTCAGCTACCCGCAAGTCTTCGTCTGCACCAGTCGAAGCCGCCGACCTCCAAGCCGAGCGTGACGCGCAAGCCGCCGCCATCAACGCCAGCGCCAGCGCGTTTGACTACAACCGCAACAAAGCCGTCGAGCACGGCCATGAGGCGGCGCTGAACCCCGCGGAAGGCGTGCATGTGGCGCTGGCATCGGAGGATGCCGGGGCAAGCACCCTGACTGAAAACAATGCCTCCAGCAAGACCGGCGCGGCGGCAGCTGGCACCAAACCTCGCACGGCCACGCTTGCGGATTCGCGGGTGGATGCTGCGGGGCAAAGGCTGACCACCAATCAAGGCGTTGCCATCGCTGACAACCAGCATTCACTCAAGGCTGGCTTGCGCGGGCCGGCCTTGCTAAAGGATTTCATCCTTCGCGAAAAAATCACCCATTTCGACCACGAACGCATTCCCGAGCGCATCGTCCACGCCCGCGGATCAGCGGCGCACGGCGTCTTCGAGAGTTATGAGGCGCTGGACGAAATCACCTGCGCCAGCCCATTCACGCATGCCGGCAAGCAAACGCCAGTATTCGTGCGTTTCTCCACCGTCGCCGGAGAGCGCGGCTCGAAAGACACCGCACGTGATGCGCGCGGATTCGCGGTCAAGTTTTACTCAGATACCGGCAACTGGGACCTGGTTGGCAACAACATTCCCGTGTTCTTCATTCAAGACGCGATGAAGTTTCCCGACCTCGTGCATGCGCTCAAACCCGAGCCGCATCACGGCATGCCGCAAGCGGCCTCGGCGCACGACACGTTTTGGGATTTCGTCAGCCTGATGCCCGAATCCACCCACATGTTGTTATGGGTGATGTCCGACCGCGGCATCCCGCGCAGCTACCGGATGATGCAAGGCTTCGGTGTTCACACCTTCCGCTTCGTCAATGCGCAAGGCGAGTCGGTGCTGGTCAAATTCCACTGGACACCCATGCTCGGCACCCACTCACTGTTATGGGACGAAGCGGTAAAGATTTCTGGCGCTGATCCGGACTTTCACCGACGCGATTTGTGGGAAGCCATCGAGGCCGGCGAATACCCGCAATGGGAGTTGGGCGTGCAGGTGTTTACCGAAGAACAAGCCGCCGGCTTCAGCTTTGACGTGCTGGATGCGACTAAATTGATTCCGGAAGAGCTGGTGCCGGTGCGCGCCATTGGACGGATGACGCTTAACCGCAATCCAGACAATTTTTTTGCTGAAACCGAGCAAGTCGCGTTCTGCACCGCGCACGTGATTCCGGGCATTGATTTCAGCAACGACCCCTTGCTTGCCGGCCGCATTCATTCTTACGTCGACACCCAGCTCAGCCGCTTGGGCGGGCCCAACTTCCATGAGATTCCGATCAATGCACCGCTCGCGCCCGTGCGTAACAACCAGCGCGACGGCATCCACCGACAAGCGATCCATCGCGGCGCAGTGGCGTATGAGCCCAACTCACTGGGCGGTGGTTGCCCCTTCCAGGCCGGTGCGGCGGGCTTCGTGGCGTTTCCTGAGCCAATCAAATCGGATGAACTCCGCGGCAGCCCCGAGTTGTTCGCTGAGCACTACCAGCAAGCCACTCTGTTTTTCGACAGCCAAAGCGCGGCCGAGCAAGCGCACATCATCGCCGCCTTTCGCTTTGAACTGAGCATGCTGAAGGTGCCCGCGGTGCGTATGCGCGTGGTGTCGATGTTGCGCAACGTGTCAGCAGTTTTGGCGGAAGGCGTAGCATCTGGATTGGGCATGGACTTGCCACCCGCGATGCCGCGCGCACTCGCCAATCCACCGAAACCGGAGATCACTCACTCGCCAGCGCTGTCCTTATTGCACCGGCCGGGTAATGGCGGCATTCGCAGCCGCGTGGTGGCGATCCTGCTCGCTGAGGGCAGCAGTGCCAGCGAGGTGGCAACCGCCAAGGCAGCCGTAGTCGCCGCTGGCGCGATGTGCAAATGCGTCGCCGCTCGCATTGGCCCCGTTGCCGCCGACAATGGCGACACCTTGAACGCCGACGCTTCGTTTGAAAACTCGCCCGGATTTCTGTTTGACGCAGTCATCCTGCCGACGGGCAACGCCACCTGTTGTGCCGCATTGGCCCGCGACAGCATGGCCAAGGACTTCGTCAAAGAACAATTCGGCCACTGCAAAACGCTGTTGGTCAGCGGCGGCTCGACTGCTCTGTTGCAAGCAGCCGGCATCGCGACGGACGGTGATGACGAAGGCGTGCTGATCCGCCCCGCGCTATCAACGAAAAGCATGGCCGACTTCATCACTGCGCTAACCAAACACCGCCACTTCGGCCGCGAAACTGCACCTGCGTGAGACGACCAGCAAGGGCCGCGACGCAACAAGCGCGACAGAGCGTTGGCCCGAGACCCTCCGGCCAATGCGCCGGGCGACTGCCGACAACGAGCGACCAATGTGCTGCAAAGCGGCACACCTCCCAGCGTTTTTCAGTGTATCTTCAACCGGTCTTGAAGCTGAACGGGCATTCAGAATGAGTAATTTCCAAACCTCACTACTTCTTTGCGTTCGGCCTCTGGCCATCAGCTTCGCCATGCTGATTGGGAGTAGCCCTTCGTTCGCAGCCACCGACCCCGCGCTCAGCAGGCTATTGCTGGACGCTGGCAGCGCGCCGCTGAAGGCATTTCCCTCGCTGGACATCGACGCGCTGGCGGCCGAGGACCAGATCAAAGATAGTGAACCCGGCAACCCTAAACGCTTCGCGGGTGGCGCAGGCGGTTAACTTCAACCCGGAAAACACGGGAGAGTGGACTCGGACGGCCGATGGCGATTGGCTCTGGCAGCTTCGTATCCGCAACGAACATGCGGCCCACCTTAACTTTGGCTTCCGCCGTTTTGACCTTCCGGTCGGTGCGGAGCTCAATGTGGTTGCCACCGATGGCAGCAACAAAGTGGGGCCATTCACTGCGGCCGACATACTTCCGCATGGTCAGCTGTGGACGCCGGTTGTACTCGGTGAAGAGGCTCTGCTGCATTTACACGTGCCGGCAGCGGCGCGCCGCTTGGTGGTGCTCGAACTGACGTCGGTTAACCTCGGCTACCGCGGCTTCGGCAATCGCTCCAAGGTCTGCAAGTCAGGCGCCTGCAATACCGACGTCGCCTGCCTTTCTGCGGGCGACCCGTGGAACCTGCCGCGGCGCTCAGTGGGCGCGTGGACGCGCGGCGGCACCGATACCTGCACCGGATCACTCGTCAACAACTCCGCCCTTGACCGCCGCATGCTCTTCACCACAGCAACCCACTGCGGCGTAGCGAACGACGCTGCAGCGGCAACGGTGCTGGTCTACTGGAACTACGAATCACCGACCTGCCGCGTGCCCAGCGCCAGCGGTAGCAGCCCGGTGCTGCCGAAGCCGAATTCAACGTCTCCAGGCCTACGGTTTGTTGCCCAAACTGCCAACCCCTTCTCGGGATCGGCACCGGGGGGTGATCGTTCTGACTTCACCTTGTTCGAGCTGGCAACGCCCGCACCCGACAACACCTTCAATCTCTATTGGGCTGGCTGGGACCGACGACCGCCGTCGGGCACGGCGATGATTTGCTCGGCACCGGCCGAAACCGCCAGCACCGCAGGCCTGTGTGCCTCCATTCACCATCCAGGCGTCGACGAGAAACGCATTACCTTTGTCGAAACCGACCTTACTCAGGACAACATTGCCAGTGCCACGAACGTGCATTGGCGGGCCAACTGGGACACGACGCCACCGCGTCTGCCCAACATCACACCAATGCCAGCGGTCCTGCCGCCCTCGGTCACCGAGGGCGGTTCGTCGGGCTCGCCACTTTACAACGCCGAACAAAGACTGGTCGGCGTACTGTCGGGTGGCCCCTCGGCCTGCGGCGCCACCGGCACCAGCCTGCGCGATCAGTACGGTGGCTTGTATCACGCGTGGGAAGGTCTTGGCACAGCGAACACCCGGATGCGCGATCACCTCGACCCTGTCGGCGCCGGTGACCTTTCGATCGATGGCATAGGCAGTTGCGATGCACCGGCAGCGCCGGCTACCAGCACGGCGACGGTGACCGGCAACAACGAGATCACGGTCAGCTGGTCGGCGGTAAACGCTATCTCCACCTACCGCGTTTTCCGCAGCATCGGAACTTGCCCAGGCTCGGGCTACGTACAGATCGCCGAGGTCGCCGGCGGACTCACCAGCTATGTCGACAGCACAGTGTCAGGCGGCACCAGCTACGTTTATCGAGTCGCCTCTTTTGACGTTGCTGGGCAGTGCCCCTCGATGCAGGGGCCATGTAGCGTCGCCGTCGCCACCGGCACCTGCGCGCTGCCACCGACCTTCGCGGGATTGACCAGCGCGACCAGTGCCGGTAGCGGTGCTTGTGGCATCGCGCTGACGTGGCCGACCGCCACAGGCAACTGCGGCGCGGGGTCGAACATCCGCTACAACGTTTACCGCAATAGCAGCAGCACGTTCGTACCGGGCGCCGGCAATCTCTTGGATTCCTGCCTAACCACCACCCAGCTGGCCGATATCGACGTGCAGCCGGGGGTGTCGCAGTCCTACGCGGTGCGCGCCGAAGACCTCAGCGCGATGCCGGCCAACGGGCAGTGCGGCGGCGTTGAAGACAGCAACGTTGTCATTCGCACAGCCGCGCCGTTCGGCCCTGACACCGTCATCTTCAGCGATGACGCCGAATCCGGGCCGTCGAAGTGGACCGCAGCGGGAAGCGGCGGCGGCGCGAATTTTGGCATCGCCACCACCGCATCCAGCTCGCCGGTTGGCAGCTGGTTCGTACCGGATCCAACCACGACCTCCGATCGGCGGCTGACCTTGGCGAGCGCGATTCCCTTGGCCGTCGGCAGTAACGCCACGCTGGAGTTTACCCACCGTTTTCAAACCGAGCAGAGTTGGGACGGCGGCGTGTTGGAGTACTCGCTGGATGGCGGCACCACCTGGACCGACATCCTCGCCGCGCAAGGGGCGGTCATTGGCAACCCGGGTCGCATGCTTAGCGGTGGCTATGTGTCCACCCTTAGCGGCACCACCAACCCACTGGGCGGGCGTCCAGCGTGGCACGGCAGCATCGCCAGCTTCCAGCAGACGCGGGTGAGCCTTACCGACTTTGGCGGCCGCAGCCTGCTGATCCGCTTCCGCATGGGCTCAGATAATTCGGTGGGCGGCAACGGCTGGTGGATCGACGATATCCGGGTGAGTGAGGGATCGACCTGCGGGCCGATGCTGGGTAACCTCATATTTGCGGATGGATTCGGCAACTAGCCGCCACTCTAGTTCTGTTCGTATTGCACCTTGAACGACCAGAGATGCTGCCGATGAAACACCGGCCCGGTAAGCGATCCGGGGCCGGCATGAAAGCGAGCGCAAGGGCTGCGATGCATCGAGCGCAAAAATTGCGCTCAATGCGTCTCCAGCAGTAAGCGGTAATGCTTGCCCAGCAGGCATGACGCAACACCGTCGCATGGAACCGTTGCTGCCCTTGATCGAGCGACCTCCACCTGCAAGACCTTACGGCTTTACCATCCTCAAAGATTGCCTCCCGGAGACGCTCCTCGCGGCCACATGGTTGCGGCCCTGCTTGCGCGTCTAAAAAGTGAATCCGAAGAGCCCTGCCCTTAGCCCGGTCTGCCGTAGAGGCCGGGCAGGCGACGCGTCTCTAGGCGGGAAGCCGCCTACGGAGCACGCGTGAGTTCAAGCTCGATGCCAAAATTGAGATTTCTGGTGCCGAGCATAGTAGGGTCGTTGAGTCCATGATACCGCGCGATCAATCGGTCAGGTCCCTGAACGAAGAACTCCAGGAAACTCGATCTGCGTTGCACCGTATAGCTGGCAACAGCGCCCATCCCATTGGGAACAAACTCAGGGACCAGCCCCGAAAGCCTCAGGTTGATAGCGCGGATCGGACCGCTTGAACCAGGATCAACCGCAATCGTGGTTCCGGTATCGGACGGGACCGCCGTACACGAAAATGAGCTGAGTTGCAGCCACTGTACCTGCGCGCCGGAAGGAGGAAGCCAATACGGAGCCCCGGCGGGGTCGGCGACGAACCGGTTCTCGGTGGTCGGACTAGGCACCGGTGTAATCGTCAGTTCGCAGCCGTGGGTCGCGAAATTGCGCTCCTCATAGGTTGTGAAGGACCCTACCACTATGGATCGACGCGTAAATCGCCAATTGCCCGCCAGAATCGTCGGCAGGGGCCGCGTCACGACAAATTCGGTTGGCACCAACTTGCCCGCGCCACTGAGCGCCACTTGGCCGTCAAGTTCCACGGTGGCGACGTCTGGCCGGAGAAATATCACGCGCGCGTTTTGGTAACGGCGCTGCGCGAGCGTAGGCGCGACGAATGGACAGGTCGGGCATGCACCGCCGGCGCCATCAAATACGGGGCCAGAGAGCACCGCAATTGGTTGGCCCTCCAAAAGACCGCGTGCGGTCGTCTCGCGCTGCCAAGTGCCCTGAAGCAACAGCCAAGTGGGCTGGCCGCCTGTTTCATACGTGTAGGTCACGCCAATACCGACGTTGGGCTGCCCGGGCGCTCCGACGAGCTCAGAAAAGGACCAACCCTGTCCCGAGTACGCCGGATCAAACCATGCATTAGACCCCACATAGATCCCGGGAATGAAGGTCGGCACCGCCCCTGATCGGACGATTGACGGGCAGGCATCGTTGCACTGCACCGCAAGGCTCACAGTGGGTGCAAGCAGCGCGATGGCAAACAGCGCGAACAACAGGGGACGAGATTGCATTCGAAATTCCTGGTGAGGTAAAGGTTCCGGCCTTCCTTGGCGCGGCCTAGTTGTTGATGCCGCAGAGCACATGCCGTGGGTTCGATGCGATGACGGTCACATTTGAACGGGGTCAAGTCTTGGATCGACACACCCCACCCTGAAAACTGTCTTGCAATGCGAGCCTTCCTCCCAAAAACAAACGGGGCCGCTGATGGGCGGCCCCGTTTGAGGATGATGCATGAAACTGGTGGTCAGTTCTTGACGTGAGCCTTCACGTAGTCGATCGCCTGCTGCACGCTGGTGATCTTCTCGGCTTCTTCGTCTGGGATCTCGCACTCGAACTCTTCTTCAAGCGCCATCACCAACTCAACAGTGTCGAGGGAATCCGCACCAAGGTCGTCAACAAAATTGGCGTTGGGGGTGACTTCGTCTTCTTTCACGCCAAGTTGTTCGATGACGATTTTCTTGACGCGTTCTTCGATGGTGCTCATTAGGGTTGTGTCCTCCCGGAACCGTGTTGATGTGTCGCGGCGCTCAAGCGACCGCATTGGATATCCCGTCGCCAGTGCGCGGATACGAGTCCGCGCCCGCGAACCGGGGGTTAGTTTAACGTGAAAGTCTTGCAGGTGGCTGGAGCCTTTGCACCCTCCCCGATGTTCTGGGAGGGGTTCGCCAACGAATCGCTTTGCATACCGCTCGGCGCACTCGATCACGCCATATACATGCCGCCATTGACGTGCAACGTTTCGCCGGTGATGTACGCCGCTGCGGGTCCGGCCAGAAACGCAACCGCCCGCGCGATGTCGGCAGGCTCGCCCAAGCGCCCCAGTGCAATTCGGCCGAGCAACGCCTCACGGGCCGCATCCGGCATTGCCCGCGTCATGTCGGTGTCGATGAATCCGGGTGCCACCACATTCACCGTAATTCCGCGAGAACCGATCTCCTGCGCCAGCGACTTTGAAAAACCAATGATGCCGGCCTTGGCGGCGGCGTAGTTAGCTTGCCCCGGATTGCCCGTCAATCCAATCACCGATGCAATATTGATGATGCGTCCGCGGCGCGCTTTCAGCATGCCGCGCAGCACTGCGCGCGAGGTGCGATAGACGCTGGAAAGGTTGGTATCGAGAATCGCCTGCCAGTCGTCTTCCTTCATCCGCAGCAACAGTTGGTCGCGGGTGATTCCAGCGTTATTGACCAGGATCGACGGCGCACCGATGCCCTTGCTCATGCCATCGATCAGCGCTTCGACTGCGGCCGCGTCGGTGACATCGAGTTGCCGCCCTTCGCCTGCATTGGCGGCCAGTCGCGCAGTAATCGCTGCAGCGCCCGCTTCACTGGTCGCGGTGCCGATCACGCGGGCTCCCAGCGACGCCAGCTCATCAGCGATGGCAGCGCCGATGCCGCGACTGGCCCCGGTCACCAACGCGATCTCGCCTGCAAGTGGCTTCAGCGAATTCATGCGGCACTCCATTCGTTCAACGTGGTTTCGAGTTCTGCCGGCGTGCCCAGTGCGTGCGCGTCAAGCGACTTGTCGATACGTTTGCTCAATCCACTTAGCACCTTGCCCGGACCGCATTCCGCAATGCGCGAGCAACCCGCTGCGGCGAGCGCTTGCACACAGTCGGTCCAACGCACCGGCAGATACAACTGCCGTTGCAGGGCATCGCGAATTTCATCGATTGAGCTATAGGCGACCGCATCCACATTCTGGATGACGGGAATCGTCGGCAGCGACCAGTTCAGGGTTGCCATCGCGGCACCCAATTGCTCCGCCGCCTCACGCATCAGCGGTGTATGCGAAGGCACGCTGACAGGCAATTTGATCGCCTTGCGCACGCCGCGTGAGGCAAGTTCCGCCAAGGCGCGATCCACCGCAGCCAGGTCGCCGCCGATCACAATTTGGCCGGGCGAATTGAAGTTGGCAGGCACCACCACGCCGTCACCCGACACCGCCGCGCACACTTCAGCGACCAGCGTGTCTTCGGTTCCCAGCACCGCCGCCATTGCTCCAGCTCCCACTGGCACTGCCGCTTGCATCAAGCGACCACGTTGGCGCACCAGCCGCGCGCCATCGGCAAGAGAAAGCGCGCCGGCCGCAATCAGTGCAGCGTATTCGCCCAAGCTGTGTCCAGCCAGCCGCGCAGGCGTCGATCCGCCTCGCGACAGCCAAACCCGCCACACCGCGATGGCGGCGGCCAACAGCGCGGGTTGGGTGAATTCGGTTTGATTGAGACGGACGTCATCGGCAGCACTGGCAATCGCCCACAGGTCGATGTCAGCACCCGTCGAGGCTTCGGCAAAAGTGTCTTGTACCAGCCTCGAAGTGGCGGCCAACTCGGCCAGCATGCCCGGCGACTGCGAGCCTTGGCCAGGAAATACAAACGCGAGGCGAGAATCAATCATGGATTGAAGTAAATGGCTTGAGCCGGCACAGGGCCGAGCGGGCGGCGATCATACGTGAACTTGCCGTCCATCCGTCTGTACGAGGGCGTATCCAAGCGGAGCCAAGTCATGCATGGAACATCTGCGCCGCGGTAGCAGCGCTTAGTAGCGAATCAGCGCCGAGCCCCAGGTAAAACCGCCGCCGAAAGCTTCCAGCAACAGCAGCTCACCGCGCTGGATCTTGCCGGACTGCACAGCAAAATCGAGTGCCAATGGCACCGATGCCGCTGAGGTGTTGCCGTGCTGATCAACCGTGACCACCACCCGATCCATCGGCATGGCCAAGCGCTTGGCAGTGGCCTTGATGATGCGGAGATTGGCCTGATGCGGAATCAGCCAGTCGATCGCGGACTTGTCCAGTCCATTGGCGGCGAGGGTTTCCTCGACCACCGCATCCAGCGTCTTGACTGCCACTTTGAACACTTCGCTGCCGGACATCAGCACTTTCATGCCGTGGTTCTTTTCGTCCTTGAACCCGGCCGAAACACCGACCGGCGTATACAGCAGATCTTTGTGGCCGCCGTCGGCATGCAAATGCGTCGACAGTATCCCTGCCTCGCTATCCGCGCGGAGCACCACCGCGCCTGCGCCATCGCCAAACAGCACGCAGGTATTGCGATCATCCCAATCCAGCAGTCGCGTCAACGTCTCCGCCCCGACCACCAGCGCGGTACGCACCGAGCCGCTGCGAATGAATTTATCGGCGACGCCGAGCGCGTACATAAAGCCTGAGCATGCCGCGTTCACATCAAATGCCGTGCAGCCGTTTGCACCCAGCCGATGTTGCAGGAGGCAGGCCGTGGACGGAAACACCAGATCGGGCGTCGTGGTACCAACGACCAGCAAATCGATCTCACGGGCATCGACGCCCGCTGCGGCAAGCGCACGGGTCGCTGCTTCGAATGCCAGGTCGCTCGTCGTTTGGCCTTCCGCCGCAATGTGGCGCTGTCGAATACCGGTGCGATCCCGTATCCACTCATCGCTGGTGTCAACGCTGCGCGCCAACTCTTCGTTGGTCAGTACACGCTCGGGCAGATAGCTGCCGGTGCCGATGATGCGGGCGTAAGGGCTGGTCGACATGCAGTCTCCGTCTGCGGCAGCGGGTCAGAATGACCGCAAGGATGCGTCATCGGCATTGCTGCCGCCATGACCCAAATAAACCAGCATCAACGCAAACGGCGGGCAATGCCCGCCGTCACGTTTCTACTTCAACCTCGCGCGCAACCAAGAGGATGCGCGTTAAGGGTTTACTCCTGATCCGCCATCGGGTTGCTGGTCGCAATGACCTTTTTGCCACGGTAGTAGCCGTCTTTGGTGACGTGGTGGCGGATATGCGTCTCACCCGAGGTCGGGTCGGTCGACAACTGTTTGGCCGACAACGCATCGTGCGAACGACGCTGACCGCGGCGGGACGGGGTGACGCGGGATTTCTGGACTGCCATGACTTCTACTCCGTACGTGACTTGAAAACGGCCTGATTTCACCCACTGCGGGTTGATCATTCCTGACGAAAGCTGGCGAATTGCCGACCTGCGCTTGCTACTTTGAGTACTGCTGCTTCAACACCTGCAAATCTGACTATTGCTGCTTTGGCCACCCAAACGACCGCCCAACGGTCACGTCCGAATGCTGCAGCCCTGCTTTACCGCGAACTGCTCATATTGCTGCAGCCAAACACCCATTCACTTTTTCGTCGGTTTGAAGCCCGCCAGCGCCGCAAAAGGATGTGGCTGACCCGCATCCTCAAGCTCGACGTCTTCCGAACCGACTTCTAGCTCGACAGGCTCTGTCCCTGGACGCGCTGGTAACACTGGCAGCGCCAAAATCAGTTCGTCTTCCAACAGGTCGAACAAGCGCAGCATGCCGTTGTCAGCCACAAGCACCGGCTCAACTTCGGGCAACAACGCGGCTTCATCTGCTTCATCGCGAATCAAACCAAGCGTCTGGTCAATCGCAACCGGATACAAAAACCGCTCAAGCGAACGCTGACAAAGCAAAGGCAATTGCGCCGAAGCGATCACTCTCGCGCTCGCTTGGGAAGCGGCGTCGCGCGAAAACTCAATCCGGAAGTCGCAGTGGCCTTCGCCATCGGTGAGGCTGGGCAACAAGCGCGTCAAACGCGTCAGATCGACCCGACCCTCGTAAACTCGCCCCGCGCCTGCGGCACGCCAAACATCAATCGACTCGGGCAGACCAGCGGACATAAGCCGCTAATCATAGAACCTTAGCAAGGTGGTGGTCAATTGGTCGCGCGTGAACGCACTGACATAGACCGATTTACCGCCGCCGCTGCATGGCTCAAACTCAGCAGCGGCATTGCGCCGTCAGCGGACCATCAACTCGCGTGTTTCAACCGACCGACTACATCGTTTTTGTTTGCGCCGGCCTGGGGATCGCTGTGCTGGCCGTGTGGGTTTACCAGAGCAGAATGCGTCGGCGCACCGATCTGCTCGAACAGTTGCTTGACGGTGTGGATGCGCTGGAGGCCGCTTTGCAAGCCACACGCAAGCGAATGAGCGCGATGAGGAGCGTCGTCGAGCGGGTGCCGTCAGACATTGCTGCCGTCGCGCAGGCGTCGCTGGATGCCGACGCGCCGGTCCAGCAGGCGCTGCGCAATGTGCTTGAACATCGGATGTGGATTGCCAAGAGCGCGCAAACCGCAGCCTTGGCCGAACTGCAGACCGCGCTCGCCGCCATTCAACGCTCGCGCACTCAAATCGAAACACGCCTGCACCAGTTGGAAAATGCCGGTGCCGAGCTTGCCGAGGTCACGCGTGGCGCGCTCGAGCAGCAGGCGCGTGAGCCGGCGTCTTTGCGTCGAAAAGTGATTGATCGAGGTCAATAAGCGCAGTTGATACTCGAAGTTTGCTCGCTGCTCCGCGCTGATCACTCGCCTGCCGGTGACGGCTGCCAATCGATCAATGTGCCGGCAATTGTTGAACGCACTCCATCAAACCCTTCGGATTCGATCTCCAGCCAGTAGCGCCCCGCGGGCAGCGCGGGCTCGAATTGGCCGCGAAACCCAACGCGTGGATGGCGAGGATCATCAGAGGCAGGGAACATGCCCTGTACCGCCGGCGAAGTCAGCAAGTGGTTGAGCTCACCTAGAGGCAGCCCGCCCAAGCGCGCGCGAACAGCAGTCAGGCCAGCGCCGTCCCGGATCGCCCAACCATCGATGTAGACCTTGCCAACTGCAGAGGCACCGAGCACGGGTGTCGCGAGATAGCCGAGCGCTGGGGGCACGCAAGTCTGCTTGGAGTTGGGCAACTGAACATAGCCAATCAACCGCTTTCTATCGTAATCAACACTGCGGTCAAACAGTGGTTGTGCGGCCGGAAAACGCTCGCAAAGGCGACGAAACCAGGCCGGTCGCTGACGTAAGCGCGTGGCGCTTTCCTCCAGCACAATCAATACTGGCTGCGCTCGCGCAGAGACCATTACATGTGCTTCGGAAAGCCGCATGCGGGTGAGCTCGCCTTGGCGGCCGTGTTTTACGTTGAGCGGATGATCGAGACTGAATACGCGGCGTTGATTCTCCAGCGCAAAGCCGAGTTCGGCGGCCAACGTAAAGTGATCGGCAATCACCACGGTGTCTGCCGGTAGCATCTGCAACGCCAGTCTTACCTCCTCTCCCGCCTCCCGCCAACCCGTGAATCCATGCAAGTAGACCGGGCTGGCAGCGAGTCGCTGCGGCGAGTACGCCAGGCTCAAAAGAACCACGAAGACAGCGCCCAACGCCACTGCCGCCAGGCCAACCGCTGCGGGCAGCAGTTTTTGCAGGCGCAGTCGGGCGGTTGCCAGCGCTGAGGGAACCAAGGTCGCGGCGATCACCAGCGCCGGCAAGGTCCAATGCAGCCGACTGCGCTCGGTATCGACAAACGGGCCAAGCACGAGAAAGCAAATGAGGATGCTCGCACCGATGCCAGCAACCAAGCTCACATCGGCTCGGCTCGAGCGCCGCAGCACTAGCGATAGCGACAGCACCAGGACTGCAAACAAGATCGGCGTGGCCAACAGCGCCTGCAACAAAGGGTCAGCCAACGCTTCTGGCTGAAAACTCCAGGGATGGCGATCCACAAACTGGAAGGCAAAGCCAGAACCTCCTTCGGCAAACTGATGCCAAAGCAGTGGCGCCAAACCAATCGCTGAGCCGGCCAATCCGGCGCACCAAAGGCGTGGTTGACAGAGCAAGTGTCGACCGACGGGATGGACCAGCAAACCCAACCCCGCCGCCGCAAATGGCACCGCGAAGCGATAGTGGCTCAGCCATCCCAAGGCGATGCCAGCGGCCAACCAGACGGCACCCGAACCTGCCGAACCTTGCCGCTGCGAAAAGCGCTGCAAGCGGGCCAAGCCATGCACACACATCAACACGGCGAGGGTAAGTGGCACGTCCGGCAGAGCCAGCAGGCCATTGAAGGCAAACAACGGCAGCATCAGCGCAAGCATGCCGCTCAGGCAAGCGTCCGCCGGCGCGTCAAACGAAGCCGAAATCCGCATCAACAGCGCAACAGACAGCACAGCCAGCAACTGGAATGGCAATCGGACAGCCCACTCGTGGTGACCACCAAAGAATGTACCAATGTGAATTAGCCAAGCAGTCAGACCGGGCACGTCGTCATAGGCCAGAGCCAGATGCTGGCTCTCCAACCAGTAAAACGCTTCGTCGCCGAAAAGTGGCAACTGCGCAGCCAAGTACAACTTGGCAATCAGCAATGCAACGAACAGCCAGCCAAACCCACGGACAGCCGCCGGAGCCGAACCTAGCCCGGCCTTTTCATGAATTGCGCACGCCCTCGTTTGTCTCCTGACCGCACAGGGAATTCTCTTCAGTCGGCCGTATGGCCCGATACGCCGCTCCTTCAGAGAACCCCCTGTGCGATCAGTATCCTGCGCGATCATCGTACGCATTCATGAAAAGGCCGGGCTAGCAAGGGCAGCAAATGCTGGCGCTCATCGCAATGATGTTCTCACTGAGTCACCGCTACACTTGAGCAAATTTTGATGGAGTCGCAATGATGCCGGCATCCGACGGACACGCCTCGATGCTACCGCAGGTACAGCACGAAGCTCTGCGTGCTGCGATGGCCCAGGTCAATCAGCTGGTGCTGGGCAAGCCCCGCGAAGTCGAGCTCGCTTTCGTCGCCCTGCTGGCGGGCGGTCACTTGTTGATCGAAGATTTACCTGGCCTCGGTAAGACCACGCTGGCGCGCGCCTTTGCGGCGACTTTGGGCTTGGGATTTCAGCGCACCCAGTTCACTGCCGACCTGCTGCCTTCCGACATCCTTGGCGTGTCCATCTACGAACAGGAAACTCACCAGTTCCGCTTTCATCCGGGACCCATTTTCACCCAGTTGCTGCTGGCAGATGAGATCAACCGCGCGCCACCACGCACCCAGAGCGCGTTGCTTGAGGCGATGGCCGAGAGTCAAGTAACGATCGACGGCCAGTGTCACGCGCTGCCCTCACCTTTCTTCGTCATTGCGACCCAGAACCCGGTTGATCTGGCGGGCACCTTTCCGCTGCCGGATTCGCAACTGGATCGTTTCCTGCTGCGCATTGCGCTCGGCTACCCCGATGCTGCATCCGAGCGCCGCATGTTGGCCGGTGATGATCGGCAAGTGCTGATCGCACGCGCGCGGCCGTTGCTGAGTGCTGACGACGTGTTGGCGTTGCGTGCGGCGGTGACCCAAGTGCATGCCAGCGACGCCTTGATTGGCTACGTGCAGGCGCTGATTTCTGCCAGCCGCACGGACGGCCGGGTGAGAATCGGAATGTCGCCACGGGCCGGCCTCGCCCTGTTACGAGCTGCGCGTGCGCTCACCCTGTTGCGCGGCGGCGAATTTGTGCTGCCGGAATCGGTGCAAGCCGTGTTTGCGGAAGTCGCCGCGCATCGACTGGTGCCGGCAGGGGAGCGCATTGATCGAGGCGCACTTGCCAAGCAGATTCTAGAGTCAGTGCCTGTGCCCTGAGCCAGTCAATGCTTGCGATCACCTCGGCTTGGCGAGAACGCTTGCTGCGCGCAGCGGAGAAAAGGCTGCCTGCTTTGACCCGGCTGAAGGCAAGTGAAACCCTGCCAATCACTTTGGATAGGCGCCGCATTTACGTCATTCCAACGGCCTTTGGGCTGTTTTTTGGCGTGTTTCTGGCAGCGATGACCCTCGGCGCCTTGAACTACAACAACAACCCAGCTCTGATCCTGTGCTTTTTGTTGGCATCGGTCAGTCACAGCGGCTTGCTGTTGGGTTTTTTGGCCCTGCGGGGAGTTCGCTTGCAGGAAGTTGTCGGGATTCCCGTGCATGCGGGAGAGTTATTGAGCCTGCGTCTGCGTTTCGATGCCACCGAGCAGCGTCAACGCCAAGGCCTGGTAGTGCGACGGGACGCAAGCGTCAGCAGCTTTGCCATCCACAGCGACGTTGCCACCGAAGTCACGTTACAGCTGCCAACGGTGCGCCGCGGATGGATGACGCTTGGCCGAATCGAGTTGTCGATGCGGCGACCGTTGGGAATGTTCGTGTGTTGGAGCTGGTTGCATCCTCCCACCACGCTGCTCGTGTATCCGTCCTTGGAAGCGAATCCGCCGCCGTTGCCGCTCGCCGGCGGTGAGGGCTCGCCCAAGCGGCAACGTGGTCCCGATGAAGAAGTGCACGGGCTGCGTGACTATCGAGTGGGCGATCCGCTGCGCAGCATCGCTTGGAAACGGAGCGCGCAGCAGGCCCGCACCCTGGTCAAAGAATTTGAGTCGCCGGCTGGACGGGACGTCAGACTCGAATGGGATCGCCTGCCGGGTCTGGCGTTGGAGCAACGCATCAGTCGGCTTGCCACTTGGATAGTCGAAGCCGAGCGCCGCGGCTGCAGCAGTGAGTTGCAGCTGCCAGAGCAGCGCCTTGGTCCGGCCCGTGGTCGCGCCCACCTGCATGCCTGCTTGCAGGCGCTCGCGTTGCTTGAGCCCACCGGAACGGAACGGGGGCCGCCACGATGACGGCGATTCAAGCCACAGTCGTACCGCCTGCTGCAATGCTGGACCGGGCCAGCACGCTCGCCTGCCTGGTCTGCGTATCGACCGCCGTACTTCCTTTGGCAACCGTGTTACCCAACTGGGTGAGCACGGCCTTGCTCGTCTTGCTGGTGCTTGCTTGGCTGGTGCTGTGGCGGCGCTGGACGATGAACCGCTGGTTGCGAACCTTGCTCACCCTAGGCATGTCAGCCTTGGTGATGCTTGAGTTTGGGGTCGGGATGGGAGGTGGTTTCGGCCGCGATACCGCCGCCGCACTGCTTGCAGTGATGCTCCTGCTCAAGTTGCTGGAACTGACCAGTGTTCGCGATGGGCGGGCGGTCTTGTGTTTTTCTTTATTCGCCATATTCGCCGCTTTCCTGCAGGACCACGGCCCGCTGATTCTTGGCATGGCGTTGCTCGCTACCCTGTTGGTGCTGGCCACACTGGCGCGGATGGCGGAGATCGAAACACCGGCGCAAGCACCATTGCGCGCGATCACGGTCCGTCCGCGTCTGCTGCGGATTGGCAAGCTTGCTGCGCTGTCGTTGCCGTTGGCACTGGTGGGTTTTTTTCTGTTCCCGCGACTCGCCAACCCTCTGTGGTCGCTGCCGCAGAACAGTGACGAAGCGCGCAGTGGCCTGTCCGAAGAAATGTCTCCTGGCGACATCAGCAGCCTGTTTCTGGACGATACGCCAGTGATGCGGGTGCGATTTGAGGGCAACACCCCGCCTTCGTCCGCGATGTATTGGCGAGGCCCCGTGATGGCCAGCTTCGATGGTCGTCGCTGGTCGCGTTGGCCAGGTCTATCCAACTTGGATCAACCCAGTGTGGAGCTACTCGGAACCCCACTGAGCTACGAGATTGAACAAGAGCCGACCGAACGTCGCTACCTGTTTGCGCTCGATTTGCCGGCCGCTGCCGGTCCGAATCAGCGTTTGAGCTATGAGCGCAGTCTGATTGCCGACAAGCCACTGATTGCTGTCACCCGCTTGAGTCTGCAATCGCACCCGCAATACCTGCTCGACCTCAGCCTCAATCGAACCTTGAAAGGCTGGTTTCGCCAGCTCCCAGACGGCTTCAATCCGCGTACGCTTGCGCTCGCTCAACAGTGGCGCGCTGAAGGCGACGACGATGAAGCGATCATCCGTCGCGCGTTGGCCTGGTTCAACGCCGAGTTCACCTACACCTTGAATCCGATACTGCTGGGTCGGGACAGCGTTGATGATTTTCTGTTCAACACCAAGCAGGGTTATTGCGAACACTTTTCTTCTTCGTTCGCGGTATTGATGCGCGCGGCGGGCATCCCGGCTCGAATAGCCACCGGCTACCAGGGCGGTTCGCTCAACTCACTCGCCGACTACGTGGTGGTGAGGCAGTCGGACGCACATGCGTGGACCGAGGTCTGGTTAAAAGATCGAGGCTGGGTGCGCATCGACCCGACCAGCGCGGTTGCCCCCGAACGCATCGAAAGGGGCGTAGGCGCACTGGGCGCAAATGCACGCATGCAACGCGGTTGGGGTCGCACCTTGTTTGAAGCGGCAGACTGGATGCGGCGTGGCTGGAACGATCTTGTGCTCGGCTTCGATGCCACCAAGCAGAGCCAGTTGTTACTGCCATTTGGCGTCAAGACAGCGGATTGGCCGCAGCTCGCCATCGCTTTGATATCCGCAGCGGGAATCGCCATGTTTATTACGATGTTCATGTTGTTGCGGCCAGGCAAAGACCAACGCGACGCGCTGGCTCGCGCCTACGCTGAATTTCAACGGCGCTTGGCCAAGCGCGGCGGCCGCAAAGCAGCCAGTGAGGGCCCGCTGGCATTTGCGGAGCGCGTGCAGCCCCTGTTTCCTGCTGATGCGGCGCAAATCGCCGCACTCAGCATGCGTTATGCACGCCAGCGTTACGCTCCCGTGGCCGCCAATCCACAGGTTGAGCACACCTTGTGCGCCGACTTGCGCGGCTTTCGCCTCACCCCAGAGGAGCGACCATGAACCGCTTTTTGCTAATTTCATCCTTGATTTCTGTGGCTTTGCTCTCGGGCTGTGCCAGTGCTCCCAAACCGCTGCGAGGTGAGTTTGCGCAGATCTTGCCGGCGCAAGCAGGAACCCAAGCGCCGATTGGGCAGCGGGTGCGCTGGGGCGGGGAGATTGTGGCCGTCGATACCCAAGCCTCGCGCAGCTGTTTCGAGTTGCTGGGCAAGCCGTTGAACGAATCCGCGCGGCCAAGCCGCGCCGATGAGACCGCCGGCCGCTTTCTGGCCTGTCGCGATGGCTTCTACGATCCAGCGCTGTTTGAAGTCGGTCGGGATCTGACTGTAGTTGGCATCATCGAGAGCATTGAGCCGCGTCTAATCGGCGGATTTGAATACCGTTATCCGCGCGTCGCCGCCGAAGTCATCTACCTGTGGCCGCCGCGGGACCCGTATCGGATGCGGCCCGTTGGCTTTTGGGTAGGCCAGCACGGCAATGCGTGGCTTGGCCACTGGACGCCGATCTACCTTCCTTACTGACTGCGGAATTGAAATAAGCGGCGCGTTCAATGCGCGTGTCCCGGAAAGCAAGGCGCGGTCACGAGCAGCGGAGCAAGCTCCGCTCTACGCGCTTATTGTGCTGCCCGCATCCGTGAGCCGAGCTTGCTCGGCTACGCTTCCGCTACGGTCCAAAGCCATCGTTGGCAGGTGCAGACTAGCGCATGCCGCCGATTGCAAAGTCATCCATGCCACCTAGGTAGCCGCCCTCAACGCCTTTGGTGGCGACAGCAACCGCGTTGTGCGGGTGCAGACTTTCAAAATGGGATGCACGTACCCAGAAATCAGCGACATCGGCATCACCATCCAGAGCGCGCTGCACGCGCCGCGCGGCATCTTCGCAAAACATCAGGTTTTGCCCATTCAAAAGCGCGAATGCCTGTTCGTCTTCGCGCTTCACTGCCGTCTGCACCACCGTCTGCAAAGCACCCTCGACGCGATCAATCAGCGCCTCGATAGGCAGATGTTTGAATGACGGCACCAACTTGACGCGCACTTCGGCCACCGAACGCTGACTGTGTGGCGTGGCGACGATGCCCGCCTCGGTGCCTAGCCACGCCATCACCTGCTCGCGGTCAATGCTTGACTCGGTGCCGAAATCGGCGTGGAAGCGGTCTTGAATCAGCTGACGTGCCAATGCAGCCGAACACGGACAGGTGCTCGAATAGACCACCTCGATGCCTAGCTCGAGGCTGAACTGGCCTTCATCCATCAGGGCACTGACGTTGACCGGATAAGCACGCCAGCCGCTGTTGTCACTCTTCAGCGCACGCCGACGCAGCATGTGATCAAAGCGCAGTTGCACTGTCGCCCGATCAGACAGATCGGCGTGCGATTCCAGGAACTCACGCAGCAGCTTGCGCAGGCTGCAGGGGCTGAGTGGCTCGGCCGCCAGCGCACGATCCACGTGCAAATACAGCCGTGACATGTGAATACCGCGCACGTCTGCACGCTTCAGATTGACGAAGGCATTGACGCGGGCGTTACTGGTGGTGGTCGCCTGCTCACTGGTCGCAACCGCCACCGGCACTTCGATATTGCCCATACCCACCCAGTCGAGCACGCCGGCAACGGCAGGTCGAACGTCGCTCGCGATGTCGGGCATCGAGCGCACGGTGTTGTCTAGAATGCGAGGGGCCACGGGGATTCCTTGGTCGTTGGATTGTTGCTGCAAGACTAGCTTGGCAGATGTGAATGTCGAGTTCGAAGGAGGCAATCTGCGGTCGCCATTGGGCCAATTCAATCGCGGCGACGCCACTATCGGATTTAGCCCACTGCAAGTCGGGCGGCTCGCCACCCCAACATCAAGCCACGCCATGGAGCAACCGCCAGCGCGGATTGCGGCTGACCGTGTCTGGCCAACTGTCGCAGACGTTGCTGATCCAGCAACTGGTGAAATGTAGTCAGCAAGCTGCCCTTGGCGGACCCTGCTGAATACGCGAGCAGTGCGCTGGCGAATCTGCGAACGGCCCCCGCCTCGGCAGTGTTTCGCCATTCGGGCGGCAGTCGCGCACGCTCTGCGTATATGCCGACAAGACCGCGCAAATTGCGCTCAACTTGCAGATGCAGGGCGATTGCTGCCGCACTGCTGTGACAGTGAAAGAGCGCGCCTTCAATGTCACCAATCGCCTGCGCCAACGGCTGTAACTCGGCCACTGCAGCATCGATACTGGCGGGTGCGTGGTCACTTTCCAATGCGCCCATCGCCGCGCTTAGCAGCGCGTGCCAATGGGAGGATGTGGTTCGGCTTGACTCCGCCTGCGCAAACAGGGCACGGGTAAGGGGATGGCGCCCGCGCTCAGCCGCCGCCAGGTCAGCGACCCACCATGCCAATTTGGTGCGTGCGACATTTGCATCAGACACCTCGAAGACCGCCTCGACGAGTTCGGATCGAAGTGCGCCCCAGCTGCGAAACAAGACCCGTTGTGGCTTCGGACAAAACACTTCGAGCAATGCGATCTCTGGCTCGCGAGCCAGCCATTTGTCGACGAATCCCTGCAGCGCGACCGGGTCAGCCATGACGTCCATTAGCCATCAGAGTCGGCCATCAGAAGCAGCCATCAGAGTCGGCCATCAGAAGCAGCCATCAAAATCGGCCATGTGTGCAGGCGAGTCCCAGCAACGACGGCGACAACAAATCCAATGGCGAAACAGCGATGTGGTCGGCGCCCCAGCAAGCTGGATTGGTGTCAGCGTCGATATAGCCCCAGGCGGCGGCCACCGAGCGCATGCCCGCTGCGCGCGCTGCTTGGATGTCGCGCGGGTCATCGCCTACGTAAATTGCGGCAGCGACTGATTCACCGAGTCGGCGACAGGCTTCCCACAACGGTTCTGGACTAGGCTTCCGCACCGCCAGGGTGTCGCCGCCAATCAGCACCGCGCAACGCGATCCCAATCCAAGTTCACCCATCAAGCTCCGCGCCAGTGCTTCCGGCTTGTTGGTCACCACCCCCCAACGTCCGCCGGCCGCTTCAACTGCCTGCAATACCTCTGGCATACCCGCAAAGACGCGGCTTCGCTCCGCCACGCGCGCACCATAGTCACCCAGGAATTCGGGCAAAAGCGCTGCAATCTGTTCGCCATCGGCATCAGGAAACGACTGTTGCAACATCGCCGTCCCGCCACGGGATACCAACGGCCTGAAGACCGCATAGGGCAAATCAGCCAGCCCGCGTTGCTGCCGCATTCGGCAGGCCGCAGCATGCAAGTCGGGGGCGCTGTCGACCAAGGTGCCATCAAGGTCCAGCAATAGCAGGCGACACGGCATCGGCTTCAGGCCGGTTTGCGCGCGCATGCGAGGTAGTTGATCGCTGGACTACCGCCGACTCGCGCACGCCGCAGCAGTGGGTTGTACTGCAGGCCAGTCACATCAGTGAGATCCAGTCCGACTTCGCGCAGCCAGGCACCCAACTCAGAAGGCTTGATAAAGCGCGCGTACTGGTGGGTGCCGCGCGGCAACAAGCGGGCGATGTACTCGGCGCCAACAATGGCGACCGCGAAAGCTTGCGGCGTTCGATTCAAAGTCGACAAGAACAGTTGCCCGGCCGGCTTCAACAAACGCATGCAGGCGGCGAGCACGGCTGCCGGGTCCGGCACATGCTCGAGCATTTCCATGCAGGTAATGGCGTCAAAGCTTGCGGGCAACTCGACCGCCAAGGCCTCGGCGCTGCACTCGCGGTAGTCAATATCGAGCCCAGACTCGAGCAGGTGCAGGCGGGCGACGTCGATCACTTCGCTGCCCAGATCGATGGCCGTCACCTTGGCTCCGGCCCGAGCCAACGCTTCCGACAGCAAACCACCACCGCATCCCAAGTCCAATACATGAGCGCCACGTAACGGCATGCGCTCGGCGATGTAGGCCAACCGCGCCGGGTTGATCTCATGCAGCGGCCGCGATTGCCCGTTCGGATCCCACCAACGCGCCGCCATCCGATTGAACTTGGCCAGCTCACCCGAATCGGCGTTGACGGGGGATCCAACCTGCCCCTCACGCATGGCTGGCACGGCGTTGAATGGCCTCGATACGACCCTGCCAATCGCGCGCCTGATTCGCCAACTGGGTCAAATCAACGTCGACCAGCAGACCGTCCTGCAGCTTGCGTTTACCGGCGATCCAGACATCGCAGACCTGCTGTCGCCCAGTGGCATAGACGATCTGCGAGATCGCTTCAAAACACGGCAGTGCTTCGATGCGATCAAAGTCAATGCAGATCAGGTCGGCCGCCTTGCCAACTTCAATCGATCCGATCTCGCTCTCAAAGCCCATCGCCCGCGCGCCGCCCCAGGTGGCCATTCGCAGCGCCGCTGGCGCATCCAGTGCTTTTGCATCGCGAGCCACACCCTTGGCCAACAACGCGGCCGTGCGCAATTCCCCGAACATATCGAGATCATTGTTGGACGCACAGCCGTCGGTACCCAAAGCCAAATTGACACCGGCGCGGCGCAGCGCTTCAACCGGACAGAAGCCTGACGCCAACTTGAGATTGGACTCGGGGCAATGCACGACCGAAACGCCCCGCTCCGCCACGAGCGCGATTTCAGCCTCGGTCAGGTCGGTCATGTGCACCGCGATCAAGCGATCATTCAGCAAGCCAAGGCGATCCAACCGGGCGATCTGGCGCATGCCGTGATCGCGCATGGCATCGACGTTTTCAGCCGCCGTTTCATGCACATGGCAGTGCACTGGCAGGTCCAGTTGATCCGCCAGCATGCGAATGCGCTCGAAGCCTGCGTCGTTGACCGTGTATGGCGCGTGCGGCGCAAAGCAGGCTTTCACCAGCGCGTGGCTGCGCCAGTTGTCGTGGACTTCCAATGCCTTGTCGAAGTACTCGTCCTGTGAGCTCGCCCACGCGGTCGGAAAATCGATCACCGGCAACCCCACGCAGGCACGAAAGCCCAAGCGCGCGTAGGTCGCCGCTTGCACGTCGGGAAACAAATAGTTGTCGTTAGTGCAGGTGACGCCACCGCGCAACATCTCTGCCACCGCCAGCTCAACACCGTCGGCGACAAACTCCGGCCCCATGACCGCGCTTTCCAACGGCCAAATGTGCTGGGACAACCAGACCTGTAGAGGCAGGTCGTCGGCAACGCCACGCATCAGCACCATCGGGTTGTGACAATGCGCGTTGACTAGGCCCGGCATCAGCACGCATCGCGGACGCCGCACACGTTCTTTTGCATCAAACCGTGCGAGCAGCTCTGCACGTGGCCCGAGACTGACGATCCGACCTCCACGCACCGCCACCGCATGATCGACCAGAACGCTGGCGTGCGGCTCAATTGGGATGACCCAGCCGGCTTCGATCAGGAGATCACACATTTCTGGCGCGTCGGCGGCGGTCATTGCTGGCTTGCGTGGGTTGATGGATTGGAGGGGCAGTTGCAGGTTTTAGCGGCCAGGATCAAGGCACGATCAAGCCACTATTTGACGCGTGAAAAATACTCGCCGGTGCGGGTGTCGACGCGGATCATCTCTTCCTGACCGACAAACAGCGGCACCCGCACCACCGCGCCAGTCTCCAACTTGGCCGGCTTGCCGCCACCGCCCGAGGTATCGCCGCGCACGCCCGGATCGGTTTCGACGATCTTCAGTTCGACGAAATTGGGTGGCGTTACGGCCAAGGGCAAGCCGTTGAAAAGAGTGACCACGCAGGTTTCCTCGCCCTTCAACCACTGCGCGGCATCGCCCATCACATTCTTGTCAGCGGTGTGCTGCTCAAACGTATCTGGCTGCATGAAATGCCAAAACTCACCGTCGGCGTACAGGTACTGCATATCGGTATCCATCACATCGGCGGCATCAACCGTATCGGTCGACTTCATGGTCAGCTCAACCACGCGACCGGTTTTGATGTTGCGATACTTGACGCGGGTAAATGCCTGCCCTTTGCCGGGCTTGATGTAATCGGTATCGATGATCACACACGGATAGTTGTCGACGAGGATTTTCATCCCGTTCTTGACGTCGTTCATGCCATAACTGGCCATGCAATGCTCCTCTGGCGTGCAGGCTCGCGGTCCGCGAGCGGCTACACTCTCCGGTTGATTAAGGGCTGGGATGGGGGCGACCGGAGCGATCCGGCGATAGGCAAATGATACCTGCTGCAACGGCTTCGGCCCAACCGACACAACTCGGCAATGGTGACTGGCGCCAACTCATGCGCGACTGCGTGCGTGAACCCGGTGTCTTGTTATCGATGTTGGGATTGGACGAACTCGCTCGCCGCTTGCCGGCCGACTCGGCGGGATTTGCAATGCGCGTGCCGCTTGGCTTTGTCGCCCGGATGCGTCACGGCGACCCCCTCGATCCGTTGCTGCGCCAAGTGTTGCCGTTGGACGACGAACTGACGCCTGTCGCCGGCTTTGTGCATGACGCCGTCGGCGACCTGGACCACCGCATTGGCCCTGGGGTCCTCCACAAATATCGTGGCCGGGCCTTGCTGATCGCCACGGCCAACTGCGCGGTGCATTGTCGCTATTGTTTCCGCCGCCACTTCCCCTATGCCGATCAAAACGCCGGCGCCAATGAATGGCAAGGTGCGCTGGCGGCAATTGGAGCAGACGCGCAAATCGAGGAAGTCATATTGAGTGGCGGCGATCCGCTGTCGCTTGCGACCAGCAAGCTCAGGGAGCTTACGTCGCAACTGCAGCAATTTACGCACGTGCGCCGACTGCGCATTCACAGCCGCTTGCCTATCGTGCTGCCGCAACGCATTGATGCTGAACTGTTGTCATGGCTGGACAACCTGCCCCTGCAGAAAGTGATGGTCGTGCATGCCAATCATGGCAACGAGTTTGATCGTGGCGTTGACTCGGCATTGGCCGCGCTGAAAGAACGTGGTGTGACCCTGCTCAATCAAGCCGTGCTGTTGCATGGCGTCAACGATGATGTCGACGCACTCGCCGATCTTTGCGAGCGCGGATTCGAAGCGGGTGTGCTGCCGTATTACCTGCATCAACTGGACCGCGTCAGCGGCGCAGCACATTTTGAGGTGACAGATGAGCGCGCGCGCCAACTGCTTGCGCAGCTGCGGGATCGCCTGCCGGGCTATCTGGTTCCGCGATTAGTCCGTGAAATCGCTGGTCACCTTGCTAAACAGCCACTGTGACGTGCGTAGCAGAATGCTTGGCGATGGCAAGCCTTCCATGTGAGACTGCGTGTCCGAACAATTCCGCCCACGCCTAGATGACACCGAAGGAATCCGTACTGCGGCTTGTGCTGGTCGAAGATCGGCTCGAAGACGCTGAACTCATCATCAGCCATTTGCGGAATGGCGGCTTGGCCGTGCGACCTGAGCGCATCGAATCGGACGATCAGTTGCAAGCGACCCTTGATGGACCTGCCATCGACATGGTCACGGTATCTGGCAATGGCAGCAAGATCAGTTTGACCCGCGTCGCTGAACTGGTGCACGCCAGTGGCAAAGATATACCCGTGGTCGCGGTGATGGCTGAAGTCAACGAGGGGAGCTTGCTCGAGGCACTCAAAGCCGGTGGCGCGCGGATGGCGTTGCGCGGTCATGCCGGAATCATGCAATCAATAATTCGCAGCGAATTCGCTGCGCTCGAGACCCGCCGCGCCACCCGCAGCCTGCAATCAGCGCTGCGCGATTCCGAGCGCCGTTGCGATTCGTTGATCGACTCCTCGCGCGACCCCATCGCCTACATTCACGAAGGCATGCACATTCGCGCCAATCAGGCTTACCTCGAGATGTTCGGCTTCGAATCGTTTGAAGACGTCGAAGGCCTCTCGGTGCTGGATTTGATTGCCGGCAAGGACGCCAACGATTTCAAGCAGCTGTTGAAGCGCTTGAGCAAGGGCGAAGCACCGCCAAAGTCGATGCCCCTGACTGCCCAGCACAGCGATGGCACCAGCTTCGACGCGATCATGGAGTTTGCCCAAGCTACCTTCGAAGGCGAGCGTTGCCTGCAAGTGGTTTTTCGACAGAAAACCATCGACGCCGAGGCGGTCAAGGAACTGGACGAGCTGCGAACGCGCGACCAATCCAGCGGTCTGTTCAATCGCCAGCACTTTCTTGCCGAACTCGACGACGTCGTTGCCCACGCGGCCAACGGCAAGAAAAATCAAGCGGTCCTGTTGATCGACATCGACAGTTATGGCGCGCTGCTGAATGAAATCGGTCTCGCTCAGGCCGACGCATTGCTGAGCGCAGCAGCGCGACGGCTGGAGTCTGTGTTGAAGGGCGATGTGCTGGCTGCGCGTTTCGCCGATCACAGTTTTGGCGTGCTGTTGTTGGATAGCGATTTTGCGCACACGCGCGACACCGCCGAAGCGGTACGAACCGCGTTCGTGGAGCAGATTTTGCGCGTTGGCGCGCGCAGCCTGACCGCGAGCGTGAGCATCGGCGGCGTGCAAATCGGCGAGAAAATCGCCAGCTCACCGCAGGTGTTGAGCAAGGCCGGGCAATCGCTGCAAGCCGTGGGTGCGCTGGGCGGTAATCGAGTCGAAATCTACGATCCGGCAGCCAAAGACCGCGCCGAGGAAGAGCGCTTCCAGGAACGCATTCGGCAAGTTGAAGAGGCGTTGGAAACAGGCGGCTTCGTCATGCATTACCAGCCGATCATCTCGCTGCACGGCGATGAGGGCGAATGCTACGAAGTGCTGCTGCGCATGCAACTGGCAGATGGCGACCTAGTACCGCCGCTGTCGTTCCTGCCCGAAGCGGAATCGCAAGGCTTGACCGAGCGAGTCGACCGTTGGGTGATCGGACGCGCCATCGCTCAGCTTGCGGAGCGCAAGAAAGCAGGCAAGAACACCCGTCTGATCGTAAATATAACCACCGAGAGCTTGCTCGATGCGCGCCTGCCGGCGATGATCAACGAGCAACTCAAGAAAGTGGGCATACCCGGTGATCGCTTGATGCTGGAGATCCCCGAATCCAAATGCGTCACCCATCTTGAGCAGGCGCAGCGCTTCCAGCGCGAGATCAGCAAATTTGGATCCGCGCTCAGCCTCGAACAGTTTGGCAGCAGTGGCAACAGTTTCCAGTTGCTGTCGCACATTGATGCGGGCTATCTGCGCATCGACCGAGCGCTGATGGCGGATCTGTCCAAGAACACCGAGAATCAGAAGAAGGTGCGCGAGATTGCTGATCGCGCGCGAGATCTTGGCAAGAAGACGATTGCCGAGTTCGTCCAGGATGCCGCCAGCATGACCGTGCTGTTTACCAGCAGCGTCAATTTCGTCTGCGGCAATTTCCTGGCCCCGGCGGGGCCATCGATGAATTACGACTTTAGTCAGTAGCCGATTTTGCGGCACCGATGGCGTCCGTTTGCGCGCTAGCGGCCTCGCTGGTTCCCGGTCGCACAGGCCAAGACACTTGATCTCCTCATTTCGGTGAAAGCAACGAGGTTGCCGCCAACTCCTCCAGCCGTAATGCCGCCATCGAGGCGATCTGTTCGAGTACCTGTTGGTGAACCGATGTGAAGTAACCGCGGCGGCTGTGTTCGGAATCGATCACGCCAAGCACGCGTCCGTTGCTTGAGAGGATGGGCACGGCCAACTCCGCCGGGCGCACGTGATCGTCAACCAGATAGCGAGGATCATCGGCGGTGTCATCGATTCGCAGACTCAAGCCGGTTTGCGCACAGTGGCCGACGATGCCTTGACCCAATTCAAGAGTAATTCGGCTCTCAAGCAATTTGGGTGCGGCCATCTTTGGTCCAAAGGCCGCGATTTGAGTCAATTTCTCACCCTCGCGCAGGTAGACCACGCAGTCTTCGAGCGCCAATACGCCTATCGCTTCGGCGGTGATCGCCCACAACACCGCGGCCGGCGTCATCGCTGTGTTCAATGACCTCAGCAAGCGGGCCCGCGCCAGTTCGGCGCGACTCAAGAGCGCACGTGAGGAAGCAATCACGCCGTCAAAACTCCATCAAAGCGGATGCGCACGAGTCTACGGCAGCGTGGTGATGTGTCGCTACAGACTCAGCCGCCAGCGACCGCTCAGCCGCTGATAACCTCCAAGGCGGCCATTACCCGCCGGCGCACGGCGGTATCTTCGGCACCTTCGCGTGCCCTCGCCGCCATGTTCAGCGCAAGCAGGAAGGCGGTGAGATTGTGTCGCAGCGTGAGTCCAGCCACCGTCTTGCTGGCCGCAGTCCAATCTGCGAATTGTGCCGGGCGAACCAAGCGCGCGAACCAGCCGTCCCAAAAAACATCGGCGAGTACACCGCGTTGGTAGGTGAAAAACACGGCGCGAGCGAGTCGCTCGGGCTCGCCGAAGCGATACGCGTGTTCGGATGGAGCGATCTTCAGCGCCAGACCATCCATCAGCCTGGCGACGTCATTGGCCTTTATCTTGCCATTGATCGCCAACTGCAGGATCCAATCCGAACCATGCGCGACCTGATGTCGCCAACCCACCGTTTCGTCAAAGCCGCGAAAGTCCTTGATCGCGACGAAGTAACTCAAGCAAGCATCCACCTGCTCGCGGCGTTGGGCAGGTTCAAACCGCCCGGTGAGGCGATCAACGCGGGCGACTTCGGACAAGGTCAGCACGCCGAAAGAATGCCGCAGACCCTGCGCATCGTCAGGCTGACGCAATGACTCCAGCAAGCGAGTGCGCAAGGTAGCAAGCGTCGCTGCGTCGATCAGGTCTGCACGCATCCACGTCGAAAGGGCTTCGAAGGCCACGCCGTCGCGAACAATTGGATCGGGCTCAGCCAGGCAGTCCAGCAATTGGATGGCCTGTGCCTGCCTTGAGGCGTTGTCGCTGATCTCGAATCCCGACTGCTTCAAGGCAAGCAAGGCATCTCGCGCGTTGTTGTCGGCGACACAGCCCGCATGCGCCAACGAGGCCAACAGCAGCAGCAATCCCGCCAAGACTTTTTGCATGAATTTCTCTGCCGTCGCTGGATCCGCCGATGCCCGGCCCGCCTGCCCAGCCTAACCGCCTGTCGGACTGGTGGGCGGGCTGCGAGGCCATGCACATACGAGGACATGACAGCTGTCATCCAAACCAGCTGACAGCACCCACTGCCGGGATTTACAGCCAGCCTGCAAGCTGCTCTCCATCTACTGGGAGCGCGACATGCAGAAACCTGTTTCCGAGAACGGCCCCGCCTTGGCGCAACTGATTGGGGTCAGCAAGCGCTACGGCAAGACCTTGGCACTGGACAACATCGACCTTGCGATTCAACCAGCGCAAGTAGTGGCCTTGCTTGGCCCGAACGGCGCAGGCAAGACCACCGCACTGGCTCTGTTGAGCGGGGCAGTTCGCGCCGACTCCGGGTCCGTCTCGCTGTTTGGTGGCGACCCGACGGACTGGCGCGTGCGTCGCCAGATCGGGGTGATGCAGCAAAGTGCCAATCTGCCAGAGACCCTGCGCGTAGCCGAGCACGTACGCCAATTCTCGGGCTACTACCCGAACCCGCGAGCGCTCGATGAGACGCTGGCGATGGCCGGTATCAGCGATCTGGCGGCGCGTCGCTACGACGCTTTGTCTGGCGGCCAGCAACGACGCGTGCAGTTCGCATTGGCCATTTGCGGCCAGCCGCCATTGCTGTTTATTGACGAGCCAACGGTCGGTCTCGACGTGGAATCCCGACGCGCGTTCTGGAAGGTAATCGCCGGATTGCGCGCCGCCGGAACCAGCATCCTGTTGACCACTCACTACATTGAGGAAGCAGACGCGCTGGCAGACCGCATCGTGCTGGTCGGCAAGGGCCGTGTTTTGGCCGAAGACACGCCTGCCGGCATCAAGGCGCGTGCGTCCGGCAAACGCATCCGCTGTACGTCCAACCTTGACATCACCCGCCTTGCCCAGTGGCCGCACGTGAGCTCGGCCACTCGCGAGGGCCACACTATCGAGCTGCGCAGCGCCGACGCTGAACCGCTATTGCGGCGCTTATTGGATGCTGACCCGCAGCTTGCGGATATCGAAGTGATGCCGCTCAGTCTCGAGGAAGCCTTGGCCGCCCTTGCTACCTCCGAAACCATCACCTTGGAGCAAGCCGCATGACCAGCAACGTTATCTCTGCCAGTCCGGCCTGGATGCTGTCGCGCATCTACTGGCGTGAGGCCGGATACGAATTCCTGCGAATGCTGCGCACGCCCGCGTTCGCACTGCCGACGCTGATCTTTCCGCTGGTTTTTTACGTGATGTTTGCGATTGTTCTGCCGGGTCGCTGGGGCGACTTCGACAAGAGTGCGTATTTACTGGCGACGTATGGTGTCTTTGGAATCATGGGGCCAGCGCTGTTCGGCTTTGGCGTGGGTCTGGCCTTGGAGCGCGAAAGTGGCTGGTTGGCCTTGAAGCAAGTCTCTCCGATGCCAACGGGCGCCTATTTTTTTGCCAAGATTGCGATGAGCCTGTGCTTTGGGCTGGTAGTGGTGATCTTGCTGTCGATTGCTGCGGTCGGCTTTGGCGACGTCGAAATCGCGCTGGATCGCTGGTTGCTGCTGGTCGCCGTGCTGCTGCTTGGCACCCTCCCCTTTTGTGCGATTGGACTTTGGATCGGCACCTTGGTCAAAGGCCAGGCAGCAGTCGCCATCGTCAACCTGGTGTATCTGCCGATGTCGATCTTGTCGGGGTTGTGGATGCCACTGTTCGCGTTTCCGCAGTTCCTGCAAAAGGCAGCGGTAATCTGGCCATCGTGGCATTTGGCGCAATTGAGTTTGGGTGTCATTGGTCAAATCAGCGATGTGCGCTACTTGCTGCACGTCAGTGTGCTGCTGCTGACCACGGCATTGTTTTTGAGCTTGGCTGCGATGCGGCTGCGGGGTCGCTGAGAGCATGCGCCCGCTGCCTCTCATTGTTGTCGGCTGTGCCTTTGCGCTTGCCGCACTCATGCTGATGTCGATTCCGCCGCAGCCGCCCGCTCCAGGCAAGCCGGCGACCACGCCTTCACCCAGCGAGTTCGTGATCAGCAAGGCTCGCGTGTTCGATGGTGAAACCACCTGGCCTCGCGCCGATGTTCGAATCAAGGATGGCTTGATCACAGCGATTGCCGAGCAACTCGAATGGCCCAGTGGCCTTGCCGTCGTCGATGGCAGCGGCAAGACCCTGCTGCCCGGCTTGATCGACGCCCACGTCCACAGCTGGGGTGAGGCGCGCCAGCAGATGCTGCGATTTGGGGTGACCACAGCGCTCGACATGTTCAGTGACCCTGCGCAATTGCCTGGCTTCCGACGTGATCGAGCATCATTGGCAGCAACCGACCGCGCCGACATCTGGGGAGCCGGCGCACTGATCACTGCGCGCGGTGGCCACGGCACCCAATTTGGGATGGCGCTGGAGACCTTTGATGACGCAGCGCAGGCGCAGGCGCTGGTTGAATCGCGGATCGCCCAAGGCTCGGACTTCATCAAGTTTGTGGTCGATGACGGCCACGCCTACGGCGAAGGCCATGAGCTGCCGACCCTGGATTCGACCCGCATCACGGCCTTGCTGGCCGCCACTCGCGCCGCGAAAACGATGGCGGTGGCGCATGTCGCCCAAGTCGATACCGCCGTTGCCATGTTGCGTGCAGGTGCGGATGGCTTGGTCCACGTCTTCAGTGATCGCCAAGCCAACCAGCAAGAGATCGCCGTGATGGCCGAAACCGGTGGCTGGGTGATCCCGACCTTGAGTGTCATCAGCGGATTGAGCGGCGAATCGGTTGGGCCGGCACTTGGCGATGACCCAGCCATCGCACGCTTACTCGATGCGGCCCAACGCGACAGCTTGCGCGCAACCTATCCGCCGCAGTTTCAAAACGCCAAGCACCTTCCCAATGCACTGGCCAATGTCGCCGCCTTGCGGCGCGCTGGCGTCGATATTCTGGCTGGTACCGATGCCGGCAACCCCGGCACCGCGCACGGCGCCAGCCTGCATGGCGAACTTGAGCTATTGGTCCGCGCTGGCCTCTCGGCCAGCGACGCGTTGCGTGCGGCCACCGCGCTGCCGGCCACGCACTTTGGGCTGGCAGACCGTGGTCGCATCGCGGTCGGTCTGCGCGCAGATTTGCTTTTGGTCGAAGGCGATCCGACCACCGACATTCGCGTCACGCGACAGATCGTCACGATCTGGAAAAACGGTGCCGTGGTTGCGCGCAAACCAGCGCCATCGGCGGTATCCAACGTGCAAGCCAGCCCTGCGCTTGCAGCCATTGACAGTCCCTTCTCCGGCAAAGCCTTGAGGACGACACAAGGGCAGCATTGGGCGCCCAGCATCGACGCCTTTGTTGGTGGCAAGTCCACAGCCGTGCTCACACTCGAGTCCGAGGGCGATACCAGCTTCATGCGCGCCACTGGCGCAGTCGCTACTGGCACCGTCTATCCTTGGGCAGGCGCAGCCTTGTTGCCCGGCGATCCGCCCATGTCAGCGGTCGACGCAAGCCAGTTGACCGAACTCAGCTTTCGCCTGCGTGGTGACGGCCGCGAGTTGCTGCTGATGCTGCTCACAGGCGAGAACAATCAAGCCCCGGCGATGCAACGTTTCAGCAGTACCCGCGATTGGCAGACACATCGATTCAAGCTGGCCGACTTTCAAGGTGCCGACGCCACCCGCTTGCGCGCCATCGCTATCACTGCCAGCCTGCCGGCCGGCGAGTTCGCCTTTGAATTGGATGATTTCGAGTTGCAGTGAAAACCATGACGTCTTCCCAACGGCCTGAACTGGCAGCCACGGTGCCTGCCAGGTCCGTGCTGCGCATTCCGGTGACCAGCACAGCCAGCGCGGCCAACGGAATGAACAATCCCTGGTTCACGCTGAGCTATCTGATCTTCGTGTTTGTGCCGCTGCTGTTCGTGCCGCAGGTGACAACCCGCGCCATCGTTTTGAGTCTGCTGGCCTCGGCGATTTTCGTACCGCTGTACATGCGTTCTTGGCAAAACGGTCGGCAGCGCCCGCTGCCATTCATTGCGGCCACTTTGGCGATTGGTCTCGCCCTGATTCCGTTCAACGTCGGCGGCAACACCTTCATCATCTACACCATGGCGATGGCCGGCGCGCAGTTGCCGCCGCGCCGTGCAATGCTGATTGGCATGCTCAGCTGGCTGTTGATGACCGCGCAGTTTGCGCTGCTGGGCTATGGGCTTGAGACGATGGTGGCGTATTGCGGGATGACCTTGGTGGTCGGCGGCATGGTCTTGCTCAGCACGGCGTTTGCACAAGTCCAAGAGCGCCAAACCGCCGAGTTGCGACTCTCGCAAGACGAGGTGAAGCGCCTTGCCGCGTTAGCCGAACGCGAGCGTATCGGCCGCGACCTGCATGACCTGCTCGGTCACACGCTTTCGCTGGTGGTGTTGAAGAGCGAACTCGCCGGCAAATTGCTGGATCGCGATGCCACCGCCGCGCGGCAACAGATTCGCGAGGTCGAAACGGTCGCTCGCCATGCACTGGCCGAAGTGCGGCAAGCAGTGAGTGGCATTCGCCAGAGCGGGCTGTTGGCCGAGATCGCGGCCTGTCGCTTGGCCTTGCTCAGCGCTGACATCGAATTGGTCCTGCAGATGGCGCCGCTACCGATAAGCGGCGAAGTGGAAGCGGTGTTGGCGTTCAGCCTGCGCGAGGCTACTACCAACGTCCTGCGCCACGCCGGTGCCACTCGGGTAGACATTGAACTGGGCAGTGAACTGGGCGAAGAAGGCGACGTTTTGCGTTTGCAGATCACTGATAACGGTCGCGGCGGCAGCATCGAGCCTGGCAACGGCTTGCACGGGATGCGTGAGCGCCTCGCTTCGATCAATGCACAGCTCGAAATCGAGCATCCGAAAAATCGTGGCACCCGCCTGAGCATCCGCGTGCCAGCACCGTGGCGCGCCAACACCGTCGCCGAGGTGACAACGTGATTCGCCTGCTGCTGGCCGAGGACCAGGCCATGGTACGCGGCGCATTGGCAGCGTTGCTTGGGCTTGAAACGGACCTGAAAGTGATCGCTGAAGCCGGCGATGGCGAAGCGGCCTGGACCCTCGTCGATGCCCAACGGCCCGATCTGTTGGTCACCGATATCGAGATGCCCAAACTGAGCGGCCTCGAATTGGCCGCGCGCATCCAGGCCGCGCAATTGCCGACCCGCGTCGTCATCCTCACCACCTTCGGTCGCGCCGGTTACCTGCGGCGGGCGCTGGATGCCGGGGTTCGTGGCTATTTGTTGAAGGACGCGCCGAGCGACCAACTCGCTGACGGGTTGCGGCAAGTGCACCGGGGTGGACGGGTCATCGACCCGCAACTGGCGTTGGCCGCATGGTCGGAGCAAGACCCTTTGAGCGAACGCGAACGGCAAGTGCTGCGACTGGCCGGAGAGGGTTCCAGCAGCGCCGACATCGGCCAACAGCTGCACCTCTCACAAGGCACGGTGCGCAATTATCTGTCGGAGGCGATTGGCAAATTAGGGGCCAGCAATCGCATCGAGGCCTATCGATTGGCGCGGCAAAACGGTTGGTTGTAGAGCATACCTGGCAGCCCGGAGGCAGCGCCGCGCAATCCGGGGCGCAATCGGGGCCACATAGCATCCCGGATTGCGCTTCCCTGCATCCGGGCTACGGTTGCGGCTGATTTTTGCCCAGCAATCAACCCACGCTGCTGCGCAACGCGGCGATGCGCTCTGCCAGCGGCGGATGGGTCATGAACAAGCGCTTCATGCCGCTACCAATTCCGCCGGAGATACCAAACGCAGCCACCGCCGTCGGCAAGGTGCTCTGGCCGTGGTTCTGTGCCAAGCGCTCAAGTGCGGCGATCATCTTTTGCCGACCCGCCAGTTGCGCGCCACCTGCATCTGCGCGGAACTCGCGCCAGCGGCTGAACCACATCTGGATCATCGAAGCGAAAATGCCGAACACGACTTGCAGCACCATCACCACCACGAAGTAGCCGATGCCACCGCCACCTTCGCTGCGGCCGCCGCGCAACCACGAATCGACAATGGAACCAACCACTCGGGCCAACACGATGACAAAGGTGTTCAGCACGCCTTGAATCAGCGCCATCGTCACCATGTCGCCGTTGGCCACATGGCTGACTTCATGCGCTAACACGGCCTCAGCTTCATCTCGCTGCATGGCGCGCATCAGCCCAGTCGACACGGCCACCAGTGAGCTGTTGCGGGTCATGCCAGTGGCAAAGGCATTGATTTCAGGCGCTTCGTATATCGCTACTTCCGGCATCTTGATGCCAGCCGCATCGGCTTGCCGACGCACGGTGTTGAGCAGCCACATCTCCATTTCATTGCGCGGGGTTTCGATGACTTGCGCGCCGGTGGCACGTTTGGCCATCCACTTCGACAGCGCCAAGGAGATGAAGCTGCCGCCAAAACCAAAGATGGCTGCCATCACCAGCAAGCCGGCACCGCCTTGCAACTGAACTCCAAACACGTTTTGCAGCACAAACATGACCACGCCAAGCAGGACCAGCACTGCAAGGTTGGTAGCAAGAAAAAGTACGATCCGCATCATGGCGCAGTTCTCCGGGGGTCGATTGCACGCCGTCACACAGCGGCGCCCTGTCGGTCATCATGGGGGATGAGTGCAGTGTTTCAAGCCTCACCTGAAGGATAGTTCAGACTCATGACCAGAAAAGTCATCGACTCGCAATTGCTTACTGGCCCCGCGTACCTGCTGGAGGGCTTTCGCCGACTGCCACTTCTAGGCTTGCGTCGTTACGTAGTCATGCCGGTATTGGGAAACGTGCTGGTGATTTTGCTGGCTGCGGTAGCGTTGTTCTTCGGCCTGGATTGGCTGCTTGATCGCTGGCTGCCTGATCAGTTTGATTGGGTGCGCTATCTGGTGTTTCCATTGGTGGCCGCGGCCCTGTTGGTGGTCGCGATGCTGGGTTTTACCTTGCTTGCCGCCCTGCTGCTATCGCCATTTCTCGGCCGTCTCGCCGCCGAAGTGGAAAAGCTGGATGGGGTGACGCCGCCCGAGCTTCCACCCGCAGGCTGGTGGAATGGGCTGCGGGCGGATATGGCGCTGGAACTGCGTCGACTCGCTTACATCGCGACCTGTTTGCTGGGCGTGCTGTTGCTGGGTCTCACACCACTGCTCAACTTGCTGGCCGCCCCGGTCGGCGTATTGGTAAGCAGTTGGTTGCTGGCGGTCGAATATGCCGGCAATCCGCTGGGCAATCACAAGCAAAGCCTGCGCGATCAATTGAACCTGTTGCGCAGCGCACGCTGGAAAGTCGTCGGTTTCGGGGTCGCCTCATTCGCCTGTTCGCTGGTGCCCGTCATCAATTTTGTGGTGGTGCCAGCATCAGTCATCGGCATGACTTTGCTGTGCCGCGATCTCAGAGCCCGCGCCTCTGCGGGCTGAGCTCAATGGCAACGTATCGAGGCCGTTTCGCGCCTTCGCCGACCGGACCCCTGCACTTTGGCTCGCTGGTGGCCGCGCTTGGCAGTTGGCTGGATGCGCGTCATCACCGTGGCAGCTGGCTGGTTCGTATCGAGGATATCGATCCACCGCGTGAGCGCGCGGGTGCCGCTGACACCCAACTTCGCGCATTGGCTGCCTTGGGCCTTTATGCAGACGAAGCCGTGCTCCGCCAAAGCACACGACGAGAGGCATACGAAGCTGCCTTGGACACGCTGCGTGCAAGTGGGCAGGTTTTCGAATGCCGGTGCAGCCGCAGCGACCTGGTGCCCACTGCAGGCTTGCATTTCGCCTGTGTAACCAGACCCAGTGGCAAGCAAGTGGCGCTGCGTTTTCGTCCGCTTGCAGCCGTGGTCAGCTTCGAAGATCGCCGGCACGGTTCGCAGACGCAATCCGTGCCGGACACGGTTGGCGATGTGGTGCTGCGTCGCGCAGATGGCCAGCACGCTTACCAACTTGCCGTTGTCGTCGACGATGCCGCGCAAGGCGTTACCGATGTTGTGCGCGGCGCTGACCTGCTGACATCCACAACACGACAGATTGCCTTGCAGCAGGCGCTGCATTTGCCCACACCGCGCTATCTGCATTTGCCCTTGGTGCTGGACAGCCAAGGCCGAAAACTCAGCAAATCGCTGGCTGCGCATCCTGTAGATGGCGAACAACCCGTCGCTGCCTTGTGTGCGGCTTGGCGCTTTCTCTTTCCCGAATTGGTCACGCCTGCAGCCAACCAACCCGCCGATTGGCTGTTGCGAGCAGTGGATGCCTACTGTCCCGCCGCACTGGATCGCCGAGATCGACGGGTAGCCGAGTCAATCGTCGCCGCGAACACTGTCAGCACCCGTTAGAAACCGCTGTGTAGAATCCGGCGAGGTGCCCCGCCCAAGAGGGCACCCCACGAGGGAGGAGATTCACATGACAACTGCACGCACAGTGCTGGTGACGGGCGGTACCGGCGGCATCGGAACGGCCATCTGCAAGCGTCTGGCAACGTTGGGGCATCGCGTGGCCAGCAACTACCGCAACGAAGCCAAGGCTCGCGAGTGGCAGGCCAACTTGAAGGCGCAAGGTTTCGATATCGCCTTGGCAAGGGGCGATGTCGGCAGTGCCGATGAAGCCGCTGCCATGATCGCTGAGGTGGTTGCCCAGTTGGGGCCGGTCGAAGTGCTCATCAACAACGCCGGCATCACCCGCGATGGCACCTTTCACCGAATGAAGGCCGAGCAATGGGGCGACGTGATCAACACCAACCTGAACTCCTGCTTCAACGTTACCCGCCCAGTCATCGACGGCATGCGTGATCGCAAGTGGGGCCGCATCATCCAGATCAGCTCAATCAACGGACTCAAGGGCCAATACGGTCAAGCCAACTACGCCGCCGCCAAGGCCGGCATGCACGGCTTCACCATTTCCCTCGCCCGCGAAAACGCCAAACTCGGCATCACCGTCAACACCGTCTCGCCCGGCTACGTAGCCACCGACATGGTGATGGCCGTGCCCGAGGATGTCCGCGCCAAAATCGTCGCCGAAATCCCCACCGGCCGCCTCGGCACCCCCGAAGAAATCGCCCACGCCGTGGCGTTTTTAGTGTCGGAAGAGTCTGGTTGGATCACCGGATCCAATTTGGATATCAATGGTGGGCAGCATATGGGGTGGTGATTTGATTGATTGATTGGGCTTGCCGGGCGGACGAGGGTTCCGTTTCGCTTGGCGGCCCTTTTCGCCATTTCGGGCTTGGTTGGAACTAACTTCTCAGGCTTCACTCGCCGTGTTGAAGAGTTGAGGCCGGGTTTCGTCCACCGCTGAGGTGGCCGAAACCCGGCCTCGAAACAACAGCAAGGCGAGTGCAGCCTGAAAGGCTGGATACACCGAAACCACTCCCCTACGCCCGATTGGGTGCCAAAAGCCCAACTCCCCAACCACCGAAATTCGAGCAAATCCCAACCCCGCAAATACGCCCCCAGCGAGCAAGATCGCCCCACAAGTTGCACCCCACCCCATGCTGCGCCATGCTGCGCCGCACGATCTGGGAGGATCACTCACGCATGGCCGTTAGTCGCATCATCAAGAAATATCCGAATCGGCGTCTTTACGACACCGAAATCTCCAGCTACATCACGCTCGAGGACGTGCGACAACTCATCGTCGACAACGAGACGTTCGAAGTCGTGGATGCCAAATCCGGCGAGGATTTGACCCGTCAGGTGCTGCTGCAAATCATCGCTGAGCATGAGCAGGACGGACAGCCGATGCTGTCCACGCAAATGCTCAGCCAGATCATCCGGTTTTACGGTGATTCGTTGCAGGGCTTCATGGGCAACTATCTGGATCGCAGCATGCAGCTGTTTGTCGACCAGCAATCGCAGTTCCGTTCGCAGGTCAATGGCTTGCTCGGGCAAACGCCGTTTGCAATGCTCAATCAGCTGACCGAACGCAACATCGATATGTGGAAGCAGATGCAGCAAGGCCTGCTCGGCAGTCTTCGCGGGGCGGCGGCTGGCACTGCCGAGCGACCGAAACCAACGCCAAAATCCTCCGCTCGGTAGAGCAGGTTTGCGCGCGCGAGGCGGGCTGCCGGGCCGCTTGCGCTGCGCTTTGACCGACTGCTGGTCGCTGCGTATGCTGCAACGCACCATACGCAGCCAAACACACCCATGAACTCACGCATCGCTGTCGTCACGGGCGGCATCGGCGGGCTCGGCACCGCCATTTGCGGGCGCTTGCTGGCCTCCTCACACACCGTAGTCGCGGTAGATTTGCCAGGCCGTGACGAGGCGGTCGCCGCATTTCGTTCGCAGCTCACGGATCAGCCGGCGCATTTTTTTGCGGCCGACGTTGCCGACTTTGACGACTGTGCTCGGCTGGTCGCGCGCATCGAAGCGGAACTCGGATCGATTGACGTGCTGGTCAATGCCGCTGGCGTCACCCGCGATGCGACCTTGCGCAAGATGACCCGCGAGCAATGGGACAGTGTGCTCGGCGTCGATCTGAACAGCGTGTTCAATCTGTGCCGACACGTGGTTGAGGGCATGTGTCAGCGCGGCTTTGGCCGGATCGTCAACATCAGCTCGGTCAATGCGCAGACCGGACAGTTTGGACAGACCAACTACGCCGCCGCTAAAGCCGGGATGCATGGTTTCACCATGTCATTGGCGCGAGAAGTCGCGCGCCGCGGAGTGACCGTGAACAGCGTTGCGCCGGGCTACATCGACACCCCGATGACCCGCGCCATGCGTGCCGATATTCGTGACGGGATTGTGGCGTCGATTCCAGTCGGGCGGATCGGTCAACCCGACGACATTGCCCGCGTGGTGGACTTCCTTTGTGCCGCTGAATCGAGTTATTTGACCGGGACCTTGATCCCGGTCAATGGCGGCCAGTTCATGAGTTTTTAGGCTTCAGCCCCGCGCCTTCAACCAACGATCAATGGCGGGCGGAACTTCGCGCTGCGCTCGGCCAGAGACATAAATGCCGATGTGGCCGCCTTTGAAGCTGATCTCGGTGTAATCCTTGCTGCCAACCACCCGCGCCAACGCGCGTGAGGCGGCCGGCGGCACTAGGTGATCCTGCTCGGCAAAGATGTTCAGCACCGGCATGCTCAACTTGGCCAGATCGACCGGCTGATCGCCGATGCTCAAGCCGCCTTCCATCAATTTATTGCCTTGATAGAAATCGCGAATGAACTCGCGAAATGCTTCGCCGGCCTGGTCGGGTGAGTCAAAAATCCACTTTTCCATGCGCAAAAAATTGCGCAACTCGTCGCTGTTGTCGAGGATGTCGATCAAGCCGACGTACTTCTGCGCGTTCAACCGCCAAGGCTTGAGTGTGAGGTAGCAATAGTTCATCAAGTCGCCTGGCACGTTGCCCAAGGTATCGACGAACAGATCGATATCGAGGTCGCGGGTCCAGTGCGACAACATGTTATCCGGCGTATGGAAATCGACCGGCGTGACCATGGTGATCAGGTTTCGCACCGTTTCCGGATAGATGCTCGAATAACACAATGAAAATGCGCCGCCTTGGCAGACGCCAAGCAGGTTGATCGCGGGCAGTTTGTGTGCTGCGCGGATGTGATCGACGCAGCCGCGAATGATGCCGTTGATGTAGTCATCCAGCGTGGTCATGCGATCGGAAGGATCGGGATAGCCCCAATCGATCAAGTACACGTCGTGACCGGCGGCAAGCAGATTGCGAACGATCGAGCGGTCTGGCTGCAAGTCGACCATGTAGGGCCGATTGACCAAGGCGTAGACGATCAATAGCGGCGTTTTCTCGGTCGCCGGCGCATCGCCTTGATAGCGATACAGCACCGCCTTGCCATCCCGATGGACAGCCGTTTTCGGCGTCAAACCAAACTCGTGATCGCCAACATTGCGCAGGCTTTCCAGACCAGCCGCAAGTTTTTGCTGCATGCGCAGGCCTTCTTGCAACAAGACTTCCGGCGTCACGCTCAAGGGGGAATACATGGACTAGGCTCCTTTGGAAACGCGCTTGGTGGCTTTTTTGGTTGCGGCGGCCGGCGCCACAGCCGTGCTCACGGGTGCTTGCTCAAGCTCAGCGGAAAGGCTCGGCTGCACAGGCTGCCGTGAGGTTGCGGATGGGCTTGCGTTACTTGACGTCTTCGCGGCTGGCTTGCTGACCGCTGGCTTGCTTGTTGCTGGCTTGCTTGTCGCTGGCTTGCTTGTCGGTGGCTTGACGTTCGCTGGCTTGACGTTCGCTGGCTTCATGATCGATGGCTTACTGGCGACGGACTTGCTGGAACTTGCCTTGCTTTGCTGCGCAGGTTTACCCGCCGCCGGCTTTGCTTTCGGCGGTGGCTGAATCGACTTGCTCAGCGTGCTTCGCGACTTTGCCGCTGGGGTTGCCGCTGGCGTTGCCGTTGCCTTGACGGGCTTGGTCGGTTTGGTCGGCTGACTGGCTGGCGTGGATTTCGTCGGCGTTGCTTCAGCGACCGGGACGATGGTCGCTGTGGTCTGCGCGGCGATGCTGTTTCGCAATGCACGTAAATCGCGTTGCAGGTCATGAATTCGGTGCAACACGCCGTCCAACTCGCTGCGCGTTGGCATGCCGACTTCACGGGCGAGTCGCTCGACTTCTTTCTGTTGCAGCTGCTTGGCCCGCATCTGCGTGTTGACCAGCTTGGCGTACACCTCGCGAAACTCTGGCGACAGGGCGACCTGTGCATAGGCTTCTTCGGCCGCGTCAATCCACAGGTCATACAGCGCGCGCATCGAACCAATCTGCCGCCCAGGCTCGCTGTGCTCGGCCAACTTGTCTTCAAAGCGCTGCATGCCAGCTTCAGAAGCTTTATGCAGCACGCGCTGGTAGGCCTGCACGGCTTCCGCCTGCGCCAGTTGTGCCGTGATCAGATCGCCCACCTGCGCTTGCCGCTCGCGGCCTTGTCCGAACCCCGGCAGCTTGAGCGTCGACAGCAGTTCGGCCATCGCTGGCTGCGCCGCGCTGCGAGCACCCTCAAACAGCTGCTCCCAGCCACGCGCGCCCTCAGCCGTGATCTGCCGCAACGCGTCCTGCATGGGATTGCCCTCGCCCAATTGAGTGCGCCAGAGCGCGGTCAGGTCGGGCATGGAAGTGGGGCCGGCGCTGGCACCGGCTCGCTGCACCAACTGCTGCATCAAACTGAAAAATTGCTGTCCGTGCACACCCAACTTGTCGGCCGCGCGATTGGCATCCATCGATCCGCCACCAGCAAGCTCGGTCCATTGGCGCATGGCCGAGCTCCAATCCGGGATGGTGGGTGCGGCACTGGGCACCGCGGTTTGCAGCGCGTCATTCCATTGCTGCCAAAGCTGGCGGCCAAAGGCGAGCGGGTCGTTGGTGGGATTAGTTGAGCTCATGGGACGAAACTCCGGGAATGCGAAATCAGCGGACGCTGCAGGCAGTTGTTGCGGTCAAGTATAGGTGGCGCAGGCTGCAGCTCGTTTAGCGGTTGCTTGCGTTCAAAAAACAAAAAGGCGAGCCGAAGCTCGCCTTTTTGTGTCACCAATAGAACCCTGCGATCAGGCGCTCTCGCCCTCGCCTTCCGTCACGGCCTTCATCGACAGACGAATGCGACCTTGTTTGTCAACTTCCAACACCTTGACTTTGACGATATCGCCTTCCTTCAATTTGTCGGAAACTTTCTCGACGCGCTCGTTGGAAATCTGCGAGACGTGGACCAAGCCATCCTTGCCCGGAGCGATGGTGACGAACGCACCAAAGTCCATCAGCTTGGCGACCTTGCCCTCGTAAATCCGGCCTGGCTCGACGTCCGACGTGATCTGCTCGATACGCGCCTTGGCGGCTTCGCCAGCGGCGCGATTGACCGAGGCGATGACAATGGTGCCGTCGTCCTGGATATCAATCTGCGTGCCGGTTTCTTTGGTGATCGCCTGGATCACCGAACCGCCCTTGCCGATCACTTCGCGGATCTTGTCCGGATGAATGCGGATGGTCAGCAGACGCGGTGCGAACTCGGACATTTCCGGACGCGGGGCCGACAGGCCCTTGGCCATTTCGGCAAGGATGTGCAAGCGACCCGCCTTGGCCTGCTGGAGGGCGATCTGCATGATCTCCTCGGTGATGCCCTCGATCTTGATGTCCATCTGCAAGGCCGAGATACCGGTCGCGCTACCGGCCACCTTGAAATCCATGTCGCCCAAGTGATCTTCGTCACCCAGGATGTCCGACAGCACCGCAAAGCGCTCGCCTTCCTTGATCAGACCCATCGCGATGCCAGCGACCGGCGCCTTGATCGGCACGCCCGCGTCCATCAGGGCCAGCGACGAGCCACAGACCGAGGCCATTGACGAGGAGCCATTGGACTCGGTGATTTCCGACACGATACGCACGGTGTAGGGAAACTCTTCCATGCTCGGCATGACGGCCAACACGCCGCGCTTGGCCAGACGGCCGTGGCCGATTTCGCGGCGCTTGGGGCCCAGCATGGGACGGGTTTCGCCGGTGCAGAACGGAGGAAAGTTGTAATGGAACAGGAAGTGCTCTTTGTACTCGCCGCTGACTGCGTCGATCACCTGACCATCGCGAGCAGTACCCAGCGTGGTGGTGACGATGGCTTGCGTTTCGCCGCGGGTGAACAGAGAAGAGCCGTGCGTGCGCGGCAGGATGCTGGTGCGAACGGCGATACCACGTACGGTGCTCAAGTCGCGGCCATCGATGCGGACCTTCTCGGCCAACACCATTTCGCGCATGGTCGAGTACTCGAGTTCATTGAACTCTTTGCCGATCAAGTCGGCGGTCCAGCCATGTGCTTCCCCGCTCACCTTCAGCGTGTCGATCATTTCCTTGCGCAGCGCGGAAATCGCGTCTTTACGCAGTGACTTCTCACGCACGTGGTAAGCATCGGCCAAACGTGAACCCAACGCGGCAACCATGGCGGCGATCAGGTCGTCGTTGGCGGCGGGCGCGTTCCAAGTGAAAGTCTTGCTGCCAGCTTCGGCAACCAACTCGTTGATCGCGTTGATTACCGTCTGGAACTGCTGGTGACCGAACATCACCGCGCCCAACATCACTTCTTCTGAAAGCAGCGCGGCTTCGGATTCCACCATCAACACCGCACTGGTGGTGCCGGCGACGACCAACTCGAGCTGCGACGTCTTCAGCTCAGTCGCGGTCGGGTTGAGGATGTACTTGCCGTCGATATAACCGACTTTGGCGGCACCGATCGGGCCCTTGAACGGCACGCCGGACAGACACAGCGCAGCGGAGGCACCAATCAAGGCGGGGATGTCACCGTCGATTTCCGGGTTCATCGACATCACGGTGGCGATCACCTGCACTTCGTTGCGCATGCCTTCCGGGAACAACGGACGGATAGGCCGATCAATCAAACGCGAGTTCAGCGTTTCTTTTTCGGTCAAGCGACCTTCGCGCTTGAAGAATCCGCCCGGGATACGGCCACCGGCGTAAAACTTTTCCTGGTAGTCGACCGTGAGCGGAAAGAACTCCATGCCCGGTCGCACATTCTTGTTGGCCGTCGCAGTGACCAGCAGCACGGTGTCGCCCATGCTGACCAGCACAGCGCCGCCTGCTTGGCGGGCAATCTCGCCGGTCTCAAGAGTGACTGTGTGCGCGCCGTACTGAAACGATTTGGTTACTTTCGCCACGATATATTGACCTTTGTCGGATTCTGGCCCCAAGCGGGCCGAGGGGTCGGCCCGGCGGGCCGACCGAGAGGTGTAAACCTTAGCGGCGCAGACCTAAACGTTCGATCAAGGTCTTGTAGCGCTCAGCATCTTTCTTCTTCAGATAGCCAAGCAGCGAACGCCGCTGATTGACCAGCATCAGCAGGCCACGACGTGAGTGGTGATCCTGTTTGTGAATCTTGAAGTGCCCAGTGAGCTGCTCGATGCGCGCGGAAAGCAGAGCAACCTGCACTTCCGGGGAGCCAGTGTCAGCCGGGCCGCGTTTGAAATCTTCAATAATCTTGCTGGTGTCGATGGGCATAGTGACCTCTGTAGTCGCGGGATCCGCAGGAACGTCCGTCGACACGACGACGCACCGCATGACCCGCCGGATAAAATCAAAAAAGGGAAGTAAAGCCGGCGAAGTGTAGCCTGAAGACTGACGAAGGCTCAAGCAGGAGCGTCTTTTGGGTCATGCGGCGCGTGCGCCTTGGACTGCAATTGAGAATCCAAGTTCGGTGGTGCAAAAACTCTAAAGTCGGGCTTTTCCCACGCAGGACGCAGATCGCCCTCACACTCAAGTAGTTGCGCCAAGGCTTGTCGCAGGACTAACGTACGGCGATTGACTGGTGGATTGGTGCAGTAATGATGGGGTGGAAATGGCAAATGCTGGCCGCGCTCGCGCTCTGCATGGGCACGGCGTCGGCGCGAGTTATCGAGTCGCCGGCACACGAGCTGAAGTCGAAGTGGACCACACTGGTTTCAGGGGTGGTTGCCGAACCCGCCACTGAAGACCGGCTTACGCTAACTGACGTGGAATCACTGTCTGTCAGGCAGGCGACCACCACTGAACTCGTCATTCGCGCGCCTGCCTGGATGGTTGCGAGCCTCAGCAAAGGCGACCGCGTGATCGCGGCCTACCTGACAGTGCGGCGTGACCCGACGCTCACTGACCGGCGAATTGTCGATCCGAAAGGGCCGCGACTGCTGGTGACCTCCGGCTTGGAGCCTGCCCTTTTTCGAGACAATGCGATCACTCGCCAACGGCTGCTGGACGGCGACGGCAAAGTCCGACTCCCTGAACTGACTGAAGTTGTCAGCGGACTGCAAGACGCCGATCCACAGTGGCAAAACTATTACGCCAACGAGCTTGCGATTCGCGCCGATCTTCGCGATGCCGTCGATGCACAGGCACTGCAAAGCATCGAGGCCGTATTGCGCAATCGCGATCTGCACGCCTCGGCTCGTGCGGCTTTGTTTCGAGCAGTTCCGCAGTTTCCCGCTGCTGACGCCAACTGGTGGCAGGTCGCTGCCAATGAAGCCTTACAACAACTTCCGACGTCGTTGACGCCCTCGCCGACTGACACCAGCGCCGACTTGGTACGCGCTGTGTTTGAGCTGTTTGCTGCGCAAGCGGTGCCGCCAGATCCGGTTGGCGTTGAGCGCTGGGTAACCTGTGCCGTGCCCGCCTTGGTCGAGTCGTCACTGCTTGTTACGCGTCAATTTCATCCCGCTCGTGAGGACGCGTTGATTGCGCAAGCGCTTGTGCAAACGTTTCTGCCCCCAGCGACTCGCAGTTTTTTGCTTGACCATGACCGGCGTCTAAAAATCATGCGTGAGGCCTTGGCGCGCCGCGACGCCCAATGATTCCTCATCTAGCCAACTCTGCTCCAGCGCTTTTCACCGCGGCACCCTGACTTAATTCGATTCATCTTCACCGACGCTGATCTCACTCAGCGTTTACTTGTCCCAGCCAAAGGCATACAGCCATGTTGAAACGTCGTTTGCCCATCACCGCCAGTCTCGCGCTGGCCATCTTCGCGACCTTGGTCGCACCCGCCATCGGCAACGAACGTCGGCAAGAAATATTGCAAGCCGAACGCTTCGACACCTCGCGTCCCTTGCGTGAAATCATCGCTGAGCAACCGCCGCAGGCACCGCTGATCGGCGCGCCGCGTGAAATTCCGAACATCTTCCCGAAGGCACAGACACGCGCCAACGTGCAGCCGGAACTGGGGCCCGTGCGCTCGTTAAACGTGCAGACGGCACCCACCGGCACCTTGGCACCACCCATTACGTTTTCCTTTAATGGCTTGAGCATTGGCAACGGTGGTGGCGGCGTTCCGCCAGATACAAACGGCGATGTCAGCCCAGCCCACTACATCCAGTGGATCAATACGTCGTGGACCATCATGAACAAGGTGACCGGTGTGCGCAGTGCGCCGGTTGCCGGCAACTCGTTCTGGTCGGGTTTTGGGGGGCCGTGCCAAACCGAGAATGACGGTGATCCGTTAGCCGTTTGGGACGACCGTGCCCAACGCTGGGTGATGTCGCAATTTGTGGCCACGGACCCAGGCTCACAGTGCTTCGCGGTTTCCGCCACCAGTGATCCACTCGGTGCCTATCATCGTTACCAATTCAACTTTCCAGACTTTGGCGACTACCCGCACATGGGTGTCTGGACAGACGGCGGCGGCCAGAGTGCCTACTTGTTGACGACTCACGACTTCAACCTGTCGCCGCAGCAATTTCTTGGCGCAGCATTGATCGCCGTTGAGCGCGACAAAATGTTGAATGGCCAGCCCGCAGCCATGGTTCGCTTTGGCGGACTCGACCAATTCGGCATCGAACCGGCTCATCTGGAAGGCCAAGTGGTCGCGCCCACCGGTTCTTGCCCGATGTTCGTGCACTTCGATTTCGAAACCAGCGAGTATTTGTTCTGGGACATGTGTTTGAACTGGACCACACCGGCCAGCAGCACGCTTTCGGCTCAACCCACTCGAATCGCGCCCGCAGAGCCCTTTGTGCCCCGTTTCACTGACGTCCCACAACTGGGCTCAGCGACCCCGCTTGACGCATTTGGTACTCACATCATGTACCGGGCCACAGCGCGGGCTTTCCCGGCAGGAGCACCCGCCCCGGTCACCATGGTGGTCAACCACACCGTGCTTGGGCCAACCGAGCAAGGTGCGATCAAGTGGACTCAGTTCAACTTTTCCGCCGGTCAACCGCGGTATCCAAATGGTTCACTGTTTCTTGATGGATTTGAGACCGGTGGCGCGGCGTTGCCGACTCCCCTGGGTAAACGCATTTTTGACGAGGGCACCTTCGCTCCGGACGCCAATTCGCGTTGGATGGGCGGCATTGCCATTGATCGCAGCGGCAACATCGGGCTTGGCTACTCCGTGTCAAGCGCGACTATCAGCCCAGCGTTGCGCACTACTGGACGCACCCTGAGTGACGCGCCTGGAACCTTGCGTGATGAGCAGGTCTGCACGCCGCCAGCGACTGGCTCACAAACCAGCACCAGTGGTCGTTGGGGCGACTACTCCTCGATGAGCGTCGACCCAGTTGACGAATGCACTTTCTGGTTCACCAGTGAGTACTACCCAGCCACAGCCTCCACTTCGTGGAGCACTCGCGTTTGCGCGTTCAAGTTCCCGGAGTGTGGCGTGCCCACCATGGCTTTGGTTATTGACTCGCCACGACGCATTGAGCTGTGCGGAACACCGACACCGGCAGCGCCAACGTTTGCTCTGCGGCTTGGCGTGTATGACGGCTTCAACACGGCCACCAACTTTACCTTCGGTGGCTTTCCCGGCGGCGTGAACGCCGTATTTGCACCGCCGACAGTGGTGCCGCCGGGTAGCACCACGTTGACCCTGAATGGAGCGCAAAACCTGGCATCGGGTGAATACAGCGGCACGGTGACCGCGACAGCCGGCAGTCTGGTGCGTACGTTGCCAATCGAAGTTGGCGTCTCTTCCGCACTTGCCGCCGCACCTTCACTGACTGCGCCTGCAAATGCCGCACTCGGCGTCAAAGTCCGGCCAACGCTGTCTTGGCAACCCGTAGCGAGCGCGGTGAGCTATCGGGTTGAAGTGTCGTTGACCAACACGTTTGCGGTGTTGGTGGCCTCCGATACCGTCACCACCACGTCGTGGGCAGTCAATGTCGGCCTGACGCCCAGCACGCCCTACTTCTGGCGCGTACGCGCGGTCAACTACTGCGGCAATGGCAGCTTCTCCGCGACCCGCACCTTTACCACCGGCATCCCAGGCACCTGTCCGGCTGGCACCACCCTGACTAACGTGTTCACCGACGCGTTTGAGAGTGGCGCCAATGGCTGGACCACCGATGGCACAGGTGGCACCGCGTGGACGCAGGCGGCTGCACTGGCTGGCACTGGAATGACGACAACGGTTTGGCGCGTGCCGAACAACACCGTCACCAGTGATCGCGGGCTGATCTCGCCAAGCTTTGCGATTCCTCCTGGCGTGACGGCTGCGTTTGTAAGCTTCGACGCGCACTACAGTTTCGAAACCGACACGGCTCCAGGCTGTTGGGATGGTGGCGCGATTGAGGCCAAACGCACGGCGGATCCGACCTTCCTTTACCGCGGGCCAAGCGTGGTGTTCACCAACGGTTACAACGGCGTGCTCCTTGCCGGCGCTCCGCTGGCGGGACGTGACGTATGGTGCCGCCTTCCGACCCCGTCACCGGCTCGCTCGATTGTTGACTTGGACGAATTTATTGGTCAGTCCACTCAACTGCGTTTCCGAGCGACCTCCGATAGCAACACGGCCGCTTTGGCGCCAAACGGAATGGGTATTGACAATTTGCGGGTCGATGTTTGTCAGTAGTTTGACCGACCGCTTCGGCTGAAAACCGAACAAGGGCGCGCCGAAAGGCGCGCCCTTTTTTCTGGATCGCCAGCCTTGAAAAGGCTGGCCCCGACTTTTTGCTGCGATGAAGGACTTGACCCACTTTCGTTCGGTCCGGCGTAGATTCGCAGCTGAACCCAATGGGGCTTTAGCTGGGGCGAGGCGCGGTTCACGTATGACCCGCTCGACAATGTTCGGCGTGGCGTGCTTGGTCCACTCAACTTCAGCTATCAGTACAAAGACCAGGAACGGCTGAGCAAAATCGACGATCAGTCGGCCGAGCCTGGCCCCGACTTCAACTACAGCGACACCGCACGCGGCCAAGCCACCACGCGCAGTCTGCGTCGCAGTCCTCTGGTGACTGAATACTTCACCATGACGTGGGACAGCGCGCATCGGATGCTGACCAGCAACAATCTCAGCACTGGCGCCAACGAGTCCTATCGCTATGACGCCCATGGGCATCGGGTGCGTAGTCAGTCGGGCAGCGGCACCCGTTGGCAGATCTACTCGCAATCCGGCGACTTGATGTTCGAGAAGCACAGCGTCAGCGGGAAAGTGAACAAGTACGCCTACCTTGGCGGTCGCATGATTGGCGAGATCGAGGACGGCCAATACCACACCGTGCACACCGACATCGTGGGCTCGCTGCGGATGAAATCCAACGCTACCTCGCTCGTCATCATGGAAGACATCCGCGCGCCGTATGGCTCGGTATTGCTGGGCGGCAGCTACCACAACGGCCCCGCCTACGCCGGCCACGTGGAAGACCAGACCAGCGGCCTCACCTACATGAAGGCGCGCTACTATGATCCGGTCGCGATGCGGTTTATGTCGCCGGACCCGGTGGATGTGTCAGGCGCGAACGGGGGGGGGGTTAATCGGTATTGGTATGCCAATAACAATCCCTATCGGTTTATCGATCCGGATGGGCGATTTGGAATAGCGTCGGCTGCCGCCGGAGCCGGTGCGGTCATCCTGATTGCTTATCGGGCGTACTCGGCCTACGACACTGTCACGACAGGAGCGGGGAATGTCAGTACGCTGGCAGATGACGATGCTTCGACAAATGAAAAGATCGTTGCTGGGAGTGAACTCGCTGGATCAGCACTTGGTGGCAAAGTTGGGCGCCAGTTGGGTGGCGCTGTCGCAAAGGCTGTGGAGAAGATCAAGAAAACTTACTTCTCAAGATCAAAGCGTGTTGAGGCGCACCGAAACGCAGATGGGAATTGCGAGTATTGCGGGAAGCCGACGCAGACCGACAAACCATTTCAGCAGGATTCTGCGGAAGGCGATCACTTCATTCCTCAATCGAAGGGCGGAGCGACGACTGATGATCAGTTGATCAATGCCTGCAGGGCTTGTAATGGTACCGGTGGAAAAGGCGACAAGATGCCAGGTTCAGAGTGGCAGCCGCCTGCTCCTAACGAGCGGGTACAAGAGAAATTGAAGGACTTGTGAGGAACGGGATGAAGAAGAAATTCCGACGGGACTACGGTGTCTATTGTTGCAATCATGTGTTCCTTGACGAGCGACCCATACTGCTCGCGATTCGCGATCCAGATGGTTATTGGCAGTTTTTATGCGGTGAGGATGATGACGCGGGCGATTGTCACCTCGTCGGCATTGGACATCTTTTGGATCGGGATCCGAGCCTCGATCAAATGGCCGATTTAGCTGTTGCATCCGGTGCTGAGAGGTCAGCCCTCGGGGACGACTGGAGCCATTTTGAACTTTCTGAGGCCTCGGGGCCATAACTGGATCGATGGGGTCAGAGTCATTGATTTCGCGTCAAGATCAAGATCAAGATCAAGATCGATAACGCGATAACGCGGGTTGAATAGAGCGGGCCTTGGCCCGCCGGAAGGCTTGGGGTCAGGTCTAGCTTTGTACTGTCAAGCGGCGCGTGACCTGATCGCCGACTCACCGAATTGACCGCAGTAACCGTCCGCCGCACTCCACCTAGTCCCGCCAATGATCGCCGTCGGATGATTGCTCATCAGCTGATGCGAGCAAAAGGTGGTTTCCATGAAGCGGGAACGGTTGTGTGCGGTGGTGTGGGCGATGCGGTTGCACGCGTGGCGCGGTAGTGGCTTGTCGCTGGCGGCGTATTGCCGGTATGCCGGATGGAGCTATGCCACGGCGCGGGCGTGGCGAGCAAAAAACGGGGTCAGGTTCACTTAACCCGCGCAAGTAGTGCGCAAGAACAGGGTCAGGTTCACTTCCGGGTGGCGGAAACGCGATAACTCGGGTTGAAGTAGCGCGACAAGCCGGGTCGATGCAGGGCGGGACTTGGTTGGACGCTTGGGCGCTTGCGATGCGTCGTTTGGCGGGTCTAAACCCGCCCTACTCGTGTGTGTGTTGTTGTCGAGTCAGCTTGCGGAGTTCATGAACAAGCGCCGGATTCGCAACATGCCTCCGGCTTCGACGTCGACCAAACCCAATGGTCGGCCAGCAGGGTTGAGCGCGAGCGCCAAGCCCATTTCGGCGATCACTGGAAAGCACTGACCTTGTTGCAAGCGTGCGGACTGCAGATCGTCAAGCGCGACCCGCGGCATGCCGATCAGTGCGGCTTCGATGGGCATCAGGCACTCCGCCATGGCGGCATCGCCGGCGGCGGCCAGTGCAATGATTTGCTCCAGGCTATACATATTCGGTGTATGGAACGGCGCGACCCAGTGGCGGCGCAACTGTTCCACATGCGCGCCGCAGCCCAAACGCTCGCCGAGGTCGCGGACCAGACTGCGCACGTAGGTACCGGAGGCGCATTCGATGTGAAGTTCGAAGCGATCCGCTTTAAAGTGGGTGAGCTGCAACGCAAACACCTGCGCATCGCGCTCGTCGATTTCGACCTGCTCGCCGCGACGGGCTTTGACGTACAGCGGTTCGCCACCGCGCTTGAGCGCTGAATAGGCGGGCGGTCGCTGACGGATGCAGCCGGTGAACTCGGGAAGCAGCGCCTTGATTGCGGCCGCGTTGACATGCTCGACCGAGCGCTGCAGCAGTGGGCGACCGTCGGCATCGTCGGTATCGGTGGTGACGCCCAGGCGGGCGACGGTTCGATAGGCCTTGGAGGCGCCCAACAACAGGCCGGCAATCTTGGTCGCTTCGCCAAAACACAGCGGCAACAGGCCCGTGGCCAAGGGATCCAGGGCGCCGGTGTGGCCGCCCTTTTCGGCGCGGAGCAGGTGCCGGACACGCTGCAAGGCCTGGTTGGAACTCATGCCGCCCGGCTTATCGAGCAGGACGATGCCGTCCAGCGGCCGAAACTGGGTGCGCGGGCGATCCGCTGATCGCTTGACCATCGTCAGCTGAAGAACGTCGCCATCGGGGCTTAAACGCTGGGCGGCAGATCGCGCAACAGCGCGTCGATGCGCTCGCCGCGATCAACCGAGTCGTCGTAGTGAAAGTGCAGCTCGGGCACGTGGCGCATCTTTACCTGCTTGCCGAGCTGATAGCGCAACTCGGGCAGTATCGCTTTCAACCCCGCAATGGCTTCGGCAGCGCGCTCACTTTGCAGCGCGGTGATGAACACTTTTGCGTGGGCGAGATCGCGGCTGACTTCCACGTCCGACACACTCATCGACGGCAAGCCATGCTCGCGCACGGCCGCGTGAACGATTTGTCCGATGTCGCGTCGCAACTGGGCAGAGACGCGATCGGTGCGGTGGAAGGATTTGGTGGACATTTTTTCTGGGGCTGGGGGCTGGGGGGCGAGAATCGAGACTTCAAACAGATTTGGGATTTCGGGATTGTGAGGCAAGCTGAGACCTTGCCCATGCGGCCTCTCCCGACTGGCAAAGGCCGCGACGCGCAATCCGACTTACAGCGTGCGCTGCACTTCAATCCGCTCGAAGCACTCGATCTGATCGCCGGCCTTGACGTCGTTGTAAGCCTTGACCGCGATACCGCATTCGGTACCGAATTTGACCTCGTCAACCAGTTCCTTGAAGCGACGCAACGACTCCAACTCGCCTTCGAAAATCACCACGCTGTCGCGCAGGACGCGGATCGGCTTGCTGCGCTTGACCACGCCTTCGGTGACCATGCTGCCGGCCACAGCACCAAACTTGGAGCTGCGGAACACTTCGCGCACTTCGGCCAAGCCGATGATTTCTTCGCGAATTTCAACACCCAGCAAGCCGGATGCCACCTGCTTCACTTGGTCGATGACGTCGTAGATGATCGAGAAGTAACGCAGATCCAGTGCATTGGATTCGATCACCCGGCGAGCTGAAGCATCGGCGCGGACGTTGAAGCCAATGATGACCGCCTTCGATGCAGCAGCGAGGGTGGCGTCGGACTCGGTGATGCCGCCCACGCCGGAGGAGATGACGTTGATGCGGATGAGCTCGTTCGACAAGCTGACCAAGGACTCACGCAAGGCTTCGACAGAACCTTGCACATCGGCCTTGACCAACAGGTTGAGCACCTGCTGACCTTCGCCCTTGCCCATCTGCGCCATGACATCTTCCATGCGGTTGCCGGCCTGCTTGACCAGCCGCGTCTCGCGGCGCTTGGTCTCGCGCTGCTGAGCCACGTCTTTCGCCAAACGCTCGTCTTCCACCGCCACGAAATCGTCGCCAGCCTCGGGCACACCCGACAAGCCCAGCACCACGACGGGAATCGACGGTCCGGCCTCAGCGACCTGTTGTCCGGACTCGTTGAACAAGGCGCGAACGCGGCCGTACTGGGTGCCGCAAACCAGATAGTCGCCCTTCTTGAGGGTGCCGGTCTGCACCAACACGGTGGCTACCGGGCCACGGCCCTTGTCCAAAGTGGATTCGATGACCACGCCGCCGGCACGCGCGTCAACCACCGCGCGCAACTCCATGACTTCCGCCTGCAGCAAGATAGCGTCGAGCAGCGCATCGACACCCTGGCCGGTCTTGGCTGACAGCGGCACCATTTGCACTTCACCGCCGAAGTCTTCCGACAGCACTTCATGCTGCAAAAGCTCTTGCTTGACGCGATCCGCGTTGGCGTCGTTCTTGTCCATCTTGTTGATCGCCACGATCATCGGCACGTGCGCTGCACGCGCGTGCTTGATCGCTTCAATGGTCTGCGGCTTGACGCCGTCATCGGCGGCGACCACCAGGATCACGATGTCGGTCAGGCGTGCGCCACGTGCGCGCATCGATGTGAACGCGGCGTGGCCTGGCGTATCCAGAAAGGAGATGACGCCGCGACTGGTTTCGACGTGGTATGCGCCGATGTGCTGGGTGATGCCGCCCGCTTCGCCCGATGCCACCTTGGTGCGGCGGATGAAGTCGAGCAGCGAGGTCTTGCCATGGTCGACGTGACCCATGATGGTGACCACCGGCGGACGCGAGTGCTTTTCCCCAATACCGTCATCGACGTGGGCGCTAAGCGCGGTCTCGGCGTCGTTCTCGTTGGCACGGATGGCGGTATGGCCGAGCTCTTCCACCGCCAGTACGGCGGTGTCGTGATCAATGACCTGATTGATGGTCGCCATGACGCCCATTTTGAACAGCGCTTTGACGACGTCCGAGCCCTTGATGGCAAGCTTCGCGGCCAAATCGGCAACGATGATCGAATCACCGATCGCGACCTCGCGCTCAACGGGTGCGGTGGGCCGCGAGAAACCGTGCTGACCGACGGCGGCGCGTGACTGCTCTTGGCGACGCGACGGCTTGCGCTTGGCAGCGGCACCGCGGCGCGCACTGTTGGCCTTGGTCAGATGCAGCTCACCCTTGGCGAAGCGGTTGGCGGCGGCATCATCGGTCTGCTCACGCACGTGTCCGCGCGCTGGTTTGTTGCGAGTTTTGTCGGCATCGCGTCGCGGCGCGTCGGCCGCTGCGGCGGGTGTCGGGTTGGGACGCGCGCCCTCATTGGTGCGGTGCTCGTTGGTGCGGTGCTCGTTGGTGCGAGGTGTTTCAACCGTGCGTGCAGGCTCTGGCGGACGGCTGGGCTCGGCTGGACGGGTAGGCTCAGCCGGACGCGCGGCGGCTTCTGCGGCGGCCGCTGTCTCGGCTTGCACGCGAGCTTCCTCGGCCTCCCGCGCTTGCCGCACTGCGTCTTCTGCCGCTTTGCGTGATGCCACTTCATCGTCGCGACGCTTGATCACATCAAGCCGTGACGCTTCAACGGCGTCCTGCTGTTGCCGCGAATCGGCCAGCAAGCGGACCGCGTTTTCACGCTCCACTTTCTGCACATCGTGCTCGGCGACCATTTCACGCTTGACGTAGGTGCGCTTTTGACGGACTTCGACGGCTACCGTGGTCTTGTTCTTGCCGGCGGCAACGGTCAACTCTTCGACCTTGCGGCGATTGAGCGTGATCTGCCGTGGCGCGGTATCCACTGCTGGTTGATCGGCTTTGCCGTGGGTGCGGCGCAGAAATCCGAGCAACTTCATCTTCTCGGTCGGCGTCACCACCTGGTCCGCGCCCGCGAAACTCATGCCGGCTTCTGCCAACTGCAAAAGCAGCTTCTCGACCGGGGTGCCAACCTGTAGGGCCAGCGTTCGTACGGTGACTTCGGACATGGGACTTCCTGTACTCGGGGGCACTCGTGATGCCCGTGAACTCTCAAATTTTGCTACTGCCGCCGAGCGCGGACCGCCTTCACGGCGGCCATTCCAAGGCGGCTTGCTGGACTCGCCAGATGGCGTGGACAGCGTTTATTTACTGAGTTGATCGGTGTGTCCGATCTGTGTCTCAACCAGCACGTTCCAAGCGGGCAATCTCATCGGCACGTGCAGCCAGGATCAGCGCTGCAGCGCGCGCCATATCCATGCCGGCAATGTCGAGAATTTCATCCGCACCCAGTTCACCCAAGTCCTCGCGCGTTTGCACGCCACGCGCCGCCAGCGCATAGGCGGTCGCTTCATCCATACCGGGCAGGCCGAGCAGGTCGTCAGCCGGCTTATGGTCTTCGATCACTTCCTCTGCCGCCAAGGCTTCGGTCAGCAAGGCATCACGCGCACGCGCGCGCAGCTCTTCAACGATGTCTTCATCAAAGCCTTCCACCGCCAACAGTTCGCCGACCGGCACATAGGCGATTTCTTCCACCGACGAGAAGCCTTCGGCGACCAGAATGCCGGCAATTTCTTCGTCGACTTCGAGCTTGTCCATGAACAGCAAGCGCGCGATGGCCTGCTCGCCCTCGCTCTTGGCGGTCACTTGATCCTGGGTCATCACGTTCAACTGCCAGCCGCTCAGCTTGCTGGCAAGGCGAACATTCTGACCACCCTTGCCGATGGCCTTGGCCAGATTCTCTTCGGCGACGGCGATGTCCATCGAATGACGCTCTTCGTCGACGATGATCGACTGCACTTCAGCCGGCGCCATCGCGTTGATCACAAATTGCGCGGCATTATCTGACCACAGCACGATGTCGATGCGCTCGCCGTTCAATTCGTTCGACACGGCCTGCACGCGCGAGCCGCGCATGCCGATGCAGGCACCGATCGGATCGGTGCGGTGATCGTGAGCGAGCACGGCAATCTTGGCGCGATCACCCGGGTCGCGCGCAGCGGCTTTGATCTCAACCAGGCCTTGGCCCACTTCCGGCACTTCGAGCTTGAACAACTCGATCATGAATTCGGGTGCCGCGCGGGAAATGAACAACTGCGGGCCACGCACTTCGGCGCGCACGTCCAATAGATAGCCACGCACGCGATCACCTGGACGCAACACGTCGCGCGGAATGGCCTTGTCCTTCGAGATCAAGGCTTCGGCATTGCCGCCGAGATCGACATAGATGCTGCCGCGCTCGGCGCGCTTGACGATGCCGGTGATGAGTTCGCCAATGCGACCCTTGTATGCCTCCACGACTTGCGCGCGCTCGGCCTCACGGACGCGCTGCACGATGACTTGTTTGGCGGCCTGCGCGGCGATGCGGCCAAACTCGGCGTTATCCACCTTGGCTTCGATGAAGTCGCCGACCACCGCGTCTTCGCGCTCATCCAGTGCATCCATCAAGCGCAACTGGCGATCCGGCGATTCCATCACCACGTCGTCAGCCACCACTTCCCAGCGGCGAAAGGTCTCGTAAGTGCCGTCTTTCGGATTGATCGTCACCCGCACGATGACTTCTTGCTCGTGATAGCGCTTCTTGGCAGCCGATGCCAAGGCTGCTTCCATCGCCTCAAGAATGACGGCGCCTTCGACGCCCTTCTCGTTGGCCACGGCGTCCATCACCAACAACAATTCCTTGCTCATCGTTTGCGCTCCATGGGCCTGAAGTGATTCAGGCGGTCCCTTCGGAAGTGGAAGTCTTGGCTGCACGCTCGGGACGGCGTCCCGGCGACTTGCCAGTCGGTTTGGCTGGCGGATCAAACTGCGGCACTAGCCGCGCTTTCTGAATATTGGAATGGTCGAAACAAAGCTCAACGCCATCAACATCGATGACAACCGTCTCGGCTTCGACTCGAACGATCTTGCCGTGCGCACGACGACGCCCGGCAGTCGGCACCGCCAGCATGATTTTCACGGTTTCACCGATGAATGCGGCGAACTGGGCCGCCTTGAAAAGTGGCCGATCAAAGCCCGGCGACGACACTTCCAAGGTGTAGTTGCCCGGCACCGGATCGTGCACATCCAGCAGCGCGCTGACTTCTCGGCTGGCCGCTTCGCAATCCTCAATGCCGACGTGGCGATCAATCGCATCCACATACAGACGCAACATGGCGCGATGGTCACCGGCCTGAAACTCGATCCCCCACAACACGATGCCCAAGCCCAACGCCTCAATGGCGGGGCCGAGTAAAGATTCCAGTTGATCGATCTGTTGGGTCATTCAATCGCCTACACAAAGAAAAAGGGGCACAAGGCCCCTTTCGCGTGGAACATCCAGGTTCCGGGAGCAACGCACATCACGTGCGAGGCCGAGCCCTAAAGCGAAAGAGCCTCACGAGGAGGCTCTTTCAACACGAAACTGGTAGCGGGGGCAGGATTTGAACCTGCGACCTTCGGGTTATGAGCCCGACGAGCTGCCAGACTGCTCCACCCCGCAGCAGTGAGCGCGCAAGTATACGGTTGCAGAAGGCAGGTCGCAAGCCTCCATTGTTGAATCGAGCGAAGTTGAGTTGAGCGGAGCTGAATTGAGCATGGTCGCTTTGAGCATGGTCGCTTTGAGCATGGTCGCTTTGAGCATGGTCGCTTTGAGCATGGTCGCTTTGAGCATGGTCGAATTGAGCAGGCTTTAATTGAGCAAGATCAACTCGACACGCCAAACGCGCTCTGGCACCAGGCAATCAGCGGCCCGGAAAACAGGCCCAGCACCAACATCAGCAGCGCATTGACCGACAGCAACAGGCGCAGTTGCGGGTCGTTGATCAGCCCCGCCTTGCTGGAATCATCGACCGGGTCGAAATACATGACCTTGATGATGCGCAAGTAGTAGTAGGCACCGATCACGGCAAACAAAACACCGACGATGGCAAGCCACAGCATGCCGCCGGCGACAGCGGCTTGCAGCACGGCCAGCTTGGCCCAGAAACCGAACATCGGCGGCAACCCGGCCAATGAGGCCATCAGCAGCAACACCAGAAAGCCTTGCCAAGGATGCTTGCGGGCGAGCCCGGCGTAGTCGGATATCTGCTCGGCCTCGTAGCCGTTGCGCGACAGCAGGATCACCGTGGCGAACGCTCCTGCCGACATGAGCGCGTAGGTGATGGCGTAGAACATGGCGGCGGCGTAGCCGACGCTGCTGGGATTGCTTAAGCCGAGAAACAGAAAGCCGACATGCGAGATCGTCGAATAGGCCAACATGCGTTTCATGTTGGTTTGGGCGATGGCAATGACGTTGCCTACCGCCAACGACGCCACCGCCAGCCACGCGATGATGTCGCGCCACCATGCATCGAAGTCTCCCGCACCGCCTTCCAGCAAGCGCCAAGCCATGCCAAACGCGGCCAGCTTTGGTGCTGAGCCGATGAACAAAGTGATCGCCGTCGGCGCGCCTTGATAGACGTCCGGCAGCCACATGTGGAAAGGCGCGGCACCAAACTTGAACGCGATGCCAACAATCAGAAACACCACCCCGAACATCATCAGCATGCGGTTTTCGCCGAGATCGGGACTGGCCGCGTGGATGGTCGCCAGATCAAGGCTGCCGGTGGCGCCGTAGATCATCGACATGCCGTACAGCAACATTCCGGAGGCCATTGCGCCGAGGACGAAGTACTTCATCGCCGCCTCGGACGCCACCGCGCTATCGCGACTCATCGCCACCAATGCATAGGACGACAGCGCCAATAGTTCGAGGCCGAGGTAAACGGTGACCAGGTTGCCCGCTGATACCAGGATCATCATGCCGAGCGCTGCGAACAGGCACAGCACATGAAATTCGCCTTGGAAAAGGCCACGATCAACTAGGTATTGCTTGGCGTAGATGAAAGCAGCGCCCGTCGTAATCAGGATGAACGCTTTGAGGATGTCGCTAGGCGCATCTTTCAAGAACATGCCACCGAACGTACTCACCGCCACGCCATCGCTGCCGCGCAAGATCAAGGTGAGGGTAACGATCACCACCACCAAGGCGAGAAAGTGGGTCAGACCGCGCCGCGCTTGCGTAACGAACAGGTCGATCAGCAACAAAGCGAAGGTGGCACCGAGCAAGAACAGCTCGGGCACCATAGGCATGAGGTTGTTGGTGATGCTCATCGTCGACAGATTCCGTACTACAGCTTGGTGGCTGCAAGCTGCAGCGCGAGATGCGAAATGGAGGCGCCCATCAGGTCGGTCAAAGGCTTCGGATAAATGCCGAAAAATAGTACGCCGGCCGCGAATGCGCCAAGCACCAGCGCCTCACGTCCGTTGATGTCCTTCAACGCTGCCACGTGCGGGTTGGCCACTTCGCCAAAAATCACCCGTTTGACCAGCCACAGGGTGTAGGCCGCGCCGATTATCAAAGTCAGCGCAGCCAGCGCCGCAACCATCGGCGAGTATTGGAAAGCTGCAAGGATGACCATGAACTCACCAACGAATCCGGAGGTGCCGGGCAGCCCGGAATTGGCCATCGCGAAGAACACAAAAAAAGCGGCGAACACCGGCATCGTATTGGCGACACCGCCGTAATCCTTGATCATGCGGCTGTGCATACGGTCGTAGACCACACCGACCAAAGAGAACATCGCGCCGGAGATGAAGCCGTGCGAAATCATCTGCACCATCGCACCTTGCAAGCCCAACTCTGCCGCGTCGACACGGCCAGCCTCGCGGACCAAGGCGAACGCGATGAACAAGCCAAGGGTGACAAAGCCCATATGCGAGATCGATGAATACGCGATCAGCTTCTTCATGTCTTCCTGGACCAGTGCGACCAGGCCGATGTAAACCACCGCGATCAGGCTCATCAGGATGACCAACCAGGCCCATTCCGCGCCGGCATCCGGGACGATGGGTAAGACAAAGCGAATGAAGCCATAGCCGCCGATCTTCAGCATGATCGCCGCCAGAATGACCGAGCCGCCAGTTGGTGCTTCGACGTGCGCGTCTGGCAACCACGTGTGCACTGGAAACATCGGCACTTTGACCGCAAAGGCGATCAGGAAGCCGAAGAACAACCACATCTGCTCAACGCCACTGAGCTTCAACGCGGCCATGTCCGCCAGCTGCCAACTGCCGCCCTGCAGGTACAGATAGACCAGCCCGACCAGCATGAAAACCGAGCCGAGAAAGGTAAACAAAAAGAACTTGATCGAGGCATACACGCGACGCGCACCGCCCCAGATCCCGATGATGATGAACATCGGAATCAGCATGCCTTCGAAGAACACGTAGAACAGCATCGCGTCGAGCGCGCTGAAGACGCCGATCATCATGCCTTCCAGAATGAGAAAGGCAGCAACGTACTGGTTGACCCGTTCTTCGATGGATGTCCACGCGCCAATGAGCACCAGCACGGTGGTGAAGGTGGTCAAGATGATCAGGGCGACCGAAATGCCATCCACGCCAAGTGCATAGCGGATGTTCCATGCATCGATCCATGGGTGATTTTCGACGAACTGCATGCTGGCGCGCAGGCTGTCGAATTCGAGGTACAGCGGCAGGCTCAGGGTGAAGGTAGCCAGCGCCACCAACAACGCAAAACCACGCGCAAGTCCGGGCCGATGGCGACCCATCGCAAGCGCAACAACGCCACCGATCATTGGCAGCCAGATCAGGAGGCTAAGCAGGGGCGAAGTGGTCGCCATCAAATCGCTCTCGTTTCTCGTTTATCGACGGGCATTGGCATTGGGTCGGAATCGACTAAAGTCAGCGCAATGCATAAATGAGCGTGCCCAACAGGGCGATCAGCCCGAGGATCATCGCGAAGGCGTAGTGATAGAGCATGCCGGATTGCAATCGCCGGGCGACCGCCGCCAAGCGGTCAACAAAACCCGCAGAACCATCAACCAGAATTCCGTCAATGACCGCGCCATCGCCGCCGCGCCAGAACGCGCGTCCGATCTGCAGGCTACCGCGCGCGAACACGGCCTGGTAAAGCTCATCGATTCCGTACTTGGCCTCGAGAATGCGATGCGGAATGGCAAGACGCTGCTTGAGCGTGGCTGCCATCGCCGGGTTGATAAGGTAGAGGTAGACGGCCAAAGCAAATCCGCCGAACGCCAGCCAAAACACGGGCGATGCCCAGAAGTGCAGACCAAAGCCGACCGCGGCGGACAACCAGCCGTGCTCACCATGCCAGACCGTCTTGGCAACTTCGGCCAAGGTGTTGTGATCCGGAGTGACGGTGATGGCTTTGGCAAAGAAGTCACCGAACAGCATCGGTCCAACCGTGAAAAAGCCGATCGCGACTGAAGGGATCGCCAGCAAAATCAGCGGCAGGGTGACGACCCATGGCGACTCGTGTGGGTGAACGGGGCTTGCATGCGCCACTGGCGCATGCCCGTGAACGCCCGACCCTGGATGGTCGGGCTGGGCGTCTGCTCCATGGATGGCTGCTTGCGACGCACCGAGGTGACTGGCGTGCCCGAGCGCATCATGCGCATGCCCATGGTCGCCCCCCGTATGCCGAAAACGCTCCTCGCCATGGAAGGTCAAAAACAGCAAGCGGAAGCTGTAGAAGCTGGTTACAAACACGCCCAGCAACACCGCCCACATAGCGTATTGCTGCACCCAGCCCCCGTTTGCGGCGGCGGCTTCGGCCGCAAGAATGATGCTGTCTTTGGAGTAGTAGCCCGAGAAGAAAGGCGTACCGACCAGGGCCAAGGTTCCGATCAAACTGGTCCAGTAGGTAATCGGCATGTACTTGCGCAGGCCGCCCATCTTGCGCATGTCCTGCTCATGATGCATGCCGATGATGACGCTGCCAGCAGCCAGGAACAGCAGGGCCTTGAAGAAGGCGTGGGTCATCAGGTGATAGACCGCGCCGGAATACGCCGACACGCCCAGCGCCACGGTCATGTAGCCGAGCTGGGATAGCGTCGAGTAGGCGACTACCCGCTTGATGTCGTTCTGGACAATGCCAATCAGACCAGTGAAGAACGCGGTGGTTGCGCCGATGAACAGCACAAAAGACAGCGCAGTCTCGGACATTTCGAACAACGGCGACATCCGCGCCACCATGAAGATGCCCGCAGTGACCATGGTCGCCGCGTGGATGAGTGCGGAAATCGGCGTCGGTCCTTCCATCGAATCCGGCAACCAGACGTGCAGGGGCACCTGCGCCGACTTGCCCATCGCACCGATGAACAGGCAGATGCAGATGAATGTCGGCACCGCCCACACCACATCGCCCCAAGGCGAAAAGCTCAAGCCAGCGATTGCGGGTGCAGCGGCAAAAACGGTGGCGTAGTCGAGTGAGCCAATCCAGTACAGGACCGCAGCAATGCCGAGCAAAAACCCGAAGTCACCCACCCGATTGACCAGAAACGCTTTCAGATTGGCAAAAATGGCGGTGGGCCGTTTGAACCAGAACCCGATCAGCAGATACGACACCAGACCCACCGCTTCCCAGCCAAAAAACAGCTGCAGGAAGTTGTTGCTCATCACCAGCATGAGCATCGAAAAGGTGAACAGCGAAATGTAGGAGAAGAACCGCTGATAGCCCGGATCGTCCTTCATGTAGCCGATGGTGTAGACGTGCACCAGCAGCGACACAAAGGTCACCACCACCATCATCATTGCGGTGAGGTTGTCGACCAAAAATCCGACATGCGCCGAATACCCGGCAATCTGAAACCAGGTGTACACGTTGGCGTTGTAGATCGGGGCTCCCTCTGCGACCAGCGCGTAAAGGACCCGACCCGACAGCGCGCAGGAAACCGCAACGCCCAAAATGGTGACCCAGTGGGCACCGGCGCGGCCAATCTGGCGGCCGAAGAATCCCGCCAGGATGGCACCTAGCAACGGCGCCAGCGCGATGATGAGTAGGGTGGACTGATCGATCACGGCCATTTATCCGCTCAGGCTGTCGAATTCAGCGACGTTGATAGTCGCTTTGTTGCGGAACAAGCTGACTAGGATCGCCAACCCAATCGCGGCTTCGGCGGCAGCCACGGTGAGGATGAAGAATACGAACACCTGCCCGTGCACATCGCCCAAATAGCGCGAGAAAGCGATGAAGTTGAGATTCACCGCGAGCAACATCAATTCGATCGCCATCAACAACACGATCACATTCTTTCGGTTGATGAAAATGCCGGCGACCGCAATTGCAAACAGCACTGCCGCCAACGCCAGATAGTGACCAAGGGAAATCACTTGCGCACCTCCGGTTTTTCCGCCGGCATGCTGATCAAGCGGACGCGGTCCTCGCGTCGTACTTGCACTTGCCGAGAAGCGTCCTGATGCTTGGTGCCAACCCGCTTGCGCAGGGTGATCATGATCGCCGAGATGATGGCCACGGTCAGAATGGCCGCCGCAATTTCAAACGGCAGCAAGTACTGAGTGAACATCGCCGTGCCCAACCATTCGGTATTGCTCATCCCTGCCAAGGCCGCAGGATCGGCTGCGGGGAAGTCCTGCTCGAAGCGTTGCACGCCGATCAGAGTGAGCATTTCCAGCACCATCACCACGGCGACGACAATGCCCACCGGCAAATAGCGGATGAAACCTTCGCGCATTGGCTCTGGTTTGATGTCGAGCATCATCACGACGAACAGGAACAGCACCATCACCGCGCCGACATAGACCAGCACCAGCGCAATCGCGAGGAACTCGGCCTCAGCCAACAACCACACGCAGGCGCTTGAAAAGAATGTCAGCACCAGGAACAGCGCCGCGTGCACGGAGTTGCGTACGCTGATGACCGCCAACGCCGAGCCCGCAGTGACGGCGGCAAGAAAGTAGAAAGCGAACAAAGAGAAAGTCATCGAGAGGCCATCAGCGCGTCAACGATAGGAGGAATCGAGCGTGCGACGCTCGGCAATTTCGGCTTCAAACCGATCACCAATCGCCAGCAACTGCAATTTGTTGACGATGTTCTCGCCACGCTTCTCGAAGTGATACTCGTGAATGTGGGTTTCGACAATCGAATCGACCGGGCAGCTTTCCTCACAGAAGCCGCAGTAGATGCATTTGAACAGGTCAATGTCGTAACGCGTGGTGCGGCGGCTGCCGTCCTCGCGGGGCTCCGAGTCAATCGTGATCGCCAGCGCTGGACACACGGCTTCGCAAAGCTTGCATGCGATGCATCGCTCTTCACCGTTGGGATAGCGCCGCAGCGCGTGCAAACCGCGGAAACGAGGCGACTGCGGTATGTGCTCCATTGGATAGCGCATGGTGTATTTCGGCGCCCAGAAATAGCGCCACGTCACCGCCATGCCAGCCAACAGTTCCAGCAGGAACAGACTTTTGATGTAGCCAAGCGCGCGATTCATCGATGCAGTCTCATGGGCTCAGACGCCAGCCTCGAACCAGCCCGCGTAAACAAACCACGCGGCGGCAAAAATCCAAGCAATGGTGATGGGAATGAACACCTTCCAGCCAAGACGCATGATCTGGTCGTAGCGATAGCGCGGAAAAGTGGCGCGAAACCACAGAAACAGGAAGGCGAACGCAAATGCTTTGATCAGCAGCCACCAGATGCCCGGCTCGCTCAGGAATCCCAGCCCCAAGCCTTGGAAGGGACTCAACCAGCCGCCCAAAAAGAACACTGGCGTCAGGAAGCTGACCAGAATCATGTTGGCGTATTCGGCGAGGAAAAACAGCGCGAACGCTGCACCCGAGTACTCAACGTGGAATCCAGCCACGATCTCCGACTCGCCTTCAGCCACGTCGAACGGAGCGCGATTGGTCTCGGCCACGCCTGAGATGAAATAAATCACGAACAAGGGAAACAGCGGCAGCCAGAACCATTCGAATGGCCCAGCGTTACCCGCTTGGGCCAGCACGATTTCGCTCAGATTGAGGCTGCCCGCGGCGATCAGCACACCGACCAAGGCGAAGCCCATCGCGATCTCGTAGCTGACGACTTGCGCGGCAGAACGCATCGCACCGAGGAAGGCGTACTTGGAGTTGGACGCCCAGCCGGCAAGCAGAATGCCGTACACGCCCATCGAGGTCATCGCAAGCAGATACAGCAAGCCAGCGTTGGCATTCGACAACACCAAACCATCGGCAAACGGCACCACCGCCCACGCAGCGAAGGCGGGTGCCAACGTCAACACGGGTGCGAGCCGGTACAGGAACGGGCTGGCGTTGGTCGGTACCAGCAGTTCTTTGAAAAGCATCTTGAAGACGTCGGCAAACGGCTGCAGGAGCCCGGCACCGATATGCATGGGCCCGTGTCGCACGTGCATCCAGCCGATCACCTTGCGCTCCCACAAGGTGTAAAACGCGACCCCAAGAATCAGCGGAATCGTGACCGCGAGGATCTTTGCGAGGGTCCAAACCAGCAGCAGCAAAGTCTCCATGCTGAACTACGCCTTCACTGCTTCAAGGCGCAAACCAGCGCCCGCAGGCGCCAGCGGACCACTGGCGGCATGGCCACGCTCAACCCAAGCCGCACCACGCGCCACTTGCTCGCCAATGACCAGCGGCAACACGGCGACACCTTCGCCATCGTCGACGCGGACCATTGCCCCTTGGCCAACGCCCAACGCCAACGCATCGTCCGCGTGCAATGTCACGCAAACCGGCCGCGCCAAAGTGTGCGCTTGCAGTGGTGCGGCGCGGCGAACGACTGCATCGCTGCTGTAGATCGATGTGGTCGCCACGCGTTGCAAGCCGCTCGGCGCACTGACCCGAGTCGACAGCCCGCTTCCACTGGCCACCTCAGTCGCTGTCAACGATGCTCTCAGGGTAGCCATGTCGGTAAACGCAAAACCGCTGAGCTGCATGTGTTCACCCAGTGCTCGCAGCACTCGCCAGCCTGGTCGCGACTCGCCCGGCAGCTTGGCTGCAGCGGCGACAGACTGCTCATCACCGTGTGCATTGGTCAGCGTCGCGTCGACCTCGGGCAATAGGCCGATTGGCAGGATCACGTCTGCAATCGCTTTCAATGAATCCGGCGCGAAGGCGGCAAACGCGATTAGTGAGGACGCCTTAGCCAAGGCGCGTTGAGTGACCCCGCCATTGGCAAAATCGACGCTGGGCTCGATCCCGTAAAGCAGATAGGTTGAGCGCGCTTGCTCGATTTGTGCACCTGCATCCAGGCCAGCGGGCAGCACACCATGGCGCGCCAGTCCCACTGCGTTGGCACCTTGCGGCAGTAAATTGAGTTTGCCGCCAAGTTGCGAGGTCAGTTGTCGCGCCAAAGCCCGCAACCACGATGCGTTCGGATGACTTTGCGCCGACTCGCCAAGCACAACCACCAATCGGCTGGCTGCTTGCAAGGTCGTCGCCAACGCCTTGATTGACTCATCGGTGCTTGCGGCTGCCAGCGCTACTGCCATACCGGCGGGAGGTGAGGAATCGGTGCCGTCGGCCAATGCCTGCGCCAAGCCCAGCATGCTGTCGAGCATGCCGGTCGGCGTCACCACAATGCTGTGGGTCAATTCAAAATGGAGATCAAACGCGACCGGATTGATGGTCGCGATCTTTGCCCCACGCTTGCTCGCTTTGCGGACGCGGTGACCAAGGATCGGCGCTTCCAGGCGCGGGTTGCAACCCAGCAAGAGGATGACGTCGGCTGCCTCCACTTCGGCAAGGTTCGCTTCGAAGGGCTGTGCGACCGGCGCGTCAGCGAAGTCGAGTTCATGCAGACGATGATCAATATTTCCGCAACCGAGACCCTGCGCCAGCCGCGCCAACAAGGCGCCCTCTTCGTTGGACGTGGCCGGATGCACCAGGATGCCGAGTTGATCCGCCGTGACCGCCTTCAACAGCTCGGCCGTGCGCGCCAACGCCGCCGCCCAGCTTGCTTCGTGCCATTGATCGCCATCGCGCAGCATCGGTACTGTGACTCGATCAGACGCCTGCAGGCCGGCATGGCTGAAGCGATCACGATCTGACAACCAGCTTTCGTTAATCGCCTCGCAGTCACGCGGAACGCTGCGCAAGACTTCACCGCGGCGCAGGTGCAAGAACAAATGCGAACCGAGCGCATCGTGATAGCCAATGCTCGGCCGCGCAGTAAGTTCCCATGCACGGGCGCGGAAGCGGAAAGGCTTGTTGGTCAACGCACCCACCGGGCACACATCAATGATGTTGCCGGACAGTTCGCTGCCGATGTTCTTGCCGATATAGGTGCCGATTGACAGATTCTCGCCGCGACCCATGCCACCCAGTTCATACGTGCCGGCGATCTCAGCGACAAAGCGCACGCAGCGCGTGCAGTGAATGCAACGCGTCATGTCGGTCGCCACCAGCGGGCCAATGTCTTCGTCGGCCACCACGCGCTTGGCTTCTACAAAGCGACTGACCGACTGGCCATAACCCATCGCGACGTCCTGCAACTCGCACTCGCCGCCCTGGTCGCAAATCGGGCAATCCAGCGGATGATTGATCAGCAGGAATTCCATCACGTTGCGCTGTGAGTCGAGCGCACGCTTGGACTGGGTGTACACCTTCATGCCTTCCATCACTGGCGTGGCACAGGCTGGCATCGGCTTCGGCGCTTTCTCGACATCGACCAGACACATGCGGCAATTGGCGGCAATGGTCAGCTTGTCGTGATAGCAGAATCGCGGGATCGAAATTCCTACGCGATCAGCCGCGTGAATGATCATCGAACCCTTCGCCGCCGTCATCGACACACCGTCGATCTGGATGTTGACGTGGTCGATGGGAGTTGCGACGGCGCTCATGGTTGGCAGCCTGTTTTGCAGCGGGGCTGGGGAC
>ENA-ORBV01000571-ORBV01000571.1-microbial-mat-metagenome-genome-assembly--contig:-NODE-571-length-85022-cov-8.830514_pt1 | contig 85022 bp, 73 predicted proteins | sample MGYA00237777_ERZ505514 | MGnify/ENA primary metagenome ERZ505514 (study PRJEB26160, sample SAMN06269048) | microbial mat metagenome | isolation source: Oligotrophic lake microbial mat | place...
GCCCTCTGACAGGACGCGCTTTGTTTGGCCGATGCTCAAGGCGCGTCAACCCTTGTTTGTACTGGTTGGTTGGCCATTCAACCTAGATTTCGCAGTTTAACTGAGAAAAATAGCTTCAAGAGGGCGGCGCCGTACGGCCTTTGTGTTATCGGACGACAGATTTGCACCCTCCGGCGCCTGTTGCTCTAATTCGGCGTCCATGACGGTTCTTGGGGGCCGCATGAATGCCCGCCATCGGCGCTCACGCTCAATCGTTTAAAGACGAGCCAGCAGGCGCCCGTAACACTGCAGTCAGCGTCGAGCGCCTGGCCGTGCGTTCAGCGACCCCGTAACGGACTGAACGAATCCGGGCTGCGGTGGCCCAGGGGCAGGATCACGATGGGACTGACGAGCGCCGCCGTTTTACCGCGCTCAGCGCACCCACGCCAGCGAGCAGCAACCAACCAGCGGCGGGTAAGGGCACCGGTGCCACGACATCGCCGGAGCGCACAGCCACGGCGGACAGAAAGAAATCGTTCTTCTGTGCGTTGGCCTGGCGGCCGATGGAGTTATCGAAATACCACGCGATGATCGGATTCGGCGCGTACTCCGTACCGGACCAGTAGGCGAAGGGCTGCACGTTCGTGAACAGCGCGAAGTTGGCTTTCTCTAACTCCGTATCGCTTCCTTGAGTCAGCACGCTTTCACCGGCCTTGCCGCCCAGATAGTTGTAGAACATGTACCCCATCTCGCTGCCGGTGCAGTTGAAGCCGAAGTACTGGTTGGGAAACCCGCCGCCTGGAGCGAAGTTGTCGCTGCAATTGCTGGTGGCTGTGGTGTTGGCGGTGGGTAGCCGCCAGTCGCTGTAGCCGCCATACACCAGGTTGTTAGCCCATGTGTTGGCGGCGGTCCAGCTCATCGCGGCAGTGGTGCTCCAGTTCTGCAGCCAAGTAATGTTCTGCACATCGTCATAGACCAAGCCGCCGGCGCGGGACACCAGAGCGGCCTGTGTAGTTGCAGTGCAACACAGCAATGCCGCAGAGAGAAGGGCACGAGTTGCGACGGTACGAATCGGCATGGAGCCTCCCGATGTGTGTCTGATTGTGCAGAGCATGACCGGAGAGGATAGGGAATTCAAACGGTAGCGCACCTGGCCCTGGGCGGTAATCGACAGCCCCCCGGTGGCGATGGGTGGCCGGGCGATGTAGCGGCACAGCCGCTCGACCTTCTTGCGTTCATCGGCACCGGCGGCGACGCCCGCGGACCCAGTGCGATGCGGTAGGTGATCGAGTGGCTGAGCAGGCTGTCGAGGGCCGTGTCTTCCCGGTCAAGATTCAGGTGGCTGATCTCGGCGTCCCGCGTCAGCCAGCCCCGCCGTTGCAGGTGCCGGCCGACGCGGCGGGTAATGGTCCTGAGAATCGCATCCAGCTCGGCCTTGGTCGGTGGCGGCCACCAGCAGGTGGAAGTGGATGTTCAGGTTCAGCGCGCTGCCTAAGCGCTGGATCAGGGTCACGGCGCCGGTTTGCGCGATGGTCTGCTTGAGCCCCGCCCTGCGGATCAGGTGCGTGCTCATGGCGCGGTAGACGATGCCCAGCACGGCGGTGACGGCCGCCGGTTCCGTGGCAAACAGAAAGCGCAGCGGGAACGGCACGCTCAGCACCCACTGGCGCAGGGGTTGCCGGGGCAGGACCTCGTCCACCAGCAGCGCCGCCGTCTCCACCATGCGCCGCGCGCCGCAACTCGGGCAGAAGCCCCGCCGTTTGCAGCTGAAGGCCACCAGGCGTTCCGCGGGGCACTGGGTGCAACGGGCCCGCAGGAAACCGTGCTCCAGCCGGCCGCAGGTCAGGTAGGCCGCAAGCTCCTGCTGCACGAAGGTGGGCAGCGGGCGGCCGGCCTGTTCAAGGGCCGCCAGGAACGCCGGGTAGTGCTGGTCGACCAGCTCATAAAGAAGAGTGGCTTCGGGACGGTGGCGTTCGTAGCAGGCGGTTGGCAGGCCCGCGGGTAGCCGCGAATCCCGCTCGATGCGCCGGACTATCACCCGCCGGTCGAATCGAGTCCGAATCGTGGCAATGAGTGGGCCGCGGTCAGCCACGCAGAAAGAGCCGCGCCTGCACTTACCGTGCACTTACGGCGGACCAGTCAAACAGGGTGAAGTGCGCAAGTCCTTGATCGGATGGTGCCGGAGAGAGGAGTCGAACCTCCGACCCCCGCATTACGAATGCGGTGCTCTGCCAACTGAGCTACCCCGGCGACCGCGCGGAAGTATAGGGAATTGGGCCCCGCCCATCAAACGGGTGTAGGAGCGCCTTTAAGCGCGACGGGCTTCTGTCGCGCCTGAAGGCGCTCCTACAGGCGGCGCACCCGGATGAGCACCTCGACGCTCGAGGCCTGCGTACCCTCCGGCAGGGGCGGCAGGCGGAGCAGCTCGACGTCTGCGGGATCGATGTCCTGGAGTTCGCCGGTTTCTTCATCGAGGAAGTGATGGTGGGCCGTCGTCGTGGAGTCATAGACGATCCGGCTGGGATGCACGGCGACCTCCCGCAGGATGCCCGCGCGGGACAGCAGATTGAGTGTGTTGTAGACCGTCGCCTTGGAGATGCGGCTGCCGGACTGACGCAGGGACTGGAGCAACTGGTCTGCCGACACGTGGCAGGGGCCCGCCAGCAGCAGCAGGCCGAGCTCTACCCGCTGGGGGGTCGGCTTGACCCCGTGGGCGCTCAGTGTGGCTGCGACGTCGGCCTTCAAGGTCATGGGTGAATACTAGCGCAAGTCCCGAAACTCGACGGTGAGGCGGCTTTGTGCGCTGGCCGGCGGCCCTGCCTGCGGCTAACGTGCCCACCATGCAACGCTCAACCGGCTACACGCTGCTCGAACTGCTGGTCACACTCGCTGTGGGGGCGATGCTGCTGGCGCTGGCCGTACCCGCCTTCACCCACCTGGTGCTCGACTCGCGGCTGACCAGTGCGGTAAACCGCTTCGTCCACGGCGTGTACGTCGCCCGGCACGAAGCCCTGAAGTACGGTGCCGACGTAGCGCTCTGCAGGAGCGCCAGCGGCAAACAATGTGTCCAGGCAGGACGCTGGGAAACCGGGTTTATCGTCTTCGTTAACCGGGACAGGGACGACCCGCCCCGGGTCGACAGCGGCGAACCGATCCTCCAGGTGGAAGGCAGACTACCGGCCGGCGCGATCCTGGCCAATCGCAGTGCCTTCGTCTTCCGGCCCTGGGGCCGTTCCGTCAACGGCACCCTCACCTTCTGCGACCGGCGCGGCAACCCCAGGGCCCGGGCCGTCGTGGTGAGCTACACCGGCAGGCCCCGCGCGGCCTCAGCCGCGGAAGCTAACGGCGCGCTGAAGTGTCCCGCCTAGAAACCTGAATGACATACATAATTGCTCCTCGTCCCCCCGCCTGCGCCAGTCATCGGTCAGATGAATTCTCGCCGCTGTATCACGGCACGATACCGGTCATTGGCGTGGCGCGTGACCGGCGGCTGCAGTGCGGATCCAAGAACAACAACAAGAACAACCACAACGAGCACAGGGCTTCAGCCTCATCGAACTCATGGTGGTGCTGGGCGTCGTGGCGATCGCCCTCGGTATCGGCGCACCCCTCTTTGCCACCCTCGCTGCCAACAACCGCATGAGCAGTGCGACCAACGATCTCGTCAGCAGCCTGATTGCCGCCCGCAGTGAAGCCCTCAAGCGGCAGGTGACGGTGACGCTGTGTCCCACCCCGGATGGCGCCGGCGCCTGCGTCGCGGGCGGCAGCGTGGGATCGGGCTGGACGGTCTTCGTGGATCGCAATGCGGATGGGGCCATCAGTGCCGACGACGTGGTGGTCCAGCAGCATGGCGCCCTCGAGGGCGACCTCCGGGACGGGGTCACCGCGACGCCTGTTGACCTGATGTTCACCGCCGCGGGCACCCTCGCGATCGATGCACCCCGCACAGATTTTCATATTCAGCTCTGCGACCAGCGGGGCGATGCCGATACCGGCGCCGGCATCGCCGCCGGTCGCTGGATCCAGATCAGCGGGCTCGGGCGTCAGCAGCTCGTCCGCGCCCGGGTCGCTCTCCAGTCCGACAGGAATCCCCTTGGTGGTTGTTAAAAGGGTGGTTGCCAGGCACAGGGGCTTCACGCTCATCGAGGTCCTGGTGGCGCTCGTCGTCATGTCTGTGGGCATGCTGGGGATCGCGGCGCTCTACCTTGAGGGCTTGCGGGCCGGCCGCACGGCCCTGTACCGGACGACGGCGGTCAACCTGGCGGCCGACATGGCGGACCGCATTCGGGCCAACCCGAACGCGGGCCTCGCCTATGCCGGAACCGGCCCCGGGGCCGACGGGGCCTGCGTCAACGGCCCGGTCAACTGCACTGCCGAACAGCTCGCGGATGACGACTGGTTTGGCTGGAGCAACCAGCTGGGTGCCCAGCTGCCAGCGGGCGCCAGTGGCGAGATCGGGATTGCGGGGGCGGCGCCGGTCACCTACACCATTACGGTGGCCTGGCCGGAAATTGGCCAGGAAGAGCCGGCCACCTACGGCCTGAGTGTCCAGCAGTGAAGCGCGCGCAGCAGCTCGGCATGACGCTCATCGAACTGACGGTGGCCATGGCCATCGGCCTGTTCCTCATCGGTGGCGCCCTCTACGTCTACAGTCAGAGCAAGAACAGCTACCGCGCGGGAGACAGCCTCGCCCGCCTGCAGGAAAGCGCCCGCTTTGCTCTGGATACTATCGAGCCCGACATCCGCCTGGCCCGCTACTGGGGCCTCAACGCCGAGCCCGCGCGCATCACGGTACCCGCCGGAACCACGGTGACCTGCAACGGCATCGCGCCAGATTTTGACCCGCTGGATCTCGCCGATGTGGTGCGGGTGCGGGACGACACCTACGACCTGAACTGTGCGTCCTTCAACGATGCGCCACGCGCCGGGAGTGACGTGCTGATCCTGCGGCATGCGGAGCCCTGGCGGGCCGGGATTGAACCCGCGCCGGACCCCCAGCGCCTGCAGGTCCAGACCACCCTGGCCCAGGGCAGTCTGTTCAACGATGGCGTGCAGCCCCTCAGCCTGCCCGCGGGCACGGCGGCCAGCACCAACAACGTCGCCATCAATATCTACTACGTCAGTAATGAGTCGAGTTTCGATGCAGAGCTGCCTTCTCTGCGCCGCCTGGTCCTTGGGCCTGCCGGGGACTTTGACGACCAGGAAGTCATACCGGGCGTCGAGAACCTGCAGGTTCAACTCGGTATGGATACCGATGGCGATGGGGACGTGGACCGTTATGTGGACGGCAATCACCCGTTGGTGACCCCGGGCGATCCGGGCTTTGCCCCGAATGGCCGGGTCGTCGCGGTCCGCCTCTGGATGCTGGTTGGGACCCCGGCCGACGATCCGGCCTGGGTGGACGAGCGCCGCTACGCCACGCCTGATGCCGACCTGGGCGACCTGGTCGGGGGCTCTGCTGACTATCCCTCGACCTACCGCCGCCTGCAGATCGCCAAAACCATTTTTCTCAGCAACGAGGGCGCCTAGATGCTGACCCCGGCCACGGCTCCCGCCCTGCAGAAGCAGTCTGGCGCCGCCCTGATCATCAGTCTGATTCTGCTGATGGTGCTGACCGTTCTGGCGATTTCGACCATGCGGACGGCGAGCCTGGGTTTACTCATGGCAGGCAACGCCCAGTACCGGGAAACGGCGTTCAACCTGGCCCAGTCCGGCATTGACGCCATCCTGCGCCGCGGCGACCCGGGCGTACTCGGCGACTGCACGGCGCCGACCGCCGATCCCGTCGTGGTCGTCCCGGACCTTGGCGGCCGCTATGCCACAACGACGTGTTACCGGGGCGAGTCCATCACCCCGGGGAACAGTTTTCCGCGCATTCCCACCTTTAACTACGAAGTGGCCTCTACCGGCATGACCGATCAGCGCGATGCGCGGGTCCGGCTGGTCCAGGGGTACGCCATCACGGGAGCCTCCGGTCGATGAACAGGATTTTCCGCGCCGGAGCCACGACTACCAGGCCTGGAATCATCGGGCTGGCGGCGCTACTGCTCCTCGCCGGGGCCCTGCCCGCCGCTGCCTCGCTGGGCACCATTGAACAGGCCTACGAGCTTTCGCGCAGCGACGTGCAGCTGCCGTTCCGGCCTGAGGGCAGCGTGACCGTCCGTCCCTGTGCCAGCTGCAAGCCCGTCCTGCTGCGGGTGACCACGGCCACCGGCTGGTTCATTGCCCCACAGACCCGGCAAGCTGCCGGGCAACCTGCCTTCCTCGCGGCTTACAAAGCCGCGGCGGCCAACCCGGCCACCCTGGTCTATGTCTATTACGAACCCCAGACCCGGCGAGTCAACCGGATCGTGCTGGACGTGCCGACCAGGGCAGCGCCGCAGGCCAAGGAAGCACGGCAATGAGGGCCGTCCAGCGTGTTACCGCCGTTCTGCTGACCGTCCTGGCTCTGACCGCCCGGGCGGATGATTCCGAGTTGTTCCTGAGCGGTCCGGCGGCGGGAGTCACCCGCGCCAACGTCCTCTTCATCATCGATACCTCCGGCAGCATGGACACGCTGGTGGCGACCCAGGCGACCTACAACACCAGCCAGACCTTCACGGGTTGCTACGATGGCAACGCGCTGTACTTCTCCAGCAATGCCTCAACCCCACCTTGTGACAGCCCCAACGTTTTGCCGAAGGCGGTCAATCGCTGCGCAGCCTCCAGCCAGCAACTCAACCAGGTGGGTTACTACTCCGATTTTCTCCTGGGTTGGGATGCCAGCCGGGAGCGGTGGGACGTCCTGACGGGGAGCCGCGCGAACGGCGAACTGGAGTGCGAAAGTGATCGGGGGGTCGATGGCAACGGCTCGGGCAGCCAGAGTTTTGCCGCCAACGGCCCCGACGGGCCCTGGGCCGCGACCGACGCCAGCGAACCCGCGTGGACCACGCAATACACGGTCTATGACGGCAACTGGCTCAACTGGCGCAGCAACCCGCCCACGGTGCAGAAAAGCCGCCTCGATATCGTCAAGGAAGCGGTCAACTCCCTGGCGGCCGGCCTGGTGGACGTGAACATCGGTCTCATGCGCTTCAACGGCAGTGACGGCGGCTCGGTCATCGCTCCGCTGACCGACATCAACACCTCGAGGACTGCCTTCATTGCCGCGGTGAATGCCCTGAATCCGGCGGGCAACACCCCCCTGTCCGAAACCCTCTACGAAGCCGCCCAGGTGTTTCGGGGTGCCAACGTGGACTTTGGCAATACGGGCTCGATCCGGAGTGTGGCGGGGGCCCGGGTCGGTAACACGATCGATGGCCCGCTCTACCGTTCGCCCATCACCGAGTCCTGCAGCAAGAACTTCATCATCCTGCTGACGGATGGCGAACCGACCGGTGATGCGGACGCGGTCAGCAAGATCACCGCCCTGCCGGACTTCGCCTCGGTGGTCGGGACCACCTGCGACGGCACCGGCGAAGGCCGGTGCCTGGACGACCTCTCGGCCTACCTGGTGCGCCAGGACCTGGACGACACCCTCCCCGGCCTGCAGAACGTGATTACCCACACCATCGGCTTCGAAGTGGACTTCCCACTGCTGGTGAGTGCGGCGGCCCGGGGCGGCGGCGAGTATCACCTGGCCGACAATACCGCCTCGCTGTCCACGGCGCTGAGCGGCATCGTGCTGTCGATCTTCGACAATGCCGGGACCTTCGCCGCGCCCGCCGTGCCGGTGAATGCCTTCAACCGCAGCCAGAACCTGAATGACGTCTACGTGTCCGTTTTCCAGCCCACGGAGACGGCCCGCTGGTTCGGCAACCTCAAGAAGTACCGGCTCTCTGGCGGCCAGCTGGTCGGCAAGGACGGCCGCCCCGCAATCGACCCCCTGACGGGCCTCTTTGCCCGGGACGCCTTCAGCTTCTGGTCGGCACAACCGGATGGTGACCGGGTGGCCGAGGGCGGTGCGGCGAGTCGCCTGCCGGCACCGGCGGCACGGCGCGTGTTTACGAATCTCTCCGGCACTGCGCTCGCCCTGATCGACCCCAGCGACGGGGATCTCCAGGCCGCGCTGGCTGCCGTCCCCGTGGCCGAGCGCGCAGACGTCATTGAATGGGCTCTGGGCCGGGACGTTCGGGACGTGGATCAGGATGGGAATGCGCTGGAGGCCCGCCGGGATCTGGGCGATGCCTTCCACGTCCAGCCACTGACGGTGCTCTACGGCGAGACCATCGACAACCCGGACGCCGCCGTGTTCGTGGCCACCAACGACGGCTACCTGCATTCTTTCGACGCCGCCACGGGGGTCGAGAACTGGGCGTTCGTTCCCGGCCGGTTGCTGAACGGTCTCTACCCGCTCTACAGGAATGAAGCTGCCGCGGCGAAGACCTACGGCCTGGATGGCGAGATCAACCTGGTCATCAGGAACGATAACGGCCGTCCGGGGCTGTCCGGCACCGAACAGGCGATCCTCCTCTTCGGCATGGGTCGCGGCGGCGACGCCGTGTATGCCCTGGACGTCACCGCTCCGGATGCGCCCGTGCTGCTCTGGGAGAAAAGCAGCAGTGACGGCGACTTTGCCGACCTCGGCCAGACCTGGTCGACGCCGGCCGCGGCCCGGGTGAACATCGGCGGCACCGTCCGGGACGTGGTCGTGTTCGGTGGCGGGTACGACGCGGGCCAGGACAACGGCCCCTTCCGGCAGGACACGGTCGGCAATGCGCTCTACATGGTTGACCTGGCCGATGGCCGCCGAGTGTGGAGCGCCGGTAGTGCAACGGCCGTGGGCCCCCACGATCTTGAACTGCCCCGGATGAACTACTCCTTTCCCGCCCCGGTGAAGCCCCTGGATCTTAACGGCGACGGCCTGGCCGAGCGCTTCTACGTGGGCGACATGGGCGGGCAGTTGTGGCGCTTTGACATCGTCAACGGTCAGTCGGGGGGCACCCTCGTTGAGGGCGGCGTTCTGGCCTCGCTCGGCGCCGCCGCGGTCGCGACTCCCACCACGGCAGACCTGCGCCGCTTCTACGAAGCTCCCGACGTGGTACCCGTCAACCTGAACAACAAGTTGCTGATCACCATCAACATGGGCTCCGGCTATCGGGGCCACCCGCTGGATACGGAGATTGCCGAGGCCTTCTTCTCGGTCCGGGACTTCAATGTGTTCGGCGTCATCGACCGGGCTGACTACTCCACGGCTCCGGTCTCGGTGAATCAGCTCCTCGACATCACAACCGACGTCGAGCCTGAACTGCCGTTTGCTGCCGCGGGGTGGCAGCTGCGCCTGATTCAGGGACCCGGTGAGAAGGTGTTGGGCGAAGCCCTGACGGTGGACAACACCACGTTCTTCACCTCCTTTGCGCCGGGCCAGACACCCAGCGAGTGCACCAGCGGCACTGGCATCAATCGCCTCTACGCCATCAGTGTCTTCGATGGACGGCCCCGCACGAACTTCGACAGCGCCGTCGACGCGCCCCTGACCCTCGCGGACCGCTCGCGAATCCTGAACACGGGCATCCCGGTAACCGATGTGAATCGGCTGAATACGGAGACGGGCCCGACCCTCTGCGCCGGCACCCAGTGCCTCACGCCTGAAGACATGGCGCGGTTGCCCCGGCGCGCAGGCACAAAACGCACCTACTGGTTCCAGCGTGAAGGCCCATAGCCTGGGCCGCAGTCAAGGCTTCACGCTGGTCGAACTCATGATCGTCGTGCTGATCATGGGCATCCTGGCGACCGCCAGCGTGGCGGGCTACCGGCAATACGTCCAGCGCGCAGACCGGGTGGATGCCACCAGCGCCCTCCTCCGGGTCTCAACCGCCCAGGAGCGTTTCTACCTCCAGAACAACCAGTACGCGACCACCGCTGAGGAACTGGCCAACCCGCCGCCCGGTGGCCTGGGAACGGCAGAAACCAGCCTTGGACTGTATGATCTCTCTGTGGCGCCTGCGGCTGACGGCGCCACAGTGGGTTACACGGCGACCGCCACAGCCTCGGCCAGCGGGGCCCAGAGGGACGACGACGACTGCCAGGTCTACACCATCGACCAGAGCGGCAAGCGCGGGGCCAGCAACTCCGGTGGCAGCAGCAGCGCCGAAGTTATGGCCCGCTGCTGGCGTTAGTCCCGCCTTCTGCAGCCGTCTGGCGCAGTCGCCTGCCTTCCAGAAAGAAACCGTCAATGAGCAGCAGGATCACGCCCAGCGTGATCGCGGAGTCAGCTACATTGAAGGCGGGAAACGACCACCGCTCGTAGTAGACGAGGATAAAGTCCACGACATAACCATGCTGGAGGCGATCGATAACATTGCCGATGGCCCCGCCCAGGACCAGGACGAGCCCCAGCGGCACCACCACCCGATCAGGGGGCTGCCGGATGAACCACCAGAAAATGATGCCGCTCACGACCACTGCCACGCCGGTGAAGAACCAGTTCTGCCAGCCTGAGGCATTGGCCAGGAAGCTGAACGCGGCGCCTGTGTTGTGCAGGCGAACGAGGTCGAAGTACGGCATGACGGGCAGGCGATCAAAGAGCTCGAACGACCCCATGATGAGGCGCTTCGTGACCTGATCGATGGCGATGACCAGAACACTGACGAGTAGCCAGCGGAGGCTCGGTCTGGGGCTCATACGAAGCTCCGGGTTTCGCCACTGCCAGCCACGTTGCTGACGCAGCGACTGCAGAGCTCCGGGTGCGCTGCCGCGGAGCCCGTGTCCGCCCGGTGATGCCAGCAGCGCACGCACTTGGCATCCGCAGAGGGCGCCGCCGCGACCCAGAACTCGCCGCCGGACAGAGTGCCAGCCAGCGCGTCGGTTGGATGCTCGGCCCCGGACCGCACGGTCGCTGCCGAGGTAATGAAGAGAAAACGCAGTTCCTCGCCAAGCTGCTCCAGCTGGCTACGGAGTTCGCCATCGGCGTAGATCGTCAGCGTTGCATCCAGGCTGGAACCGATCACACCCGACTCCCGCAGGGCCTCCAGGGCGCGGGTGGTCGGCTCACGGACGGCAAGCAGGCTCGTCCAGTCCAGGGTTTGGGCCGCCATTTCCGGGAGTTCGTGCCAGACAGACAGCAGCACAGAGGGTGGCCGCTGGCCCGGCAGGAACCGCCAGATTTCCTCAGCGGTGAAGCTGAGTATCGGCGCCAGCCAGCGCACCATGGCCTCGAGGATATGCCACATCGCCGTCTGTGCCGAGCGGCGCGGGGCGCCGCCGCGAGGGGTGGTGTAGAGGCGGTCCTTGATCACGTCCAGGTAAAAGGCGCCAAGGTCGACGATGCAGAAATTGTGGAGCTGCTGATAGACCTTGTGAAACTCATAGGACCCGTAGGCCGCGACAATCTCCCGCTGCAGCTCGCTGGTCCGGTCGAGCGCCCAGCGATCTACCGCCACCAGTGCATCCACCGGCACCGCATCCCGCGCGGGATCGAAGCCGTCGAGGTTGCCCAGCAGAAAGCGGGCCGTATTCCGCATCCGGCGGTAGGAATCCGCCATGCGCTTCAGGATCTCCTGGGAAACGTTCATCTCACTGCTGTAGTCGCTGGACGCGACCCACAGACGCAGAATGTCCGCCCCGAGGGAGTTCATCACGGACTGGGGCGCCACAACGTTGCCCAGTGATTTCGACATTTTGCGGCCCTTGTCATCCACCGTGAAGCCGTGGGTCAGGACTGCCCGGTAGGGCGCTGCGCCGTTCGTCGCCAGCGCCGTGAGCAGCGAACTCTGGAACCAGCCCCGGTGCTGGTCGGAGCCCTCCAGATACAGGTCAGCCGGAAAGGCAATCTCCGGGCGACTCCGCGGGAGGCAGTGATGGACCATTCCCGAGTCCATCCAAACGTCCATCGTGTCTGTCACCTTGTCGTAGTCGGCCGCAGCGGCCCCGAGCAGATCAGCCGGGTCCAGGTCGAACCAGCCGTCGATGCCCTGCTGCTCCATGCGCCGGGCAACAGCCTCGATGAGCGTCAGGGTGTCCGGGTGCAGCTCGCCGGTCTGCCGATGGATGAATAACGGGATCGGCACGCCCCAGGTCCGCTGCCGGGAAATGCACCAGTCCGGCCGCCCCGCCACCATGCCTGCGATACGCTCCTGCCCCCAGGCCGGGAACCAGCGCACGCCAGTGATGGCCCTGAGACTCGCTTCACGCAGGTGATTCTGGTCGAGACTGATGAACCACTGGGGCGTGGCCCGGAAGATCAGCGGTGTCTTGTGGCGCCAGCAGTGCGGGTAACTGTGCTGGAACTTTTCCGCGTGCAGCAGCTGGCCGTTCTCCCGCAACAGTTCGACGATGCGACCATTGCCGTCAGTGATGTGCACACCCGCCAGCAGCGGCGTCCCGGGCACGTAGACGCCCCGGCCATCGACCGGGTTATCCACGGGCAGCTGGTAGCGCAAACCGGACTGGTAGTCGTCCTGGCCATGGGCCGGAGCCGTGTGCACAGCGCCGGTGCCCGCATCCAGCGTCACATAGTCGGCGAGGATCACCGGGACGTCGCGGGCGTAGAACGGGTGCCGGAGCGCGAGTCCCTCCAGCACCGCCCCCTGGAAGCGGGCCAGGATCGTTGGGGCCAGGATCATGGGCAGGATCGTGGGGGTGCCGGTGGTGTAGCGGCGGAGCGCTGCGTCTGCCAGGCCTTCGGCCAGCACGAGCACCAGCGGTCCTGCGGCGAGTTCCACACTGACGAGCACGTAGGGCAGCTCGCCACCCAGAGCCACCGCCTGGTTGGCCGGCAAGGTCCAGGGCGTGGTGGTCCAGATGGGGATCGAAACCGGAGCCCCGGGCTCCAGGCCAAGGCGCCCGTACAGGGCTGCCGCGTCCACGACCTCGAAACGGGCATCCACCGCGACGGAGGTCTTGTCGGCGTACTCGACCTCAGCCTCCGCCAGCGCTGACCGGCAGTCGAGACACCAGTGCACGGGCTTGTAGCCGCGCAGCAGATGGCCGTTGTCGATGATGCGGGCGAAGCCGCGAATCTGCTCAGCTTCGAAGCGGGGATCCAGCGTCAGGTAGGGGCGATCCCAGTCACCGAGCACACCAAGGCGGCGGAAATCCCGGCGCTGGCTGTCCACCTGCTGCAAGGCGTACTCCCTGCAGGCCTTGCGGAATTCGGCGGCGCTCAGCTTCTCGCCCACCTTCCCCAGCTTCTTTTCCACCTGGTGCTCGATGGGCAGTCCGTGGCAGTCCCAGCCGGGGATATAGGGCGCATCGAAGCCCGACAGGGTCTTGGACTTGATGATGATGTCCTTCAGGACCTTGTTGACCGCATGGCCAATATGGATGTCGCCATTGGCATAGGGCGGGCCGTCGACGAGCAGGAAGCGCGGCCTGCCGGCAGCGGCCTTGCGGATCTCGCCATAAAGGTCCTGCGCATTCCACTCCGCCAGCATCTGGGGCTCCCGTTTCGCCAGATCGCCCTTCATCGGGAAGTCCGTGCGGGGGAGGTTCACCGTGTCCTTGTAGTCCGTCACTCGTGGGTCCCTTTATCAGCAAGCAGTCGGCGGGCCTCAGCCGCATCCAGCTCCATCTGCCGGCGCAGCGACTCGAGGTCATCAAAACGGGTCTCGTCCCGCAGGCGGGCGACAAAATCCACGCCGAGCTGGCGGCCGTAAAGGTCGCCGTCGAAATCGAAAATATGCACTTCCAGCAGGGCCTCGACCCCCGCCACCGTGGGCCGCGTGCCGACGCTGGCGACAGCATCACGCACCCCCTCGCCAACCCCATGCACGCGGACCGCGAAGATCCCGTCCACCGGGCTTACGCGCCGCTGCAGCCGGATGTTGGCGGTGGGAAACCCCAGCTGCCGGCCCAGCTGCTGTCCGCGGCCGACCCTGCCCACCATCCGGTAGGTTCTACCCAGCAACTGCCGGGCCGTGCGGAGGTCGCCGGAGGCCAGGGCATTCCGAATCGCTGTGCTCGAGACCCGCAGGGCACCCACCGTGACGCTCCCGACCTGCTCCACGCGAAACCCGTGACGCCGGCCTCCCGCCTCAAGGTGGGCAAAGGTGCCAGCCCGGCCCTGACCAAAGCGGAAATCATCGCCCACCACCAGGTGCCGGACGCCCAGCACGCCCACCAGCAACTGCTCGATAAACGCTTCCGGGGACAGTTCCTGGAGCCGCCGCTCGAAGGGTGGACAGTACAGTTGGTCGATACCCAGGGAACCGAGAACGAGGAACTTTTCCCGCAGCCGCATCAGGCGAGCCGGTGGCTGCTGTGGACTCATGACCTCCTGCGGGGTGGGCTCGAAGCTGAAGACCAGCGCGGGCAAGCCCCGGGTAGCCGCCTCCTGGCGCACCCGGTCGAGAATCTGCCGGTGCCCGAGGTGCACCCCGTCAAAAACACCAACCGTTCCCACGCAGCCGGACGGTACCGCTGGAACTCCTGGCCGGGGCCGGCGGAAAACATGCATGGGATCGAGCGCGCCAAAAGCGGTGATTATAAGGTCGTCCGGCTACGAGTTTCGCATCCGCAGATGGGCGGGACGCAGGCCCACGGCGAAGAGTGCCGCGAAATAGGCCAGCGCCGCACCACCCACGGCCGCCGCGAGCCACAGGCAGCGCGTCAGCGGTGCGACGGCGAGCCAGGCGGTGGTGGCCGGAACGACCGACGCCAGCAGCACGGCCATGACGCCAGCCGCGACAGCAACGCGCACCAGAAACTGCCCCCAACCGGACCCGGGCTTCAGGACCCCGGACCGCCGCAGTCCGCGATACAGCAGGACCGAGTTGATGAAGGAACCGAGGGACGTGGTGACCGCCAGCCCCGCGTGGGGCGCCTCCCAGCCGGCGAGTGCCCAGGGCACTACCAGCAGCAGGTTAAGGACCATCGTCGAGCCCAGGGCGATCAGGCCGACGCGGACCGGCGTCGCGGTGTCCTGGCGGGCGAAGTAGCCGGGAGCGAGGACCTTCACCATCGTGAAACCCATCAGGCCGGCAGAGTAGGCAATGAGGCTGTAGCTGGACTGCTCGACGTCCCGGACGCCGAACGCGCCGCCGTAGAAGAGCGTGGTCAGCAGCGGCCCGGACAGCAACATGAGACCGAGAGTGGCCGGCGTGACGATCAGGATCACCAGACGCAGCGCCCAGTCCAGAGTGTTGCCGAAGTCATCGGTCGCCCGCGCAGCGTGCTGGCGGGACAGGTTGGGCAGCATCACGGTGGCGAGGGCGATACCGAACACCCCCAGGGGGAACTCCATGATGCGGTCCGAGTAATACAGCCAGCTGATACTGCCGGTCACGAGGAACGATGCAATGAGTGTGTCGAGCAGAATGCTGATCTGCGCCACCGATGAACCGAACAGTCCAGGCACCATCAGCTTGAGGATTTTGCGCACACCGGGGTGCCTGAACCCCCACCGCGGCAGCGGCAGGAGGCGGATGCGCGCCAGGGAAGGCAGCATGCACAGTAACTGGACAACGCCAGCGGCAAAGACCCCGGCCGCCAGCGCCATTCCGGGCCGGGCGTAGAGGGGCGCAACCCAGACCGCAAAGATAATCAGCACCACATTCAGCATCACTGGCGAGAACGCGGCTGCCACATAGCGGTGATAGGTGTTGAGGACGCCGCCGGCCAGTGCGGCCAGTGACACGAACAGCAGGTAGGGAAACGTCCAGCGCAGCATGTCCACGGCCAGCGCAAAGCGCCCGGCGTCCTCTTCACTGGTACCGGTCGCGAAACCAGGGGCAAAGACGCCGATGAAGACCGGGGCAGCGATCGCCCCCAGGGCCGCCAGGACCGACAGCATCACGCCGAGCGTCCCGGCGGTGCGACTGACCAGCTCCCGGACCTCGGCATGGTCACGGGACTGGTCGTACTCGGCGAACACCGGCACGAAGGCCTGCGAGAAGGAGCCCTCGGCGAAGAATCGCCGGAAGATGTTGGGGATCCTGAACGCCACGAAGAAGGCGTCCATCACGAGGGAAGCGCCAAAGTAGCGGGCAAACACCACGTCCCGGACAAGACCCAGGACGCGCGAGAGCAGGGTCCAGATACCCACGGTGCCGGTGGACCGGAGCAGCTTGCGGCCACTCGGCCCCTCGGGCTGGCCGCCGGGCTGGCTGAGGAGGGGGCCGTTGGGCTGATTGGCGGGCTGGGGCGATTCAGTCATGCGGGCGCCAGTCTACCGACCTTGACTTACCCGGGGTTAAACCTGAAGAATACGCGCCCGTCGCGGCCGTCCGCGACTCCCACCTCAGCAAGACCAGTCTGGAAGTACCTGTGGCGAACACCAAGTCAGCAGCCAAGCGCGCCAAACAAGGCGAACGTCGTCGTCAGCACAACGTGGCCCTCCGCTCGCGGATGCGGACCGCCATCAAGAAGGTGGTCAAGGCCATCGAGGCCGGCGATACGGCCGAAGCTGCCAGCGCTTTCAAGGCCGGTGCCGCTGAGGTAGCCAGCATGGTGAACAAGGGCCTCACGCACAAGAACAAGGCTGCCCGGCACAAGAGCCGCCTGAACAAGGCCGTCAAGGCGCTCACCACAAAGAAGAAGTAGGAGCGCCTTCAGGCGCGATCCCGACCGTCGCGATCCCCACCGTCCTCTTCCCCGCCTTCATCTTTAGCGTCGGTCGCGCCTAAAGGCGCTCCTACCACCGCCAACGCCTCCAGCCGCGTCATCAGATCCTGCGCCAGTCGCACCGTGCCCGCGCTCGTCAGGGCGCTGATCCGGTAGACCGGGGGGCGTTCGCCGGTCTCGTCCAGGCCCAGCGCCGCGCACACCGCAGCCTCGCTCTGTGCCGCTTCGGCCTCGCTCACCAGGTCCGTCTTGTTCAGGACCAGCCAGCGCTCCCGCGCCGCGAGTTCCGGACTGAAGCGCTCGAGTTCACCGACCACCGCCACGGCATCGGCCGCGGGATCACTGCCATCGAAAGGTGCCAGGTCGACGAGATGAACCAGGAGTCGCGTGCGGCCGAGATGCCGGAGAAAGCGGGTGCCAAGGCCGGCCCCCTCGGCGGCCCCCTCGATAAGTCCCGGAATATCCGCCATTACAAAGCTGCGCAACGGTCCGACAGACACCACGCCCAGGCCGGGGTGCAGGGTAGTGAACGGGTAGTCCGCCACGCGGGGCCGGGCGGCAGACACGGCCCGGAGCAGTGTGGACTTGCCGGCATTCGGTTTGCCCAGCAGCCCCACATCAGCCAGGAGGCTGAGCTCAACCTTCAGGGTCCGGCTTTCCCCGGGGGTGCCGGGGGTGGACTGGCGGGGCGCCCGATTGACGCTGCTCTTGAAGCGGGTGTTGCCGCGCCCGCCCTCACCACCGGCCGCCACCAGCAGGCGCTCCCCATCCCGGGTGAGATCGCCGAGCAGTTCGCCGGTGTCGGCCTCAACGACCCGGGTGCCGGCGGGCACCAGAACCTCCAGGGATTCGCCACAGCGGCCCGTGCAGTCCGACCCCGAGCCACCCTCGCCGCTCTTGGCAGCGAAGCGCCGATTCACGCGAAAGTCAGCCAGGGTGTTGAGTGCACGACTGGCCACCAGCCACACGCTGCCGCCAGCACCCCCATCACCACCGTCCGGCCCGCCCCGGGGGATGAACTTCTCCCGCCGGAAACTGACGCAGCCAGGACCACCGTTCCCGGCAGCCACGCGAATGGCGGCTTCATCGACAAATTTCATGGTGGCAACTTCCTCTTGCTGTGCCTCGCAGGCCATTTGGGGCCCAGAGACGAAAAACCCCGCATACGCGGGGTCTTTCTCAAGCCTGAGCCCTGACTCTAGGCAGTAGCAGGTGCGGCAGCAGGAATAACGTTGACGACCCGCCGGCCCGCCGCGCCCTTGACCTCAAACAGAACCACGCCGTTCGCCTTGGCGAACAGGGTGTGGTCGCGGCCAAGACCCACGTTCTTGCCGGGGTGATACTCCGTACCCCGCTGGCGCACGAGAATGTTGCCGGCAATGACGGTCTCGCCGCCGTACTTCTTCAGGCCAAGACGCTTTGATTCAGAATCGCGGCCGTTACGAGTACTGCCGCCTGCTTTCTTGTGTGCCATGACTCAAATACCTCGAAGTTGGTTTTCAGGCGCTGCCAGCTGTGATCAGGCGCCGCCAGCTGTAATCAGGCGCCGCCAGCTGTAATCAGGCGCCGCCAGCGATGCCCGTAATTTCGACCAGCGTGAACGCCTGCCGATGGCCGTGCATGCGCTTGTAAGTGGTCCGGCGCTTGAACTTGATGACGGTGAGTTTGTCGTGCCGATCCTGGGCAACGACAGTGCCGGTAACCCTGGCGCCCGGGATCAGGGGCTTGCCGACCTGGACGGTGGCGCCCTCGCCAACCATCAGGACCTCGGCGAACTCGACGGTGTCCCCGGCAGCCGCCTCGAGTTTTTCGACTTTAACTTTTTCGCCCTGGCTGGCGCGGTACTGTTTGCCACCCGTCTTGAACACTGCGTACATCGGATTATTCCTTGAAGATCTGGTCCCGGTGGCCGTCCCGGGCGGGGCCTGAAGACAACCCCTCGAAAAGCCGGCGAATTCTAGAGGGTTAGCTACCGGCTGGCAACCTCTGCGCGGCACTCACCCGAGCCCCCGAGGATCGCATTCAGGCGTCCGGCGAGGCGGACCCCTGCCATCAGGAGGCGCTGGTCGACGATCCCACGGGCCTGCTCCAGGTAGGCCGCCCCGAGCACCACGGGCAAGCCCTCCCGGGGGGCTGGGTAGCCATACACCCGGGGCCGGAGCGCCTGGCTCTCCCGGGCCCAGTCCCCGGGGCTTGCCAGGCGCCAGCGCCGCAGGTCAGCGGCGGCAGGAGCGGGCAGCAGGAGCGCCCGTTCCCGGGGGTTCCTGCTGCCCGGTGATGGCAGTAGTTCCCCATCCCAGACGGCATGGAGATTGGTCTGACGGCCCGCCAGGACCACCGGAATGAGGTTGCCACCCCGATCGCTCGCGCGGCCGACGTGCAGGGGTTGGTGCAGATCGACGACGAAGTGCACGACGAAGCGCAGAGCTTGGCCCCGTCGCCGGCTACCGAGGGACGTATCGGCCAGTTCCTGCTCGAAGCGGTCGAGGGCGGCGAGCACATTGTCCGGGCTCTTTCGGGCGGCCCGGGCGATCGAGCCGCGATCGCTCACATTCAGGTAGTGCCAAGGCTTCGTGTGCTCCCACTCGGGCAGCTGGCGAATCCAGTCTGGCCACAGGCCGGATTCCGCGAGCGGCATACCGGCCAGCAGGGGCTTGAGGGCAACCCGGGTCCGGGCGCAGAGGTGCTGATCAGCAATGTACCCGGCGACGCGGTGACCGGCAGGGCCGAACGCGCGGGCCGGAACCGACGACAGCAGTGCGGCAATCAGCAGCGCCGTGGTGGCCAGATGGTGTACAGAGCGCGGCATCGCGGGCATTATTCTTCTTGTAATGCATCTCGTCCAACCGGAATTCCCGCGATTTGACCTGGAAGCGGTGCGCGCGCTGCTGGGCGACGACTGGCCGGCGGTCAATCGGGAAATCACGGTGCGCCTGCGCAGCGACGTCGCCCTGGTGAACAGCGTCTCGCACTACATCGTTGGCGGCGGCGGCAAGCGTCTGCGGCCCCTGATCACCCTCCTCGCTGCCCGGGCCTGCGGCTACCGCGGCGACCGGCACATCATCACGGCCGCCATCATCGAGTTCATTCACACCGCCACCCTGCTCCATGACGACGTGGTGGACGCGTCCGACCTGCGCCGCGGCCAAGACACGGCGAACAGCGTGTTTGGCAACGAAGCGAGCGTGCTGGTGGGTGATTTTCTGTATTCGCGGGCTTTCCAGCTGATGGTCCAGGTCGGCCAGATGCGCATCATGGATGTGCTGGCGGATGCCACGAACACGATTGCGGAGGGCGAAGTGCTGCAGCTCATGAACTGCAAGGACCCGGAGACCACCGAACAACGCTACATGGACGTCATCTACCGGAAGACGGCCCGCCTGTTCGAGGCGGGCGCCCAGATTGGCGCCATCCTTGCGGACCAGACCCGGGCTGTCGAAGAAGCCCTCGTGGACTACGGGCGGGAACTGGGCCTGGCCTTTCAGCTGGTGGACGATGCGCTGGATTACAGCGCCAATCCCGGCGAGCTCGGCAAGCAGGTCGGCGACGACCTTGCTGAAGGCAAGCCGACGCTGCCGCTCATCTACGCGCTCCAGCGGGGCTCGCCCAAGGAGCAGGTGATGATCCGCCGCGCGATCGAGCGGGGTGGCCGGGAAGACATCCGGGCCATTCAGGCCGCCATCCAGTCCACCGGCGCCCTCGCCTACACGGCTGCCAAGGCCCGGGATTGCGCGGCGCGGGCCCGGAGCGCGCTGGGCCCGGTGCCTGATTCCCCCTTCAAGACAGCCCTTAGCGACCTGGCGGACTTCGCCGTCGAGCGCCGTTACTGACGCCATCCGCTGCCCGCGTATACAATGGCGGCCGCTGCGGGCTTGCCCTGCAGATCGAAACCCGTTCGGGGTGTAGCTCAGCTTGGTAGAGCGCTTGCTTCGGGAGCAAGAGGTCGCAGGTTCGAATCCTGTCACCCCGACCAATCACGCCCCACTAGAAAAAAAGCCCCGGCCGCTTTCGCGACCGGGGCTCGTCATTAGCGCGAGACGACCGCCCGTTACTTCGGCGCGTCGCAGTCCGTGCGCTTCAGCACCACCCGCCGGTTCAGCGCGCGGCCTTCCGCGGTCTTGTTGTCCGCGATCGGCTCGCTCTCACCCGCTCCGGAGGCGGCCAGCCGGCCCACGGCCACGCCCTTGCCCTGAAGGTACGCCGACACGGTCTCGGCGCGCCGCTCGGAGAGCTTCTGGTTGTAAGCGTCGGCACCGGAACTGTCCGTGTGGCCCACCACCGTGCCGGCGACGAACTTCAGGCTCGTCAGGTTCGTGGCCACTTCGTCCAGCGTGGCCTTGTCCGCCGCAGTGAGCTCCGCCGAGTCCAGCTTGAACTGCACCTGGCGTGTCACGCCGCAGGAGCAGCCCTGGGGACCGACCCGGTCACCCTGCGGCGTTTCCGGGCACTGGTCGCTCGGGTCGATGACACCGTCGCCATCGCTGTCCGCCGGCGCGGCGGGCGGCGGCGGCGCCGGCACCGCGGCAGCCACAGCGGCAGCTACGACCGGCGCCGCTACCGCGGCGGGCGCTGCCTTGCTGCCCAGGGCCAGGCTGAAGCCGACATTGACGAGGAGATCAGTCAGGCTGTCGTCCGCATCCTGATAGCGCCCCAGCACTTCGGAACGCAGGGACAGGCGGCTGCCCCACAGCCGGGTCAGCACGCCCACGCCGAGCTGGGCCTGAAGGTCGTCACTGTCCGAGCCGTCGACCTCGGTATTGACCACGCCGAGGCCCGCCAGAACGTACGGGGCAAACAGACCGTCCCGGTTATAGATATTCATCAGGTTGGCACTCAAGGCCGTCTGATCCTGGTTGGGAAACGACCCGCCGCCCTCGGCACCGTCTTCGCCGTCAAGGCGGAGGCTCTGGAAGTCGAGTTCCACATTGAAGTGCTCGCTGAGGGCGTAACCAAAGCCGCCGACCCCGCCGACCACTCCGTTGTCAACATTCCGGTCGCTGTCCGGATCAATGTAGGTGGCGAGGCCCTTGATGTAGGCCTGACCCACTTCTTCGGCAGCCTGAGCCACCGCATGGCCCAGCAACAGTGACGCACCGAGGGCGGTGGCGGTAATCGCCTGACTTCGCAACATGTGGTTTTCCCCTTAGAGAGTGTTTCTTCCGGCTTCCCGCGGAGCAAGCCACGCCGCGTGGTGCAACAACTTAACGCAGCCCGGATCGCTTGGCTATGGCCGCTTCCGGTGTCGCTCGCCTACAACAGCCGGTCCAGCGCCCGGCCACCGGGAAGCGTGATCTGCTTCACCGCCCGGACCGGGGGCCGTCCTTATGCTCGAACCTCACGAGAGTCACCCCGGATCACCGCACCATGCACGCTCCACGCCCGGTCACCGCCACCCGCCGCGAGGCCGGCTTTTCCCTGGGCGAACTGCTGGCAACCCTGGCGGTCGCGGGTGTCAGCCTGTCACTGGTGGTCCCCAGCCTGGACAGCCTGACCCGCAGTAATCAGCGGGCGACGGCGATCAACGAGTTGGTGGCCACACTGCACCTGGCCCGGAGTGAGGCCATTACCCGCAACGCCGCCATCGTCGTGTGCCCCAGCGCTGACGGCCGCTCCTGCGCCCGGGTCGCCTGGGAGACCGGCTGGATCCGTTTTGTGGACAGCAATGGCGACTTCCAGGCGGATGCGGGCGAGACCGTGCTTGGCGCGACCCCCCAGCTGGCGGGCCTGCAGATTCGCACTGACGCCTTCGACACGGCTTTCGGCTACGAACCCACCGGGCGGGTTGCCGCGCCCGGTGGTGAGCCGGGTGGTGGCGATTTCACCTTTTGCGCCCAGGGCAGCAGCCTGGACGCGCAGGTGATCTCCGTTTCCGCCCTGGGCCAGCCCGTGCTTGCGCAGCGCCACGCCGACGGCCGCGAGCCCGACTGCTCCGTCACCTGACCCGCGGAGCGAGCCCACCTGACCCGCGGGGCGAACGGCCCTGCCCGGCAGCAGCCTGACTTCCACCCCTGACTGCTCCTCGGACGGCAGACCAACGGTCTTGCCTCTGCCCCCGGTGCGCGGTAGGGTTCGCGCAACACCAATAAGGCATACCCACCGCCCTCTGGGGGAGGTTCTGGTTCTGGGTTTTGTCGCGCGTCATGCCTGGATCGGGGGGGAAATGCACAACCGGTCCGCTTTGTTGGCTAACGCCTTGTCGCCCGGAGCTAGGGTCGACAGGGCCCCGTTATCTTTTGGAGGATTGCCGTAATGAGGAAGCTAAGAGGCGAAGGAAGCGCTGCAGGGATTTTCGCGGCGGGTGCGTTGGGCCTTTCCATGGTAGCCAGCGGGCCGGCCAGCGCGGCCTTGACCACCTACAACATCGACGGCACCTTCTCTGGCGTGCTCTACGCCTGTACCCAGATCACCTTTGCCTTCAGCGGCTCGGACTGCAGCTACGGCCGGAACCGGCCAGGGGCCAATGGCACCTGGCTCGGGCCCCTCTTCGGCGGCGCGAACTACCCCGAGGACAGCGCGCAGTCCGCCTTGACCTACATCCCCACCTCCGGCGACAACGTCCCCCAGGGCTCGTCGGCGCAAGCCAACTTCATTCCCGCCACCCCGGACGGCAAGCTCGACGCGCCGCTGGACGGCGCGCTCATCATTGACGACAACGGCACCCCCGGGGATCCCACCGACGACATCGTCAGCGGCTCCTTTACGATCGGCGCCCTGGCCCGCAACGTGCCCACCGGCCAGTTCACCCGGGCGGTCCAGCAGTGGGACACCATGGACCATACGATTGAGCCGACGCCGGTCAACCCAACGGCCACCGTGGCTAATGCCGACGGCGGCGTGGACTACGTGGTGGGCAGCCGGGGCTTTCCCACCCCGCGGTGCTACCGCTACAACGCGGCGGACTGCTTCCCCACGGAAAATACCGTGCCGGACTTCGCCGATGCCCGGTTCTGGGGACCCCTTCCCCCGGCCGGCTCGGTCGGCATTGAGCGCTCAGGGATCCTGGGCGACCCCGGCTTTACGCCGGTCCAGCCGCCGCCGTTGATCCAGACGGGCAACGTGGGTGCCCGCACCACGGCCATCATCAACGAGGGCTCCTGCGTAACGAACAACGGCGCCTCCGATGACTGCGCCATCAGCGCGCTGATCTGGGGTGCTGGTGAGGATCCCGGCTTCGACAACCTGATCATGAAGATCTCGACCAACAGCTCGGGTCAGATCACCTCGGCCCTGGTCTACTGGACCCAGGAGTACTTCATCGGGGCCTTCAGTGATCCGGTCCTGGAGGTCGGTTACAACAACTCCGTCGCCACCAGCACGATCAACTTCACGGGGGTCGCGGAAGGTCTCGGCCCCAACGCCCGGGATTTCGCCTCCAGCGTCCTCCAGGGCAGCACCACCAACTCCCTGAACGCGGCGGGCAACTGCGTCAATTTTACCGGTCCGGTCACCGTGAGCATTGATACCTTTCCCACGCTGGGCACGGCGACGGTCGTGGGCTCCGTGCCCACGCAGACGATCAACTACAACTCGACGGGGGTTGCGGGCACAGACACGATCGTCTACTCCTGCGCGAGCGGCGCTGAGACCGACGCTGGCACCATCACCGTGACGGTTGCGGCCGACACAAGCCCGGTCGCGCCGAACGGTACGATCTCCATCTCCACCCTGGGCGCGGCCCCGGGCCCGGGGACGGCCGGCACTGTGAACGTTGCCACCCTGGTTGGCTACGTGGCAGGCAACCTTCCCAGTGTGGTCTCGATCAGCGCCCCGCCGGCCGCCGGCACGGGTACCGCAACGGTCGCTGGCACCACGATCACGTTCACGCCCAGCGCCGCACCGCCCTTCTTTACGGGCACCGCGACGATTGGCTACGTCATCACGGATAACGACGCGGATGTTTCCTCTCCCGCCGGCGTGATTACGGTGACGATTCCCCCCCTGACGCCGGCCCTCCAGGACGGCGCCATCGCGACGGAGCAGAACCGGGCCAGCACGGCGCTGCCCCTGGCGCTCACTGCAGGAAACGGCACAATCGCCCAGGGCACGGTGGCGGTGACCACCAGTGCCGGTAACGGGAGTTGCGCCATCACGGGGACGACCGCCGCGCCCACGCTGACCTATACGCCCGCTGCGGATTACTCGGGGCCGGACAGCTGCGTGGTGACCGCCACTGACGGGGATGGCTCCACCGACACCGGAACCTTCAGCATCACCGTCACGGCGGTGGACGACGCCCTGAAGCTGCCCGGTGGTGGCAGTGCGGTGGACCTGTGGAGCCTGTCGCTCCTGGGGGCGCTGCCGCTGTTGCGGCGCCGTCGCCGCGCCTGATTAACGTGCGGCGCCGTCGCCGCGCCTGATCAACATGCGGCGCCGTCGCCGCGCCGGATCGGGAGACACGACCTGAGCAAAGACCCCGCCATCTGGCGGGGTCTTTTTTTTGGCGCACTGACTGGCGCGAGACGGGGTGAACGGCATGCAGAGCTTCGACAGACCCGCCCTCTCTCCCGGTGAACCCTCGGGCTGGGTTCTGCGCTTTGCAGGACTCATTCCTGCCGGTGCCCCGGTGCTCGATGTGGCCTGCGGGGCTGGCCGCCATGCCCGGCTGCTCGCGCGTCGCGGTCACCCGGTAACGGCTGTCGACATCGACGGCGACGCGCTGCGGAACCTCGCGGGGCTCCCTGGTATTGAGGTCCTGCACAGGGATCTGGAAACACTACCCTGGCCTTTCGCGCCGGAGAGCTTCGCCGGCATCGTGATCACCAACTACCTGCACCGAGCGCATTTCCCGGCCCTGGCCGGGACGTTGATGCCTGGGGGAGTGCTGATTATGGAGACCTTCGCGGCAGGCAACGAGCGCCTGGGGCGACCCCGCAATCCGGAGTTTCTGCTGGCCCCCGGCGAACTCCTGGCCGCGCTGGGCGGCGCGCTCCAGGTGGTCGCCTACGAGCACGGCAGCGAAGAACGGCCCCGCCCTGCCGTTCGCCAGCGCATCGTCGCGGTCCGGCAGACCGAGCCGGTGGCGTTGCCGGTAGGAGCGCTGTAGGAGCGCCTTCAGGCGCGATCGCTATTGATCGCGCCTGAAGGCGCTCCTACAAGGCGCTCCTACGGGCGACCTGCCATGATGCCGCCGTGGAGCGTCACACCCTCAGTCGGCTTCGACGTCCACAGCTGTTCGGCAAAGCGGGGAATCGCCATCGCGGCGATCGGGAAGCACTCGACAAGCTGGGAAGGCTTGCCCGGAATGCCGTCCAGTGCGTAACAGAAAAACTCCATGCCCTTGCGCTCCACGGTATTCCAGAAACCGCGGATGGACTTCTCGCTGGATGACACCGACCCGTCCGCATTGAAGTAGGTGTCGAAGCGCACCTCCCCGGAGGGGGTCTCCATGCGGTAGCGGGTGGTGTTGGTCATGAGGTGGTTGAAGAAGCTGGGGTAGCGCTCGGCCAGAGGCTTGCTGCGATCAATCGTCGACGTAGCGCTCGCCGCGGCGGGCCTGGGCCAGTCCGCCGCGCCGGTCTCCAGCACCATGAACGAGAGGAGTGCCGTGCGGTCGGCTTCCGGCACCGGCTCCGGAATCAACATCCGCGTGCCGGGAATCATTTTCTCCGGCCCGGCCACGAATTCCCAGAGCCGGGGCACGTCCCAGGTGAAGTCGGCGCTACCAAGAGCGGGCGAGGCGGCGAATCCCGGGCTGGTGCCCGCCTTGCGGCCAATGATGCCCCAGAGATTCGGGCCCAGCAGATTACTGCCCCCGTCCGCCAGCGTGTGGCAGGCACTGCAGCGCTGGAGAAACGCCGTGCGCCCCTTCTGGTAGTCCGCGGCGACCAGCTGGTCCCGCGTGGGAATGGCCTGGGCCAGGCTGACGCTGCTGTGCAGGCTACCCAGCACACCGCTGAGGAGAAGGAGGAAGAGCAGAATGCGGTGCATGGCTGAATCACCAATGGCGGGAACCGGCGGGATTATCCCCCGGTCCGACTGCTGTCGCCAGATTCAGCCGCGCCGCTGGTCCGCAGACCGGGCTGCTTTGGCTGCCGGGGACGAGGCCAGCAGGCTGGCGATGCCCTGGGACAAGAGGGCTGGCTCACCCAGAAAGTAGCCCTGGGCCCAGGTAATGCCCAGCTTGCCCAGCAGGCTCAGGGTGGCCTCGTTCTCGACAAACTCCGCCACTGTATCCAGGCGCATCACCCGCGCCACTTCGGCAATGGCGGCCACCATGGACTGGGACACGACGTTGGTCGACAGGTCCCGGATGAAGCTCCCGTCGATCTTCAGCGTGTCCACGGGAAAGAGCTTCAGGTAGGCGAAGGAACTGAGCCCGGTGCCAAAGTCATCCAGCGAGAAATGGCAACCGGTCCGGCGCAGGGTCTGCATGAAGGTCTGGGCGCGCTGCAGATTAGCGACGGCCACCGTCTCCGTAATCTCGAAGCAGACCATGCCCGGCGGCACACCGCTGCGCTCGAGCTGCTGCTGCACGAAGCCGAGGAATGGTTCGCTGCCGAGACTCTGACCGGACAGATTGATGGCAAACCGGGCCCCGGCAGCCTGCAGCCTGGGCGCGTCGCGCCCGATGAGTTCCAGCGTGCTGGCCACGACCCAGCGATCCAGTGCCTCCATCAGCTGGTAGCGCTCCGCCGCCGACAGGAACTCGGCAGGCAGCATCTGCCGGCCGTCGTCGCCGAGCAGCCGCACGAGGACCTCGAAATAGGGGCGGTCATTGGTGCCACCATCCGGCTTCACGGCGACGATGGGCTGCCCCAGCAGGGCCAGCCGCCCGCGCTCAATCGCGTTGCTGATATGGCCGACCAGGTGAATATCGTCGAAGCGCTGGACAATCGACAGGTCCGCAGACTGGTAGATCTCCACCCGGTCCCGGCCCCGATCCTTGGCCGCGGAGCAGGCGACCTGGGCCGTTGCCAGGGCACCGCCGTCTACAGAACCGTCAGCCGCCGCCGCCGGCATCTCAACATCACTGACGCACGCGATGCCAATACTGACGGACGGCCGATAGAGTCGGTCCCCCTGCCCGAAGACCAGCTGACGGAACCGGGCTGCGACCCGTTCGCCGAGCTGCCGGGCGGTTTCCTGGTCGGTGTCCATCAACAGCGCGGCAAAGCGGTCGCTGGCGATCCGGGTAGTCGCGTGGCCCGCCAGTTCTTCGCGCAGGATCAGTCCGAGACTGGCCAGCACCTGATCGCCCACGTCCCGACCCAGACTGTCGTTAGCCACGTGCAGTCGGTCGATATCCAGGTACATGAGGGTCGGTGGGTGACCGACGCTGCGCACCATGGTGGCCGTCATCAGCAGTTCGAAGACGGGCCAGGAACTCAGTCCGGTGAGGCCGTCGTAGGCCCGGGCCAGAACAGACTCGATATGCGTGACGACGTAGCGTGCCACCCGGGCCCGGCGCCGGGCACTGAACTCAGGACCCTTCCAGCCCTGCAGCACCAGCACGCCGATGGACGTGCCAGCGGCGCCCTTGACTGGCACCGTGGACAGATCGCTGCCTTCCGCGTCTGCCGCGGCGTCCCTGGCGTTATCGAGCAGAGACTGGAGTCTGACCCGGGACAGTGACTCGCCATGCAGCAACGCGATGCTCTTGCCGGGAATCAGCAACGCGGCGGTCTGCAGCTGCAGGTAATGGCGACAGAGGCCAAGGATACGGCCCAGCATCGCCTGGCAATCCGGGGGGCCCTGCACGGCGTGCTCAACCTCGTGGAGCAGGCGTTCTTCCGCCGCCTGCACGCTCAGTTTGCGGTAACCCTCCAGCAGCCGGACGCGAAGACTGAGTTCACGCTCCAGAGTGCGGCTGGCGGGCAGGACGAGTGCGGCACAGTCCGCCGCGGTCATGGTTGCCGCGCCGGCCGGGACCAGCAGCACCAGCGCGCCCAGCGGTTGCCGCTTCTCGTTCAGGAGGGACACCAGGTACGCCACGGTGGGCCCCAGCTCGACCCGGGATGCCCCACCGGGCTCCGTCAGGAGGGCTGTTAGGGCGGTCTGATAGTCGGTGGTCAGGGGGACTGGCGGGTTCGACTCCTCACTCCAGAGACTGCTGCCGTCCTGGCTGTAACTGTAAAAGCCGCTGACCTGCGGCAGAAAGGCCCGCAGCAGCGCCCCGTAGTCCGCGAGGACCTGCTCCCGTTCGTTACCGCCTTCCATACCCAAGAGCGAGCCTGTGGTGGTGTTTAACCCTCTGAAAGTGTCGTGGTTTTGCGGCTCATCGAGCGTGACCTTCCTCCCAGAAACGGCCCTCCGCCGCCTGCAAGCCAGCAGTTGGCGTGCCTTATACTGTGGGCCGGCCAGCCATTTTTGCCCCTGAATGAACGCCCCGAACCCGACCCTGGACTTCACCCCCGAGATTGAGCGGGAGACCCGCGACCTGTATCAGCGGGTCCGGCACGTGATCCCCGACGTCGAGTGGCCCGTCCACGCCCCGCTGATTTCAGCGATCAACCGCCTGAAGCGGGAGCGCAAGGCCATCATTCTGGTGCACAACTACATGACCCCGGAGATTTTCCACGGGGTCGCTGACTTCTCGGGAGACTCCCTGGGACTGGCCCAGTTCGGGGAACGCACGGCGGCCGAGACCATCGTGATGGGTGGCGTGCACTTCATGGCGGAGACGGCCAAGATTCTCAGCCCCGGAAAAACCGTACTGCTGCCCGACCTCAGGGCCGGTTGCTCACTGGCATCATCGATTACGGCTGCGGACGTCCGGGCCCTTCGTCAGCGCCACCCGGGACTACCCGTGGTGACTTACGTGAATACATCGGCCGACGTGAAGGCCGAATCGGACATCTGCTGTACATCCGCCAACGCGGTTCAGGTGGTCGAGTCGCTGGGCGCCGACGAAGTGATCTTCATTCCGGACCAGTTCCTCGGGAAGTACGTCGCGGGCAAGACCACGGTCAAGCTGATTCTCTGGGAGGGGGCGTGTGAGGTTCACGAGCGCTTCACGGGTCAGGAGTTGCGGGACTTCCGCGGCATGCACCCCGGCATCCACGTCATGGCTCATCCGGAGTGCCCGCCGGACGTCCTCGCCGAAGCGGATTACGTGGGCTCCACGTCGGCGATGATCGGGCACGTGGGCCAACTTCGCCCCAAAAAGGTGGCGATGATCACCGAGTGCTCCATGGCGGGTAACGTGGCGGTGGGGTTCCCCGAGATCGAGTTCATTCAGCCCTGCAACCTCTGTCCGCACATGCAGCGCATCACCTTGCCAAAGATTCTGCGCTGCCTCGAGACCCTGACGCCGGCGATTGAGGTGCCACCCGACGTTTCCCGGCGAGCCCGTCAGGCCCTGGAACGCATGTTGGCAGTGGGCAGTGGCGCCGCCCGCGACTGATGCCACGCGCTCGAATCCCGTGACGCCATCGGCAACTTTTGACGTTCTCGTCCTGGGGGGCGGCCTTGGCGGACTCTCCACGGCCCTGCGGCTGGCCGATGCCGGACTCAGCCTCGCCGTGCTGCGCAAGAAGCCCTCAGCGGACAGCTCCAGCGCGTGGGCGCAGGGCGGCATCGCCGCCGCCATGGACGGCGACGACACGCCTGCCCAGCACGCTGCCGATACCCTGGTGGCGGGCGCAGGGCTGTGCCGGCCGGCGACGGTCGACTTTGTCACGAGCCAGGCGCCAGCTGCCATCCGCTGGCTGCAAAGCCAGGGCGTGGCGTTCACGCCTCCGGACCACGATGAACCCGGCGAGCTGCACCTGACCCGCGAGGGTGGCCATTCCCGTCGGCGCATTGTTCACGCGGCGGATGCAACCGGCAGGGCGGTCATTGCGGGCCTGGAAGCCCGGGTGGCAGAACACCGGGGCATCCAGCTGCTGGACGACCGGATTGGCATCGACCTGATCACGACCTGGAAACAGCGGATTCCCGGACCCAACCGGTGCGTTGGGGTCTATGCGCTAAACCGGACGTCCGGGCGGGTGGAAACCATCGCTGCACGAGCCATCGTTCTGGCGACCGGTGGGGCGTCCAAGATCTATCTCTACACCACGAATCCCGACACCTCCACCGGCGATGGCATTGCCATGGCCTGGCGGGCAGGCTGCCGGGTCGCCAACATGGAATTCGTGCAGTTCCATCCCACCTGCCTCTTTCACCCGCTGGCCAAGTCTGAATTGATCTCCGAAGCCGTCCGCGGCGAAGGCGGCCTGCTCCGCCTGCCGGACGGACGGCGCTTCATGGACGCCCACGACTCGCGGGCCGAACTCGCTCCCCGGGACATCGTCGCCCGGGCCATTGATGCCGAGATGAAGCGCGGCGGCTTCGACTGCGTGTACCTCGACATCAGCCACAAGCCCGCTGCCGAGATCCTGCATCACTTCCCGAACATCGCCCTGCGCCTGAAGACCTTCGGGATCGACATGACGCGGGACCCGATTCCCGTCGTGCCGGCAGCGCACTACAGCTGCGGTGGCATCGTCACGGATCTCACTGCAGCGACGGACCTTGCCAGCCTCTACGCCGTGGGGGAATGCACCTGGACCGGCCTGCACGGCGCCAACCGACTGGCCAGTAACTCCCTGCTGGAATGCGTGGTGTTCGGCGCCGCGGCTTGCGCGCGCATCGTCAGCGAGCTCGCCCTGGCGCCCCCGCCCCTGAACAGTCTCATCGCCTGGGACGAAAGCCGCGTCACGGACACGGACGAGCAGGTGATCGTGTCCCACAACTGGGAGGAGTTGCGGCGTTTCATGTGGGACTACGTGGGCATCGTGAGAACCAACAAGCGGCTGGCTCGCGCGCGGCACCGGGTCGATCTGCTGCACGAGGAAATCACCGAGTTCTACAGCCACTTCCGTGTGACCAACGACCTCATCGAGCTGCGCAATCTCGCCCTGGTGGCGGAGCTGACCATCCTCAGCGCCCAGTCGCGGCAGGAGAGCCGCGGCCTGCACTTCAACCGGGACTACCCCGCCGCGCTCCCGGACCGGGAAGCCCGGGACACCATCCTCATTCCGGGCGGCGCTGCAAGTAGGCGTTTGTAATCCCGGCGAGGCTGGTCGTGCCGGCAAACTGCATCGCGCGCTGCAGTTCGCTGTCGAGTATGGCCAGGACCTTGGCCACCCCCTTCTCGCCGTAGGCACCGAGCCCATACAGGTAGGGCCGGCCCACACACACGGCACTCGCGCCCAGAGCCAGTGCCTTGAAGATGTCTGTCCCGCGCCGGATGCCCCCGTCCATCAGCACCGGTATCCGCCCGGCGGTGACGGCGACCACTTCAGGCAGGCACTCCAGGGTGCCGCGCCCGCTCTCTTCCTGACGCCCGCCATGGTTGGAGACGATGATCCCGTCCACCCCGGCGCGCACCGCGAGTTCCGCATCCTCCCGAGTCACGATGCCCTTGAGCAGGAGCGGCAGGCGCGTGTTCGCCCGGAGCCAGTCCACAATTGCCCAGGTGAGCGCAGGGTCGCCGATGCGGGCTGGCCCTTTGTAACCAGCGAAGTTGCCGAGCGCCGTGGGGCCTTTACGGGTGGCGCTGCGGGCAAACCAGCGCTCCCCTTCCCGATTGCCCCGGGTCGGGGAATCGACCGTCAGGGCCACGGCCAGGCAACCTGCCGCCTCGGCGGCCGCCAGCAGGTGCCGCATCAGGCCCTGATCCGGCGACGCGTAGAGCTGGAACCACAGGGGCGAGGTACCGGCAGCCCGGATCGCGCCGATGCTGCTGCTGGTCACGGTCGAGGCAATCAGCAGATGGCCCCGTTCCGACGCTGCCCGCATGGTGGCGAGCTCACCCTCCGGGTTGATCGTCTGCTGGGCGCCAACCGGCGCCAGCACCAACGGCGAGGATAACGCCTGGCCGAATAGTCTCAGGTTCGTGTCGATGCGGCTGACATCCACAAGACGGCGCACCCGCATCTGCCAGGCATCGAAAGCCGCCCGATTGGCCTCCACGGTCTGCTGGTCGTCCGCGCCATTGACGATGAAATGCCAGGTCTCCAGGTCCAGTGCCTTCTGGGCAGCGCGCTGCATCTGGAAAACGTCCAGGACCTGCTCCAGGGTCTCGGGAACCGCAAACTCCGGGCGGGCCTGGACGAGGCGAGGCAGCAGCAGGCCCGGTGCCACCAGGCCCGTAGCTGCCACCAGCGGTGACTGGAGCAGAAAACGGACCAGCTCGCGGCGGGCCACGCCGCGGGCAGACGGTTCTTCAGTGCGGGTCACGGCCGTGGCTTGCCGGCGGGATCCCCACCGTGCCGTTCCTGGTACTGCGCCTCGGTCTGGGCACTGAAGGCCTTGAAATCGGGCTGCACGATCTTCTGCCGGAGGGCCTTTATGTAGGTGTCGGGCCCGAGGGGACACTGGGCATAGAGGAGGTGTTTCCAGCCGTCGGGCTTCCGGCGAAAAATAGTGAGGCAGCGATCAAACCCGGCCGTGGGCGGGGTGGGTGGGCCGATGGCCAGATCGATTTCGTAGAAGTGATCGAACAAGGCGAGCGTGAGATCCGGTGCCAGAGCCTTGACGCGGAGATTCGAGAACTGCCAGCGGAACGCCCGCAGCACCCGCCGGCTGGGGCCCCAGTACTTTTCAATTTCCGGCCAGCTCCTGAAGGGCGTCTCGATCTCTTCCGGCACGTACCAGGGCTCGGGATCGTCTGCATCCCACACGTCCTTGAGCCTGAAGAAATGCTGGCTGTTCCAGATCTCTGCCGTCTTCATCAGGACGGCATCGATTTCCGTCCACAGCCGGTTGGGTCCGCCTGCGGTTTCCGCCTCGCCAGGCAGTGCTGCAGCCAGCCCGCCCAGGGCAAACATCATCTGCAACGCCGCGCGTCGACCGAAGCCGCTCTCCGGCAAATCCGGCGCCTCTGGGTGATCCTTCATCGGGCGGACACTCCTGCTGGTGGTCACGAACCAACCTTACTGCGCCGGCCATAAACAGTGATGGCCGCACCTTAAGTTTCCGGGAAACGGGTTATCCTCTGACCGTTTGGCGGACGGCCCGGTGGCCGGCTGCCGGGAGGGAGCGAGCCGGCATGGCGGTCCGACGATCAGATCTCGAACGGAGCGACGACGAACTCAGGGAGTGGGTCGAGTCCATCGACTCCGTCCTGCGGAACGAAGGTCCCGAGCGGGCGAAGGCCCTGTTCCGCGCCGTGCGGGACTACCTCACGGATGCCCATGTGATCGTTGAGGACGCGACGCTCAACACCCCCTACCGCAACACCATTCCCCTGGAACAACAACCGGCCTACCCGGGTGATATCGACCTCGAGCGCCGGATCGAGAACATCAACCGCTGGAACGCCATGGCGATGGTGCTGCGGGGTTATGACAGTGGCACCGGTGTCGGTGGACATATCGGCACCTACGCGTCCGGCGCCACCATGCTCGAGGTCGGCCTCAACCACTTTTTCCGCAACAAGGGGCCGGACTACGGTGGCGATCTGGTCAGTATCCAGGCGCACTGCTCACCGGGGATCTACGCCCGGGCCTTTCTCGAAGGCAGGCTCTCCGCCACGCAACTGGAGAACTTCCGCCGGGAACTCCAGCCGGGGGGCGGCCTGTCGTCCTACCCGCACCCCCGGAACATGCCGGACTTCTGGGTTTCGCCCTGTGCATCGATGGGCCTGTCGACGCCGAGCTGCATCTATCAGGCCCGTTTCGCCAAGTACCTGGAAAGCCGCGGCCTCAAGCCGAAGAACGGCGGCAAGATCTGGAACTTCATCGGGGACGGTGAATCCGATGAGCCGGAAGTACTGGGCACCATCAACATCGCCTCCCGGGAGCAGCTGGACAACCTGATACTCGTCGCCAACTGCAATCTGCAACGACTGGACGGCCCGGTGCGGGGCAACGGCAAGATCATCCAGGAACTCGAACGCAGCTTCCGCGGCGCCGGATGGAACGTGATCAAGGTCATCTGGAGCGGCGAGTGGGACTCACTGTTCGCGATCGATCACGAGGGAGTCCTGCAGGCGCGTATGGAGCAGGCCGTCGACGGCGACTACCAGATGTACTCGGTCTCCAGTGGGCCGGAGGTCCGGGCGCACTGGAACGGCACGGACAGTCGCCTGTCGGACATCATGCGCCACCTGTCCGACGAGGAGATCCGCGGCATCAAGCGCGGCGGCCACGACCAGCGCAAGATTTATGCTGCTTTTGCCCGGGCCATGGAGAGCAATGGCCGGCCCACCGCAGTCCTGATAAAGACCATCAAGGGTTACGGCATGCAGGGCTACGAGGGCTCCAATGTCGTGCACCAGAAGAAGAACCTCAACGTGGAGGAACGGCAGGAAACGGGCCGGCGGCTGGGCATCCCGCTGTCGGACGAAGCGCTGGCCCGCGCGGACTTCTACCGGCCCGCACCGGACGGCGCGGAACTCCGGTACCTGGCAGCGCGCCGGACGGCGCTTGGCGGCAGCTGGCCCCAACGGACCGTGAACTGTCCGCCACTACCCGCGCCGGATCTGACGCTCTTTCAGGAACAGCTCGCCGGTTCGGGTGACAGGGCGCTCTCCACGACTATGGCCTTCGTGCGCATGCTGTCCAGGCTGATGGACCACCCGGGTGTCGGGCGGTACATCGTCCCCATCGTGCCGGACGAAGCCCGCACCTTTGGCATGGAAGCACTGTTCCGCAAGGCCGGGATCTACTCCTCCGAGGGCCAGAAGTACCGGCCGGTGGACAGCTCGACGCTGATGCCCTACCGGGAGGCCACCGACGGCCAGATCCTGCAGGAGGGTATCTGCGAGGCCGGCGCGATGGCCTCGTTCATGGCTGCCGGCACGGCCTACGCGGTCCACGGCGTGCCCACCATCCCCTTCTATATCTTCTATTCGATATTTGGCTTTCAGCGCGTGGGCGACATGATCTGGAGCTGCGGCGACATGCTGTGTCGGGGCTTCCTGCTCGGCGGCACCTCCGGCCGTACCACGCTGAATGGCGAGGGGCTGCAGCACCAGGACGGGCACTCCCAGGTGATCGCCAGCACCGTGCCGAGCCTGCTGAGCTACGACCCGGCCTTTGCTTACGAACTGGCCGTCATCGTGCGGGAAGGCATCCGGCGGATGTACGAGTTGCAGGAGAACATCTTCTACTACATCACCATTCACAACGAGAACTACGCGATGCCTACCATGGGGGATGCACCGGCAGACGGCATCATCCGCGGCATGTACCGTGTGTCGGCCCGTCCGCCGGCCAGCGAGCCTCAGCGCAAGGCGCATCTGTTCGGCAGCGGCGCGATCATGACGGAAGTGCTGCGGGCACAGACGCTGCTGAAGGACCTGGGCGTTTCGGCCGACGTGTGGAGTGTGACGAGCTACAACGAACTCTCTCGCGAAGCCCTGCGGGTGGAGCGGGAGAATCTCCTCGCGGGAGGGTCAGCCACTGGCCGCGCCAACGGCCAGCCCTGGGTCCAGAAACTGCTGGCCCGGGAAACCGGCGTTTTCGTTGCCGCCAGCGACTACATGAAGGCCCTGCCGCTCAGCATCTCCCCCTGGGTACCCGGGCCTTACGTCGTGCTGGGGACCGATGGCTACGGCCTGAGCGAGTCCCGGCACGACCTGCGGAACTGGTTTGAGGTGAGCGCTGAATACGTGGCCTGGGCCGCGCTGGCGGCGCTTTCAGACGAGGGACTGGTGAGCCCGCCAGAGCTGGCTGCGGCTGCCCGATCCCTCGGCATCCAGGCAAACAAGGTGGACCCTGCCTACGGCGGGCCGGCAAGCCGGTAAAAGGCCGGACGAATCAGGCAGCCCGGCGACGGAGCAGCGTCAGCACGCCGAAGGCCGAACCGAACAGCCAGACGGCGGCCGGCACGGGGACGACGGTAGGCGATACCGCCGTAATGTCGAGGATGAATTTCTTCTGGATCCAGGCGTTACCACCCAGCTGGTCGCTTGATGCCGTCAGGGTGTTCTGGATCAAAACCGCAACATCGTTGGCGATTGCGGTAAACACCGACTCCGGGCTGATCGGAGTGTTGCTCAAAGACCAAAGCTGCGGCGGGCTCGCCGTGTTCCCGGATGCAGAGAAATTCTTGATGTCCACCACAAACTCAAGGGAGGCGTTATTCGCCACCTGGGTGAAAAGATTAGCGCTGACGGTGTCCGGGGCCCCGCCCGTGTCACCAGTAATCGAGTAGTCGCCCCGCTCCGTGACCATGATGGCAGAGAGCTCAGCACCGGATACGGAATACACCCTGGTGAACAGCCAGGTGCTTGACGTTGAAGCCACGCCCTGCGTGTTAAGGGACTCTGCACGGAAGTTTGCAGGCAGGAAACGCATGGTGTCGCCAATTAGAGTCGGCAGCCCGAAATAGGCCACGGCACCCTGCGTATTGTCATACTCGTAGCAGACATTCGTGCTGCAAGTGGTGACTGTGATGGCGTGTCCCGCCAGCGGAGTCATTGTCATCAGGGCGACCAGCGAACTGGCTGAAACTAAACTGCGCATGGCGAGCGATCCTTTACGGTGTCCCAACTGGCTGCCCGGGCTTCTGGTTGCTCTAGCGGTCCCCACACCAAACTAAAGCAACGCGTTTATTAATTTCCCGCCCGGTGACCTTAGCGCTCTAAAGCGCGGAAGGCAACCGGGGGCCCTCGGGCCAGGCCGGTCGGCCCGCAGGGCTGTTTGTCATAACATTGTGGGGGCAGACCAGACGGCAACGGGGTTAACGACGCGGGGCCGTATGCGCCCCATTGACCCGATGGGGATCATCGCTTTACCGCGCCTTTCGAGAAACTCTGTGGAACGCCTGAGCTGGCCGATCAGGGCTTCGGCGGCAGTCCACGCGACGTCTTCGGCAGCCCAAACTGACCGCTGCTCGAACCGCGGGAAGGCCGCTCCGCGCACCGCACCGCACCGCCAGATGAACCCCTGGAACGACCCTGTCCGGGGCAAAAACCGGCCGGAGCAAAAACCCGGGGCAAAAAAAACCCGCCGGAGGGCGGGATTTCTGTCGATCGGCCCTGGCCCTAGCGGCGACGACGGGCCAACCCGAGCAGGCCAAGCGCGGAAGCAAACAACCAGACCGCTGCCGGCACCGGGACGACGGTGGTGGCCACGATGTCAATGCTGAACTTCTTCTGGATGAAGGCCTGGGATGCCGGACCCGTGGTCAGCGCCTGCAGCGTATTCTGAATGCCGAAGGCCACATCGCTCGCGTAGCCCGCGAATGAGGCCGCCGGCGTTACCGTCCCCAGCAGGCTCCACGGCGTGGCCACACCAGTCACCGGCGCGACGGCGCTGAAGCTCTGGGTGTCAGCCGCGAAATCGAAGGGTGCACTGGGATTGTTGTTGGCAATCTGCGTGTAGAGCTGCGCCCCGACGGAGACGCCGTTGGTGATGAAGTAATCCCCCGATTCAAACGTGGTGATGGAGGCAATCTCCGAGCCGTTGTTGGAAAACACCCGGTCGAAGACAAAGAAGCGGGACGTGGACGCGGCACCAGCGCCATTCAGGGAGGTCGCACTGAAGGTCGTCGGCAGGAACCGGACGGCGTTGCCGATGAGCGTCGGAGCGCCGAATTTCTGCCCGGCAAAGTCCTGGGTATTGACGTCGAACACCCAAGTCACTCCAGGGCCGGCCAGCGTGCAGGTGGTCCCGATGAGGGTGCCATTGCAGATCACCGCCGCCTGCGCCGTCGGAAACAGGATCCCTGCGGCCAGCAGGCCCGCAGCGAACTTCAGTCGTGTAAGCCTCATGTAAACTACTCCCCCACCGTCGCGACTCATTTCATTATTCGGTGGTTACTCCGGTCAACCGGGGCCCACCTCTTGGCTGGACTGTAGACCCGGCCACAGGCGAAAGCAACCGGACTTCCGGCGCCGGGGCCCGCGCTAAGATGCTGTCACGATTGGGAAACCTGGTGGACATAATCCGGACCGGGTGGCCCGTTCGTCCGCCCCCACTGACACTTCCCCATCAGCCACTTAGGACCCGCATTTGAGGTGCTCTGTCATCCGGGACGCCTCAGGTATTCTTCCCAACCATGACCCTGAACCTGACCCCGGCCCTGCAACCCCGCCGCTCCGTCCTGTATGTCCCCGGCAGCAACCTCCGGGCTCTGGAGAAGGCGGCCACCCTCCCCACTGATGGGCTGATTCTCGATCTGGAGGATGCCGTGCTGCCGGCGGCGAAACTGCCCGCGCGGGCCGCCGTTCTGGCGGCGGTGGCCCGGCGAGCCTTCGGGCACCGGGAGGTCGTGGTGCGGATCAACGCGCTCGATACCGAATGGGGCATGGGCGACCTCCAGGCGGCAGGCCTGAGTGGTGTCGATGGCATTTTGCTGCCGAAGGTGGAGAGCACGGCCACCCTGCTGAAAGCCGCCTATGTACTGGAGCAACTCGGGGCGCCGGACAGCCTGCGCCTGTGGAGCATGGCGGAGACCCCCCGGGGCATCCTGGACATTGATGCCCTCGCCCGCTGCACGCCCCGCCTCGGCGTCATCGTACTGGGCACTGCAGATCTCGCCTACGCCCTGCACGCTCCGGAAGGCGCGGGCCGTGCCGCCCTGGTGCCTGCCCTCGCCCACTGCGTGCTCGCGGCCCGCGCTGCGGGTCTTGTTATACTCGACGGCGTTTACCCACACCTGTCGGACTTCAGCGGCTTCCAGGCGGAGTGCCTGCAGGGCAAGCAGCTGGGGTTCGATGGCAAGACCCTGATTCATCCCGGCCAGATTGCGGGCTGTAATGAAGTCTTCGGGGTCTCAGCCGCCGAGGCGGCGCGAGCAGCCAAACTCATTGGGGCCTGGGAAACCGCTGCCGCGTCCGGGGCCGGTGTGGCGGTGCATGAGGGACGACTGGTAGAGCAGCTGCACGTCGAAGCCGCACAGCGCCAGCTGGCGCTCTACCAGACCATCCACGACCGGACGATTCCGGCACAGGCGCCCGGGACGCGACCGGCTTAGGTATCGGAATGGCAGAATTCATCAAGAAAAACCATGGCGACTGGGAAACACTCGCCGCCCGGGAACTCAAGACCCCGAACACCGCTGGCCTGACCTGGCAGACGCCGGAGGGCATTCCCGTCAAGCCGCTCTATACGGCCGAAGACCTGGCTGGCCTTACCCACCTCAACTCGATGCCTGGTTTCGCGCCCTTCGTGCGCGGACCCCGGGCGACGATGTTTGCCGGCCGCCCCTGGACCGTCCGCCAGTACGCCGGCTTTTCCACCGCTGAAGAATCCAACGCCTTCTATCGCCAGAACCTGGCCGCCGGACAAACGGGACTGTCCGTCGCTTTCGACCTGCCCACCCACCGGGGCTACGACTCCGATCATCCCCGGGTGGTCGGCGATGTGGGCAAGGCGGGCGTGGCGATCGACTCGGTAGAGGACATGAAGATCCTGTTTGCCGGCATCCCGCTGGACCAGATGTCGGTCTCCATGACAATGAATGGCGCTGTGCTCCCGGTGATGGCCATGTACATCGTCGCCGCCGAAGAGCAGGGCGTGCCTGCAGCCCGCCTCAACGGCACTCTCCAGAACGACATCCTCAAGGAGTTCATGGTCCGGAACACCTACATTTACCCGCCGGAGCCCTCCATGCGGATCGTCGCCGACATCATCGGCTACACCGCCCGGCAGATGCCCCGGTTCAACTCCATTTCCATTTCCGGCTACCACATGCAGGAGGCCGGGGCGACCGCGGTTCAGGAGCTGGGGTACACCCTGGCCGACGGCATCGAGTACGTCCGGGCGGCCCTTGCCAGCGGACTGAAGGTCGATGAGTTCGCGCCCCGCCTGTCCTTCTTTTTCGGCATCGGCATGAATCTCTTCATGGAGGTGGCCAAGCTGCGGGCGGCGCGGCTGCTCTGGGCGGAGCTGATGCGGGACCTGTTTGCACCAGCCGATGCCCAGTCCCTGATGCTTCGTACGCACTGCCAGACGTCCGGCGTCAGCCTGACCAGTCGCGACCCCTACAACAACATCATCCGGACCACGCTCGAAGCGCTGGCCGCCGTGCTCGGCGGCACCCAGTCCCTGCACACGAACTCCTTCGACGAGGCGCTGGCCTTGCCAACGCCCTTCTCTGCCCACATCGCGCGCAATACGCAGCTCGTGCTGCAGGAAGAGACAGGCATCACCCGCGTCGTGGACCCCCTGGCAGGCTCTTACTACGTGGAAAGCCTGACGGCGTCCCTGGCAGCCGAGGCCCGCAAGCTGATCGCGGAGGTCGAGGCTCTCGGCGGCATGACCAAGGCAGTCGAGTCCGGCATGCCCAAGCTTCGCATCGAGCAGTCGGCGGCCCTGCGCCAGGCCCGTATCGATCGCGGCGAGGAAGTCATCGTCGGCGTCAACAAGTACCAGCGCGATGACGAGCCCGAGATCGACGTGCGGGATATCGACAACGGCGCCGTGCGGGACTCCCAGATCCGGCGCCTGAACGCCACCCGGTCGGCCCGGGATGAGGGCGCATGCGCCGCAGCCCTCGCTGCCCTGACGTCTGCTGCCCGCGACCAGACCGGGAACCTCCTGGAACTGGCGGTCACCGCCGCCCGGGCCCGCGCCACGGTTGGCGAGATCTCGGACGCTCTCGAGAAAGTCTATGGCAGGCATCGCGCCGTGATTCATTCGATCAGCGGCGTCTACGGCTCGGCCTACGCGGGTGACGAGCAGTTCGCCGCCATCCAGGCCTCCGTGGCAGCCTTTGCCAGGGACGAAGGCCGGCGGCCGCGGCTGCTGGTCGTCAAGCTGGGTCAGGACGGGCATGACCGGGGCGCGAAGGTGATCGCCACGGCCTTTGCCGACATTGGCTTCGACGTGGATATCGGCCCCCTGTTCCAGACGCCGGAGGAAGCCGCGCGCCACGCCGTGGAGAACGACGTCCACGTGGTTGGCATCTCCTCCCAGGCGGCCGGCCACAAGACGCTGGTCCCGCAACTCATCGAAGGCCTCCGCGCCCAGGGTGCGGGTGACGTGCTCGTGGTCTGCGGCGGCGTCATTCCACCCCAGGATCACGCCATGCTGAAGGCAGCCGGCGTCGCTGCCATCTACGGGCCAGGCACCAACATTCCACTGGCTGCGGGCGAAGTCCTGCGGCTGATTCGCAACCGCCGCAAGGCGGCCTGATCTCCAGCATTTTCCGGACAAGGGTAGTTACGCATGCAGGATGTACTCCAGCAGCTGGAAGAGAAGCGCGCCGCCGCCCTTCTCGGCGGTGGCCAGCACCGCATCGATGCCCAGCATGGCAAGGGCAAGCTGACCGCCCGTGAGCGTCTTGCCCTCCTCCTCGACGACGGCAGTTTCGAAGAGTGGGACATGTTTGTCGAACACCGCTGCACCGACTTCGGCATGGAGGAGCAGAAAGTCACGGGTGACGGCGTGATCACCGGCTACGGCACCATCAACGGCCGGCTGGTGTTCGTCTTCAGCCAGGACTTCACGGTGTTCGGCGGCTCATTGTCCGAGGCCCACGCGGAGAAGATCTGCAAGGTCATGGACCAGGCCATGAAGGTCGGTGCGCCGCTGATCGGGATCAACGATTCCGGCGGCGCGCGGATCCAGGAAGGCGTGGCCTCCCTGGGCGGCTACGCGGAGGTGTTCCAGCGCAACGTGCTGGCCTCCGGCGTGATCCCGCAGATTTCGCTGATCATGGGCCCCTGTGCCGGCGGTGCTGTCTACTCCCCCGCCATCACGGACTTTGTCTTCATGGTGAAGGACAGCTCGTACATGTTCGTCACCGGCCCCGACGTGGTGAAGACCGTGACCCACGAAGAGGTCACCGCCGAGCAGCTGGGGGGAGCCATTACCCACAGTTCGAAGTCGGGCGTCGCGGATCTCGCGCTGGAGAACGACGTGGAAACCCTGCTGACCACGCGCCGGTTCTTCAATTTCCTGCCGGCCAACAACCGGGGCAAGCCGCCGGTCTGGCCCTGCGAAGACCCCGCCACACGGGAGGAGCCCTCCCTGGACACCCTGGTCCCGGATGACCCCGCGAAACCCTACGACATCAAGGAACTCATCACCAAGATCGCCGACGAGGGTGATTTCTTCGAAGTCCAGCCCGACTACGCCCGGAACATGGTCATCGGTTTCATCCGGCTCGAAGGGTCAACCGTGGGCGTGGTCGCGAACCAGCCCATGGTGCTGGCCGGCTGCCTGGACATCAGTTCCTCCACCAAGGGTGCGCGCTTCGTCCGGTTCTGCGATGCCTTCAGCATCCCGATCCTGACCCTGGTAGACGTCCCCGGGTTCATGCCGGGCACCGCCCAGGAGTACGGCGGCATCATCAAGCACGGGGCCAAGCTGCTTTATGCCTACGCCGAAGCCACGGTACCCAAAGTCACACTGATCACGCGCAAGGCTTATGGCGGAGCCTACGACGTCATGGCCTCGAAGCATCTCCGGGGCGACGTGAACATGGCCTGGCCGAGTGCCGAGATCGCCGTAATGGGGCCGAAGGGTGCCGTGGAGATCATCTTCCGCAAGGACCTCGGCGACCCGGCGGCCATCGCCGCCCGCACGGAGGAGTACCGCCGCAAGTTTGCGAACCCCTTTATTGCCGCCAGCCGTGGCTATATTGACGACGTGATCATGCCCCGGCAGACCCGGGCGCGCGTCTGCCGCTCCCTGGCCATGCTGCTCAACAAGCAGGTCACCAATCCGTGGCGCAAGCACGGCAACATTCCACTCTAGGACCCGTATCGCCGCATGTTCAAGAAGATCCTCATCGCCAATCGCGGCGAAATCGCCTGCCGGGTTATCCGCACCGCTCGACTGATGGGCATCCGGACGGTGGCCGTGTACTCCGACGCGGACCGGAATGCCCTCCATGTGCGGCTGGCCGACGAAGCCGTCCGAATCGGTCCGGCGCCCTCCGCCCAGAGCTACCTCGTCATCGACAACATCGTCGCCGCCTGCAAGGCCACGGGTGCGGACGCGGTACACCCTGGCTACGGGTTCCTGTCCGAAAAGACGGCCTTCGCCGCAGCCCTTGAGAAGGCGGGAGTGGCCTTCATCGGCCCGAAGGCCCACGCCATCACCGCCATGGGGGACAAGATCGAGTCCAAGAAGCTGGCGATGAAGGCGGGTGTCAGCACCATCCCCGGCTACACCGACGTCATTGACGGCCCGGAGCACGCGGTGAAGGTCGCCCGGGACATTGGCTACCCCGTCATGCTGAAGGCCAGCGCGGGCGGCGGCGGCAAGGGTATGCGGGTGGTCCGCAATGACGAAGAATGCCGCGACGGTTTTCAGCGGGCCACCAACGAGGCCGTGTCGAGCTTTGGTGATGGCCGGGTCTTCGCGGAGAAGTACATTGAGGAACCGCGCCACATCGAGATCCAGATTCTCGCCGACGCCCACGGCAACACGCTCTACCTGAACGAACGGGAGTGCTCGATCCAGCGGCGCCACCAGAAAGTCATCGAGGAAGCGCCCTCCCCGTTCCTGGATGCCAAGACCCGCAAGGCGATGGGCGAGCAGGCTGTGGCCCTCTCCCGCGCCGTTGACTACCAGTCGGCCGGCACGGTCGAGTTCATCGTCGACAAGAACCGGAATTTCTACTTCCTGGAGATGAATACCCGCCTGCAGGTGGAGCACCCCGTCACTGAACTGATCACCGGCCTGGATCTGGTGGAGTTGATGATCCGGGTGGCCGCCGGGGAGAAACTGCCCCTGAAGCAGAGCGACGTGAAGATCAATGGCTGGGCGCTGGAAGCCCGGGTTTACGCCGAGGATCCATTCCGGAACTTCCTCCCGTCCATCGGGCGCCTGGTGCGCTGCCAGCCCCCGGCAGCATCAGACTCTGTCAGGGTCGATACCGGTGTCGAGGAAGGCAGTGAAGTCTCGATGTACTACGACCCGATGATCGCGAAACTGATCACCAGCGGCACCACGCGGGACCAGGCCATCGACCGGATGGCGAATGCGCTGGACGCTTACCACATCCGGGGGGTCTCCCATAACATCAGCTTCCTGAACGCCCTGGTCTGCCACCCGCGCTTTCGGGAGGGCCGCATCAGCACGGACTTCATTGCGGAAGAGTATCCGGACGGCTTTCGCTCTGCCAATGTCCCCCAGGCGGAGCCGCACCTGCCCATCGTGATCGCTGCGACGGTCCACCGCCGGCTCATGGATCGTGCCGCCAGACTCTCAGGCCAGTTGCCCAGCCACGAGCGCAAGGTGGGCAGTGCCTTTGTCGTGGTCATTGGGGAACAGCACCATGCCGTCAGTGTCGTACCCGTGGCCGGCGGCCACGAGGTCAGGCTGGGAGGCAGCACCCACCGGGTCAGCACGGCCTGGCAGTTCGGTGATGCCCTGATCCGGGCCGAGGTCGATGGGCGGAGCGTCTGCTTCCAGCTTGATCGGGTCGGTGTGCGGTACCGCCTCAGCTACCGCGGCGCGCAACTGGATGCGCTCGTGTGCGAACCCCGGGCGGCCGAGTTGAGCCGGCTGATGCTGGCCAAGACGCCCCCGGACCTGTCGAAGTTTCTGCTGTCGCCGATGCCAGGGCTGCTGGTACGCCTGGCAGTCACAGTTGGCCAGGAACTGAAAGCCGGGGAAGAGATCGCAGTCGTCGAGGCGATGAAAATGGAAAACAGCCTCCGGGCCACGGACGACGTCACGATCAAGAAGCTCCTCGCCGAGCAGGGGCAGAGCCTCGTCGTGGATCAACCCATCATCGAGTTCGGCTGAGGCCGTGGCGGCGGAGGCGGCCCGGCAGTCACCCGAACAGCTCGCCAGCGAAGTGCGCGCGGGCGAGCGCCGCGCGCTGGGCCGGGCCATTACGCTGATAGAGTCCAGTCATCCCGACGACCGGGACCCAGCCAACCGGCTCCTTGGTCTGCTCACACCCCACTCCGGACGCTCCGTCCGCCTGGGAATCTCCGGCGTGCCGGGGGTTGGTAAATCCACCTTCATCGAGAGCCTGGGGAACCGGCTCATCGACGCGGGTCACCGGGTGGCTGTCCTTGCAGTGGATCCGTCCTCGGCGCTGTCGGGTGGGTCCATCCTGGGCGACAAGACGCGGATGGAAACCCTGTCCCGGCGGCTGGAGGCTTTCATCCGGCCGTCGCCCGCCAGTGGCACCCTGGGCGGGGTCACGCGCCACACGCGGGAAACGCTGGTGCTGGTCGAGGCCGCCGGCTTCGACGTGGTGATCGTCGAAACGGTGGGCGTCGGCCAGTCTGAAACAGCGGTCGCCGACCTGACCGATTTTTTCCTGCTGCTGCTCCTGCCCGGTGGCGGCGACGAACTGCAGGGCATCAAGCGCGGCATCGTGGAGCTGGCGGACCTGATTGTCGTGAACAAGGCCGACGGCGACATGAGCGCCGCCGCCGAGCGGGCCGCCGCCGATTACCGGAACGCGCTGCAGTTCCTGCGCCCCCGGTCGGCCCACTGGACCGTGCCCGTCGCGACCTGTTCGGCGCTTCAGGGCACAGGGATTGACCGGATCTGGGCGCTGATCGGCGACTATCGGCAGGCGATGACCTCCAGCGGCGACCTGCAGGCCAAAAGGGCGGCCCAGGCCCGGCGGTGGCTGTGGAGTGAAACGGCAGAGCAGCTGATGGCGCGACTGCGAGAAGACCCGGCCGTGCGCGAACGCGTCCGGGAACTGGAGCAGGCGGTGAGCGCAGGCCAGGTCTCACCCCGGGTGGCCGCCCAGCAGCTGGTGACTAAATTCTGGAAGGACGGTTAGACACGGTGATCGGACGTCTCAATCACGTGGCCATCGTGGTCCCGGACCTCAAGGCCGCTGCGGCGCTTTACCGGGACACCCTGGGCGCGCAGGTTTCTGCGCCGCTGGACTTGCCCGCCCACGGGGTCACCACCGTGTTTGTCGAGTTACCGAATACGAAGATCGAACTGCTGCAGCCGCTGGGCACCAACTCCCCCATCGCAACCTTCCTGCAGACGCACCCCGGTGGCGGCATGCACCATGTCTGCTATGAGGTCACCAACATCATCGAGGCGCGGGACCGGCTGATAAAAGCGGGGGCCCGCGTCCTGGGCGACGGTGAGCCGAGAACCGGTGCCCACGGCAAGCCGGTTCTGTTTTTGCATCCCAAGGATTTTTGCGGGACGTTGGTGGAACTGGAGCAGGTGTAAGCGGCGGATTTTCTTCCTTAGTGCTGGTGGATGACCAGCGGCACTCCGGTGAGTGCCATGTGCCGGTCAGCAGACCAGCAGACTTGCACGCGACGGGACGCCATCAGGTGCAGCCCCACCGCATCGGTCAGCGTCAGCGGTTGATCAGAGAATCTCCGCAGTATTAACGTCGCCGCTTTCTGCTCCGCCAATCCCACACCCGAGACCTTCAGCGGCAGAATTGCCCCCACCAGTGCCAAGAACTGGAGCGCCCGGGCCGAATCGAAGCGCCGCAGAAACCAGCCGTGACCCTCAGCTACGACGAGCGTCGTCGTAATCAGCGGTGGGGGTTGCGCAAACAGGCGCCGAAAAAGGGTGTGATGCGAATCAGATCCGTCGGCGAAGGCAATCAGCGCCGCCGTATCGACGTAGGCCTCAGTCCTTCCGGCCATAGACGACGTCATCAATCTGCTGGCTGGAATTCGGGCTACCGGAATTGACCATTCCCGCATAGCGCATCCATGGAGGTTCGTCGCCCGCCGGGACGATGCTGCGAAGCGACCGCCGGAGCAACTCGGCAAGGGAAATTCCAAGCCGTTCCGCTTCGAGTTTGGCGGCTTCGTACTCTTGTTCCGAGAGGCTGATCTGGGTGCGGATCACAGTGATAACACTATTGATTGAGTTGTTATCATAGCGTAGAGAGCTCGTATTGGCCAGCGTGAATTCCGGTCTTTTTGCCTGGAAACGCTCCGCAATGCTGGCTAGCGGAGGTTGCCGGTGAGTCAATCCCGGTCCCTATGCCCGATTGCCCACCACCGCCTCCACCTCCGCCACCAGCGTCGCCATCCGGGCTTCCAGTTCCTGGCGCAGACGGCCCAGGTCGTCCGTGCCGGCTCCCGGGGGAATCCGGAAGGGCTCGGCCACCGCGATGGCCACCTTCGAGAACGGCAGGGGCACGATGAAGCGGTCCCAGCTGTTCCAGCGAATGCAGGGCCTGGCTGCGTAGGCGATCAGGATGATGGGGGCCTTGGTCATGCGCGCCAGCAGGATCGTGCCCGTCTTGAACTCGTGGACAGGGCCCGTTGGCCCGTCCGGGGTGATTACCAGCGAGGTTTTCTGGCCCACCAGCACGTCGTACATGTCCTTCAGCGCCTGGCCAGCCGAACGCTTCGAAGAGCCCCGGAGAACGCCCGCGCCCCAGCGCCGGATGATGGCCGCCGGCACTTCACCGCTCACCGAGGGGCTGGTCAGAAAGGAGATCTTCAGGCCCCGCCGGGCCTGCGTCAGGAGGAACCGGCCGCAGAAGATCTGCATCTGGTGCCAGTACGAGACTATCGCTGCGCCCTCACCGGCCTGGAGGCGCTCCAGATGCTCGGCGCCGCGGACGGGCACCAGCCGGCAGGTCGCCCCCAGCAGTCCCAGCAGCCCGCGGGCCAGCAAGATGATCGCGGCATACCAGGCGCGGCGGCCAGCCGACATTACCCGCTTCGACGAGCGGGGTACGCCAGTCGGACGAAAGCGCTTGGCGCGCTGGCTGGCTGCATAGGGTTGCTCGCTCACGGTTGCTAGAATACCCGCCCATGAAGTCCCGCGAGAATGATTCCCCGGGTTCAGACCAGGAGGCGACCGAGGCGTCTGGTCTGCCCGCCGGGCCGGATGAGCTGCACACCATGGGCCCGGACCACCAGACCTTTGCGGCCCTGGCGCGCTGGGTGCCCGAGTACGGGGATTGCTTCTGCGTCCAGTCCCGGGAGCGCCGCGATCCCAGCTTCGTCGTCAGCAACCCCGACTACATCAAGCACATCCTGCTGACCAACCACGAGAACTACGCCAAGGGCGTGGGCTTCGAGCGGGTCAAGATGCTGCTGGGGAACGGCATTATCGTGAGCGACGGCGAGGAATGGCGACGCCAGCGGACGATGATGCAGCCGGGCTTCAGCCGGGCCAACATTGCCCGCTTGGCGGAACCCATGCGGGACCAGAATCTGGCGCTCCGCGGGCCGTGGGGCCTCCTCGCCGACTCCGGGCAGACCATCGACATCACGACGGCCATGAGCCGGCTGGGCCTGGAGGTGATCCTCCGCTCCATACTCAGCAGGGACCTGGACAGGACCATCGAGCGGGAGGGTGGCAATCCCTTCGCCTTCCTCGCTGAAGACACGACCCGCAATATCCAGACGGCCGTCCGGTTCCGGAACCTCGCCCGGGTCACTCTGGGGCTCGTCGACGAACGCCGCAGAACGGGCGAGCGCCCGTTCGATTTCCTGTCCCTTCTGATGGACGCCCGGGACCGGAAGTCCGGCGCCGGGATGACCGACAAGGAACTGCTGGACGAGGTCAACACGCTGATCATCGCCGGCCACGAGACCTCTGCAGGGACTCTGAACTGGGTCTGGTATCTCCTGAGCCAGCACCCGCAGGTCGAGGAGCGCCTGCTGGCAGAGCTTGCAGAGCTCACGCCGGGAGACGACTTCAGTTTCGACCAGCTGATGGCACTGAACTACACAGCCTGCGTGCTCAAGGAGACGCTGCGTCTGTATCCGCCAGTCTGGCTCTTCTCCCGGCGTGCCAGGCAGGAAGATCACCTCGGCCCACTGCGCGTACCCGCGGGCGCCCACATCTTTATCACCCCCTATTTCCTCCACCGGCGGCCGGAACTGTGGCCGGATCCGGAACGGTTTGATCCTGACCGCTTCGATGAGTCCCGATCACCACCGGTCGACCGGTACGCCTTCATACCGTTCTCAGCCGGTGCCCGCCGCTGCATTGGTGACTACTTTTCCTTCGTCGAGATGCAGATGCACCTGGCCCTGCTCGCCCCGCGCTTTGCGCTGCATTTCGAGCCAGGCTCGCCCCCGGAATCGCGCCGCGCAATCGAACTCGAGCCGGCGGTAAACCTGCGCACGCGTCACAGCATCCACCTCGCCGTCCGGCATCGGAACGCCCATTGAAACCATGTCACTGAACCTGTCTGCCACGCTAGTTGACGTTCTCGCCAGCCGCAGCGACTCGAAGCACCGCATTCATTACCTGGACGGCCAGGATGACCGACGCTCTGTCACTTTCGGCGAATTGCGCACGGCCGCCCTCGGCGTGTTGTTCCACCTCCAGGCATTTGGCGCCCAACCGGGCGACCGGGTCATCCTGCACACTTCCAGCAACGAGCAGTTTATTGACGGTTTCTGGGCCTGCCTGCTGGGCGGGCTCGTCCCGGTACCGGTTGCCGTAGGCATCAGCGATGATCACCGCCTGAAGTTGCTGCAGGTCTTTTCCACGCTGGACAAGCCGATGGTCTACACGGAAGACGGGCAGCGAACCCGGCTCCAGGACTACGGCAAGGCAAGCGGCACTGCAGCCCTCGTCGACGAGTTCAACCAGCGCTCGCTGTACGTTGAGCGCGTCACCGACATCTCCCGCCCGGGACGGGAACACCCGGTGACGGCCAATGACCTCGCATTCATCCAGTTTTCTTCAGGCTCCACGAGCACGCCGAAGGGGGTATTGCTGACCCACAGCAATCTGCTGACCAATATCCGCGCGATGATCGAGGGCGCGGGCTTTGGAGAGCAGGATATTGCCCTGAGCTGGATGCCCCTCACTCACGATATGGGCCTGATCGGCCTCCACCTTTGTATGCTCACGGCGAATATCGAGCACACCATCATGGACACCCGGCTCTTCAGCCGTCGTCCACTGCTCTGGCTCGAAGAAGCCAGCCGGCTCCGTGCGACGGTACTGTGCTCGCCGAATTTCGGTTACAAGCACTTTCTCAAGGTCTACGACTCCAAGGGTCTCAACGGTCTCGATCTCTCCAGCGTGCGTCTGCTGATCAATGGCGCGGAACCGATTTCGATCCCGCTGTGCGACAGGTTTATGGCGGAGATGCAGCGCTTCGGACTTAAGAAAAGCGCCATGTACCCGGTCTACGGGCTGGCCGAGGCGAGTCTCGCCGTGAGCCTGCCGAGGCCCGGGCAGGGGTATCGCTCGGTAACCGTGGAGCGCGCATCGCTCGCGGTGGGCAGCGCCGCGGCCCTTGCTGAGCGAGGCACTGCCAGCGCACTTGAACTGATGGTGGTGGGCAAGCCAATCCGCGACTGCGCGCTCAGGGTAGCCAGCGACGATGACCGGCCGCTGCCAGAAGGCACTGTGGGGCACCTGCAGATCAGGGGCGGGAACGTGACCAGCGGCTATGTGGGACTGCCTGCGGAACAGCAGCCGCTGACAGCCGATGGCTGGCTGCGCACCGGGGATCTCGGCTTCCTCACCGTCCCTGAAGGTGATCTGGTCATCACGGGCCGGCTGAAGGAAATCATCTTCGTCAATGGCCAGAACTGCTACCCCCATGACCTCGAGGCCATTGCTGAAAAGTACGCTGGGGTGGAGCTCGGCAAGATGGCCGCAGCAGGCTCGCGCAAGGCCAGTGGCGAGGAAGAAGAACTGTTGCTGTTCCTTCTCAATCGAGGCTCAGCCGCGGACTTCCTGCCGGTCGCCAACCAGCTGCGGCGGCACATCACCGAGCACACCGGACTGAACGTGGCCCATGTGATTCCCGTCAGAAGCCTGCCCAAGACCACCAGCGGCAAACTGCAGCGGGGCAAGCTTGCCCAGGCCTACGCCGACGGCGAGTACGATGCAGTGCTGGCGGAGCTTGACGCGCTGGCGGCGGCGAGCGCCCGAAAGGCAGCCACGAGCGGCCCTGAGGGCTCGGATCTGCAGACGACGATCCGGCACCTCTGCGCGTCGGTCATCACCGATCGGGAGATTGGCCTGGATGATGACTTCTTCGAGCTTGGCGTAAGCTCCCTGGCGCTCGCCCAGATCCACGAGCGCATCGACGAGCAGTTTCCCGGTCAGCTCGACGTGGAAGACCTGTTTACCAAGTCCACGATCCGGGCCGTGGCGGCGCACGTGGCGGCAGGCAGACGATGACGCTCAACATTCCTGGCCACCGGGAACTCCGCAAGATCCTCGTCCTGAATCCCAAGGGGGGCTCGGGCAAGACGACCCTCGCCATGAATCTGGCCGGGTACTTCGCCTCGCTCGGGCGGCCCGTCGCCCTGATGGACTTCGACCCCCAAGGGTCGAGTATCCGCTGGCTGAAGAAGCGCCCGCCGACCGCGCCCGGCATCTACGGCGTTGCGGCGTTCGAGAAAAAGATGAACATGACGCGCAGCTTTCAGCTGCGTATTCCGCCGGAGATCCGCTATCTGGTTGTCGATACCCCGGCGGCGATGACCACCGCCCAGCTGACCGAATTCACGCCCGGCGCCCACGCCATCCTCGTCCCGGTGCTGCCGTCAGCCATCGATATCCATGCCGCATCACGGTTAATCGCCGACCTTCTACTGGTGGCTAAAGTCAGCCGGCGCATGGGCAGGCTTGGCGTGGTGGCCAATCGCGTGCGCGAAAACACCCTCGGCTTTCGCAAGCTGATGTCCTTCCTCGACCGTCTCCAGATCCCCATCGTCGGGGCCTTGCGTGACAGCCAGAATTACGTGCGCGCCGCAGACGAAGGCTCGAGCATCCACGAGATGCACAGCTCCCGGACCCGGAAGGATCTGGTGAGCTGGCTGCCACTGACCAGCTGGCTGGAAATGCGCCTCAACACGCCACTCACGGAGCGGGACATCCTGAGGCTCGGCGATGCGCCGCGCCCTTCCGAAGCATCCGCCGACGTTATCGATCTCCGCACCCACCCCGGCCGCCGCGATGCAGAAGGTACCGGACCTTAGTTGTGTCAGTTGTTTAGTTGTTGCTGCCGTGGGTTGCATAGACGGCTGTCTTGCCATCCTTACCCAGACTGAGCACGTCGTAGGGAGGCGAGCCGGGCACATCCATACCCGGAGAGCCGGCCGGCATGCCCGGCGCTGTCAGCCCGAGGATTCCGGGCTTCTCCTTCAGTAACCGCCGCACGTCACTGGCGGGCACATGGCCTTCAATGACGTAACCGCCAACCGTACCCGTGTGACAAGACGCCAGACTCAGCGGCACGCCGTTGGCTTTCCTGATCGGATCCACGCTCTCGAGATCCGTCACCTCCACGCGAAATCCCGCCGCCTCCATGTGCTTGACCCACTTGCCGCAACACCCGCAGGTCGGCGTTTTCCAGACCTTCAACAGCGGCAACGTCGGGGACTCGCCGGCGCGGACCCCCACTGCCACCAGCAGAAAAGCCACTATCCAGCCCGCTGCGCTGCCCCGCTTCAACATCCCTAACCCTCCAGAAACTGCTTCAGCCCCACTGCTTACGGCGCCGTCCGGGCCCGCTCCCGGACCAACTCGATAACCGCCGGCAAAATGGAAATGATGATGATGCCGATCACTACGGCCGAAAAGTTTTCCTTGACGATCCGCACATTGGCGAAGAAGTACCCGGCAGGAACGAGCAGCAGCACCCACAACATGCTGCCTGCCACGTTGTAGAACTGATAGCGGAGGTGCGCCATCCGGCCCACGCCCGCCGCGAAGGGCGCCACGGTCCGGACGATCGGCACGAAGCGGGCAATGACGATGGTCTTGCCACCGTAGCGGGCGAAATAGGCCTGGGTCTTGTCGAGGTACTTCTGATTGATCAGCCCGGGAAACCGTCGCTGCAATTCTGTGCCGGCCAGACGGCCCACCCAATAGTTGACAGCATTGCCGAGAATGGCAGCGACAATAAGCAGGACGCAGAGCGCCACAATATCGAGCCGGCCCGAGGCGGCGACTGCACCGGCAGCGAACAACAGTGAGTCGCCCGGCAGCAGCGGCATGACGACAAGCCCCGTCTCGCAGAAGATGATGAGAAAGAGGATGGCGTAAATCCAGATGCCGTAGTTGGCCACGAGTTCATCCAGATGCACATCCAGATTCAGGATGAAATCGACAAGATACAGAAAGAGGTCAACCATACGCTTGAGCTTAACCGGCGAACGCGGCTGCTGCTGCCCGCAGAGTCTCACAATTTATCGCTGCGACGTGGCGCGCCTCGACACCACTGGCCTTGAGCGTTTTCCGGATGATGCCCTCCAGGTTGGGCCGCTTGGTCGCGGGGCCGTCCTCGGCACCGAGGCCCCCGCCAAATTCAACAAAGGTCGTCACCTGCCGGGCCATGGCCGTATTGAGGCAACCCAGCCAGTTCACGGGGTTGAACAGCTGAAAGAACAGTCGCGTCCGGATCGCATCGGCTTCGTGCAGCTCCCCGGTGTAGTTCGAGAGAACCCCGACGGACGGTGCCGAAAATGCCACCCGCTCCAGATCATCCCGGAACAATCGGGCGGCGGTCACCATGAAGTAGGTATGAAAGGCCCCCTCGGTAGCCAGCCGAATGGCGCGCTTACGAGGCATGCGCTCAGCGAGATCCAGGGCCAGTGCATCGAGATCGCTGTCACGCCCCCCGACGACCGTCTGGTCCGGAAGGTTGCAACTCGCGACCTGGCAATAGTGGCGATCCGCCAGAGGCCGCGCGGTGTCCACATCCAGTGTCAGCGCCAGCATGCCGCCTTCGCCGTGCTCGCCCATCAACTCACCCCGACGCCGCACCAGCCGGAGTGCAGCATCGAAACCCAGTGCGCCGGCCGCCACCAGGGCGCTGTACTCGCCAAGGCTGTGCCCCGCCGCCAGCACGGGCTGAAGGCGTCCGCCGGTCAGTTCTTCAAACACCCGCAGGCAGGCGATCTCGTGGGTCAGGAGGGCGGGTTGCGTATTGCGGGTCAGGCCAATCTCCCCGGCCCGATCAGTAAAGGACAACTCCCGGAGATCGAAGCCAAGCACGTCGTTGGCGCGATCGTAGACCTGTCGGGCAGCAGCGAACTCCTGGTACAGATCGCTCCCCATGCCCCGGTACTGGGAACCCTGCCCGGGAAACACAAACATGACCCGCTGATCGCTCACCCACTCTCCCTGAGGCTGATGCTGTGCCTCGTCCCTGGACGGCCGCAGAGGATACGGGTGACTCCGCGCGGCGACAACCAAAGCGCTGGCTATCGCGAGAGAATTTCATGGCGCTCAACCAGTTGAGAGCCACCATACAGTCCTGTTCGATGTGATACAGTCGTGTTTCAGCGCCGAGGTGCCGCCGCATGCCCGCTCCAACCGCTAGTGTCCGTCTGCCAGCCACCGATTCGGCCAGCCGGAAGATCCGCTCGCGGCAGGATGCGACCCGCTCGCGCATCCTGACCCAGAGCGCGGCCTTGTTCGTGGACCGCGGTTACGAGAACGTCAGCGTGGAACAGATCCTCGCGGCGGCCGATATCGCCAGAAGCAGCTTTTACCGCTTCTTTGCCAACCGTGAAGAGGTGCTGGCTGCCGTGATCCGGCCCGTCTTTACCGATGGCCGCGCCCACCTCGACGCCATCACAGCCCGGGATGCCCGTGGGGTTCTGGACGGCATCTTTGCCACCTATCTCGCCCTGTGGGCCGCCAGTCCCGATGCACTCCGTCTGTCCACGCGCACCGGGGGCGTCTACTTCGATTTGTTCCGGGACCTGCATACGCCGTTCCGTGAGCGGATTACCGCACTTCTGCATCTGGCAGAGCCTGGCGGCCAGTTGCTGAACAATAGCGCCGAGTACTCGGCGCGACTTTTGGCCCGGGCAGCCGTGCCGGTTATGGAGGTGTACCAGCGGGACGCCCGTTTCGCCGCCCTCTTCAGGTCGACGATGAGGGGCTTGTTGCTGGTGCCGGAATCCGGGACGTCTGCGTTGCAGGATGCAGAACCCCCGGTGTAGCCTGTGCTGCTTAAGTTTCCGTAAGCCTTTTCGCTTTTTCTGATTTCAATGACCAGGGTCCGGCACAAGGGCCCGTAGACAAGGTGTAAAACAATGGCGTCCTTTCGCATCGGCCTGTCCCTGACCGTGACGGCAGCAGTGGCGTTAAGCCCCGGGGCCCTCCTGTTGCCGGCTACCGGCTGGGCTCAGGTCGAGGAAATCATCGTGAGCGCGCGCAAGCGGGAGGAAAGCCTGCAGGAGGTGCCCATTGCGGTGGATGTGCTGACCTCGGACCAGCTGGAGCGCCGGGCCGTCAACAGCCTCTCCGACATAACCAAGAGCCTCTCGTCGGTGGAGTTCGATGAGGGTGCCTCACGGAGCGACACACGCATCACGATCCGGGGTCTCTCGCCGACCCGGGGCCGACAGAACGTGGCGGTGCTGGTGGATGGCATCGACGTGTCTACGGAAGCCATCAGCAATTCGGGCGGCGGCTCGCTGCTGAACACCCGGATCGTCGACATCGAGCGGATCGAAGTCGTGAAAGGCCCCCAGCTGGCGCTTTACGGCCGGAGCGCCTTTGCCGGCGCCATCCAGTACATCACCAAGGACCCGTCAGAGGTTTTCGAGGCCGCGCTGAATGCGGACGTCAATGTGGAAGACCAGTACGACGCTTCCTTGAGCGTCAGCGGCCCTGTGCTCGGCGACCAGCTGGGCCTGCGCTTCAACGCCGCCTGGTGGGACGAGAAGGGATTTTACGAGAACTCCCTGACCGGCAACAATCTCGGTGCCGACACCGGCTACGCCTTCGGACTAACCGCCAAGTCCCAGGTCACCGACACGTTCAGCCTCAAGTTCCGTGCCGAGTACGAGGATCAGCAGTCGGGACCCGCCCCCACCGCCTTCCTCAAGTTCAACGCCGAATCGCGACTGCCGGCAACCTCAACCAACCCGTACACTGATCCGCTCTCCGGAACGCAGTATCCGGCCCTCTTCCGGTGCTTCGAGAAGCTCGCCAGCAAAACCTGGAACCAGGCGCTCGTGGACCGCAACAACCGGCTCTACGATCCGAACTACACGCCGACGGGGCCCAATCCGGCCCTGCCTGATGCACTCTACAGCAGCCCCTACTGCGAAACCGGTGTCGCGAGCTTCCTGGGAGCCCCCAGGAACTTCAACCAGGGGGACATCGCGGTCGCCACGAACCCGTTTACCAACGACGACTACGAGGGTATCGACCGGCAGCTGCTCCGCTTCTCCCTGGTCTCGGAGTGGGATGTGGGCTCGGGCACTCTCAGCGCCCACACGGGCTACATCCACGAGCAGGCCAGGGAAGGCGCAGACAATGGCAAGTTCGGCTTTGCGCCGGCGCCGGGCTCGATATCGCCATTGACGGGCGCCGCCTACAGGGACGGTGGCGTCAACGCCTTCGTCCTGGATACGGACAAGCTGACCACCCAGTTCAGCCAGGAAATCATGTTCCGCACCAACTACGACGGCCCGCTCCAGGCGACGCTGGGGGGCCTCTACTGGCAGGAGAATGTGGGCACCCCAACCAAGTCGCTCACCGTCCAGGGCTCCGGCAGCCACTGCGCCTGGTCCAGCCTCAGCGGCATCACCTTTGATCAGCTCGGCTTTGTCGAGCCGGGCACCGGCTGTTACGGCTACACGGAACGGGCCGTGGCGCCGCTCATCCGGGGCGGCTTCAACTTCGGCGACGGGACCCCCTATGACGGGATTGGGCAGTACGAGGAAACCACCCCCGCAGACCGGAACACCGAGCACCGGTCGTTCTTCGGCATGCTGGAGTACGAGGTAACGCCGAGCGTGAAGGCAATTTTCGAGGGTCGCTACAGCGCCGAAACCGTCGAGGTCGTCGGTCCGTTGTTTCTGAAGCCCACGGCATCCGGCGGCCCCGGCACCTGGAATCCCTGCGGCTTCTTCTTCCGGCCCTGCACCGACGCCTGGATGTTCGGGGCGCCCAACTCGTTCTCCACGGCCGCCAACCCCTTCGGCGGCCCGCTCTACAGCCAGGCCGCGTTTGAGAACTGGTATGACTCCTACAACCCCAACGCCCCCATCAACGCCAATCGCCCGGAACTGGGCCTCCTGCGGGACGTCATTCCGTCGGCATGCCGGAACGACCAGCGCGTGATCGACCGGCTGGCCAATGTGGACGCCGGCAATCCGGACCAGTTCGACCTCTTTAACCCGTCCTGCAACGCATCGATAGCCAGGGATGACAACTGGTTCTCCCCCAAGCTCACCGTGTCCTGGCAGGTCAACGACGATCTGAATACCTACGCGTCCTGGTCCATTGCCCAGAAGCCGGGTGGTTTTTCCACCCTGGCCCTCGGCTCGAGCGGGTTGAACCGGGAGCTGCTTGAATTCAAGCCCGAGAAGCTGACGGTCTGGGAAGTCGGCGCGAAGAGCCAGTGGCTGGATCAAACCCTGGTTGTCAACACAGGCTTGTTCTTCCAGGACTTCACGGACAAGCAGACCCTGGTCTCCGTCCTGAACGCCGCCGGCGACCGTCTGGTCAACAAGCTGGACAACCTGAACGGCGCGCAGGTCCTTGGCCTCGAAATGGATGTGTCCTGGGCACCCATGACGCCCTTCCTCGGGGGCAACTGGAAGCTGACAGGCGGCTATACCTACCTGGATGCGGAATATGTCGATGCTCCGGTGGAGAACACCTCCTTCACGTTCATTGCCGGTGTGGGCAACTGCGCGCCGAACGTGGTAACGGGTCAGAGTGGTAACGCCTCCGTGGTCTGCGTGGTCAGCCTGGATGGCAAGCGCCTGGAAGACGCGCCTTCGGGCAAGTTTGTGGGCTCCATCGGCTACGAACTGCCCCTGGCGGATGACCTGAGCTTCTTCGCCCAGACCGACCTGCTGTGGGTCGGCAAGCGCTATATCGAGGCCACCAACGAGAACTGGGTGGAACCCGATACCAACGTGGACCTGATCTTAGGCCTGCGCAGTGAGCGCTGGGAGGTGACCGGTTATGTGTCCAATCTCTTCGATGACAAAACCATCGGCTCGGCGGCGGGGGGGCCGAGCCTGTCCTGCTGCTTCACGCTGGGCAGTGGCATCGACCTCGCAAACCAGGAGCCACCGGCAGCCAGTCCGTCCACCGGGGAACCGGGCAAGACCGTAACCCTGGAACTGCCCCAGTTCCGCTACGCCTTTGCGCCGGATCCCCGGGTCATTGGCATCCGGACCAAGTACAAGTTTGGCGGTGAGTAGGAGCGGCTTTAGCCGCGATATCGGGCTGTTCGCGCCTGAAGGCGCTCCTACGGCGCGTTGTAGCCCAGCACTACTTTCAGCTCCACAAAATCGGCGAGGCCGAACTCGCCCCATTCCCGGCCATTACCCGACTGTTTGAAGCCGCCAAAGGGCGCATTCAGGCTCATGTCCGCGCCATTGATGTGCACCATGCCCGCGCGGATCTGGCTGGCAGCCCGACGGGCCACGTCCCGATCCGTGGCCCAGACGTAGGCCGCCAGTCCGTAGGGCGTGTCGTTGGCAATGCGAATGGCCTCCGCTTCCGTCTCGTAGGGCAGGATCGCCAGCACCGGGCCAAAGATTTCTTCCCGGGCGATCGTCATGTCGTTGCGCACGCCGCCGAAAATCGTCGGGCGGACGAAGTAGCCGCGCTTTAGTCCCGCGGGGCGTCCCTCGCCACCGGTCACCAGCAGCGCGCCCTCATCGATGCCGGCCCGAATCAGCCGCTGGATCTTGTCGAACTGCAGTTGGCTGACGACCGGGCCAAGCCGGGTGCCCGGATCCCGCGGATCACCCGTGACCATGGCGTCTGCCACCTCTTTCGCGAGGGCCATGGCCCTGGCCTGAAGCCGGGCCGGCACGAGCATCCGGGTGGGCGCATTGCAGGACTGGCCGCTGTTGCTGAAGCAATCCGCCACACCCCAGCGCACGGCGGCGTCCAGTATCTGTTCATCGAGGACGACCAGTGGGGACTTGCCGCCAAGCTCCTGGTGGACGCGCTTGACCGTGTCGGCGCCGGCCTTGGCGACGGCGATGCCCGCCCGGGTGGAGCCGGTGAAGGACACCATGTCCACCTCCGGATGGGTGGCCAGCGCCTGCCCGACCCCGGGGCCGTCACCGTGGACGAGATTGAACACGCCCTGCGGCACGCCAGCCTCGTGCATGACCTCCGCGAAGACCGTGCCGGACAGCGGGGCAATCTCGCTGGGCTTCAGCACCATGGTGCAACCCGCGGCCAGCGCGGGCGCCACCTTGCAGGTGATCTGGTTCAGGGGCCAGTTCCAGGGCGTGATGAAGCCGCACACGCCAACCGCTTCCCGCACGAGTCGCAGCCCGTCCCGGTCCTCACTGAAGCGGTAGGTTTCGAGCACCTGGCGGATCGTGGTCAGGTGGCCGATGCCCAGCGCGGACTGGGAGCGCTTCGCGAAGGCCAGGGGTGCGCCCATCTCGTCGGAAATCGCCCGGGCGAGGTCTCCCTGGCGACGCTTGTAGGCCGCAATCACGCGGTCAATGAGGGCCATGCGCTCGGGGACCGTGGTCAGGGAGTAGCTCGTGAAGGCACGCCGGGCCGCCATGACCGCGCGGGCCACGTCCCCCGCACCGCCCAGGGAGATCGTGCCGATCTGCTCCTCCGTGGCCGGATTGATGACCGGGTGGTCCCGGGGAGCCCCGGGGTCAACCCAGGCCCCGTCGATATAGAATTGCCGGTAGTCGTACATGATTGCCCTTTCCCTATGCGTCGCAACCTGATTATCGCCGGACTGGCGATCGGCGTCCTCGCCCTTTTCTTCGGCTCAGGCCTGGGGAAGTACCTTAGTTTCCAGACTCTGCTGGACGCGCTGGAAGCCATCCGCCTGCGGGCCCAGGCGGAGCCCCTGCTCTCGGGAGCCCTGTTCTTCGGCCTGTACGTCACGGTAGCCTGCCTGAACATGCCGGGCGCATTCATCCTGACCCCGGCCGCTGGCGCCATCTTCGGCACCCTCATCGGCTCGGTCTGGGTGTCCTTCGGCAGCACCATCGGCGCCACCATCAGTTTCCTCACCGCCCGCTACTTGTTGCGCGGGTTCTTCGAAACCCGCTTCGCGGGGGTCACCGAACGGGTCAACCGCGGAATCCGGGAGGAAGGTCCGTACTACCTGTTTGGCCTCCGCCTGGTCCCCCTCTTTCCCTTCTTTGCCATCAACCCGCTGATGGGCCTGACGCGTCTGCGGACCTGGACCTTCTTCTGGGTCAGCCAGCTCGGGATGCTCCCGGGCACAGTGGTCTACGTGAACGCGGGGGCCCAGGTGGGCCGCATTGAATCCGTAAGCGGCGTGCTCTCGCCCACGCTCCTCGGCTCCTTCGCGCTCCTCGGCATTTTTCCTTTCGTGGCAAAACGCGTCATGGCCTGGCTGCAGAGCCGGAAGATCTACGCGGGCTTCACGAAGCCCACGCACTTCGACGCCAACCTGATCGTGATCGGCGCCGGCTCGGCGGGCCTCGTGACCGCCTACGTCGCCGCAGCGTCCCGTGCCCAGGTCGTCCTGATCGAGGCAGAGCGGATGGGAGGCGATTGCCTGAATACCGGCTGTGTGCCCAGCAAGGCACTGATCCGCTCGGGGCGCGTCGCGGCGCTGGCGCGCCGGGCTACGGAGTTCGGGCTGGCGTCTGCGCCGGCGGCGGGAGGCGCAGCCACCGACTTCCCGCGGGTGATGGCCCGCGTCCGGCGCGTCGTCGAGCGCATCGAGCCTCACGACTCGGTAGAACGCTACACGGCTCTGGGCGTTGAGTGCGTCCAGGGCAAGGCGCAGCTGACCTCGCCCTGGACCGTGACCGTGGCGACGAGCGCCGGCGAACGGACGATCGCGGCCCGCAACATCGTGCTGGCCACCGGCGGATCACCCGCACTGCCGCCCATACCCGGACTGTTGAGCGTCCCCCACGTCACCTCCGACAGTGTCTGGGAGCTGGCCGAGCTGCCGGCACGACTGCTGGTGCTCGGCGGCGGCCCGATCGGCTGCGAGCTCGCCCAGGCCTTCCGCAATCTCGGCAGCGAAGTCACTCTGGTTGAAATGCTGCCCGGCCTGCTGGCCCGGGAGGACGACGCGGCCGGCACCCTGCTGGCGGAGGTCTTTAGGGAGCTGGGCATTCGTGTCCTCACCGGCTGCCGCGCAGAGCGCTTCGAACGCCAGCCGGCCGGGGGCCGCCTCCGCTGCCTGCAGGGCGAGACGCACCACGATGTGGACTTCGACATGGCGCTGATCGCCGTCGGCAGGAAGGCCCGCACGGCCGGATTGGGGCTCGAAAAGCTGGGCATTGCGCTGAATGACAACGGCACCGTCAGCGTCAATGAATACCTGCAGACCCGCCTGCCCAACATCTACGCCTGTGGGGACGTGGCCGGTCCCTGGCAACTCACCCACGTGGCCGCCCACCAGGCGTGGTACTGCGCCATGAACGCCCTGTGGGGCCGCTTCTGGCGTTTCCGGGCGGACTACTCGGTGCTGCCGGCCACGGTCTACACCGATCCCGAAGTGGCGCGGGTGGGCCTGACCGAAGCCGAGGCCCGGGCGTCAGGTCAGTCTGTCGAGACGGTCAGCTACGATCTGGCGGATCTGGACCGGGCCATTGCGGATGGCGAGGCCCGGGGCTTCGTGAAGGTGGTGGTGCCCCGGGACAGCGACCGGATTCTCGGCGTGACGGTGGTGGGCCCCCACGCGGGCGAGACGCTCAGCGAGTTCGTTCTGGCAATGCGGCATGGCCTGGGCTTACGGAAGATCCTGGCCACGGTGCACAGTTACCCTACTTTGGCGGAGGCCAACAAGTTCGTCGCGGGCGCCTGGCAGCGCCGGCACCTCCCCCGCCTCCTGCTGGACCTCGCGGCGTGGTTCAATCGCCGTCAGCTCTGAACCTCCGTCCCCCTGCCCGGTCCGACTGTTCGATGATGACCCGTAACGCCGCCCTGAAACCGACGCCTGGCGCACGGCCCGGTGCTGACGATGTGATCGTCACCCGTGCCCTGACCAGGACCTTTCCCATGGGCGACACCGTGATCCGGGCGCTCCAGGGGGTGGATGTGACGATCTGTCGCGGGGAGTACGTGGCCATCATGGGGCCGTCCGGCTCGGGGAAGTCCACCCTCATGAACATCATCGGCTGCCTAGACCGGCCGGACAGCGGCGAGTACTGGCTCAACGGCACGGCGGTCGCCGCGCTGGGTGACGGGCCGCTCGCCACCCTGCGTAACCGGGAGATTGGCTTCGTCTTTCAGACCTTTAATCTCCTGGCCCGCGCCGATGCCCTGCACAACGTCGAACTGCCGCTGATCTACGCCGGCATCAGCCGCGGTGAGCGGCTTGCACGGGCCCGGCTGGCGCTGGAGCAGGTGGGGCTTCAGGATCGCCTGCGGCACCGGCCAGCGGAGCTCTCGGGCGGGCAGCGCCAGCGCGTGGCAGTGGCCCGGGCACTGGTGACCCGCCCCAGCCTCCTGCTGGCCGATGAGCCCACCGGCAACCTGGATTCGGCGACTGCCGCAGACATCCTTGCCCTGTTCGGCGAACTGCACGCGAAGGGCAATACCATCGTGCTGGTGACCCACGACGCCAGCGTCGCCGCCAATGCCAACCGCGCGATCCGCCTCCGGGATGGCCACATCGAATCGGACACACTGACGGCTTAGGAAATGTTCTGGATGAAGACGCGACGTTTACCCCTGACTTACCCCGTGGCGCTGGCAGTGTCCGTAAGCCTGCTGGTGGCCTGCGGCCGCCCGGCGGACAAGACGCCTGCCACCTACCAAGCCGTCCCCGTCGAGAAGCGGGACATCACGGTGGCCGTCGAGGCCGCAGGACAGATCGAGCCGGCGCTGACCGTCGAGCTCAAGTCCAAGGCCTCCGGGCAGATCCTCGCCATTCAGGGCGAAACCGGCCAGGTTGTGCAGAAGGGCACGCTGCTCGTACAGATCGACAAGCGCAACCCGCAAAACGCGCTGGCCCAGGCCAGCGCCCAGCTGGAAGCGGCGAAGGCCCGCCGGTCCATTGCCGAGGCCCAGAGCAAGCGGGCGGCAACCCTGCTCAGCGAAAAGATCATCAATGACGTGGACTTCGAGCAGTCCCAGCTGGAATCAGCCAACGCCAAGGCCGAGGTGGTGCGCTCCCAGGTGGCGGTCGAAACCGCGCGGATCCAGCTGGACGATACCGACCTCCGGGCGCCGATCACGGGCACCATCATCGAGAAGCTGGTGGAGGAAGGCCAGGTGATCTCTTCGCCCATCATGGACGTGGGTGGGGGCACGCCCATGCTGAAGATGGCAGACCTCACCAGCGTCGAGGTCCGCACGCTGGTGGACGAAACCGACATCGGCAAGATCAGCCCGGGACAGGCGGCGGTCGTTACCGTCACCGCTTTTCCCAACCAGCCCTTCCGCGGCGCCGTGCAGAAAATAGAGCCCCAGGCCACCGCAGATCAGACCGTCACCACCTTCGCCGTACGCATCGTTCTCAAGAACGACAGCGGCCTGCTGAAGCCGGGCATGAACGCAGAGGTCTCCATTCTGGTGACGGAAAGCAGGGACGTGACCGCCGTGCCCACCGGCGCACTCCGCACCGACCGGGACCTGAAAACCTCGGCAGCACTGGTGGGGCTGGACGAGGCCACGGCTGCCGGGCAGCTGAAGACGAACGCGCTGCCGGACGCGCCCGCCGGCAACGCGGGCAAGAGCTACCAGTACAGTAACCGGTACTGGGTCTTCGTGAACCGGGACGGCAAGCCCGTCGCGGTGCCGGTGGTTACCGGCATCACTGACCTGGACTACAGCGAGGTGCTCGCGGGCCTGAATCCCGGCGATCTGGTCTATCTGCTGCCCAGCTCGGGCCTGGTCGAGACCCAGCAGCGGTTCCAGCAGCAGATGCGCCAGTTCACCGGCATGCCGGGCATGACCGGCGGCAAGCCGGCAGCCAAGCCAGAAGCAGGCCAGGCCGCTCCGGGACGACCAGCGGCAGGCGCCAGGAACTGAGCATGCTCTTCGCGGAAATGATCCTCGTGGCGCTCCAGTCGGTCCGGGCCAACCTGTTCCGGGCCTTCCTGACCATGCTGGGCATCATCATCGGGGTCGCCTCGGTGATCACCATGATCGCCATCGGCTCCGGAGCGAAGGCGGCGGTGGATCAGCAGATCGACCAGCTGGGGGCCAGCGTCCTGTCCGTGCGGGCCGGGAGTTTCATGCGCATGGGCGTCGCTCAGAGCGGTGCCACCCTCAGCATCCAGGATGCGGACGCCATTGTGCGGGGGGCTCCCTCCGTCATTGGCGTGGTGCCCGAGATGGCCGGCCAGCTGCAGATCAAGCTCGGCAACCGGAACGAGAACCTGCGCGTGGCCGGGGTGACCGCCAACTTCCCGGGAATCCAGGGCTACACGCTTGCCTCGGGGCGGGTGTTCACCCCGGCAGACGATGCCAGCCGGCGGGCCGTGGCCGTCCTCGGGGCCTCCGTGGCGGCGAAGCTGGGCAGCACCGGGGAATCCATCGTCGGGCAGACGATCGCCATCAAGGGCATCGCCTTTGAGGTTCTGGGAGTGTTCGCCGAGAAGGGCGCCAGTGGCTTTCGCAATGTCGACGAGCAGCTCTGGATTCCGTTTTACACCGCACGCTACCGGGTCTTTGGTACGGAACAGCTGGACTCCATCAGCGCCCAGATGGCGCCCGGCTCCACCGTGGAACGCTCCATCGTCGAGATCGAGCAGGTTATGCGTCGCGAGCACCAGATTCAGCCCGGCAAGGACAACGACTTCAGCATTTCCGACCCCCGCCAGTTCTTTAACGTGCGGGAAGCAGCCGCCAACATTTTTGCCATCCTGCTGGCGGGCATTGCCAGCATCAGCCTGGTGGTTGGCGGCATCGGCATCATGAACATCATGCTGGTGACGGTCACAGAGCGGACGAAGGAGATCGGCATTCGCAAGGCGCTGGGCGCCAGCCGCCGGAATATCCTGCTGCAATTTGTGGTGGAAGCCATGGTGCTGTGCATGCTGGGCGGTGCGATCGGCATTGCGCTGGGCGCGGGCATCACCACGCTCATCGCCCGCATCGCCGGCTGGAACATGACCATTTCGCCGACGGCCGTGGCGCTGGCTTTCTGTTTCAGTGCGGCGGTAGGCCTGTTCTTCGGTATCTGGCCGGCGCGCAAGGCCGCACGACTGGACCCCATTGAAGCCCTGCGTTACGAGTAGGAGCGGCTTCAGCCGCGATAGACGCGACTATCACGATCCAAGACCCGGCCCATTTTTCAGGACTGTGTGCATGCGCAGAATCCTTCTGGCCACGCTCCTTCTGCGGATCTCGCCGGTAGTCTCAGCCGATGGCCTCGGCAACGCCTATCTCGTCTGCGACATCTTCGAGAAGACAGGGATTTCGACGGAGTGCCAGGCGTCGAACGTGACCTCCACCGTGGACGTGATCATCGCCACCAGTGCCGAGGAAGCCCGCCAGGTGTGCTCGGTCATTGCGGACAGGATGGCGCAGAGGGGCCACTCGTTCGGCGGCCGGTGGCAGCTCCGGATCTTCGCCCCGGACCGGGCTGCTGAGCCCCTTACCGCGTGTGCGCTAAGGTAACCGACTACAGAAGGGGCAACGCGATGCGCACGACCACCACTGTTGGCTTGCTGCTGGCTGCCACGCTCCTGTCAGCGAACGTCTACGCCAGCAAGCGCATCGCCGGCGTCACGCTCTTCATGGCGCCCTGGTGCGGCTACTGCATGCAGGCCAAGGCCTACATGGCCAAACATGACATCAGCTACCGGGAATACAACGTGGACACGCCGACCGGCCAGAAGGCCTTCGAGAAGCTGGGCGGCACCCGGGACGTCCCCGCCGGCAAGCGGGGCATCCCCTTCCTGGTGTGGCAGGGGAAGGAAATTCGCGGCTTCCAGGCGCGCCGCTACGCAGAGTTTTTCAGCCTGCCGGATTGACCGGCGGCCGTGACGCGGCCACCCGGCTTGCCGGCCTTCGCCGGCTTGAGGTCGTTGATACCCCAGAACTCGAGTTCCTTCGCGAAGGACCAGAGGGGATGAATCCGTTCCAGGTCGGCGAGATCTTCATTGCTGGCGAAGTCGTAGCCATTGCCAACATCGTTGTACCACTGCGCGTAACGCAGGGGGTAAATGACCTCCGCCGTGAAGACGCTCAGCGTCTTCATCAGCCACAGGGGAAACGGGCGGTACTTGAAGCGGGTGCCGTGCCGGTTGTTCTTTTCGGCAATCTCCACCAGCTGATGGCCCGTCTGGGCGCAGGAGGCGATGGAGAAGTTCTCGTTGGAGAAAACCTCCGGGTACTCGAAGCAGGTGCCGACCCACTTGCCCACGTCCCGCACATCGATCCAGTTCACGAGGAATTCCGGCGGGTTGATGCCGGGAATGTTGTTCTCCCGGATCATCGTCTTTGACAGCGCGGAATCTCCCCGTATATCGGCCTGGGCGGTGTAGTCCACCCGATGCATCGCGTAGTAGTAGGCCGGGCGGTGGATGCAGGTGACGTTGACACCCTCGGCCCGGAGAAAATCCGAAATGCGCAGCTTCTGCCGGATCCACCAGGGCGTCTCTGGAACGCCGCCGACGAAGTCACTGACCTTGTCCGTCGGAAAAATCAGGGTGATGACGTGCTTCACGGAGGGGTTGGCCCTGAGCGCGCCCAGGGACGCAACGGCCTGGCGCATGACCGCCGCACAGCCGCCCACCGGGTCGTTGCCGTGATTGGTGATCTTGCCGGCCTTGCTGGTGTTGGCCGTGAGGTAGAGCGCGACCCCGACGCAGTCCCTGAACGCCTTCGTCAGGATCTCCTCGGAATTCATGTCCACGCCGGCCTGCAGGGTCAGCAACCCGGGGGCCTCGGCCTCGGTCTTCTGCAGGAGGGCTTCCAGCCGGCGCGCCGCTTGGGTGCCTGCCGTTCTGTACAGCGCCCGCACCCGGAACTGCCGGGTCTTGGTCAGTTCCTCAACGATCGCGTAGCACTCCCAGCCGGTGGCGCAGGTCACTGCCACCAAGGGCAGTTCACTCGTTGCGCGGGATGGGGACGGGCGGCGTTCCCTCTCCGCCCGGATCTCCAGGACGGCCTCAACGAGCCGCTTGTTCTTTGCCTTGATGGCCTGCTGGCCCATCCGGACCGCGGTGTCTCTATCCATTGCTGTGCCAGCCTGTGCGATGAGTGCTGAGGAAATTATAGGCGAGTCGGCGGGGCCGTGGTCAGTTCAGCACCCCTCCAGCGCGTCTCTGCCACCGCGCTGTCGACGCCCAGAAGTGTGTGCAGCAGCCCCGCAAACCCGGCCGCGGAGCCCGTGGTGTAGAAGCGGTGCCGGCCCGCGCCCTCGCTCCGGGACAACAGTCCCCGCTCCTCCAGGGTTTGGTGCAGGTGCCGGGCAATGGCCGGCGCCGGATCGATCACCTGGACACCCGCGCCGGCAATCTGCCGGATGAGATCAATCAGGAAGGGATAGTGACTGCAGGCTAGCACCACCGTGTCGGCGCCCGCGGCCAGCATGGGGCCCAGGTAGCGCCGGAGCAGTGCCTCGGTTGCCGGCGTGTCCAGCTCGCCCCGCTCCACCTGCTCGGCCAGTCCGTCGCAGACCTGACTGACGAGCTGGATGGAACTGGCATGGCGGCCTGCCGTCGCCCGAAAGAGCTTGCCCTGGAAGGTAGCGGGCGTCGCCATGACGCCGACCACCCCGGAGCGGGTGGCGGCGGCCGCCAGTTTTACCGCCGGCTCCATGCCGATGGACGGCAGCAGCCTGAAGGTTTCGCGCAGATGCTTGAGGGCCGCCGCCGAGGCCGTGTTGCAGGCCACGACGACGGCCTTGCAGTCCTCCGCGAGGAGAAAGCGGGTGATGGCGACGCAGTACCGGCGTAACTCGTCTTCCGTGCGGGGTCCGTAGGGCATGTGCACCTGATCGGCGAGGTAGACCGTGTCCTCCCGGGGCAGCTCGCGGACGATCTCCCGCCAGACCGATAAACCGCCAGCGCCGGAGTCGAAGATGCCGATGGGGCCGATGGGGCCGATGGGCTGCATGCGGCTGGGCTTACCGGGTCGCGGCTAAAGCCGCTCCTACCGCCGCCGTCAGCGTGGTGAGGTCCGCCGGCCCGATGACGTAGGGCGGCATCAGGTAGATCAGCCGGCCGAAGGGGCGGATCCAGACCCCCTGCTCCACAAACAGCGCTTGCAGAACCGCCACGTCGACGGGCTCCCGCGTCTCCACCACGCCGATGGCGCCGAGTACCCGCACGTCTGCTACCACGGGCAGCCCCGCGTAAACACCAAGCTCGCGACGTAGCTGGGCTTCGATCCCCGCAATGCGCTGCTGCCAGGGACTTTCCAGCAACAGCTCGATGCTCCTGCCCGCCACCGCCGTCGCCAGCGGGTTGGCCATGAAGGTCGGCCCGTGCATCAGCACGGCGCCCCGGGCAGAGAGGCCCGCCGCCACCTCGCTGGTCGCCAGCGTCGCGGCGAGGCTCAGGTAGCCCCCGGTCAGCGCCTTGCCGAGACACAGGATGTCCGGGGCCAGGCCCGCGTGCTCGCAGGCGAACAGCCGGCCCGTGCGGCCGAAGCCCGTGGCGATCTCGTCAGCAATCAGCAGCACGCCGTGCCGCTGACAGAGCTCGGCGACACCCCGCAGATACTCTGCCGCGTAGAACCACATCCCGCCTGCCCCCTGCACGATGGGTTCGAGGATAACGGCGGCCAGCTCGTCCCTGTGGGTCGTGATCAGACGCTCGAAGTGCTCCAGGTCACCCGCCAGGAGCGGCTCCCCGAAACGCGACTCGGGGCGGGGTGCAAACAGGTGTTGCGGCAGCACGCCCCGGAAGAGCTGGTGCATGCCGTTCACCGGGTCGCACACGGCCATCGCTCCAAAGGTGTCCCCGTGGTAACCGCCGCGAATCGTCAGCAGCCGGGTCTTTGCGGGCTTCCCCCGCCCCTGCCAGTACTGCAGTGCCATCTTGATCGCCACCTCGACGGCGACGGAACCCGAGTCACTGAAGAAGACGTGCTGCAGCGGCTCGGGGGTGAGGGCGACGAGCTGCCTGCCGAGGGCGATAGCCGGCTCGTGGGTCAGCCCGCCGAACATCACGTGGGCAGTGCGCCGCAGCTGCGTCTCGATGGCCGCATTCAGCGCCGGGTGGTTATAGCCGTGGATCACGCACCACCAGGACGCCATGCCATCGATCAGCTCGCGACCGTCCGCAAGCCGCAGCCGCACACCGCTGGCCGATGCGACCTCGTAAGCGGGTAGCGGCTCCGTCATCGACGTGTAGGGGTGCCAGAGGTGGTCGCGATCGAAGGCATTCATGGGGCGAAGTATGCCTGCCAGGCAGTGCGGGCGATCAGCGCCAGCACCACCGCGATGAAGATCCGGCGCACGAAACTGCTGCCATGCTTCAGGGCCAGGCTGGTGCCGAGCACCGCCCCGCTCACGTTGGCGATGGCCATCAGGATCGCCACCAGCCAGAGCAGTTCAAGCTGACTGCCGAACCACAGGAGTGCCCCGGCATTGGTGGCCACGTTGAGCACCCGGGCGCTGGCTGCCGAGTGCAGGAAGTCGAAGCCGTAGAGACGAATCAGCAGGAACATGAAGAAGGTGCCGGTACCCGGACCGAAGAAGCCATCGTAGAAGCCCACGGCGCCGAGCAGCCCGGCGGCCAGGAGGGTGCGGCTTCGGGTGATGGCCAGCGGCGCGTGGGCAGCGCCCAGGTCCTTGCGCCACACCACGTAAACCAGCACGACGGCGAGCATGACCGGGACCAGGGGCCGAAAGATCTGCGGGGGAACCACCGTGGCCACCCGCGCACCGCCGAGAGCGCCGAGAAAAACCACCGGCACCAGCGGCAACAAAACCCGCCAGGGGATCCGCACGCCCCGGGCAAAGCGCAGGACAGCGCTGCCCGTGCCAAAGATGCTGGCGAACTTGTTGGTGCCGAGCAGGATCGCCGGCGGGGTGGATGGGTAGGCTGAGAGGAGTGCTGGCAGCTGAATCAGGCCACCGCCACCCACCATCGCGTCCACCAGGCCGGCACCGAAGGCGGCGAGGACAATCAGCAGAAGATCAGGACTGACAGCGGCGACCCCGATCACTCAGCAGCCCGACCGGCTCACGACTCAGCGCCCTCGGCACCACGACGTGCGCTCGGCGCCGCCAGCCCGAAGAGCGGGGTCCCATCCAGCCAGGTGTTCGCCTGTTCCGGCGTCGCTGCCGGACCCAGGTAGGGCACGGTCCCCAGCCGGAGCCCCGGTAGGCGCTGCTCCAGCGTCTGCACATTCTCGTCGAAGGCGTCCATGGTGGGCCCGGTCGAGTTCGCCACCCAGCCGGCCAGAGTCAGCCCGGCAGCACGGATGGCCTCCGCCGTCAGCAGCGCGTGATTGAGACATCCCAGGCGCATCGCCACCACGAGGATGACCGGGTAGCCCAGGGTCACGGCGACGTCTGCCAGGGTCTCGGCGTCGTTCAGGGGCACGCGCCAGCCGCCCGCGCCCTCCACCAGCACCACGTCGTGCCCGGCAGCGTCGATGCGGCGGATGTGGGCCACCAGCTCGGCCGCGCCCGGCCTGATCCCCGCCCGGGCAGCCGCGATGTGTGGCGCTATGGCAGGCTCCAGCGCGACGGGATTGATGTCAGCGTAAGCGAGCGGGACGGAGGACAGTCGCTGGAGCAGCAGCGCGTCGTCGTTGACCAGTCGCCCGTTCAGGCGGGTGCAGCCGGCCGACACGGGCTTGACGCCCACAGCCTCAAGGCCGCAGGCCCGGGCATTCAGGAGCAAGGCCCCGGTGACCAGCGTCTTGCCCACGTTCGTGTCCGTGCCGGTGATGAAGAAGCGCTTTGGCGTCATGCCCGGCTGCCTTTTTCGAGGGCCTGGAGCAGCCGGTCCACGTCGGCCGGCTCGTGCAGGGCCGAGAACGTGACCCGGAGCCGCGCGGTGCCCGCGGGCACCGTCGGTGGCCGGATGGCCGGCACGAGGATGCCGCTGGCTTCCAGCGCGGCACTGAGCGCCAGCGCCGTGCCCGACTGGCCAATGACCAGCGGCTGGATCGGCGTCGCTGACGGGAGCAGCGTCAGTCCCAGCTGCGTGGCACCGGAACGAAATCGCGCCACCAGTTCCTGCAGCCGGTCGCGCCGCCACTGCTCTGCCCGGGCAATCCGCAGGCTCTCCAGGGTGGCCACCGCGACGGCAGACGGCAGCGCCGTCGTGTAGATGTAGTTGCGGGCCCGCTGAATCAGCGTCTCGATCAGCGCCTCGCTCCCGGCCACGAAGGCACCTGCCGCGCCGAAGGCCTTGCCGAGCGTGCCGACGAACACGGGCACGTCGTCGATGCTCTGGGCCCCCGGATCCACGACGCCACAACCGGCCGTGCCGTGCACCCCGCAGCCGTGGGCATCGTCGATCATCAGCCAGGCGCCGTGGCGACGGGCCGTCGCGACCAGTTCTGGCAACCGGCAGAGGTCGCCATCCATACTGAAGGTGCCGTCGCTGACGATCAGCTTGCGGCGGGGTGAGCTTGCACAGTCGGCCAGGCGGGCCTCGAGGTCGGGCACTTCACTGTGCGCGAACCAGTTGAAGTGCGCCCGGCTGAGCCAGCCGCCGTCGAGCAGGGAGGCATGATTCAGGCGATCCTCGAAGACGTGGTCACCCGGCCCCAGCAGTGCGTTGATGGTGCCGACGTTGGCCGCATAGCCGCTGCCAAATAGCAGGGCCCGGGGCCGGCCCGTGAAATCCGCCAGGGCCTCTTCCAGTTCCTGATGGGCGGCGGTGTGGCCACTGACCAGGTGGGAGGCGCCAGACCCGGCGCCCCAGCGGTCTACGCCGGTTTTGAAGGCGGCGCAAACCCGCGGATCGGCGGCGAGGCCGAGGTAATCATTGCTGCAGAAGTTCAGGAGGCGCCGGCCGTTGACGACGACCTCCCGCCCGTTGGGGCTCTCGACAACCCGCCGACGACGATACAGACGCCGCTTCTCCAGCGCCCCGAGCGTGGTCGTCAGGTCATCAAACGCTACCAAGCGCGGTCACCGAGGCTAAACTCCTGCCCTAGTCTAGCGAAACCAATGAAAGGTACCGGACCTTAGTTATTTGATTCCTTTAGTTGTTGCGCTAAGCCTGAACAACTAAAGGAATCAAATAACTAAGGTCCGGTACCTTTTTGAGATGAACGGAGTTCCAACATGCTAAAGATCTACGGTCCCGCCCGCTCCCGCTCGTCCCGCGCGCTCTGGATGGCCGAGGAATGCGGCGTTCCCTTCGAGCACGAGGACCTGACCCGTTACGCCACGATGCCGGAAAAGTCCGCAGCGGTGCGGGAGATCAATCCGATCGGCAAGATTCCTGTGCTGGTGGATGGCGACTTTCTGCTGTCCGAGTCCATGGCCATCAATCTCTACCTGGCGCGTAAGCACGGCCACCACCTCTGGCCCTCCGGCGAGCAAGACCAGGCGAAGATCCTGCAATGGAGCTTCTTCGCCGTTACAGAGCTGGACCCACCCCTGGTGGAACTGATGATCGAGCGCACCTTCCGCAAAGACGCTGAGCGCAACGCGGCGAATGAGCAGAAGTACGCCGAATCGGTCAAGCGGCCGCTCGGCGTGCTGGAGGGGCATCTGGCGGCCCAGCCCTGGCTGGTGGGCCACAGTTTTACGGTCGCTGATCTCAACGTAGCCTCCGTACTCACTATGGCTGCCGGTGCCAAGCAGGAATTGACTGACTTCCCCCACCTCCAAGCGTGGCTAAATCGCTGTCAGGACCGGCCGGCCTACAAGAAAGCCACCGCTCCCAAGACCTGATCCCAAACAAGCAATATATTGCAGGTCGGTTAACCCTCAACATGCAGCATTGGCGCGTCGGCGACGTCACGATTACCCGAATCATCGAGACCGAGGACCGGTCTATGACCGCCGCAGCCATGCTGCCGGAGGCAACGCCGGCCAATCTGGCGCCGATGGCATGGTTGCGACCTCACTTCGTCTCGGAGACGGGGCAACTCATCAGCAGCATTCATTCGCTGCTCGTCGAGAGCCGCGGCCAGCGGATCGTCATCGACACCTGTCTGGGGAATGACAAGGCACGGATCGTGCCCCAGTGGAACCACCGCCAGGGCCGCTTCCTGGACGACATCGCGGCGGCCGGGTTTCCCAAGGAGCGCGTGGACTTCGTCGTCTGCACGCACCTGCACCCGGACCACGTGGGCTGGAACACCACGCTGGTGAATGACTGCTGGGTACCTACGTTTCCGTCAGCCCGGTATGTGTTCAGCGCCCTGGACTGGGCGTGGCTGGACAAGGCTCCCATCAGTGCGCTCGGTGACTACGCCGGCGACTCGGTGCGCCCGGTTTTCGCCGCGGGCCAGGGCGAGTGCGTGGCGCCAGATTTTCGCATCACGGACGAGGTGTGGCTGGAATCGACCCCGGGCCATTCCCCCGGCCACGTGTCCATACATATCGGGTCCCGAGGCGAACATGCCATCGTGACGGGCGACCTCATGCATCACCCCTGCCAGATCGGCCGGCCGCGGTGGTCGAGCCCCTTCGACTTTGACAAGGCGGCAGCCCTGCAGACGCGCCTGGACTTTCTTGAGCGCTATGGCGACACGCCGGTACTCATCTTTGGCAGTCATTTCGCCACGCCGTCGGCTGGCCGCATCGTACGGGACGGCGACGCCTGGCGCCTCGACGTCTGAAAATGAAAAGGTACCGGACCTTAGTTATTTTATTTGTTTAGTTGTTGGTCTCAACAACTAAACAAATAAAATAACTAAGGTCCGGTACCTTTTCAGCGGTGCATGGCGTGGTACTCGGGGTTTGGCATCAGGTCCAGGGCTTGGGCCATGCGGTTCGAGTAGTTGAAGATGGCGACGACCTCGCTGATATCGAAGAGATCGGCATCGCCAAAGCCGACGTCTCGCAGGGCTTGCCGGTCGGCCTCGCCGATGGACTCCGGCGCCGTCGTCAGCTGGTGGGCAAAATCGAGCATGGCCCGCTGGCGGGGCGCCAGCGGCGCCACGCGGTAGTTGGTCCCCAGCATTTCGCCCAGCTGTGGATCACCGCTCAACTCCCGTACCGCGTGGCCGTGGGCAATCAGGCAGTAATAGCAGCGGTTGCAGCTCGACACGACCACCGCAATCATTTCCCGCTCGAGAATCGACAGTCCCGAGCCCTCTGAGAGCATCAACTCGTTGTACAGGCTGATGAAGTTTCGCAGCCTCGCGGGCCGGAACGCGTAGGCCCGGAGCACGTTCGGCACGAGCCCAAGCTTCTCCTGGCACTTGCGGAAGTACTTCTGCAGGTCGGCATCCAGCGACGCTGTATCGGGGACGGGGAGCCGGGAAACATGGGGAGGCTGGGGCATGACGGTACCTGGTGCGGACTGATCCCGGGCGAAGCATACCCCCGCTTCCCTTCATCAGCAGCGCCCGCTAGGCTTCCGCGCCATGCCCGTCCGTTCCCTGTTCCCCACTCTCATCTACACCGCCCGCCTGCAGGGCGCTGGCACCGCCGCCCTCAACCGGGAACTGCTGAAGGAAACCCGCCAGATCCGCGCCCACGACGTGGCAGGCCGGAAGTGGTCGGCGCGGAGATACCCCGGCGGCTACACGTCCTATGGCTCCCTCTGTCACCTCGAGAAGATGTCCTCAACGTTCGCCACCCTGGAGCGCGGGTTGCGACGCCACGTTAACGCCTACGTTCGTGCCCTGGAACTGGATATGGAGGGCCACTCCCTCGCCATGACGGACTGCTGGGTCAACGTGATGGGACGGCAAGTGGTGCACGGCCTGCACCTGCACACTCTCGCGACAATCAGCGGCACCTACTACGTGCAGACACCCCGGGGTTGCTCGGGACTGAAGGTGGAGGACCCACGCCTCGACCGTTTCATGGCAGCCCCGCCGAAGCGCACTGACGGCCGGGCCGAGAACCAGCCCTGGGTCACCATTCCGGCGCAGGCCGGGCACTTGGTGCTGTTCGAAAGCTGGCTGCGCCACGAAGTGCCGCCGAACCCGGCAGCCGGCGAGCGCGTGAGTATCAGCTTCAACTACAACTGGTTCTGACTATTCGGCTCGCTCCGGCATCTAGAAGCCACCGAGCGAACTCCAGGGAACCTGCTGGGTGTCGTCCACCAGTCCGTCCCCATTGAGATCAATGGCGAGCTGCACCGTCTGCGCGGTCTGTACCGTCGCGCGGATGGTGGCGCTATTCGCCCCGGTGATCAGTACCTCGCCGGTGGCGGGATAGTCATCGCCAGTCGCCACCAGCGGACTCAGGGTGACAAAGTTCACGGCGCCCTCGAAGCGGGAGCCCTCAAGAGTGCCGGTACCGGAAATCCGCGTGAGGAGACTCGCCCCGGTAGCGTCCTCGACCGTCGACAGCGCGAAGTCCCGCAGAATCCAGGCGTCACTGCCCCGGCGGAAGCCAAACAGGCTGCCGGACTCCGCCGTCGCGCTGATCAGCGGTACCGTGAGGTCCAGATCGATATCGAGCGTGCCGTCCCCAATGAGCGTCCCGCCACCTGCGGTGATCGCCAGGTCCGTGAAGGCGACGGCCGCACCAAGGGCATAGACGTCATTGAGGATATCCCCGCTGAAGCTGGCGACGTCGAGGCGCATGCGCCCGTCGTAGACGGCGCCGTCGGCATCGTCGCAGTGACTGAAGGCAATGCTGATGCGGTCCCCGGGCGTCAGGGTAGCCTCGCTGTTCAGGGACCCGGACAGGCGGACCGTCCCGCTGACGAGGCAGTCGAAGGTCTCAGGACCCACGCTGGCGGCCGGCTGGACCTGCTGGATCGTCGCCCGGCGACGCACCAGGGATTGCGCCAAGGATTGCGCCAGGGCGTTCGAGCCGCCATCCGCCGAGAGGATGCCCCCGCCACCAACGACACCGCCAAAGGCCCCCGCGTCGAGACCCACGCTCACCACTTCCCGGGTGATCGTCGCCGCGTTTCCCGCGTCGATGACGGCGGGACTGTCAGGACGACGACCGCCGTCACCCGCACCGCCACCGCCACCGCAGGCACCGAGGCCCACCAGAATGGCGAACGTGGCCAGCGACCGGCCCGCACTCCGTAGCCACTGATCAGTAGTCATGAGAACCCCCGAGGTATCAGGACAGCCAGATCCGATATAGCACCACGAGGCCTGGAAGGCACCCGCCATTTCCAGAGGTTTCGTCAGGAAATTCGGCGGCCGGGTCAGTCTAGAGAAAACCCAGGGGATCCTGCCCAAATAGCCAGCGGTGCCCGCCGGCCAGCAGAACCAGGGCCACCAGCAGCCCAAGACCACCGCCAATCAGGCTGGGCCGGTCGGTCGGCCAGCGGGCGCGGCCCCGCAGGATGGCGACGAAAGGCAGGAAGGACGTGGGACCCGCCAGCGCCTGCCACTGCTCCTCCCCCAGCGACGCGCGCCGCCGGTTCTCCACGGCGCCTATCCCGATCAGGGCAAAGGCGCCCAGCGAGCCGAAGAGCATCAGCCCCACCGCATGCCCATTGACTGGCAGATGGGCAAGACCCCAGAGGCCAAGACCCCAGAGAAGGGGATGCCGGGTGAAGGCCACGGCGCCGGGCGTGGCGGGATGAAAGCGCCGGGTGACGAAGTTGATGGACAAGGGATTGGGCGCCAGCGCCCCGGATCCCAGCAGGAACAGCGCCAGGGGCAAAAGCACCAGGGCAAACCAGTAACTCCAGGTCCCCGCAAACCAGAGGGGGGCATAGGGCGCAAGCAGCGCTTCGCGAATCAACCAGGCAAACAAGGCCAGTGAGAGCAGGGAATAGACCCCGATAAAGCCGCCCTCGCCCAGCCGCGCCTGCAACCACCGGCGCACTGCGGGCAAGGTCGGGATGACGTGGGCGAGCAGAAAGACGGCGAGGACGGCGAGGAATCTGGGCATACGTTCGCGCCTAAAGGCGCTCCTACGGGCGCTCCTACGGGCGCTCCTACGGGCGCTCCTACGGGCGCGGCGGCGGCGTCCCCGACTGACGCACCAGATTCGTTGCCAGGGCAATCATCGATGCCACATCGCTCAGGTTGGCGGGCACGATCAGTGTGTTGCCGGCCTTGGCGAGATTGCCGAACTGGGCCACGTAGGCCTCGGCAACCCGCAGCTGCATGGCCTCATGACCGCCCGTCTCCCGGAGCACCAGCGCGACCTTCTGCAGGCCCTCAGCCGTCGCCGTCGCGACCGCGAGGATTGCCTCAGCTTCGCCCTGGGCCTCGTTGATCTGCTGGCGCTGCTTCGCCTCGGACGCCTTGATCACCCGCTGCTTGTCGCCCTCTGCCTCATTGATCTTGGCATCCCGCTCGCCCTCGGAGGTGAGCACGACGGCGCGCTTTTCCCGCTCCGCCCGCATCTGCTTCTCCATGGCGCTGAGCACGTCCCGGGGTGGGTTGATGTTCTTGATTTCGTACCGGAGCACCTTCACGCCCCAGGCCTCGGAGGCCTTGTCGAGCTCGATGACCACATTGGAATTGATCGCGCCCCGCTCCTCAAAGGTGCGATCCAGGTCGATCTTGCCGATCTCGCTGCGGAGCGTGGTCTGGGCCAGCTGCATGATGGCGAAGATGTAGTCGGTAATGCCGTAGCTCGTGCGCTGGGGATCAAGAATCCGCAGGTACAGAACGCCATCCACCCCCACCTGTACGTTGTCCTTGGTAATACAGGTCTGCTCGGGGATGTCGAGCGCCTGTTCCTTCAGGCTGTGCCGGTAGGCAATCCGCTCGACGAAGGGCACCAGAATGTGGAAACCCGCCTGGAGAACCCGGCTGAACTTGCCGAGGTACTCCACCACAAAGGCGCTCTGCTGGGGCACCACGATAGCCGTCTTGGCGAGGATGATGATGACAACAATGGCAACGGCGATGGCGACGGCAAATCCGTTCACGGCAATTCCTCTTCTACTAAATCAGTTCAGGGCTTCGACGCTGAGGGTGATGCCATCGACAGCGAGGATGCGCACCTTGGCCCCCGGTTCGATGGGCACCCGACCCACGTTCCTGGCCGTCCACGTGGACCCGCGCAACTCCACCCGACAGGTCCCGTCCACAGGGAGGCCCACCGGCACTGCCAGGTGCTCGAGCAGCATGTCGTTGGCCATGTCCGGGACATCCCGGCGCAGCACGCGGTAGACCCGCTTGCGAAAGAAGAGCATGGAGACCAGGGATAGTCCGGAAAAAATCAGCCACTGGCCCCACTCCGGGAGCGCGGGGAATGCCATAGCCAGAAGGCCCGTGATGATCGCCGCGACGCCCAGGAAGACGAGGAAGAAATCGGCCTCGATAATGAACAGCTCGGCGCCCAGCAAGAGTATTCCGATAACCAGCCAGCCCCACCAGACCATGGCGCCTCCCTACTTGAACCCGAACCCGAACCCGAACCCGAAAGCCACGACTCTTATAGCCGATATGCACTGCTCAGACGAGCGTCGCCGGCGGTGCGGTCTGAAAGACGCGGCCCATGTACTCGCTGAGGTCCTGCGTCACCTCGGCTGCCGTCTGCGGACCGACCCCTGCCAGGGTCTTGGCGAGTTGCATCTTGAACTCCAGCTGCATCTGGCGGCCGATCTGGATGCGCTGGGCCTGGGGTGACCCGGCGCCGTGCATGGATTCCGTGAGATAGCCCACGGCATTCCGGCCCAGCGTCATGTTTTCGATGAGCCGGAGAATGCGCATCCGGTCTTCGGTGGGGATATCAGCCCGGCCCTGCAGGTACTTGCGGATCAGTGCGCCGACCTCCGGGTGCTTCAGATCCTGCTCCGACGGCAGCGTCACCATGAGACCACCCGCCAGATCCTGGGCCAGGCGGCTGATCTCGTAGGGGAAGCGGGTGACGTGGTGCTTGCAGACGTTCGCGATCATGTCATCGCAGATGTAGACGCCAGACTTGAGCGGCACCGCCTGATAACTGGAAGCAATGCCCGTGGCATAAATCGTTTCATTGAGGTGCGTCATCTCCACGAGCTTGTCCTTGATGTGGGACACCTTGGCCACACCGTTGTAGTCCGCGATGGTTGCCGCCGCTCCGATCAGCACGTCCCCGACACCGGACTTGCAGACGTAGCTGCGGCGATGATAGGTGGTGAAGCGCTCCACCAGCAGGGCAGCAAATTCGACCTCGCCATCCATGAAGACGTTTTCCCAGGGAATGAAGACCTCATCAAAGATGATCATCGCTTCCTGCCCACCGAACTGCTTGTTGCCCGGATCGATCTCCCCGCCCTCCATGCTGCGGGTGTCGCAGGACTGGCGCCCGTAAATGTAGGTAATGCCGGCGGCGTCCACTGGCACGGCCCCGACGATGGCGTAGTCCTTGTCGGCCGTGCCGAGACGCATGGTGGGCATGACGAGCAGCCAGTGCGCGTTGATGCAGCCGGTCTGGTGGGCCTTGGCGCCTTTCAGGTACACGCCCTCGGCTGTCCGCCGGCTGACGTGCACGAACAGGTCCGGATCAGCCTGCTCGTGGGGCGCCTTGCTCCGGTCACCTTTCACGTCCGTCATGGCGCCGCCGATGACGAGACCCCGCCGCTGCATGTCGGTGACGAAACTGACGAAACGCGAGTGATAGGGTGTTGCGTGCTTCTCGTCCACCTCGAAGGTGACTGAGTGCAGGGCATTGATGGCATCCATGCCGACGCAACGCTGGAAGCAGGTGCCCGTGAGCTGCCCGAGCCGGCGCTGCATCTTGTTCTGCAGGACGAGGTCCTGGGCACTTCCCGCCACATGCAGGAACCGGTTTACGCGCTCGCCGGTGTAGGGCGACAGCGCGGTGCCCAGTTCCGGATTGCGGACCGCCAGGTCGTAGGTTTCGGCCACCGCATTGATGGACGGCCGGATCATCGGGTGATCGACCGGCTCCGCCACCAACTCACCGAACAGGAACACCCGGAGTTGCCGGCTCCGCAGGCTCTCAAGGTACTCGGCCCCCGTCCTTATGGGCGTCACAACTTCCGGTCTAACTGCGCTAGCTTTAGTTGCCAAGTTACTGAACTCCATAAAATTAGTTCAGGGGTACCGGATCAGGGGTACGCCTGGGTCAGGGCGTACTTTAGCACCGCCGCGAGACTCATAGGCTCCCGCCAAACCAGCCACTGAATGCTGCAGACCGGCCTCATGACTGAACAGCGCTGCTACTCGAACCCACCGTGCTGATGCCCTTGCAGAACATTGCAGTCATCCTCTGGGACGTCACAACCCTCGACACCCTCGACACCGTCGACGAGGCCGCTCTTATGTGCAATGTGCAGTGCTGCGGGAAGGCGTGGTGCTATTTTAGGCACTCGTCTTCTCCGCTCGACCGGTCGCCCCATGCCCGAATTCCAGTTAGTCCTGCAGTGGTCCCGGATGGCCTTGGCCCTCACCGTGCTGACGGCAAGCGCCGCGTCCTGGGCGGGAGACTCGGACAGCGACGGCGTCAGCGACACGACAGACAACTGCACCCTGATCGCCAATGTCAGTCAGCTGGACACGAACGGTGACGGGATAGGCAATCGCTGCGACGCGGACTTCAATAACAACGGCATCGTCGACTCCCAGGACGGCGCGCTGCTGAAGGCGGCGTTTGGCTCGGCCGCCTTTCCGGACCGGGACCTGAACGGCAACGGCATCGTGGATTCCCAGGACGGCGCCCTGCTGAAGTCCTGGTTCGGCAAGGCACCGGGCCCCTACGCCGCTGCCACCGGCCTGAACTCCCGACCGTCCAACACCACCTGCATCGCGCCGCTGCGACCGGACGGCAACGCGACGGTGGCGACCGTTGACGCCTTTCCAACCGCACCGGCGCTGTCCCAGCCGGTCAAGATCCTGCAGGCGCCGGGCGATCCGTCCCGGTGGTTCGTGCTGGAAAAGACGGGTCGGGTCAAAGTGTTCAGCGCCAGCAACCCGGCCGTCGTCACGACCTGGCTCGACTTTTCCACGCGGGTCAATGACAGCGGCGAAGGCGGACTGCTCGGGATGGCCTTTCACCCCAGCTACCCGACAGTGCCGCAGGTCTTCGTGTCCTACACGGGGGACCCCGCGAGCGCGATGGTGTCCAAGGTCTCGCGCGTCATCCTGAACAACGTAACCACACCCACGGTCACCACCGAACAGATCCTGCTGACCGTCAATCAGCCCTTCAACAACCATAACGGGGGCGATATCGCCTTCGGCGCCGACGGCTCCCTGTACCTCGGGCTCGGCGATGGCGGTGACGCCAACGATCCCTTCGGCTATGCGCAGAACAACACCCGTCTGCTCGGGAAGATGCTGCGCATCAATGTGGTGGGCGTGACCTACCCGCTGCCGGGGTACCTGATCCCTGCGGACAATCCCTTTGCCGCCAGTCCGAAATGCGGGCCGGCGGCCAATGCCGGAAGCTGTCCGGAAATCTATGCCAGCGGGCTGCGCAATCCGTTTCGGTGGAGTTTCGACCGGCCCACGGGCGACCTCTGGGCCGGCGACGTGGGCCAGGGCAATCGCGAGGAAGTCAACCGCATCGAGAAGGGCGGCAACTACGGCTGGAACTGCCGGGAAGGATTCCTTCCGGGGCCCGGGGCCTGCGCCGTTTCCGGACTGAAAGAGCCGGTCAGCGACTACCCCCACGTGAATGGCGACGTCTCCATCACCGGCGGCTACGTGTACCGGGGCACCGCCATTCCGAGCCTCCAGGGACGGTATGTGTTCGCCGACTACGGCTCAGGCCGAATCTGGGCACTGGAAAACGATGGCCAGGGTGGTTACAGCAACGACCAGCTCATCGATACGCCTTACAACATCACCACCTTCGGCCTCGGCGAAGACGGGGAACTGTACTTCGCCGACATCTTTGCCGGGCGGATCCACCGGTTGATGCCTGCCGCCGGCGGCACGCCGGACACCATCCCCGCGTCCCTGGCCGCCACCGGTTGCGTGGCCGCCGGCAGTCCCACGCAGCCGGGCGCCGGGGTCATTCCCTTCGGGGTGAACGCGCAGTTCTGGGCAGACAACGCGGGGAAGGAACGCTACCTCGCGGTGCCGAATGGCACGACCGTCACCCTGACGGCGGGTGGCGATTTCGATTTCCCCGCAAGGTCGGTGCTGATGAAGTCGATGCGGCTGGCCGGCCAGCTGATCGAGACACGGCTCCTCATGCGTCATCCGGACGGTGTGTGGGCCGGGTACACCTACGAATGGAACGCCGCGCAGACTGCCGCCACGCGCGTGGTCGGCGGCAAGACGCGCCAGGTCAGCGGGCAGACGTGGATCTACCCGAGTGAAGGCCAGTGCATGCAGTGCCACACCGCTGCGGCCGGCTTCGCACTGGGCGCCGAAACGGCCCAGCTCAACAGCCACCTGACTTACCCGGCGACCAACCGGACGTCGAATCAGCTGGCGACGCTCGCCGCCATCGGCCTGTTCAGCGCCCCGTTGCCCGGACCGCCCGGGAGTTTGCCGGCCCTGGCGGACCCGACGGATACCACCCAGACCCTCAACCTGCGGGCCCGTGCCTGGCTGCACACGAACTGCGCCCAGTGCCACCAGCCCGGCGGGCCGACGCCCTCCTCGATGGACCTGCGGTACTCCACCCCGCTGGCCGCGACGCTGGTGTGCAATGTCGTTCCCCAGTCCGGGAGCCTCGGGATTACAGATGCGCGGCTGGTTGCGCCGGGCGATGCCGCCCGGTCCGTCGTGCTTGCCCGAGCGAACCGGCGGGATGCGCTGGGCATGCCGCCGGTGGCGTCCAGCCTTGTAGATACCGCTGGGGTCAGTCTGCTGACCGCCTGGATCAACAGCCTCAGCGGGTGCTAGGCCTCTACTGGAGGAGCAGAACGCCTACTGAGTCGTCAGCGTCAACACCCAGCCGGTCAGCGCGCCCGCGTCGCCGCCCTCGTCATCCAGACCATACAACCGCCAGGTGCCATTGGGGGACAGCCCGGTGAACACCGCGAGGCTGGTGCCATAGTTGCCGGCAGGGGCCGGGGCCGGGAAGGCATCCGTCGCCCCGTTGTTGGTCGGCCGGAAGACCCCGCTGGCGATCTGCCCGGCGTTTGACAGCACATCGGCCGCGCTCGCGTCGAAGGTCAGGGACACGCCGTTCAGGTCATTGCCCGCGCCCACATCGGACATGAGCATGACCACCTGGCCGCCGGGACCCACCAGCGCCAGATCGATGTCCGACGGATAGGTGTGGCTCAGGCCGTCAATCCGGACGGTGACCTTGGTGAGTGTGCCGCCCATGTTGACCACGCTGGCCGTCGCGGGATAAGGCGCACCCGCCCGATTGTCGAGCAGGGAGATGGCGCCGCCAGCAAAAGCCTGGGTCCCGCTGGAGCCTGGTGCCGGCAGTGTCGTGCTGGTGAAGGTGTCCGTAACCCCGCCAACGGTCAGCGCGGTGTTCGTGGCCGTGGCAAAGGCGCCAGCGCTCGTGTGCCGGACACAGACCGTCTGGTTGTTCGTCACCGTGCCCGGGGCGGTCGTGAAGGCCCCGCTGCAGCCCACCGCATACTCGCCGCCAACAACGGTGACCGGTGCGGGCGTGTTGATGCCCGTGATGGTCACCGCCCCCGAGGTCTGGAGTGTGCTGACGGCAGCGTTGCTGACGTCCGCAAAGGCATATGGGTCCGGGATGGCGTCGGGCGGCGGCGGTGTGTTAGTGGCCGACACCGTCAGCACCCAGCCCGTCAGTGAACCCACGTCGCCACCCTCGTCGTCCACGACGTGGAGGCGCCAGGTGCCGTTCGGATCGAAGCCATTGAAGGCCGTGAGGGCCGTGCCATAGGTGCCAGCAGGCGCCGGGGCCGGAAAGGCGTCGGCAGCACCAACGTTAGTCGGCCGGTAGACGCCCGCCACGATCTGGGTGGCGTCGGGCAGTACGCCCGGGGCCGCCGAGTCGAAGGTGAGGGACACACCGGCCAAGCCGGCAGCACCGCCGACGTCAGACATCAGCAGGACGGCCTGGCCGCCGGGAGCCACCAGCGCGACATCAATATCGTCCGGGTAGGCGTGAGTCAGGCCATCGAGGCGAACGGTGACCTTGGTGAGGGTGCCGATCATGCCCGTTACGCTGACGGTGGACGGATACGGTGACCCACCCCGATTGTCGAGTATCGAGACTGCACCGCCTGCGAAGGCCTGCGCGCCGCCAGGACCCGGCACGGGCTGCGTCGTGCTGGCAAAGGTATCGGCGACGCCGCCGACGGTGAGCGTCGTGTTCGTCGTTGCCGAATTTGCGGCCGCGCTCGTGTGCCGGACACACACTGTCTGATTGCTGGTGACCGTGCCTGCTGCCGTGCTGAAGGCCCCGGTACAGCCGATGGCGTACTCACCGCCCGTGACACTGACGGGGGCCGCGGTATTGATGCCGGTGACCACCACGGTATTGGAGGTCTGGAGAGTGCTCAACGCGGCGCTGGTCACGTCCGTAAAGGCAAACGCGTCTGGCGTGGAGTCAGGTGGCGGAGGCGTCCCGCCGGTAGTCTCGATCGTCAGCACCCAGCCCGTCAGGGAACCGAAGTCGCTACCCTCGTCGTCCCTGACGTAGAGGCGCCAGGTACCAGCGGGTGACACGCCGTTGAAAACGACGAGGTTGGTGCCATAGGCGCCGCCCGGAGCCGGCGCTGCAAAAACCTCCCCCCCGCCACTGTCCGTCGGACGATACACGCCGCTTAAAATCGACCCGGCGGGCAGTGCGGCCAGCGCACCCGCGTAGAAGGTCAGCGTTACGCCGTTGACGTCGTCCCCACCACCCACATCGGACATCAGCATCACGGCCTGGCCGCCGGGGCCCACCAGGGCCAGATCAATGTCCGACGGGTAGGTATGGGTCAGGCCGTCCAGGCGGACGGTGACCTTGCTGACCGTGCCGCCGAGGTCCGGCACGCTGACTGTCGAGGGATAGGGCGAGCCTGCGCGATTGTCGAGTATCGCTACCGCGCCACTGCTAAAGGACTGGGTCTGGGT
>ENA-ORBV01000575-ORBV01000575.1-microbial-mat-metagenome-genome-assembly--contig:-NODE-575-length-84437-cov-11.753295_pt1 | contig 84437 bp, 83 predicted proteins | sample MGYA00237777_ERZ505514 | MGnify/ENA primary metagenome ERZ505514 (study PRJEB26160, sample SAMN06269048) | microbial mat metagenome | isolation source: Oligotrophic lake microbial mat | place...
GGGTTTAACAACGTTACTTGTGAAAAATTTGGGAAAGGTAAAGATCCACTTCTCCTCATCGATACCGCCGATCGAGCTTTAGAATCTCTCTACCTAGAAGCCTCTTTGATTACAGAAGGCTCAGCGTCCTTGGTCCATGTATGAATCTCGCTATTTTTCATATGCGTACCAAACACAGCTTGCGCTAAGCTGAATGAAGTCACTTAAATTACCATAAGCACTTGCCACTTTATCACATTAATTTTGATGTCCTCGTCTTGTTTTGATACCACCTATCATCCGTCGGTATCTCCGACTTCAGCATCGCCAGTCGGGTTATCAAGTATTTCATTTCGCAGAATTCTTCACCTGAAGCCGCAAAACACTCCGTAAAGCCTGATGCGCATTCCCGTCTATCTTCATGTTACTCTTTCCCTAAGTGACTTACCCCATGCCCGTTACATATTACCTCATCAGCTTCGAGCTCTAGCCTCCCATGTCTCTGAAATTGTCCTCACCCTCGACGGGGGAGAAACGGCAACTCCCGATACCACTTCTTTACGACCCCTTTAATCATTGCGGTGTTTCGGTTGCATGGAACAACTTGCAAGAAGGAAAGGATTATTTTTTCCACCGACCCTCCTGTTGACGTTCACACCTCCCGATGATCCGCGTCTTCCATCCCTCCACCGCCCCCCACGTCCTGCAGGCCGCACTGGCTCTGCAAGAGGCCAGTCAACTGGACAGCCTTGTGACCTCTTGGGTGAACAAGCCCGACTCTTTCACTCAGGGCTTACTCTGTGCGACAGGAAAACTTTTCGGCATTGATCTGGCTCTGGAATTCGCCCGCCGCTCCGTCGATCAGATTCCAGCCGAAAAAATAGTGAGCCACGGTTGGGGTGAGTTGCTGCGCGTTGCCGTTTCCCGCCTGGACCGCGACCAGCGTCTCAGCGATCTGGTCTGGGAACAAACCGAAGGAGCCTTTGACCGTAGCGTAGCACGATCACTTCACTCCGGACTAAACGGGGTTTATGGCTTCGAATACAGCTCCCGCCGCACCTTCAGCCGCGCCCGCCAACTAGGCTTGGGCGTCGCCTACGAAATGCCCGCACCGGAACCTGTCTTTGTCCATGAGTTGCTCAAGGCTGAGCGTGAACGCTTTCCCGAGTTGGAAACCCCCTATACCCGACACGTCGCCCGCCGCGAACGAATGTGGATCGATCACCGCCGCCAGGAATGGGACGCTGCCGACGTGGTCATCGCTGCATCACGCTTCACCCGCGATAGCTATGACCGCGCAGGATGGCCCGCAGAAAAAGTCCGCGTCGTCCCCATCGGAGCACCCGACCCAGTCTCCATCGACTGCGCGTCAAAGGGAGGATCCCACGATGGGGAAAAACTCAAGCTGCTCTGGGTGGGCACTTTCGGTGTGCGCAAGGGTGCCCATTATGCGCTGGAGGCCTGGAAGCAACATGGCCTTCACCGCATGGCCCAACTCGATGTTTACGGCAGCCCCGCGCTTCCCCCACGCCTCGTTGCCGACACTCCCGAGGGTATTCACTTTCATGGCTCAGTGCCCCGCTCGGTGCTCTGGGAAAAATACGAACGTGCCGATGCCCTGCTTTTCCCCACACTTTGCGACGGATTCGGCATGGTCGTCACGGAGGCATGGTCCCGCGGTCTGCCTGTGCTGACCACCCAGCGCGCAGGAGCGGCGGAACTTTTGCAGGACGGCATCAACGGACGGCTGATGCAGCCAGCCGATGCAGCATCGATTGCACAAACCGTGGAATGGTGCGCTGCGGAACGCACGACACTGCGCGCCATGCGTCTGGCCGCGCGGCAAACCGCAGCGGATTGGACTTGGGCGGACTACCGTGCCGCTCTACGCCAAGCCCTTGGCCCTCTCCTGAGAAAGACCTCTGTTTGAAAAGTTTCCGCATTTGCCTGGTGACCAGTAGCCACCTTTCTTCCAATCCGCGACTGGTGAAGGAAGCGGACGCTCTCGTGGAAGCCGGCCACTCTGTGCGGGTCGTCGCCAGCTGCCACCACGAACCGGCCATTGCTGCGGATCAGGCCATCCTTCGATCTTCCGCATGGCCCTGCACCATGGTCGATCATCGAATAGGACTAAACTCATGGAGGGGCAGGATGCTGCGCGGGGCTTGCCGGACTTTGGCCCTTCCCCGGATTTTCAAAACTCTCACTCCTTCCATGTTGGCTATTCACCCGGCAGCGTTGGACTTTGCCCGGGCAGCTTCCGCACAGTCGGCGGATCTTTTCATTGGCCATACTCTTCCTGGACTGGCCGCCGCCGCGATGGCCGCCCAGCATCACGGGGCCAGACTGGGATTCGACGCCGAAGACGCCCACTTCCTGGAGACGGATTTTGCACTTCATGATCCGGTGGAACGCTGTGCTATCCACACAATTGAATCCACCTTACTACCCCGCTGTCTCCATTTAACCGCAGCATCCCCAGCCATCGGGGAAGCCTACCAGCAACGTTATGGCATCAAGCTCCCCCGCACGGTGCTCAATGTTTTTCCTCTTTCCATGGCACCTACAGGCTCCTCCCAAAGGACACTCTCGGAATCCACGTTTAAGATGTATTGGTTTTCCCAAACCATCGGTTCGGGCCGTGGATTGGAGGCGATCGTGGATGTCGCCTGTCATATGCGTCCCGGTGTGATCCTGCGGCTTCGGGGCGAACCCTTGGCCGGATACTTGGGCCAACTCCAGGACCGGGCCGCAGGCCACGGACGTGCCGGGCTGATTGAAGCGCTCTCTCCAGCCCTCCCTTCGGAGATGGCAAGGCTCGCCGCCGATGCAGATTTGGGCCTTTCCGTGGAAGAAGCCGAGCCCCGCAATCGTGATCTTTGTCTCACCAATAAAATCTTCACCTATCTCCTGGCGGGTATTCCCCAGTTAATGACCCCCACGCGGGCCCAGGCGGCTCTCGCACCTGATTTGGAAGACGCCGCCCTCCTAGCTGATATCAATAACATCAGGGATACGGCCACCTTGCTCGAGCATTTCCGACAAGATCACGCACGAAGAATTAACGCTGCCAAAACTGCAGCGACATTGGCGAAAAAATACTACAACTGGGACAGGGAAAAACACGAACTGCTTCAATCCGTTCGTGAAGCCCTGCAAAACTGACTTTCCACCATGTCCTTCGCCGTTTTTACCAGCTCCCTTGCCGCCTGCGTGCAGCAGTTAGCACGCTCCTTGCATGACTGCATACAACTCGATTCCTTAATCCTTTCCTTCACTTATTCCTCTATCCTATGATCCGTTCGTTACTTTCATTTCTTAAAAATACGCTTCCCCCAGGTAATCCACCGCGCACCATTCTCAGCGGACTTTACCGGGGTCTACGGATGAGGATTGACCTTCACTCCGCGTCCCTCATCTGGCTCGGTCTTTACGAAAAGGAAACCCACCAGGCTTTACGATCCCTGATCCACGGGTGCCGTTCGTTCATCGATCTCGGAGCCGGTCATGGCGAATTGGTCTGCTACCTTCTACGCTATCAGCCCGGCGCGCCCGTCATCGCCGTCGAACCCGACCCCACAGCCCTCGGGTATCTCATGGGAGCCGTCCGCCTCAACCACACCGACATTCCAGGCACGCTCTCCGTTCTTTCTTTTTATTGCGGCACCGGAGGCCCGAAACCTAATAAATCACTCAGTGACATCGCCCGCGATCTTCCCACATCCACCCGGCCCACCTTGGTCAAAATTGATGTGGATGGGCCAGAAGCGGACATTCTCGCCGAATCCAGTGCTTGGATTGAGATAAACCGTCCCCGCTTTTTTATCGAAACACACAGCCCCGACGCGGAATCACGCATCATCGAGTTGCTCACCAGCTTCCGTTATGAAGTCACCATCATTCATCCGGCATGGTGGCGGCGCTTTCTTCCGGAATACCGGCCCATAACCCATAACCGTTGGCTCTGCGCCCAACCACTTTCAGAATGAAAAAATTTTTTCGCCTCATCCTCGCACGGCTGCTGGCCAGCTGGTTCCGATTTAATGGCAAACACCACGAACTTATGACCGGTTCCGTCCTCATCTTCGCGCCCCATGCCGACGATGAAACGCTTGGCTGCGGCGGACTGATTGCCGCACGCACGACCCGCGCACTGCCTGTCCATGTGTCTTTCATCACTGACAGCGGCGGCACCTCCGCCAATGAATCAGACCGTCGTGCCCTGTCCCTCACACGCCAGGCCGAAGCCCTAGCCGCCATCCAAGCCCTCCAATTAAATAACAAAAGCGTCTCTTTCCTGAACGCACCCGATGGTCGCCTTCCCATCCTGAGCCCGGCGGAGATCCAAGTCCTGACCGAGCGTATCCACGGGGTGGTTCGTGCCTGCTCTCCTCTGGCCATCTATCTTCCCTTTTCCGGCAGCCATAGCACGGAGCATGAAGCAGCCCACCATCTCATCCGCTCCGCGCTCCAATCCATGGACTGGCACGGACAGCTCTGGGAATATCCGGTCTGGGCCTGGTGGAATTCACTGCGCTTTGCCCGCCATGCCCTGCGCAAACCGGCCCCCTGCTTTCTTAGACTCGGCCTGCTTCTTGCCCAAAAACAAATGGCGTTGCGCTGCCATACCAGCCAACATGAACCTGGCTCTGCCTTGCCTCCCATTCTCAGTCGTCTTTGCCTCGGGCCCTGGGAGTTCTTTTTTCCAATCAAACAACCCCCCGAATCATGAAACCAAACATCCTCACGCGATCTCTTCATTACCTTAAACGCCGCTTGATCGACGCACCCCGCGGTCTCGGACGTCCCATCGACAAAACTGCCCTCGATAAGGAATACGGGAGCGGTGCCTGGAACCATTTCTTTTCCTTTGACGAACTGCCGCGCCAGCTCGTCCTGGCCGGTATCATCCGCCATTTTCATCCCCAGGGCGCTGTCCTTGATCTTGGCTGCGGCAGTGGTCGCCTGGCCCAGCTCTGCCAGCCTTATCAATTCCCCCGCTATCTGGGGACTGACCTTTCGACCGAAGGCATCGCCAAGGCTAAGGTCCTCGGCCTTCAGGGTGTGGAATTTCTTGAGGCCAACTTTGAGACTTGGCGGCCCGCAGAATCCTTCGACGCCATATCCTTCAATGAATGCATCGGATACGCCCAGGATCCCGGCGCGCTTCTCCAGTCCTTCTCCGCCCATCTTAAGCCCGGCGGCCACTTTTTCATTTCCCACCATCGTTTTGGCAATACAGACGCACAATGGCGGCGTATGGAATCTTTTTGCACGGTAGCCGCCTCCACGTCTGTCATGAGCGCCAAGGGGAACATCTGGGATATCAAGGTGATGGAACCAAAGACGATCAATTCTTGAAACGTGTCCTCATCGTTGCGCCTCACTTTGCCCCCATCAACGCGCCTGATGGCCATCGTGTCCGCATCAATCTGGCCCACTACGCGCGGAACGGATGGCAAGCTGAAGTTCTCTGCGTTGCTCCGAAGCATCGTCCGGACTGGTGGGATGACTCCCTCCTGGCCACCCTCCCCCGTGATATTCCCATTCATCGCTGTGGTGCTGTTCCCTTGAAATGGTCGCGCCTTCTCGGGGTCGGCACCTTGGGTTGGCGCTGCCTTGCCCACTTGGCGCTGGCAGGCAGCCGCTTGATCGAATCCTCACATTTTGATCTCGTTGTCTTCAGCACCACCCAGTTTAATATCCTTGCCCTCGGACCTTGGTGGAAAAAACGATTTGGTATCCCTTTTGTTGTGGATCTGCAGGATCCTTGGCTCAATGACTACTATGAACAGCCGGGGGCCCCTCCCCCACCAGGAGGTTGGAAATACCGTTACGCCCGATGGCTGGCGGCACACTTGGAGCCTTGGTGCTTTCGACAAGCTGGAGGTTTTTCTTTGGTCTCTGAAGATTACCGCGGGATGCTGAACCGCCGTTATCCTTGGTTTTCAACCAAGCCCTGCGCCATCCTTCCTTTTGCCACACCGACTGAGGACTTCGCCGTCGCCCCCACCGCTGCGCGTTCCTTGCCCCCACCTTATCTGTTTGCTTGTGTGGGGGCTCTCAATCCTGCATTCCAAACAGCACTGGATGCTTTTTTTTATCTGGTGTCGCGCATTCGTGCGGAAACGAATACTATTTTTCCATGGCGCTTCCATTTTACCGGCACGAGCTACGCCGGTCATAAAAACTCCCTTACTACATCCCTTAGTTCCGCCGCCCTCCGCCACAACCTTCAGGATGTCGTTTGCGAAGAAACAACCCGCGTGCCTTATCTTACCTCGCTCCAATTGATGCGGGCAGCCGATGTTCTCTTGATCCCGGGTTCCGATGATCTGGCCTACGCCCCCTCGCGACTCAACACTGTGTGTGCCGCTGGCCGTCCCGTTGTCATCGTGGCCCATGCCTCCAGCAGGCTGGCCGCCCTGGCTGCAGATATTCCCGGAGTCACCCTTCTGATTTTTTCGTCGGACAGCCACATCAAACAAAATTTGGAAACTCTGAGGAGCATCCTCTCTCATCCCCAATCCTTGCCCTCTCCCCCCGTGCTTCCCGAAACGCGCTCTGCCAGCTATCTTGCACGGAGTGAATGTCTTCTTTGGGATCAGGTGTTGCCGCTGAAAAGTAAAACGTCATGAAAAACAGTGGATTCAAACCAAAGTATCCAAGCTATCGGCGCGCTCCGGTTCCACAGGAAACTGCCATCATGGATACCCGTGCCTTGTTGAATTCCAGTCAAACCATGGCCGTTTTCTGGATTTTGGCAGCGGCCGCTTTGGGCTACAGTTTCTATAACTTTAATGACTATGCCGGGGAAACGCACCTGGCCTATCTGCTTATTACCGTTTCTGCACTTATCCCTTTCGGTATTTGGGCGAAGGGGATAAGCCCGGGTATTCCTATTTATCCCTGCTTTGCCGGGTTCCAATACATGACTTTCGCACTCCCCCTGCTGAGTGAACATCCTGGAATCACCTACTTCGCGCCCTCCGATCATCTTCATGCAAGCTTTACCATATCCCTTGCTCTTTGTTGCGGCACCGTTGCCTGGAAACTGGTCGGTGATCGCTCCTCCTCACCACCCACATCCTGCCGCCAGCTCTCCACCATCAGCGGCGACCGCATCCTGTTGGCTTTCATCTTCCTGGCACTTCTCTTTGCCGCAAATACGGTTGTTCCCTGGGTGAATATCCCGGGAGGACTTTTTTCCATCCTACGTGGCATCATCGGCGGAATTTCCACCCTCGCTATCTTCATTCTTGGACAGCACATGGGTGCCGGAAAACTTAGCCGACGTTCCGCCGTCATTTATGTTATTCTGATTGGCAGTCTGTTTGTCGTGCAGACGGCTACGCTCCTTTTAATCAACGCACTCACGGTTGCCGTTCTCTCGGTCGGTGGCTACACGCTGGGATCACGCAGGCCTCCCTGGATTGCGGTGGCTTTGGTCATCACGGTGATTACTTTTTTTCACATTGGCAAGGCACCAGTCCGCGAAGCTTACTGGGGAGAAAATCGTGAAAGCCCCATTCGTTCTATCTCTGATGTTGCTGGTATGTACACTCTGTGGATCGACTCTTCCCTTACCGTCATACAAGAAGGGACAAGCACTGGGGAGGTTCAACAAAAAAAAGCCAGCACTTTCCAGCGATCCAGTCTTATGCACCTCTTGCTATTCGCCCAGGACCTGACCAGTCATGGCTATCCCTACATCGGTGGGGAGACCTATACTCTCATTCCCAGTCTGCTGATCCCCCGCCTTATCAATCCTGACAAAGCCTGGAGCCAGGAGGGCACCACCCTTATCAATATCCACTATGGACTGCAAACACGAGAAAGCAGCATGAGCACCACGATTGGTTGGGGTTTGCTTAATGAAGGTTACGCTAATTTTGGCCTTGCCGGCTCCTGCGCCATTGCCATTTTGATAGGCTTTGTGACGGGCTGGGCTTCTTTGTTCAGCCAGGGTCTTCCTTTCCTGTCTTTCCGCTCTCTTTTAGCCATTCTCCTGGTTAGCGCCACCTTCCAAACGGAATTTTCCCTCGGCGTGCTTGTCACTTCGCTTTTTCAATCCTTTGTCGGCTTGGTCGCTTTTAGTCTGATCTTTATGAAAAATCTGCCCACCGAGGAACTTATCCGCTGGGTTCAGGTCGTGCCCCGCGAGACCAGCAAAAAACGAAGGCTCTCCGTTTGAAAATGCGCCTGGCCATTATTGCCTCACACCCCATTCAATACTATGCGCCATGGTTCCGACTTCTGGCCCGGGAATCAGGACTTCAGGTTCGTGTATTTTATCTGTGGGATTTTGGGGTCAATCCACGACATGATCCCGGCTTTCAAAAGAAAATTCTTTGGGATATTCCACTGTTGGATGGCTACGACCACGAGTTTGTCCCCAACACATCCAGGGCTCCGGGAACACATCACCCAGGTGGGCTTCGTAATCCTGATCTCATCCCGCGACTTCAGGCCTGGAAACCAGACGCCGTTCTTTTGATGGGTTTCTCGTGGCATTCCATGCGCAAGGTTCTTCTCCATCGGGATTTTAGACAGCGCATTATCATCCGGGGGGACTCCCACGATCTGGCCCGTGCCCCGGGTTTAAAATCCTGTCTGGCCCGTCTGGCCGCCCGCCTTCTTTTTCGGCGCGCCAGGGCTTTTCTTTACTGCGGCACCCTCAACCATGCCTATTTCAAGAACCGCGGCGTGCCAGATAAACGCCTTTTTTTATGCCCTCACGCCATTGACCAAACCCGCTTTCAGCCCAACCACGCGGATCAGGAAGCTGCACACTCTTGGCGCCACTCCCTTGGCATTCCACCCGACCACAGGGTCATTCTTTTTGCTGGAAAATTTGAGGCAAAAAAAGACCCCCTTCGTCTGCTTGAGGCGTTTCTGCAGCTCAATCCCGAAAAAACCACCCTTCTCTTCGTTGGCTCCGGGGCCCTCGAACCTGCCCTCCGCGCCAAAGCCTCCCAGCACCCCTGCGTGAAGTTTCACCCTCCCGAAAACCAAAGTGCCATGCCTCGCATCTACCAGATGGCCGACCTCTTTGTCCTGCCGAGTTGCGGGCCTGGTGAAACCTGGGGTCTGGCCGTGCAGGAATCTTTGGCCTGTGGCGTGCCTGTCATTACGAGCGGCCATGTCGGCTGCACTCCGGATCTTGTTCGTTCCGATGTCAACGGACTGATTTTTTCCGCAGGCTCAACCAACGGTCTGGTCTCAGCTCTTTCCCATGCTCTCTCACCAGGCACTCTTGACCGATGGAAGCACGCGTGCCTACCCTCACTGTCCAAACACAACTATCACGCCGCAATGGACGGGTTACTGAAGGCCTGCCGGACACTCAGATGAAGCTCCATATTCAATTCTGCTGCCCGGAGTATAAAAATGAACACGGGGGAGTTCAACAATTCAGCTATCTCCTGGCACAGGCCCTAAAACACTCCCCACTCACAGGCACCTTTGAGGAGGTTTCATTTCCCTCACCCTCGACGAGCAACGAGAAACTTCGTTTCCTCTCACGCTTTGCTGGTGGAGCGTTACAACACCCCGACCTCTGCATTTTCACCCATGTGGGGCTGGCTCGTATCGCCCCACTCCTGTATTTTCTCAATATTCCCTACTGGATCTGTGCCCATGGTATCGAATGTTGGAGCCTGCGTCGATCATCTGAAGCCCAGGCTTTCCTTGGAGCTGAGCGCGTCCTTTGCGTTAGTCGCCACACCCGGAACCGTCTCGTGCACAATCTGCCGGGATTAGCCCACCGTTGTGATCTGTTGCCAAATCATGTGGAATCCATCCCTGCACACCTCACCCCAAAGGACGACGCCCGCCGCCGCCTTGGCCTCGCTCTTGACACCGTTCTTATCCTCACTGTGTCCCGCCTGCGTGACGACCGTTACAAAGGCCATCGGGAAATCCTCTCCGCCCTTCAGGCTCTTGGGCCCTCCGCCTCCCATGTCCATTACGCCATCGTTGGCGACGGCATCGATCTGGTCGCACTCCGAAAAGAAGCAGCCGATCGCCAGCTCACCCCACGCATTCACTTCCTCGGCTCTTTGTCCGATGACCAGCGCGCCCTCGCCTATGATGCCTGTGACGCTTTTGTTATGCCCAGCACGGGCGAGGGCTTTGGCATCGTCTTCCTTGAAGCCATGGCCCACGGTAAACCCATTCTGGCTGGCTCCGTCGATGGTTCCGTCGATGCCTTCGACGGACACGACTGCGGCATCCTCGTCAACCCACGTAACCCCGCCGCCGTCGCCCTCGCCCTTTCCGAACTTTTACGCCGCCTCCACCAGCCCCCGCCCGGATGGTCCCCAGACACCCTTCGGCTCCATGTCCAAAACCACTTCGGCCCCGAACGCCAGCACCAACGCATCAATGCCCTGCTTCAAGCCTTTATCCAACGGAGTTCACCATGTGCGGCATAGCTGGTCTCGTAGGCGTCTCCCCCCACCCCTCACCTGAGGAACACGCCCGTCTGCTTTGCCAGGCGATGCATCACCGCGGACCCGACGGCCGCGGCCACTACTTCGATCCTGCCGGTCCTGCCCTTCTCGCCCACACCCGACTCTCTATCATCGACCTTACTGAGCGCTCACGCCAACCTATGACGTTCGACGGACGCTACCACCTCATCTTCAACGGAGAAATCTACAACTACCGCGATCTCCGCGCCGACTTGGAAAAAGAGGGCATCCCCTTCCTCACCTCCTCCGACACCGAGGTCATCCTCCGCCTGCTCATCCACCGCGGCCCCGGTGCACTTCTGCTACTCCGCGGTATGTTTGCCCTTGCCCTTTGGGACTCGACCGAAAAACGTCTGCTCCTTGCCCGCGACCCCTTCGGCATGAAACCCCTTTATGTGGCCCAGTCCGGCCAAGGCCTGGCCTTCGCCTCCGAAGTACGCACCCTGCTGCGCAGCGGCATCACCTCAACCCGCCTGAGCCCCGCCGCCGTGGCCGACTATTTATTATGGGGGTGCGGCGGCGAAAACCTTATTGAGGGCATCACCACCCTACCCCCCGGAACATGTTGGCAATGGAAGGATGGCACCCTTACATCCGAGCAATTCAGCTCCATTCCCATCAGCCTGCGTGAAAACAACGCCACTCCCGACGACTTTCGTGAGGCCTGGCTCGACTCTGTCCGCCGTCACTTCATCAGCGATGTCCCCGTGGGACTCTTCCTTAGCGGCGGCGTGGACTCTTCCTCAATCCTCGCAGCAGCAGCCGCCCTCGGCATCCATCCCCAGCTCGCCCTCACCCTGGGCTTCCCGGGTAACCACCGGGAAGAGAACTCCGACGCTGCGCGCATCGCCTCCCACTTTGGCACACCCCACGCCAATTTTTTCCTGGAGGACCAAGCCGTCCATTCCCTCTATCAAGGCCATCTCCACGCCCAGGACCTACCTTCCATGGATGGCTTCAATATTTTCTGCGTTAGTCATGCCTGCAGGCAGCACGACCTTAAGGTCATGCTCACCGGGATCGGCGGCGATGAATTACTTGGCGGTTATCCTTCATTCACCCGTATCCCAAAAATCATATCCCTGCTCCGCTATCTCCCCCTCTCTTCCCTCCACCACCTGGCACCACTTCTGGGCGCCACCCGCCTCGCACGCATGGTGGATTGGGCTTCCGGCCCGCCCACCTGGTCCCATGCATATCGCTGCTATCGTGGCATTTTCCCCCGCCAGCTCATTCACACCATGCTCCTTTCCCGCGGTCTTCATTCCGATACCCTGACAACAGACACTCCCGCTCCCACCGGATCCGAATGGTCTTTGGGCCAGAGCCAGGTCGCCTTCATGGAATTCCACCAATACCTCCAGCGCCAGCTCCTTCGTGATGGTGACGCCTGCAGCATGGCGCACAGCGTGGAACTCCGGCACCCCTTCCTTGATGAAGTCCTCTGGCGCACAGGGGCCTCGCTTCCAGCCTCCATTCGCTTCGACATCGAAAAACAACTTCTCCAAAAATGCCTTCCCTCGATTCCGCAAGACGTCTTCCGACGCCCCAAACAGGGATTCTCTCTACCCTATGATTCCTGGTTCCGCGGTCCACTGCGCGAATTTGAAGATCTTATTCCTCCTGACTGGTCTTCTCTTACCCGCACGTGGTATCAAAAAAATGCACTGATCTCTCTGTTTCACTGGATGGACAAGCACGGTCTATCACTTTAGACAGGCAAGCCTGGCTCTCTACGTTACAAAAAATCCTTCCTAAGAAATTGTCTTTTATCCCGGAATGGTTATTCGCTCTGCCGAATAATAGATATCACCTTCTCATAATCAGCGGGGAAAGCCGTCTTTCGATGATTATTTCAATAATACCTTTTTTCCCTTCGATACAGACCAACGTGCTATAAAGGATTAACGATACTTAGTTTCCGGCCAGTCACGCACGCACATTCCCATCATTCCCGTCGGTGGCAGATTAAGGATAATACCGCATGTATAAAACAGTTAATGCGGCTATCTGAAGACCCGCGACCCCGCCCTGAATCCAGCGCCAGTCTTTCATCTTTCCAGTAATGGCAGTACCCCCAACTATCAAGACTACGGCAAAGAGGGCGAAAATATAAAGCGATGGTTCAAAATAGCGGTGAAAGACCTGTCTGTTCGGAAGAAAGCTGGCAAGCCAGCAAAAAAGGCTAAAAAACCAGATGAAACCATGTAAGCGGTGGCGGCGCCACAGGCCAAGAACTACCAAGGAAAGTAGAATGCCTCCTACCGGAACCAGGATCAGGAAAATAAGTGACCTTCCATTAAACACGGGAGCCCGTCTCGCCAAATCCCAAAGCAGACCACCCCAACGACCTTCCTCCATGGAAAAATCAGACCGGACGGAGACGGCCAGGAGAACTCCTAACATCCCGGATGTAATAATAATACCCCGCTCAAAACCTTTAACAGGTATCCCGCATAAAAAAGCGGCGGGAGCCAGTATCCAGGTCATTAGCGCGAGTGAGTAGAGGGTTGCACTCATAGACCATGCCAGCGAGGCTTCGTGCCAGCGGGGCGGGACTAATCCTTGCCAGCTGTAAACCAGCCAGCCAAGCACCAACAAAGCAGGAAGTGAAGAAAGAAAAACCCTTCCCAGTTTCTGGATGTACGTTCCTGAAGCTGGATCCATTACGATTAAAACGGCCTGTGGAAGAATAAGCCAGATGTACATCTGGCGAACCCAGACAGTCAGGGCCGAAACAAACGGCAACAACCAGCGCCCGCCGGAGCCTCGACATCCAAGTGTCCCGGCGAGAATAAAAGACATACCAAGAAGCGCCGGGTTATCCGTCACAATCCAAGCAGCTGCTTTCAGAAAATAAGGCGACAAAACCAATGGAAGAACGAGAAGGAGCGCGTGGGATGGAACTAATTTCTCGGAGGCCTTGCGATAAAGGTAAGCGGGTAACAGGAAAGAGATTAGGACATGGGCAACTCTCAGACCCGTCTCCCCTAGGCTGGTTCCAACGGAAAGACCGGCCAAAAAATAATTGTAACCCGGCGAAACTGCCGACTGTGGATCTTCTTTCAGGTCAACCCGCGGAAAATGCTGCATGATCCGCTGGATTGTCGGCATATGGTAGGTGACATGATCATGGGAGTCATTGCTATTATTGTTCTTGGGAAGAAAAGGAACTAGAACCGTGATGTAAACCAAACACAGAACCAGAAGTCCCTGTTTTCTACCCAGTGTCATACAGTTCTGATCAAACCTAATATCTACCAGCACCACAAGTTTTTTATAAATAATTCCAAGACAACAATAGCCCATGTGGTTGCAAGTCTGAATACCAAGACCGGAGGACCCTCCGTTTCCGTGAGTTCGTTAGCCAGGGAGTTGGCCCGCTTGGGACAGAAACAAAAACTGGTGTCTTACGACTATTCCGAACATGGACCTACCATAAAGATCGAAGGTGTGGAGCAAACAACATTACCGGCCAATTTCATTGCACGTTATCTTCGCGGTTGGAGCCCGGAATTTGAAAAGAATATTCTTGCATTGGCCACCTCGAGTGACCTTGTCCACAATCATGGCATCTGGATGTTTCCCAATCATTACGCCGCAAAAGCGGCACGCCAAAGAAGAAAACCACTCGTCACCTCGCCTCGCGGCATGTTGGGCACTTGGGCGCTTTCCTATCACTCTTTACCCAAGAAAATACTATGGTCTTTACGTGAAAGGAATGACCTGCGCAACGTCACCGCTTTCCATGCCACTTCCCAAGTGGAAGCGGACGACATCCGCCGTCTTGGATTTGCCCAGCCGATCGCTGTCATTCCGAACGGAGTTGATCTGCCCACTTCTCAAGGTCTGGCTCGCAAGGATCTGGAAAAAGAGCTGCCTTCATTACAGGGCAGACGCCTGGCTCTCTTTATCAGCCGCATTCATCCCAAAAAAGGGCTTCTGGAACTCGTGGACGCCTGGGCCGCTCTGCCAATGGAACTGCATACGGAATGGGCACTTCTGATTGCGGGCCCGGACTTGACGAACCATCTTGTCCGTGTTGAAGCCCGCATCCTTGCACGTGCCATGGAAAAGTCCATTCTCCTGCATCCTCCCGTCACCGGCTTACTCAAACAAACGCTTCTGAAACAGGCCGAACTTTTCATTCTTCCCAGCCACGAAGAAAACTTTGGCATTGTAGTGGCGGAAGCTCTCGCCCACGGGACGCCTGTCATTACAACCCACGGCACTCCTTGGGAAATCCTGAAGCATAATAAATGCGGCTGGTGGATTCCCATGTCTGTCGATTCCCTCAGACAAACACTTGCAACGGCTCTCCTACTACCTCCACCTGCTTTGGCAGCAATGGGCCTGGCAGGCAAAGACTATACCTCCCTGGAATTATCTTGGTCGGCCATTGCCCAAAAAATGTCCCTCTTCTATGCTTGGATTTTGAACGGAGGGCCGCCTCCTTCCTTTGTCCGGACCGACTAACATGCGTATCACCATCGCAACCGGCCCCTGCTTCCCCTATCCCGCTACCCGCGGCGGCGGGATGATCCGCGTCTGGGCGGCTTTGTCTCCTTTATTTGCCAGTGAAGGCCACGAGGTAACCATCCTTGCACGGAGAACCAGAGCTCAACCTGCCAAAGAAATGCTCGGAAACGTCCAAATCCTGCGGCATGGAGGCTTCAATCAAAGCTCGCGAACCCTTTTCAACCTGATCCGGGATTTTTTTTACGCATGGAGCCTCTGCCGCCGCCTCCCGGATGGTGACATCTTTATCACCAATGATTTTTGGCTGCCCTTTCTCGCGCCCCTGCTCGCCACCCGCTCCGGCGCCATCGTGGTCTCCGTCAACCGCTTCCCAAAGTATCAAATGCTACTTTATGGTAGAGCCGGGCTTCTCGTCACACCGACTCTGGCCCTGGCCAGGGCCATTGAAAAACAAACACCCAGCCTGACGCAAAAACTCGCCTGCATTGCCAACCCCTATGATGCCTGCAGTTTCTTCCCGGACAACACAGTCCCTCACAAACCCAAAAGCATCCTATACATTGGAAGAATTCATCCAGAAAAAGGTGTCGATGTTCTGATCAAGGCTTTTTCCAAAATTCATCCCCATTTTCCCGAGGCCACTCTGACTATCGTCGGACCCTCCAACACAAGCGAAGGTGGAGGTGGTTCCTCGTATCTCAAGCGGCTCAAATCCCTTGCTTTCAGTTTTCCGGTGCTTTTCCAACCACCCGTTTTCGGTGCATGCGATCTAGCCAAGATTTACCGGCAACATTCAATTTTTTGCTATCCCACACTGGCAGACAAGGGAGAAGCCATGGGTATCGCACCAATCGAAGCAATGGCCTGCGGCTGTGTACCCATCGTCAGCAGTAATCCGGTTTTTAGTGACTGGCTGCGCTCAGGTCACAATGGCTGGTCCTTCAATCACCACAGCGAACACGAGCCTGCCGCCGAACTCGCCACCTGCATTCACAACCTGCTGGAAGACCCTAAACTTCTGCAGACCATGCGGACAAACGCTCTGGAGACTGTTAAAATTTTTCATCCCTCCTTCATTTCCGGAAAATTCCTCAGCCACTTCGAAAGCCTGCTCGATGACCCCCGCTGACATAACCCCGGTCATCCTTACTTTCAATGAGGAAGCGAACATCACCCGCACCTTGGAATCCCTGCATTGGGCGGAAAGTGTCATAGTTTTGGACAGCGGCAGCACCGATGACACCGAATGGATTTGCCGCTCCAATCCACGCGTACAATGGCATACCCACCCATTTCAATCATTCGCCCACCAATGGAATTATGCCATCACCCTTGTGCCCACGCCCTGGATGCTTGCCCTGGATGCCGACTACTTTCTAACACCGGCTTTTATCAATGAATTGAGACTGCTGGAGGTTCCCGAAACTGTACACGGATTTAAGATTCCTTTTCGATACTGTATCCATGGACATCCTCTAAAAAACTCCCTGCTGCCGCCGCGCATCACTTTATTTCGTCCGGCATCCACACATGTAGTCAAAGATGGTCACACCCAAACGTTCATTGTACAAGGTCACGTAAAAGCATTTCAGGAACCTGTCTGGCACGATGACCGAAAACCCTTCTCACGCTGGTGGTCTTCCCAGGAAAAATATGCTGATATGGAAGTAGAAAAGCTTTTTCACACCCCATGGTCAGAACTACGCATCCAGGACAAACTCCGCAAATTCATTCTTCCCGCCCCACCAGCCGTTTTGTTTTTTACCCTCTTCCACAAAGGTTGTTTTTTCGGTGGGAAAGCCGGTTGGATTTACACCGGACAACGCGTTCTGGCAGAATCGCTTCTTTCCTTCAAACTCCTGATTGCCTGGCTCAGGGCATGATTTTCCCACTGACGGAACCCATGCCCGGGGCGGATGTAACCCATCCGCCTTTTTTTGTTTCACAGGCAACCCTTGGCATTACCGCCCGGGATCTGTAACCTCCGACCCAATGATACTAATCCCCGTTCTGCGGTCCTTCCCCATTCTGGGGGCTCCGGCCTTGACCCTTCTGCTTTTCTTTCTCACTACTGGCTTTTCAAAGGCCCAAAATCCCCTTTTTCCGGCAGCCGAAACGACAAAGAAAGAACAGACGGCATCTACCGCTAGCACAGCCGGATCCGATGATAAACTGCCCGAACTGAAAGAAGTCAAAGAACACCGCACCCTCCTTCAAAATGTCCTGAAAACCCTTCAGAAAGAACCCGAACTTTACAAAGAACAGATACGGCTCCTCATTGATCTGGATGCCGCTCTGGCCAGGCAGGAGGAGGCGCTGACAGTGGCAGAGTCTCTTGAAAAAGAAAAAAATGCCTTATCAAAAGTTTCCCAGTTACCTCTGGAAGCGCAAATCAATGAAAAATTCACCAAGCCCTACGACTTGGGAAAACTGGACGTCCTCTATGAAGTACAAGAAAATCTCGAAGAGGAAACACGTCTGGCTCTCGACGCTTCGGTTCAATCTGATGACCTACTGGCACGGGATTTGGATGCTTATAAGAAAAGCGAGGAATCCAGAAGGTTGGCCAAGGATCTTGCGGAAGAACTGACCGTCTCAACCAGCGCTGCCAAGCTACAAAGCCGCGTAAACTTGGCCAAACTGGTCCGCAGCCAGATCAACAGCGGTAACACCAAACTAAAAAAAGAAATTCTTGATCTGAGGAAACAACTGCTGAGACCTCAGATACGCTTTATTCAGGAAAATCTCAAACTGGATGACTCCGCCTGGCGTGAAACCAAACGACAATATGATACTCAGGAACTGGCCATCAAGGAATCGCTGAAAGAAGCGCAGAAAAAGCTGGGTTTAGCGCAAAAGGATCTCGAAAAAAATACCACAGATTCTCCTCTCGCAACACCGGCAGAGAAGGCCCGCATGGAAGCAGCACAAACTGGACTCATGGCAGCCCAACGTAGAAACAGCCTGAACGAAACCTGGCAGGAACAACTTGTTCTCACTCGCAAAATCATGCATGACCGCTACGAACTCTATAAAGATAGGGCCAAACCTGCGGACAAAAAAGGCTGGATCAAAGCCATGGAAGAAGCACGCGAAAGATTGGAGCCTCAGTTTGATTACCTGACAACCAGTATGGAAAGCGCCCGGAAAAAACTCGAAGCACTAAGATCCAGGGCGCGGGAAAGCACAGACAAAGACGTTTTGATATGGACCGAAACCTCCATCCGCCATCAAGCAGATCTAATCACGAGTTTTCAGGAAGAGATTTGGAGCACCAAGGCTATCATTCAACTTTCAGGCCGTCTCTTGGATGAACTAGACGCGGGAAGCAGCAAGTTTTCCTGGCGGGCATTGCAGGACAACTCTTGGAATTTCCTGAAAGCCTTTTGGTATAAAGAACTTTTCCTTTTGGAAGACCGTGCTTTCCGGATCTCCACTCTTTTCTGGGTTTTGTTCTGGTTGAGCATCGGACTCACCGTAGCCTGGACTGTCAGCAATCTGCTCGGCCGGAAAATACTCCTCCATTACGGTATCGCCTCAGGAGCTGCTTCTGCCTATCAAAAGCTTGTTTATTACACAATTATTGTCGCCTTTTGCATGGGTATTTTTGAGTATTTTAATTTTTCCCTGACCTCACTTACCATCATCAGCGGAGCACTGGCCTTGGGTGTTGGCTTCGGCAGCCAGGACATAATCAAAAATTTTATCAGCGGCCTGATCCTTTTATTCGAACGCCCGATCAACGAGGGGGATACCATCCAGATTGAGGGAGACGTGGTAAAAGTTGAACACATCGGAGCCCGCAGCACACGGGTGAAAGCACTGGATAACACCCAACGTATAGTTCCCAACAGCTATCTTCTTGAAAATGTGATCGTGAACTGGACACTTTCGGATTCTATCATACGAACTTCCATTGATATCGGCGTCGGTTATGGAAGCCCCACCCGGGAGGTCTCCGATATTCTCCTAAAAACCATCCAGTCGATCGATGGCGTTCTGGCCGAACCTGCACCGGCTGTTTTATTTGCTGACTTCGGCGATAACGCCTTGTTGTTTAAAATTCTTTTTTCAACCTCCTCTGAGGAGCGGGTGGACGCCACCAGCGAAGCCCGTCATCGGATTTCTGAAGCGTTGGAAAAAGCCAAGATCTCCATCCCATTCCCTCAACGGGATATTCATCTGGACAGCAGCAGGCCTCTGGAATTCCGGATCTTGCCAAGAATTAAAACCTCTTCAGAAGCTCCGGCAACTCCGCCATAGATAAAATAAAAGCATCGGCTTCCTGCTCGACTTTGGGCCGCCGGACGTAGCGGCCAAAGCCGACAAACAGATCTGCAGTCCCTTTGGTCTCCAGATCGCTGAAACCATCTCCCACCATCACGATGGCCTTGAAAGATTCCTCCTTTCGCCATCTCTGTAAAACCTCCGGCTTCCCTCCATTTCGTGTGGTAGGGGCCTGTTCACCATATCCGGTATAACTTCCGTCTGAATGGAACAGCAGAGGCACAGCCTCCACCTTTGAAATTCCCAACAGACTGGCCAGGGGTTCAATCGCCTGGGTAAAGCCTCCGCTCAAAATAGCAGGTTCCCAACCGTTGTTTCTGAGCTGGGCCAAGCTCTCCTGAATGGTTGGCTCCATGGTGTCTATGTAATGTTGGGCGATAAGGGCCACCTCATCCCGATGGGGCCGGATTTTCTCCAAACGGTTCCCAAAGACGGACTCGATCGAGATACGGCCCTCCATGGCATCCAGCGTCATCTGCTCACAGGCTTTGAAAATTTCCGGGCCGCGCAGCGCCGCCAATTCATCAACGCCTTCCAAAGCGCTCAGGGTGCTGTCACAGTCGAAAACCACCAGCTTGGTTTTGAAAATTTCATTTGGCATGACAGGCGACCTTAGCGGGGATGGAGGCACGGGCAACCCCGCTTTTTAGTGCTCCCAGGGATTCTTCTGGCTGTGATTCGGAGCGGCAGCCCGGTTTTCCAGAAGCTCCCTGTAATAGAACTGGAATTCCCCCCTTTGTCGGGGAGAAATTTTTCTTCGCGCTTGGCGGAAACGTTTCTCTGCTGAAGCAACATCCCCCATACAGGCATAAAGCACATACAACAGGCCTTGATAGGCCTCCACCATGCGGGGATGGTTCCGGATCATTTTTTCATATTCCGCCAAAGCATCCGCATAACGCCCCTCCTTCAGATACCATTCCGGGAGCTTGTGCAGGGCCGGGGCCACTCCCAGATCGGCGGGCCAAAACAGTGACTCAAAATACGAACTCACCAAACGTGACAAAGGAAAAAGCAGGATGCCGGAGCCCGCAGCGATCAATACAAAACCTCCGAAAGCAAACCCCAGGGCTTTCATGCGTTCCCGGTTGCTGACATCCTCCCCCGCCGGCACATCGAAGGAAAACATCCAGCCTCCCGCCGCAATCAGAAGGAAGGCCACTAGCAAGGGCTTGACCAGCCTGACAATTGACTCTTTGACTTCAGGATTCAAGCTTGGAATTCCATCCTAATCCAGCGCAGAAGGCACACGGTATGGCGGTTCGCCAAAGCCGCCACGCAGCAGGGCGGCATCATGCTGAGCAGCTTTCTGTTTCAATTCATTCTCCAGAGCCTTGTACAAACCAGCTTTGTGATTTACCGCCCTTGATTCCGCCTGGCGCTGGGCACTGTCGCGCGCAGAGTTCTGCCGTTTCACCGCACGTTTTTCATCGCTGCGGCCCACAATAAATCCACCCAACAAACCGGCTGCGGCTCCCGCTCCCGCGCCAATGGCGGCACCATCCCCACCCCCGGCCAATCCGCCGATCAGGGCACCTGTTCCCGCACCTGCCACGGTGCCGATACCCGCCTTGGTCGGTGTCCCGCTTCCTCCAGCCCCTCCACGGTCAATACCACGACCGGGAAGACCAGCCAGCAGACTCTGCCGGTAGGTGGAACTTTCGGCTTCAATGGAGACAATCCGGGCATCCAGATCCGATGCCAGAACCACCGCCTGCTGTGCGGCATTGCTGAGTTCCGTGCCGCTGCGTAATAGCAAGGCTCCGGTTCTACCGTTTTCCGTAAATGCCCGATACTCAAACTCCGGATTCCGCTGTAGTGGCAGGGGATGCGCATCCAGCACCCGCCAGGCTCCGTCCACCTTGGCCACCAAAGGCACTTCCCAGGTCAGAGGAACGGCCTGTCCTGCCACAAACACTTTACGGGCTGAGGAAGTGGAATAGGTCAGACCGGCGGGAAGATCGGAAGTAAGAATCAGGTAAGGACTGTAACGGAGGAATGTTTTGGACTTCGCCGCCGCAGGATACCTTTGGACTGGAGCCAAAAACTGATCTTCCTGGGCAATGAGCGTAACATGGTAAGTGAGATGGTAGCCTTCTTCATTTTTTTCGTAGTCACCCAGCGTGAAGTCTTTCAGCCTATAGCCGACAGGAAGCCGGGCCTGGAACACTTTCCTCGCAACGGAATCCGGGGGCAGGGTAAACCAGCGTTCCCACAGCCCGGGTGTTTTTTTTAAAGCGCCGGCATTAATGCCTCCTGCGTTCCAATCAGCCAGTTTTTGCCTCGATTGGCTCCAAAGCAGATAGTCAGCCTGTCGTTTCTGAGGGGTTAACAATTCCGGGGTGCCCTCTGTTTTTTGATTGGTGTAGTAGCTGTAACCCGCAACGCCGGCCACCCCGACCACAGCAAGTGACACCAGTCCTACAATCAAAACCAGAAAAAGGATCAAGGCGGCAATGATCCATCTGGACTTGTTGTTTTTTTTCGACGCCGGTGGAAGTGACGGGGCTGGTGCGGGGTTGGGAGAGGAAGTCATGCTTTCCAGTTTACCGTATGGCCTTGATTTTGTAAAAACAGAAAAAGTCCAGGGCAACCACTCTTGAAGATCGGAATTCTGTTGCTTGGACAACCTTAACAAGGCATTTTACGGAGGGGTTTTCATGGAGTTCGAAATCAAGTCATTTCTGGAACTGAATCTGATCGCAGATGCCGTTCTGTTGCTTATTTTTTCCTTCACGGTTCTGTTGCGTAACCCGAAATTTCTGATCCTTCTGGTGGCCCTCAACCTTTGTCAGTATGTTCTGTGGATTCCTGACACGGAGATCCTCCGGGCACATCAAAAACTGCAGGAAAAACACCACGATTCCCTCGATAACAAATCAGCGGCCCGGGAACAGGAAAGCGGAAGTAGTCAGAAGACAAACGTTGGGGCCCTGAATTCAGGCGATCCGGTCCGTGTGGGCGGACAAGTGGTAAACATTTACGACAATGTCTTGAAGGAAATGGGGGCCGGTGCAGGCAGTGCCTCCATGGCCATGGAGTTTTCTCTTGATGCCTGGAAAAAAAATCTCTCGGAAAGCCAGACAGACAACGAAAAAGGCTTCTCCTACAGTCCGATCGACGTCCTGATCCAGGCTGGCCAGGGAGACTTGCACGCATCATGGTTTATGATCCGTTTCTTCTGGCTGGCCGCGACCTTTTATCTCTACATGCAACGTCCTCAGGTCGGAGTGGTTGTTTTTGCATTGAATCTTGTTCCCGTTCCTTTCCTGGCCCATTTCATTCCCTATCTCTGGTTTCGTTTCAACGAGCAGACATGGGTCAAGGATCTGAATACTTGGGCACAGCTGGGCACACTTCCAAAAGAGACGGCTGACTTTCTTGTTTTCCACAGCGTCACTTTCGTGGTTCTTGCCCTGCCTCTGTTTCTTGTTTTAGTTGCTGCTCTGAGCCAATGGCGCAGCACCAAGGATAATAGCCTGCGTGACTATCTCAATCCCACACGCTTCGATCTGCTCATGAACGGGACACGCATTCCCTTCGAAGTAAATGGCAACAACCTCTTGGCCGGGGACTTCCTGTTGAATATCCGTCACCTCAGTTACGACCCTGACAACCCTAAAATTTGGTATCTCAAAACCGGAACCAAGGTGGAATTTGTCGAAAAGTCGACGTATTAGAACCTGATGGTGAAAGCCTTTATTCTGCTTTGATATCCAGATCCGGGAGAACCGCATCCAGATAGGCCCGGTGGCTCTTGGGGAAACGCAGGGAAATAATTTTTTTGTCCCCGACCCTGAAAAAGGTCAGTTCGTCGTAAAGCAGTTTCATCTCGAGATGGGCTTTGATTCCTTCCAGAGAAATCCAGGCGGGTTTCCGGCCTTTCAGAATCACCCCCAGGCGGCCCTGTGGTGCATAGCGGAACAAGTATCCCTTCCGGGGTGACGGCAATCCTGGAACCCGGTTCAGGACGACCGGGACAATCCAACCAACTTCCTCACCGTGGACTTGTGATTCTTCCATGATCAGGCGGGCCCAGGCCGGACAGCTTTTGGGCAACTGTTCGATCCGGTCATCCGGCCCGGCCATGCTCTGGATTTTTAGTAAGAGAAAGCGACATGTCAGGTAGAGATGCCGCAGCAGCTTGGGGGCCAGCCAGATGAACAATGCCAGAAAAAAAAGCACCACGACCAGGGCCAGCCACGGATCCCAAAGGATCAACCCAACACCACCCAGAACCACCAGGTCCTCCAGAATGCTCACGACCGTGTTGGAAACGGGTTCCGGCGATGTATTGACCAGCAGGCGCGCGCTGGTTTTGCTTAAATGTGTGGTCAAGGCCAGCCCCCCTCCCAATAACCCCGCCATAACCGCCAGAAGAGGATCCGTCATACCGACCACCCCGAGAGAAAGAAAAACCGCCCCCAAAGGCCGGATCAGGGTATGCACCGCGTCCCAAAGCGAATCCACCCAAGGGATCTTGTCCGCGATGAATTCCACCAGCACCAACATCCCCGCCAGAATAAGGACAACCGGATGCGACAGAATTTCCAGCCCGGCCATTTCAGGAACCAACTGCAGCCAGCCCAATCTTATCGAAAGTCCAACCGCAAAGACGGTCAGATAAAGATTGAGTCCAGCCAGGGCTGACAGCCCCAGGGCGGCTGATGCCAATGTGATCATATCCATCATTTCATTTTAACGAAACAAAGTGCCCAGTAAAGCGTATCCGTTCAGTTTGCGTGAGTGCAGGGCGGCCAATCGGCAAATGCTCGGCCATCTCCAGCATCCTTCTTAAGAATCCCAAATCTTTTACCGCCCGCCTTTTGTTTACCAACAAACACTACGACTGGTTTCTGGTTCCGCAGGATGGGCAGACCATGCAGACGGGCGCGTATGACGCACTGGCCCCGCAACCCGGCTTATTCGAGCGGATGTTACAATCGGTTCTCAAAAACTCCGGCTTCGAATTAGCCCGGTGTTTTTAACCCTATAACTATTTCTTCCAAGGCAATTGTTGCACACCAGACAAAATTATGATTATGATTCTATTATCCCGTTCACACGCCTCCCTTTATGCCCTACTGCGCCCTAGATATCCTCCAGTCACTGGCTCACGGGCGTTCCCATAGCCATCTCTTTATTGACGTCTCTGGTTTCCGCGCGGAACTCTGGATCAAGTCCGGCTATCTCAAACGTATTGTGGCCAGCCATAACTCCTCCCTCATGGAGTATCTCACCAGCTGCCACGCCACCATCGTCCTGCAACCTCTCCACAGCGAAACCTTTCTCGAACACACCAAAGAAACCATCGATCTCAATGAACTGGCACTGCATGCGGCCCACCACGCCGATCTGGCTGCCGAGGAAGCCCGCTCCGTTAAAAAAACCATCACCTCAAAAAAACTACGGATAACTTCCACTCCAAAAATTCTGTACTCCGAAGTTTTTTTCAGTGTTGCCATCCCTTTGATGCCGGATCAAAGCGAAGACAAAAAAATCATCTTGGGCCGCAACAAAAATCTTTGCCAGGTCACAGTCGATGACAGCCGCGTTTCCAGGGAACACTGTCTGGTCACGGCCCTGCCAGGCGACTTCTATGAAATCAAAGATCTTGGATCCACTAACGGCACCTATATCAACGGCAGCCGGATCGCACGCTCTTACGCCCGTCCCGGTGATTTTCTAAGGGTAGGAGATCATGTCTTTGCCCTGGCTTGAAATGATTGGCAGTTCTCATCAGCTCCTGCTAAAAAGGTAGCTGATGCTTCCCCGCTCCCTGCTCTTTTTGGTTCTCATCGCCTCCTCCGCTTCGGCAGTTGAAGGGGCACGCTCCGAAATGAGAAAAACCAAGCGGATTGAGCCCCAAGAACAAAAGACGGAAACTTCCCCAGAACTTCCGAAACCGGTTCCCCCTGTCGCCGTCCCGCGCAAGGCCGAAGAAACTCCCACCCCCCTTCCCCTCCTGAACCCGGGACAAGGCGCCCATGTCCAGTATTTCGGACACGCCTTCGTTTATTTGACCTCACGCAGCGGCGTCAGGGTTGGCATGAATCCCTTCTCCGACGGCAGCGTCAACTATCCTTTCCCAAAAAATCTTACCGCCGATATCGTCCTCATCAGCTCCGAAGCCTATGACCATTCTGGCGGGCAACATTTTTTTGGACTTCCCCAGATTTTCCGCAGCCTCACCGGCTTGGGAGCCAACCGCGCCAACGGCCTTCCGTTTAGGGGCATTGAAACTTACCGCGATAATGCGGAGGGCCGCAACCTGGGCAAAAATGCCGTCTATGTCTTGGAAATGGATAACCTCCGCTTCTGCCATCTGGGAACCCTCGGACATCCCCTCAACAACAAACAAAGTGACGCCATCGGCCGCGTTGATGTTTTGTTTCTTCCCGTCGGTCTTCCAGCCCTGAGCAATCGCGACCTCTGGAATGCGGTTGAACGCCTTAAAGCCAAATGGGTGGTTCCTGTCACCTACCAGACGGAAAAAAACAAGGGTCTTGATCTCCGCCCTCTCTCCGAATTTTCTCTCGAAGGCCGCCCCTCCAGGCAAGTGGACGGCAGTGAGTTTACTTTTTCCGCTGACACATTACCTACTTCCCCCACCATCCTGTTTTTGAAAGCTCCATGAAAGTCCTGATTGTCGGCAGTGGCGGCCGTGAACACGCCCTTGGGTGGTCTCTGAAAAAAGACCCCCGAAACCCCGAACTCTATTTTGCCCCCGGCAACGCCGGCACCTCCTCCCTCGGCTATAACATTCCAATCAAAGCCACCGATATCGACGGCCTTCTCTCCTGGGCCAAACTCAACCAACCAGATCTCGTGGTGGTCGGGCCCGAAGCACCCCTCTGCCTCGGACTCGTCGACCAGCTCAAAATGATCGGCATCCCCGCCTTCGGCCCCAATCAGTCAGGCGCACGGCTCGAAGCCAGTAAAACCTTCACTAAAGATCTCCTCCTCAAAGCAGGTATTCCCACCGCCGCCAGCGCCGCCTTCACCGAAGGTGCACAAGCAAAAGCCTATTGCACCCGACAAAGCTATCCACTTGTTATCAAAGCCGACGGACTGGCGGCAGGTAAAGGGGTCATCATTGCCCAGGACTTTGCTGAAGCGGAAACCGCCATCGTTGAAATCATGGAAAAAAAAGTGTTCGGAGCTTCCGGCAACGTCGTCCTGATCGAAGAGTTTCTGCATGGACAGGAAGCCTCCATCCATGCCGTGACCGATGGGAAAGACTATGTTCTCTTGCCCAGTTCCCAGGACCATAAACGGGTCTTCGACCAGGACCTGGGACCTAACACCGGCGGCATGGGAGCCTACGCCCCCGCCCCGGTCGTCACACCCGCTTTGTTGGAGGAAATCGAGGCCACTGTTATCAAGCCAGTAATCAAAGCCCTCCAGGAAGCCGGTATCGATTATCGCGGTGTCCTGTATGCCGGCCTTATGCTCACCTCCGATGGACCCAAAGTCCTGGAATTCAACTGCCGCTTCGGTGATCCTGAAACCGAGGTTCTTCTTCCGCTCCTGGAAACACCCTTGCTCGATATCATGAACGCTTCCATCAATGGAACGATGGGCTCCCTGACCGTCAACATCAGCTCCCGTTCCGCCCTCACCGTTGTGCTGGCCGCTCCGGGGTATCCCGAATCCCCACAAACCGGCGGCCCTATTACCGGCTCACTTCAGGATCCCGGCCCTGACGCCATGATTTTTCATGCCGGAACCGAAAACAAAAACGGCCAGGTTCTCAGCTCAGGAGGACGCGTCTTGGCCGTCACAGGCACCGGATCAGATCTCGCCACCGCCAGCAAAAAGGCCTACGCTGCTATCAACCTTATCCGCTTCGAGGGAATGCACTACCGTAAAGACATCGGCAAAAAAGCCTTTGATCTTCAGGCAATATGAAACCCTCCAACATCCTTTTACTCAGCACCCTGTCCTTTATTTCAGGAGGAATGCTCGCCGTTTTTCTCCTGATGAACGTTCTCGGACCTGCCGAAAAACAGGAGGCCACCCCCCCATCTACCTCATTGGTCAAAGCCACCTCACCGATCAAAACCCTTCCGCTCCCGCCACCTCCACTTGATCTCAACACGGAAATCCAGCCCTACTCACTTCTCGCCCCCATCCCCCAGACCTCCAATCTCCTTCCCCGCCCGGAAGAAGCGCGCCAAATCATCGACCTCCTGCGCAGCGGCTTCCTCGATTCCGCCTCCCTCATCAGCGTGGACCTGAATGAACAAAATCTGAACGAACTCATGGGCCGCCTAGACGACAAGGTGAAACTCAGTGAGGAGGCCGTCATTACTCCCGACCCGAAACAAACCCCGCTCCTTGAACTTCTTCCCAACAACATCGCCTATTGGCGCCCAGCCGATCTCAGCCCCAAAGAAACCGCACGCTGGATCTCCCAGTGGGAACAATGGAAAACACGAAACTTCGAAGGCCTGATCCTGGATCTGCGCAACTTTAAGGACGCCAACGATCTGCCCGGAGCCGTTTCCCTCGCAGGTCTTTTTAGCGCGCCTCAAACAACTCTTTTCACCGTCGAAGGCATCAACACCCCACAACAGGTTTATAAAACGGAACATCAACCCTTGGAAGTCCCGAAATCCTTCCCGATTCTCGTACTCATCAACCGCAACACCCGCGGCACCGGAGAAGCCCTTGCCTGGTGCCTGCGCCAGTCCGGCGGGGCCATCCTTATCGGCCAGCCCACGGCCGGCGAAGGAGGGCTCTTTACTGAAACCCGCCTCAAAAGCAACCGCTTCCTCCGCATGGCCAGTGCACGCCTTGTCACCTCCACCCGGGTGGATCTCCTTGGCACCCCCCTCCAGCCTGATATCCTCGTATCTACCGACCCCATTGTGGAACGCATGGCCTTTTCTATCGCCAGCAAAAATAATCTCATGGCACTGATCGCGGAAAAACCTTCCCACCGCCGTTCATCCGACAATGAAACCATCGGGAGTGAGCCACCTCCACCACCCGGGCCGGAAGCCAAAAATACCGTCCGCGATTTAACCCTGCAACGTGCCGTGGATGTCCTACGGGGAATTGTTTTGAGCCAACGCAAGCCCGATGTGAGTGGTGGCTGATTCCTTCAGGCAAAAGCCACCAAAGGCGAACCCATTTCCTGAATCCCTTTCAAAATCTGCAGACTTCTTTTCCGCATTCTTCCTCCATAGGCCCTCTCCATTTTGGGGTTTGCCTCCTGCCATCCTATCGATAAGTTTTAAATTCAATGCACGTCCTTTTCGTCTGCACCGGCAACACTTGCCGTAGTCCCATGGCCGAAGGCTTTTTTAAGGAAATAAGCCGGAACGATCCCGACATGTCCTGCGCCTCCGCTGGAATCGGTGCCGCAGGCGGCCAGCCCCCCAGCCACAATGCGGTCGCTGCCATGGACGAACTAGAAGTGGATATTCTCGGACTCCGCAGCAAACCCGTCACCCAGGATCTCGTCAATAAGGCTGATTTCATTCTGGTCATGACTTACAGCCATCTCGACAGCATGCTGCTCCTGCATCCCCAGGCCTCCGACAAAATGTTCCTGCTCCGCGAATTCATGCCCGCCAATGACCGCAGCAGCCGGGAGATCATCGATCCCTTCGGCCAATCCCTCGAAGCATACCGCGACGCACGCAACCAGATCCGTGACGCCATCAAACCTCTCTATGCTCTCCTAAAGGAAGCAGCCAAAAAACCGAAGATCGCTTCCTTGCCCAATTTGAAAATTTCCATTGGTGCCGATCATGGGGGTTTTGAGTTGAAAACACGCATCGTCCAAGAGCTTAAGAAAGCCGGGACACCTATCTGCGATGTCGGCACCTTCAGCCCTGAGCCGTCTGATTATCCCGACCAGGCCGCCTTGGTTTGCCGCGACCTCCTCCAGGGAAAAGTCGACCGTGGCATTCTTATCTGTAAATCCGGCATCGGTATGAGCATGGCCGCCAACCACTTCCACGGCGTCCGGGCCGCCCTTGTCCACAATGAGGAAACTGCCCGCTTGAGTCGCGAGCACAATGAGGCTAATGTGCTTTGCTTACCCGCGAATGATTTGACGGTTTCGCAGGCTTTAAAAATTGTCGATATCTGGCTCCGCACACCGTTCAGCGGGGGCCGACATGCAAGGAGAATTGAAAAAATGGAAACGCTTAAGACCGACATCGAAACCACTTCCCAAGCCCCAGGCCTCCGGGATAGCGATCCTGCCATCTTTGACCTGATTGCCAAAGAGCACAGCCGTCAGAAGAAAAACATCGAGCTCATCGCCTCGGAAAATTTCACCAGCCGCGCTGTCATCGAGGCCCAAGGCTCCTGCCTGACCAACAAATACGCGGAAGGTTACCCCAAGAAACGCTGGTATGGCGGTTGCGAACATGTGGACGAAATCGAACAGATGGCCATCGACCGCGCAAAGGAACTTTTCGGTGCCGAATACGCCAACGTGCAGCCCCACTCCGGTTCCCAGGCCAACTTCGCTGTCTACACCTCCGTTCTCCAGCCCGGCGATAAAATCCTCGGCATGAACCTCAGCCACGGCGGCCACCTTACCCACGGCAATCCCGCCAATTTCTCCGGCAAGCTTTACCAATTCTTTCAATACGGCGTCCGTCAGGACACCGGCCTGATTGACTACGACGAAATCGCTGAAGTTGCCCAACGCGAAAAACCCAAAATGATCACCGTCGGCGCCTCTGCCTACTCCCGCATCATCGACTTCCCCCGCATGAGCGAAATCGCCAAATCCGTGGGTGCCTACCTCTTTGCCGATATCGCCCACATCGCCGGCCTTGTCGCCGCTGGTGTTCATCCTTCCCCTGTGGGTTATGCCGACTTCGTCACCACCACCACGCACAAAACCCTGCGCGGCCCCCGTGGCGGCCTGATCTTGGCCCGCGCCGAATTCGGCAAAGGAATCGATTCCGCTGTTTTCCCCGGTGCCCAGGGCGGGCCACTTGTACACGTCATCGCTGGCAAAGCTGTCTGTTTCAAAGAAGCCCTCCAACCCGCCTTCAAAGTTTACCAGCAACAAGTCGTCCGCAACGCCAAGGCCCTGGCAGAGGGTATGAAGAAAAACGGTTACACCATTTTCTCCGGCGGAACCGACAATCACCTCATGCTGGTCGATCTCCAGCCCAAGAACATCACCGGCAAGGAAGCCCAGGAAGCCCTCGACCACGCCGCCATCACCTGCAACAAAAACGCTGTCCCCTATGATACCCAGTCCCCTTTCAAGGGCGGCGGCATCCGTCTCGGCACCCCTGCTGTTACCACCCGCGGCATGAAAGAAGACGAGATGTTCGACATCGCCAACTGGATTCACGAAAGCCTCCAGGCCCGCGCCAACATGGAAGCCCTCCACGCCATCGCCCGGAAAGTTCACGCCTTCACCGCGAATTATCCCCTACCCTATTGAGGTTTTAACGCAGAGATGCCAAAGCGCTAAAACGCTGTGGGAAGCCCATTTTGTCTCGTGTTAATTTGCGCCTTAAAATCTTTGCGTCTTTGCGTTAAAATTTGTAACCACAGCCCCACCTGGGCCGGACCCCGGAACAAGAATCGTAGCGGCAACTTCCAGTTTGAACGCGGACAGGGAAGCTGACAGCGAAATAAGGAAGGGGCAGCGGCTACCAGAGGAATTCCACCACCTGGCAAAACGACCGGGGCGAAGGCTTCCAGCACCACAACCACCCAACGGGCCGATGGCAAAACCGCCACAGTGAACAAAGAGGCGGCCAAGACCAGAGACAACTCCTATCAGGTTAATGCCAACCGGACTGGCTACAACGGAGGCGAAAGCTCAGGCACCAAGAGTGTGACCAGGAATGAGGACGGTTCCCGCTCCATCGATGGCAACTACAATACGCAAAAGGGAAATACCATCAAAACGTCCGCCACCGCCACGAAAACCGCCGACGGCGTGGAGAAAAGTGGAAGCTACACGACCAGCAACGGAAAAAGCAGCGCCCAAGGCCAATCCAACACCAAAACCAGCTCGGTTACCGTTAATCCCACACCGACACCCTGATCGAAAGAAGGTCACTGCAGGAACGTGAGGTGCGCAGAGATGACACACAACAAAATCCCTCTGCCTAACCATGGAAAAGTCACCGCACGTGACTGCATTTATTGCACTGCTTTCGAACTGTCCGGGGTAATGGCTACAATTCTTTAAAAAATCCTGGCTCCATCCGGAATTCGTTTCCGTCTCCATCCACAAATAGGGGAGCTTCCGGAAGGAAATGAACGGCGGCCACATCATCCTGTGTCAGGTGCAGGGAAACTTTTTCCAGATAGCCCTGGTCATTGATCACAAGACCATCGAAGCGGATTACGGCTGGATTTAGCAGATCCGCTCCGGCATATCCTGAAAGGGTTACCTCTTCTTTCAGGACGACTTTGACAAAAGAACCGGCCAGTATCCGCGCGAAGAGTTCGGGATTCATCGCACTTTCTTAATGAGGGAAAGAGGCTCAAAACTGTGCTGGGCCCGCATCCAGAAAAACTTGGCTGAGGGAGTGGCAGCAGGGGGAAGAGAGGCCTTGTAGGCCGAGGCGGATATTTCCAGAACCCGCTTTTTGTTGACTATCAGCGGAATTTTTTTCACCAGGATTCGATACAGGATGGTGACGTTTCCTTTTTGATGGCGGTCAAAGACATCAACAGGGGAGCCGACTGAAACAACGAGACCTGTTTCCTCTTTGACTTCACGACAAAGGGCTCTGAAGAGAGATTCGTTCCGGCGGACTTTGCCTCCAGGCAGGGTCCATAATTTTTTACCCAGAGCCTGTTTGACAAAAAGCACATGCCCATAGGGGTCTTCCAACCACGCCATGACGGAAACCTCCTTGGCCTGGTTGATACGGGCTGTCTTCACCTGTTTGACAGGAATTGCCATAAACGCACGCTAGATTGACTACTTTATGACAGCAATAGGAAAGTCGCAGAAATGGCACAAAAGTCGTAATTTTGTTAAAATCTGCTGATCAAAATATAGGTGGATTAAGCCATCTATGTCGGCATGCCGGGCTCAGGATGTAGAAAGGAAGCTCAGCGTTTTTGCTTTGGGCATGCTTTTAATCTTTTTGAAAAATTCGGTTTCTGTGATCTGAGTCGGCCACTCCAAATTAATTTTATGCGGAACTGATGTTCCGGCAGTTTATCATATCCCATCGCCTGCCAACTAATCAGCTCATTCAAATCACGAATCAACGCAACATAAGGATTCTTGACCTGGTAGACGTGATGAGTGCGCTGTGTTAAGTCTTTTAATAACACGGTTTCTTCTTCAAGTAGCAGCTTTAAAATTTCCATCTGCCGTCCGGTCATGGCCCTGCGTTTTGGCGTTTTCAGACGATTGAAAAAATCAAAGGCCATGTTGCGATAAAGTGCTTTGGCTAAATGCGTTCTTATTTCCAAGAACAGGCGGCGGCACTGTAATTCAATGCCTTTTAATCCTAATTGAAGAAACCGTGTCAGATCGTGATTCAGATATCGAACTTTGGCCAATGTTTCTAAGTAAGCGTTTTTCTCTGCATAATAAAAATTGGACATCGCAATAAAGAGAGAATCCCTCAATCCGGTTCGCTATAACATCAAAGTTTCCAAAGCTCTTGCTGAACGCCCATTTCCATCCAGAAAAGGATGCATGGAGGCAAAATGATAATGCATTGCCAAGGCCTGGATTAAAGGGTCATGCCCACGATAAATTGTTTGGGCGGCATTACACAAAGCCTCCATTAACTGCTCACATTCCTTACCTCCAGTGACTCCCCAATGCTTGGGAATTCCAACGTTTACATTTTGATCCTGGGTTCTGAATTTACCTGGGGGACAATGGTCATCATCTGCGCCCGTTACCCTATGGTGATGGATTTCGCAGATCAGATCCGTGTCAATAGGCCTGGCATTGGGTCATTGAGCCAACCAACGATACGTGGCGACAGCAGAGGCCGCCTGACGTTGGGAACGGGTAAAAAGTTGCGCGGGTAACTCTTGCAGGGCAGCATCCAACTCACGTTCTGTAAAGTCGGCTCCTTCCATGCGTAATGTGCCCGTAATTTCCCGCTTCAACTGAACCGCTTGTAACTTTTCTGCCCAACTTTTCTGATAAGGCATGGCAGTCAGCGAGATCAGGGCAGCCTTGGCACCGGTCAGCTCCGGCAGGATGGCTTGAAGTTCATATCGCATCCAGTTTTGAGGCCGTTCGTAAAGGATCATAGATAGAGTTAAAATCTATTTCATTTTTTAATCAGGTCGATTTGAAGTTATTATAAATACCTTGTGTATAGATATTTATATGATTTCAGTATTGATTGTATGTAAATGTGTTTGAGTTTCATTTCAATGATATATACAGAGGATTCATGAAAAGAAGCGCTTGGTTCGTGCTCTATGTGGCTTTTTCTTTCCTGTTGTTGGCGACGTATACAACAGGGCTTCCCTTATTGAATCTTAAATCGCAACAAGCCTTATAAAGGCGCATGAGACCTATTAATGCCGGAAATGACGGCGGGCGGTGAAGATCATGGCCATTCCGGCTTCGTCCGCCGCCTTGATAACTTCTTCATCACGCACACTGCCTCCTGGCTGGATGGCGGCAACTGCACCGGCTTGGGCAGCGGCCAGAATACCGTCCGCAAATGGGAAAAACGCATCCGAGGCGATGATGCTGCCTTTAAGGCTGAGCCCGGCCTCACCGGCTTTCCAAACGGCAATACGGGAGGAATCCACGCGCGACATTTGTCCGGCACCTACCCCGATGGTTCTGTCTGTGGCGGCGTAAACAATTGCGTTGGATTTGACGTGTTTGACCACTCGCCAGCCGAAACGTAAGGCCTCTAACTCTTCGTCCGTCGGCTGTCGTTTGGTGACGACTTTCCAGGCAGCTTCATCGAAAGGCTGGACATCGCTTTCCTGGACGAGCAGGCCACCAGTAACGGATTTGTAGTCGTAGGCGACAGCTGAAGCCACGTAATGATTTTCGATCAGACGCAGGTTCTTTTTCTTTTTCAGCAGTTCAGCCGCATCCGGGTTGAACGAAGGGGCGATGATCACTTCGGAGAAAATTTCCGCGATGGCTTCCGCCACAGCCAGGTCGAGCGGTTTGTTGACGACGATGATTCCGCCGAAGGGCGCCTGGTTGTCTGTGGCGTAGGCTTTGTCCCAGGCTTCCCTAAGCGAAGTTCCGGCACCGACGCCGCAGGGATTGGTGTGCTTCAGAATGGCAAGCGTCGGCTGGGATTCATTGGCGAATTCTCCGATCAATTGCACGGCCGCACTGATGTCGATGATGTTGTTGTAAGAAAGTTCCTTGCCATGGATCTGGTTGAAGTGGCTGTGGAAAGTTCCGTAAAGTGCCGCTTTCTGGTGCGGGTTTTCACCGTAACGCAGGGACTGGGCCTTTTTGGCCAGAACTCCGGCGGTTTCCTGCAGAACCGGGTTTTCCTTTTCGCAGGCACCAGTCAGGTATTTCGCGATCAGAGAATCATAATGGGAGGTGTGGCGAAAAACTTTGGCGGCGAGCTTTTCACGGGTTTCCGCCGTGGTGTCACCGTTCTCTTCGATTTCTGCCTGAACGGTGGCGTAATCTCCTGCATCCACAACCACCGTAACGCTGCGGTAGTTCTTGGCCGCACTGCGCAGCATGGAGGGCCCGCCGATGTCGATATTCTCGATCAATTCGCGATGTTGGACTCCGGGTTTCGCCAGGGTTTGCTCGAAGGGGTAGAGGTTGACGATGACAAGATCGATGGCCTCAATGTTGTGTTCTTTGGCCTGAGCGATGTGTTCGGCGTTGTCCCGCAGGTGCAGCAGGCCTCCGTGGACTTTCGGGTGGAGCGTTTTGACCCGGCCTTCCATCATTTCGGGGAAACCGGTATAATCCGAAATTTCCGTGACCGGCACATGGTTATCGTGTAACAGCTTGGCCGTTCCACCGGTGGAGATGAGCTGGATGTTCTTGGAGGCGAGAAATTGGGCCAAGTCCAGCAGGCCGGTTTTATCGGAAACGGAGAGAAGAGCTTTTTTAATCATAAGAAGGGATATTTTAAAACAGGAAGATCGGGGTAGAACACAAGAATTTAGGAGCCAAAAAAGTTTCGCACCTCTTTGCGTCCTTCCTGTTCAACCGTATTGTTTGTCAAAACTTCAGTTTCACCCTGCGCTTGCCTTTGACCGCTTTGCCGATGACATAAGCTTTGGTTTTCTTCAGGATTTTCGGCGCGTCCTTGGCTGAAACAATGGCCACCATGCCGATGCTCATATTGAAGACCTGATAAAGCTCCTCGCGCTCACAGACACCGCTTCCGGCCAAGAGATCAAAAAGGGGCAACGAGGGATAGGATTTTACGTCAATCTCGACATCCACATTGGCGGGCAGGATGCGCGGAATGTTATCCACAAAGCCGCCGCCCGTGATGTGGGAGAGGCCTTTGAAGGACACTTCTTTGGAAAGTTTTTTCAACAAGGGCTGGTAATTCACGTGCACGGCGAGCAGGGCCTCGCCCAGCGTCTGTTTGGTGCCGGGCAAGGTGTCTTCCAGAGACATCTGCAGCTTGGTGAAAAGAATCTGGCGGGCGAGGGAATAGCCGTTGGTATGCAGACCAGAGGACGGGAAGCCGATCAGAACATCGCCCGGTTGGATTTTCGATCCGTCGATGGCTTTCTTTTTGTCAACCACACCGATGATGGTGCCGACCAGATCGTAATCTTCCCCGTGATAAATACCGGGCATCTGGGCCGTTTCGCCGCCGATCAGGGCGCAGCCGGCTTCTTTACAGGCTTTGGAAAGGCCACCGATGATGGAGTGAAAAACAGCAGGCTCGAGTTTACCCGTTCCGATATAGTCGAGGAAGAAAAGAGGCTCAGCTCCAACCACCGCGATGTCGTTGACGCAGTGGTTGACCAAGTCCTGGCCGATCGTGTCGTGTTTGCCCAGCATGGAGGCGACTTTGAGCTTGGTGCCGACACCATCGATGCTACTGACCAGCACGGGTTCTTTGTAGCCTTTGAAGGAAGCTTTAAAAAGCCCGCCAAAGCCACCGATTTTGCTCAGGACTTCGGGGCGATGGGTGGATTGGATGCGGCTGACCAGACCCGATTTAAGGGAGTTTCCCAGATCGATGTCAACTCCGGCCGCGGCATAGGCTTTTTGTGATGGGGCTTTGCTCATGAAGACAATTATTTAAGGGCAAGAGAGTGCAGGAGGCAAAGAAGAATTACGAAATTCCGGCTGCTAATTTTCAAGAAGCGGGTTGTCAACGCGCTCAAAGCCCAAACCTTCATAGTCTTCCACATTGAAGGTCGCAAGATGGCTTACGCCCTGATGAAGAAGGCAATAGGCGGGCCGGGCATCAAAGAGCCGTTGACGAGCCAGTCCGGGTGTTGAGGCAAGATTCCACAACTCATCATGTAAGCGGCGGCTGTTTTTGGGAAATCCGTAACGTTTCCAGTGAGGATGCAGACGATAGGCCATGAGCACCTCAAAGGTTTCTTTTGCGGAAAGGGGATTTTTTGAAGGGGATAAAACGGAATCAGACGCTTCAAGCCTCGTTGAAACACTTCGGCCAGACTCATCCCATAATCTTGGGGAATAGGTTTGGCCTTTTGTAAGGCGATCAGGGATTTGGACCTGAGTTTTGCTCGTGATGGTAATTTCCCCTTACGTAATAATAATGTTAGAATGCATTCCTTATTTTGTTTTCCACCTTTTAAATGGGTTTCTGGGCTCCAAAAAGCTTATCCTGAAACCCTTAGATCGATTTTACTTGGGAATGTCTTCCAAGAAAAGAAGAGCTTCTCCTGCCCTGAATAATGGTATCCATTTCAGACGTTGTGAGTCCGGGCGCTATGGCCTGATTAACTGCCCCGGAACCAGGGAGTCTAATCTCTATGTTTTGCAAATTTTTGACAAATTTCTTACCTAAGAAAAGGATCTGGATGATTTGATCTCTAACCGGGTGATAGAATCTCTGGCCCCGGAAGAACCTGTAGCTCTCCCGACGGGCGATGTTGAAAATGCTCACAGCTAAGAGCTCAATGCCTCCACCATCTGGCACCTCTTTTTAAAATAAAACGAGACAGGCTAAAGTCTGGAGCAACGCTGTTTCGAAGATTCCTACCTGGCTCTTAATAATGATGAGCGTGTTCTGATCCTGGCGCAGGAAAGTAGCCCCCCTGCCTTGCTGGAAGTTCGGGAAGTTTTGGATGATCAATCTTTCCTGGCTATGGGTTTACTTGATCCCGAATCCGGTGTAATCACTGCTTATGAACGGGCCTCGGCACAACGTCTTTTATTTCTCGAGTGCTTATTTGCATCTACAAAGCTCTCTGTTTTCACAGGCTTAAGGGGGAGGTCTTTTCTGCTCACCACTGGGCGAGGAAACCGCCTTAGATGTCCCACATAAATCTGCTGAAACCAATTCCCCGATCAATATCATATCGGTGATACAAGGATGCGGGATCAAAGAATTGACCGTGATTTCAGGTCTTTTTTCAGAAAAACAATTGTTGGAGCACGTTTGGCAGAAGTTGATAAACTAGGTGGATCCTGAATGCGACAACTCCGAGCAATAACTAGGCCCTGTTCCTGTTTTGGACGGAGATTTATTTTGGAACTACCATGCGAAAGAAGTCGGGAGCATCCTCAAGGTCAAAAAACGGAAAAGCTCTTTGTTTAGTTAGGTGGCGGCCACTGTCCCGACTGGTGTTTGAACACTATGGTATTGGTTGATTTTGAATGGGTCAAAAACAAGGACAGAATACATTACCTTACGGCATCCCTGTGTCTGGGATGCCTTTGCCGCTGCATTGATAAAACGCTAAAGGGACGATCGGTTGATTATTGCGAGTAAACCCTATTCGCACATAAATACTTCCGATTCTTCTCCGTCAGGCGGGTGATACTTCTGACAACGTAACCTTGGCGCAAAGAAGAAATGCGAAGAGAATAATCTGGAAATTTGATCTCTTATCAGGCTCTTGTCCGAACGCAGACTCCTACCCATTTTTTTCCTCAGGTTTTAAAAATGGGACAATCAAACTGACGATCGTCAGTTTGATTGTCGCATTTCTGATTGGGTTTTAGGGCAGAATGTTGGGTTAAAGCCGCTTCTTGGCACTTAATTTTCCAGCTTGAGACTGCCTTCGCCATCACGCAGTTTGTGGATGGTTTTGTCGAAGCGGTCCAGGTCGCGGCCGGCTTTCGTGTAGTCGTCTTGGGCCTGCTGGAGGCGTTGGCCTATTTTGGTGAAGTCTTCCCGGAAATTCTGGAAATGACGGTCCATATCCTGAATGGTTCGTAACATGTTCTGGGCGTTTTCCTGCATTTCATAACCCCGGAAGGCCAAGGCCACGGCGTAAAGCGTGGCGGCGAGGGTGTTAGGGGAGACAACACTTACTTTGACTTTGCGGCAATGCTCAATCAACTCGGGCTGCTTCAGGATTTCGTAGTAGAGGCTTTCGCTCGGTACAAACATGAAGGCCTGGTCCGTGGTGCCCAGATCAGGGCGCACATATTTTTTGGAAATATCAGAAGCCATGTTTTTAATAACCGTTCCGAGTTCCTTGCGGGCCAGGGTATGGGCGGCTTCGTCGGCGGCATCATTCAGCAGGGCAGCAATGCGATCCTTGGGAAACTTGGCGTCAATGCACAGTCGCAGGTTTTTAATATGGATGGAGGCATCGGGCTGGAGCCCTTCGGCAATGCGGGGCTGCCATTCATAGGCACTTTCTGGAAGAATATCCTGAAGCAATTTTTCCAGGGCGGTTTCGCCGAAGTTTCCCTGAAGTTTTGGTGAGGCCAGGATATGGTTGAGCTCACTAACCTGGGCACTGACCTTAAGCATTTGGTCGGCGCTCGATTTCATGTCCCCCAGGCTTTTCGACATGTCTTTGAAGGCGGAGAAATTCTGTTCCAGATTGTCCTGCAACCGCTTTTCCACGTTGATGCGGATCTCCTGTAACCGCTCATTGGTCTGGGTCTGGAGCGTTTCAAAGCGTTTTTCCAGGAGAAGGGACTGGCTGGTGAGGGAATCCTGAATGCTTTTGCGCAGCTCCCCGGCGTTGGCGGTATTGAAATCACGGAAGTCCGCCTTTTGATCGCCAAGGCTCCGGATCAGGCTTTCGCGCAGGGTTGACGAATCCGCCAATTGCTGGTTTTCGAGGGCAGGCTTCAATTGGCTGAGGTAATAGAAAAGGGCGAGGAGCGCGGCCAGGACCAGAACGAGCAGAATAAGAATGGCTGTGAGCATAATCAGGATAGTTATTGGGATACTAGAGGGTTATGAACGATGAGGCCCTTGATTTTGGAGAAGTCCGCATCCGCCGTCGCGATCTGTCGGATACCATGTTCCCGCATCAGGGCGGCGGTATGTATGTCAAAAAAGAAATTGCCGGAGGGGCTGCCCAGTTCATCCAGAAGCTGCCTTAGACTGTTCCAGTGATCCTTGGTAGCACTCAAGAGAGAGACGTCCTGTTGGGATAAAAGATGGTCGACAAAGGAGGAGGCCTTTTGAGAGGTGAGCGGAGTTTGAAAAACCCGGGCGTGGGTGGAGACCCTCAAAAATTCATAGAGTACATTGTCCGGGATAAAAACAGTTTCTCTGCTTGAAAAAAGGTGCTCAAGATAGTTGCGGCAGGGGCTGTGCTCGTGGCAGGCCGTGTTAACGGCATAAAGAAGAATGTTGGTATCCAGAACAACAGCCATATCGATCCCAGTTCAGGCTTTTTCCATGACAGCTTCCAAGGCTTCACGATCCGCCAGGTTTACTCTGGGCCTGCCCAGGTCAAAACTGAGGAGTGGCAGGGCTAAAGTCTTCTTGGAAGCGGATCTTTTCGCCAGCCCTTCGCTCAACAATTCATGGACAACGTGGGTCATGGTCTGATCCTGGGCATGGGCAAGATTTTTGATGCGAAAAATCAAATGCTCATCCAAGAGAAGGGTTGTTCTTACCATACTTACATACATATGTATATTCAATATGCTTATATGTCAACCCTGTTTTAGATTCTTCTAGTATGGCTTATGTTAACACCGGGATCTAGAATGGCCTATGCTTCAAGAACACACCGGTCGGTTGGGAGATGAAGCCGATTCTTTTATCTGCCGCCGTCTTTTTTCCGACAGTTATTTTTGGGTCACGGTGGATCTGAATGAGGATCGGCAAGTGGACACTTTTCATTTGACCTACGCCTTTGGAACTCCGGAGATGTGCTGTTATCGCTGGAGACGGGATCAGGGATTGCGGCATTACCGGATTGATGACGGCGGGGACATCCCCTTTCACAACGCATCCCCATTGCTCGTGACGCACGAAGAAGTCAGAGGTGACGAGATTGTGGAAAAATTCAAGGAAGCCTCTCTTGAAATAGACATCGATCTGGGTGTTTTCATCATCCGAAAGCTGAAAGAGGGCGTCCCTCTGGAATCCGTCTAATCCGCGCAGAAGTGTTGCATCCCGTCCCCGAACCTTGCATTTTGGGAGGACGTTCATGAAAAAGACGAAAGCTCCTGTCAAACCCCTTGTCGGCATCATTATGGGCAGCCACTCCGATTGGGAAACCATGCAGCATGCAGCGCAAAAGCTGGAAGAGTTCGGCGTTCCCTACGAAAAGAAGATCGTCAGCGCCCACCGCACGCCGAAACTTCTGGTAGACTATGCGACTTCCGCCTCCAAACGCGGTCTGCAACTGATTATCGCCGGAGCGGGTGGAGCGGCACATCTTCCCGGCATGACCGCCGCCATGACGGAACTACCCGTGCTCGGAGTTCCTGTGGAATCCAAGGCCCTCCAAGGATTGGACTCTTTGCTATCCATCGCCCAGATGCCTGCCGGTATTCCCGTTCTTTCCCTGGCCGTCGGCAAAGCTGGCTCCATCAATGCCGGTCTCGCTGCAGTGTCAATTCTCGCGCTGCATGATTCTGCCTTGTCCAAAAAGCTGATCTCTTTCCGGAACAAGCAAACCCGCGCTGTTCTAAAAACCAAGCTGCCATGATCCTACCCGGAGCCACCTTGGGCCTGGTTGGCGGCGGCCAATTGGGACGTATGTTCGCCATCGCCGCCCGCCGCATGGGCTACCGCGTCCATACCTTTGAACCCCATCCGGAAGGTCCTGCCGGACAGGTGTCAGACCGCGAATTCAACGCGCCTTATGAGGATCTGGAAACTCTGAAGGCCTTTGCCGCCTCTGTTGACGTCATTACCTTCGAGTTTGAAAATATCCCGGCCGAGGTCCTGCAAACCCTGTCCTCCGTTACTCCCGTCTATCCCGATTGGAATGTTCTGTATGTCTGCCAGAACCGCGAACGTGAGAAAAACTTCCTGCGCGATCACCATTATCCCCACGCGGAATTTGCCGTGGCGCGATCGGCCTCCGAATTGGAATCCGCCCTCAAGAAAATCGGCACTCCTTCGGTTCTGAAAACGGCGGATTTTGGTTATGACGGCAAGGGCCAGAAAAAACTCAGAGGCCCCACTGATGCCAAAGCCCTTTGGGAAGAATTCAAAATGCCTGCGGGCGTTCTGGAAAAGTGGGTGGATTTCGATTGCGAACTTTCCGTGGTTTGCGCGCGCACCCGGACCGGCGAGGTCGAAACATTCCCGGTTTCCGAAAACATCCACACAAATCATATCCTTGATTTTTCCATCGTTCCCGCCCGTCTGCCGGAGCCTATCCAAATGGAAGCGAGGGAACTGGCCGCAGGAATCGCCACAGACCTGAAAGTGGTAGGACTGATTGCCGTGGAACTGTTCCTGACCAAATCCGGTAAACTGGTGGTCAACGAACTGGCCCCCCGGCCCCATAACTCCGGTCATTACAGCTTCGATGCCTGTATCACCAGCCAGTTTGAACAACAACTGCGGGCGGTCTGCGGGCTCCCCCTGGGTTCCACCCAACTACTTAGCCCTGTCGTGATGGTTAATATTCTCGGGGACGCCTGGGCCAATGGAGAACCAAACTTTACCCGGCTCCTGGAAGATCCACGCGTCAAACTGCACCTATACGGGAAAAGCGAAGCCAAACCCGGAAGAAAAATGGGACATTTTTGCGTGTTAGGCTCCGATATTGAAGAAACTCTCCTGCGGGCAAAGGCTTTAAAAATTTAAATCAGACATTAAAAGCATATGGAATGGCACAGGATGACCTCAACCACCGCCTTTTCCGGGATTAAAGCATCTTGAAAATCAATAATCCTTTCAAAACAGGGCTTAGGATAGGCTTTGTCGGCGCAATGGCCGTTGTGGTCTTTCTCGTCTTGGCTATTTTAAGATCAACATCGTCTACGGCTGGGACAGGATTTATCTTCATTCCTGCTTACTTTGTTGCAGCGTTCCTGGGATTTTTTTCCTGGGGATATTGCATTGGTTATATCAAGGCGTGGTCGGCAGGTGTTAAGAAGGTTCTGGGTTTTAAGATCGGCCTGGCTTTTTTACTGGTATCTCTTGTCACAACAGTCTTTCTTGCCTGGCTTGGAAAAGGATTACTTCTAACATCTCTCGTGTTTGAAATCCTGGTGATGAAGACGGATCGGGAATTGCAGCACGTTTTGGATGATTCTTTTTTTAAAGATGATAAATTTGTTCTGGGAGCAATCGCACAGAATACGTCAGCCTCACCAGAGCTTTTGGATCAAATTGCAAAGTTGGACAACCCGGCATTGCTCCAGCCTTTGGGGTCTTTTTTTCCACTTTTAGGGAAAAATACGAAGGGCTTGGCTGTCATGCGTTTGGTGTTAACGAATCCTCGTGTTTCTGAAAGAACCATAGACTATTTGGCAACTACAAGCCACTTGGATTATGTGCTTGGCGATATTGCCGGTAATCGCAAAACCCCGATTAAAACCTTAAAGCTTCTGGAATCCAGAAAAAACTATCTTATAGACTGGGGGCTGGCCCACAATTTACGAACACCTCCTGAGGTCCTTGCGAAGCTTCTTGATCGAGAAGAGTATTTTACTCAACGAACAACTTTGAAAATTCTTCTTCGAAATCCAAATGCAACTTCCGAGATCCGTGACCGGGCGTCTGAACTATTAAAAGCCTATGAGACAAAAGGGCTCTAACCAATGAACATCCCTGTTATCAGTCCATTTTACAGCCCAATCATGAGCATTTTGCGTCTTTGCCACTTTGCGTCTTTGCGTTAAATTCTCTTTGTTGCATGAACCTCGAAATCTCGGTCAAAAATTACCGCTGCTTCAATGACCGCTTTCCTGCCCGTTTAAAAATGACCCGTGGCAGTTCCGCCCTGATCGGCGCCAACAACGTGGGGAAATCAGCCCTGCTTCGTCTCTTTTACGAAATACGGCCTCTTCTGCAGAAAGCGTCGGCTTCACCGGAAGCTTGCCTTTCGTTTTTCGAGCATGGCTTTGCTCTTCCCCCTTTGCCCAACCAGACCGATCCCCACGACCTTTTCCACCGCGGCAACTTTCAGGACATCGTCCTGGGTATTTCCTTTTTGAATCCGGAAATTCTGAAGAATTCCCCCTGGGCCCGGGAGAGTTTCATCGTCATCGGCCGCAAGACCCTCCACTGCCAGGCCCGCTTTCATGCGTTTACCGGGCTGAAGGGAACTCTCGAACACAATCAGCAGGCACTTTCGCTCTGGCGCAATGCATTGCTGAATCTTTCCCGCACCCTTTATGCCGGCCCTTTCCGTAGTCTGGCTACGGTGGAAAGCCGGGGAACCTATGACTTGAGGCAGGGACAGCAATTCATCGACCTTTACCGGGACTTGATTCATCCGGCCAAGGCGGCCCTGTCCAACGCCCCCGCCCGTCTGGAAGACGAAATCAAAAATCTCTTTCATCTCAAACATTTTGCCTTGCTTTCACCTGGCCCTGACAAGCCGCTCATTGTTCAAGTTGACAAAACGGAATATCCCCTGGAAGAAGTGGGCAGTGGTATCGCGCAGGCCATCCAGCTTTTTGTCCACGCCCTGGCCCTGAAGCCCGACTACATCCTGGTGGATGAACCGGAATGCCATCTTCATCCCTCGTATCAATCGGATTTTGTTACGGCACTCAGCGGAATGGCCCGGGTCGGACTGGTTTTTTCGTCGCACAACAGTGGCCTGGCCAAAACTTCTGCGGATCGCACCTATTTTGTGGAGCGTAGTGCGGATGATACCCACACTCTGGTCAACATCATTCATCCGGACCAGCGTTTGAGCGAAGTGATGGGCGAGATCAGTTTTTCCGCCCAACAACAACAGGGCTGTGCCAAGGTTCTGTTGGTGGAAGGTCCCACCGAGATCAAGGCCGTGAGGCAGATTCTGCAGAAAATGCAGGCGGGCAACAATTTGGTGCTGATTCCTCTTGGGGGAGGCAGCATGATCACACCCAATCGTGGGGACGAATTGAAAGAAGTCAAAAAAATCGGTGAGAATGTCTATGCTCTGATTGATAGTGAAAAACCTTCCGCCCATGCCAGTCTGGCGGAGGACCGCCGCGGATTCCAGGAGTCCTGCCGACAGGCCGGAATCCTCTGCCATATTCTGGAGAGGCGTTCTTTTGAAAATTATTTCACGGATCGTTCGGTCAAACGGGTCTTTGGAAAATACTACGGAGCCCTCGGACCTTATGAGGACGTGAAGGCGCGTTACCGCAACTGGCAGAAAACGGAAAATTGGAAAGTGGTTCGTGACATGCGCCTCTCTGAATTGGAAGACACGGATCTGGGACGCTTTCTTAGGAAAGTTCTCGACGATCCCTGCCGGGTTTAAGATAACGGCCTTGTACTAACCTACTCTGAATTCTTCTTCACCGAACCAGCTCCTTCGAAAGGTGTGTCCGAAACCTCAAGCTCCGGATTGCGGTCGGTGAAATGTTTGATCGTCCACTCGGCAGGGAACAGAGCCACCGCTCTGTCCTGTCCATCCAATGCTGTGGTGGCCCCGGAAGGCAGATCCGCTTTTCCTGAGAAAGCACCGCCATCTTTGTTCCGGATCCAGCGAATCAATTTCCACTGCGCGGTTTCCAAACGGGACTCGGCACCATACTCGCTCTGCAGACGGTATTGAACCACTTCAAATTGCAACGGCCCCACCGCTCCCAGCAAGGGAACTTTCTGAATCGCCTGCGGCATGGAGTAACCCTGCATCACACCCTCCGCCAGCAACTGCGTCAACCCTTCGCGGAACTGCTTGAACTTGGCGGTGACCGGGTTGTATAAAAACGCGAAACATTCCGGCGCGAAATAGGGAATCTCTTCGAATTTCAGTTTGGGATCTTCCGCCAGGGTGTCGCCGATAAGAAAATCATGATTGCCCACAATCCCGATGACGTCTCCCGCATAGCCGTCATCCACGGTCTCGCGTTCCTGGGCGAATAATTTCTGCGAATTGGAAAGGCGGACTTTTTTCCCCGTGCGTGTATTAAGCACCTGCATGTCGCGTTCAAATTTTCCGGACACGATCCGGATGAAATAAATCCGGTCGCGATGACGCGGATCCATGTTGGCTTGAATCTTGAAAACAAAGCCGGAAAAACCCTTGGCGTCCGGCTCGATCGGAACCCCGCCGGACATGCGTGGTTTCGGCGTCGGTGCCAACTCGAGGAAGGCGTCCAGAAGCAGTTGCACCCCGAAGTTGTTGCTGGCACTGCCGAAGAAGACAGGCGTCAATTCGCCCCTGTCCACTTTGCCCCGGTCAAAATCGTATCCCGCGCCGTCGAGCATTTCCAATTCGCCCAGAGTTCTTTTAAGTGCGTCCGGGTCCATCTTTTCGGTGACAAACGTATCGGTCAGCGCACCCACTTTTTCCGGCGCACGATAGGCTCCACGGACCGTGCGCTCAAAGAGATGCACTTCCTTGCTGCGCCGTTCATAAACACCACGGAATTCCTGACCGGTTCCCAGCGGCCAGTTCAGGGCACAGGCCCCTATCCCCAGCACACTTTCCAATTCGTCCATCAGCTCCAACGGATCACGGGTCGGACGATCCAGCTTGTTCATGAAGGTAAAGATGGGGACACCCCGCTTGCGGCAAACTTCGAAAAGTTTGCGCGTCTGCGTTTCTATTCCCTTACCGGCGTCGATCACCATAATAGCCGCATCCACCGCCGTAAGCACACGGTAGGTGTCTTCGGAAAAATCTTTGTGGCCAGGAGTGTCGAGAAGGTTGACCACGCAACCACCGTATTCGAACTGCAACACCGTCGAGCTGATGGAAATCCCGCGCTGTTTTTCCAACTCCATCCAGTCAGAGGTGGCCGCACGCTGGTTCTTGCGGGCCGTAACCGATCCTGCCAGGGACAAAGCTCCGCCATAAAGAAGGAGTTTCTCCGTCAGCGTGGTCTTCCCCGCATCCGGATGGGAGATAATGGCGAAGGTGCGTCGGCGTTGGATTTCGTCTTGCATGATTTTAAGTCGCTGGTTCAGATCCCAAAGCCTGCCGGATCAACGATCCGGCCTACTACTCTAGGGCGTTTCGATGAAACGCCGGATGAAGTCCCCGCCAAACGAACCACGAATCATCCCTTCCCCTGCTTTTTCTTGCAAGGAAGAAGGTTATCTCTTCCTCTGCACGAAATAAACTCCGTTGGTGCTGCGCTTGTTTGCCTTCTCCCTTTTTTTATCCAGCCTAGCCTGGATGGCACTCAATTTTTCCCGTGAAATAACCGGCTCTGCCACGGAATATCGTATTAGAAACCCGCTACCGGCCAGAGTTTATACCCGCACCGAAGATCCGGTCATATTCAGAAATTTGATGATCACCTACTGGATACTTTCCACTCTGCCTGCCTTGGCGGGATGGATTTTTCTAGGTATTTACCGGAGCGAACAACGGGCCGATCCTTTCAGGACAGATTTGAAGGATTAAGATGCGCATGCCGGACATTATCAGTCTTTTACCATAGAAAACGGCATAAAAGACGGTAATTACTTTAGTCCAATGGCTATTCATGTCGCTTTACGGCATTATACTTCTTACCTGTATGATCGTGAAGCCGGAATTGAACCCCAAACCGTCCGCCGCCACCCACCTGATTCATCACCCTCCCCAGCCTGTCCTATCCGGTTTGGCATGCCGCTCTTTGCTCCTGTATTCCACTGGCGCCACTCCGTAGCGTTCCCGGAATAATTTGTAAAAATGCCCCAGGTTCTCGATCCCGCAGTCCAAAGCCACGTCCAACACCGCCCGCTCCGTCTGCCGCAACTCCTGCGCCGCATAATGCATCCGCGCCTCATTCACCAGATCACAGGGACGCCGCTGGAGGTATTTCCGACAGACCCGTGCCACATGCTCCGGGCTTTTCCCGGCCAGACGGATCAACGTCGACGGCCCTCCGGCAAAGTTCGGAAAGTCCTGAATCAAGACACAGGCTTTGGCCAGCCAGTCCGGCACTTCTTTCGTCGAATGTCTATCACCAGGATTCTCCAACATGGAGCACACGCCCGCCAGAAAACTTTCAACCGCCAGCGCATCCCTCGCACCGTTGCGCAGATCCATCGAAAGATAACTCATCCTTTCCAATTGCATACGGCTCAAACGGAAGCTCCTCCTCTCCACCATTTTTTCGGAATAATAACACCTTTTTTTTAAAAAATATCGCTGCTTTAGGCGTTCCCAGCTTCCAGTGCAGAAGGCCACATTAACGAACTGAAGATACTGTCCGCCGGATGCTGCGAAGGTGTGGGCATCTTCCGCCCGGATCAGGATCAGATCTCCTGTCTTGATCGGTTGTTTATCCCCGTTGATCCAATGAAAGCCCTGGCCGGACTCCACCCAGAACAGCTCATGAAAGTTGTGCGTATGCGGATCCCTTAATACCGTGCCCTGATAACACCAGACCCGGTAGGTGCATTTGTCATCTTTCGGCCATTGACGCCAATCCAAGTGTCGCATCAAACCAGCGTAATGAAAAGTCAACCTAAGACAAGACGCCTTTACCCTATTGGTTATTCTCGCTTCCGAATGAAAAACGGAAAATTGCAGATTGGTCTGATCGGCGCAGGTGGTATTGCCAAAGGTGTCCACCTCCCCGGTTGGAAAAAAATCAAGGAGGCGGAAGTGGTCGCTGTCGCCGACATCAACAAGGACGCCGCTCAGGCCGTGGCTGACGAGCACGGCATCCCGCACGTCTTTACCGATTTCAGGGATCTGATCAAACTTGATCTCGACGCGGTCGACATCTGTACACCTAACAAATTTCATACACCGGCAACTCTCGCCGCCCTTAACGCCGGACAACACGTCCTCTGCGAAAAACCCCTGGCTGTCACCACTGCGGAAATCCGGCAGATGGGCAAACTGGCCGACCGGAAAAAACTCGTCCTCATGACCGGCCAGCACATGCGCTTCCTCGCCCATTCCCAAGCCGTGAAAAAATGGGCTGAGACCGGAGCTCTCGGCGATGTCTATCACGCCCGTGTCCGGGCCATGCGCCGCGCCTGGATACCTTGCTCGCCCGGCTTTCTCGACCCCAAACTCTCCGGCGGCGGTCCCTGTATGGACATCGGCGTGCACGCCCTCGACAACTGCCTCTGGGTCATGGGCGACGCCAAACCCGTCCGTGTCAGCGGCACGGCCAAAAACAACTTCGGAAAAACCCACATCATTCCTGGCATGTGGGGCGAGTGGGACCGCAAGCTCATGAACGTGGAGGACTTCGCCGCCGGCTTCGTCCATTTCGACAACGGTGCCACTATGACGGTTGAATGCGCCTGGCTCGGACATCAGGAGGAAAAGGAAGACTTAAGTTGGCAACTCTTTGGATCCAAGTCCGGGGTTCAATGGCCTTCCCTCAACTATTCCAGCACCCTCAACGGCACCTTCATCAACGGCACCATCATGTCCGCCAAAGAAAACATCCAGGGCCATCACGCGGAAATCGCCGCCTTCACTGAAGCTATCATCAAAAAACAGGCTTCCCCCGTTCCCTGGACCCAGTCCATCAAGGTCATCGCCATCCTCGAAGCCATCTACAAATCCGCCAAACAAAACCGCGAAATCAAAATCAAACTTTAAACTGAACCCCTATGGCCAATATCGCCTTCCTCTCCACCGCCCACATCCACACCAAAGGATTTATTCAGAACATCCTGGAAGCCAACGACGGCCGCAAGGTCGCGTTCATCTGGGATGACGTGCCCGGGCGCGGAAAAAATTATGCCGAAATGGCCGGTGCTCCTTTTGAATCCGATCTAGCCAAGGTTTTGAGCAATCCCGGGGTGGACGGCTTCATCATCTGCGCCGAAAACACCCGTCACCTGGCATTATTGAAAAAGGCCTTACCCGTTGGAAAACCCGTCTTCTGCGAAAAACCGCTCGTCACCAACGATGAGGATCTCCACGAAGTCCGCACCTTGTTGAAATCCTCTTCTTCCCCCCTCTTCTGTGGTTACTTCAATCCCTTCGGCGGCGACCAGCAGGCCATAGCCCGGCTAATTGCTGATAACAAACTTGGTAAAGTCACACGCGTCCGTTTCCGCAACGCCCACCACGCTGCTTACGGCCGCTGGTTTGACAACCCGGATCTGGCCTGGTTCACCAACCCGGACTTGGCCGGTGGCGGTGCCCTCATGGACATGGGCACCCACGCCATTCATGCCCTGCGCACTTTGTTCGGCCCCGTGAAGCGCGTCTGGGCGCAGATCGGCAATCACGCCGGGATCTATCCCGCCGTCGATGACTACGGCATTGTACAACTTGAATTTGTTTCCGGCATTATTGGAACGGTGGAGGCCGCATGGACCCAGACCGGTGGCTTGGGCGGGCTCGAAGTAACCGGCTCTGAGGCTTCCGTCTGGCGTAATGATAGCGGCTATGTTTTCGGTAAACCAGGCACGTCCGCTGTTCCCGTGGAAGACGCCCCGGCCAAACCCACCCGCGTTGACCGCCTCGTCGCCGTTATCCGCAACGAAGTCCCCCAACAGGAATTGCAGGACGATCTCGCCGCCGTTTGCGACAGTGTTTCCATTATGTCTGCCGCCTACCGCTCTGCGCAAAGTGGCGTTTGGGAAAAAGTGGATTAAGGTGAACGGCGCTTCACAGACTGCCGGACTGATCAATGATGCTTCTGCACAATCTTGAACATCCTGCTCAAATCACCTGTTTTTTCGCTCAAATAGCCAATAAATTCGACCTTAAACCGGGCTTCTAATTATTCGCAATACATTCCACATCAAGAAGTAAGGAGTGTTTTGGGCGGTTACTTCCTCTTTTACCGTAAATAACGGCATAAAAGATGATAGCTAATTCAGTCCAATGGCTATTCATGTCGCTTTACGTCATCATACTTCCTACCTGTATGATCGTGAAGTCGGAATCGGACCTCAAACCGTCCGGCTCCGACCAGCCGCGCATTGTCGTACTCCGATCCTGAGCTACTCGCTCAAGGTCGAGCCTGCGGAACACTTTGTCAATTGGCAGCAGGATCCCCACGGTAATTATCTGGCCCGCTTGGTTTTCCCAAAACCAGCCCGCAAGCTGGACATCACGGTCGAGGTTGTGGCCGAAATGGCCGTTTATAATCCCTTCGGTTTTTTTGTGGAATCCACTGCGGAATATTTTCCTTTCGCCTACGACAAGGCTTCACGGCGCGAACTGCTTCCTTACCTGGCCAAACGAAAAGCCGGCCTGTTGCTGCAAAAGTTTGTCGATTCTATTTCCGACGAAAAAGTCCGCAGTATCGATTATCTTGTCGCCATCAACCAACGTCTGCAACAGGACATCAGTTATCTCATCCGCATGGAACCCGGCGTGCAGACTCCGGAAGAAACGCTGAAATTGAAATCCGGCTCCTGCCGCGACTCCGCCTGGCTCCTGACCCAGGCCCTGCGCCACAAAGGCATCGCCGCCCGTTTCGTTTCCGGTTATCTCATCCAGCTCAAGCCGGATAAAAAATCGCTCGACGGCCCCTCCGGTGCCGAAGTCGATTTCACCGATCTCCACGCGTGGGTCGAAGCCTATCTCCCCGGTGCCGGCTGGATTGGACTGGATCCAACCTCCGGCCTTCTCGCTGGCGAAGGTCACATCCCCTTGGCTTGCACACCCGAGCCTTCCAGCGCCGCCGCCATCAGCGGAACCGTGGGCGAATGCGAATCAACTTTCGACTTCGACATGACCCTGACCCGTATCTTTGAGTCGCCACGGGTAACAAAACCCTACGAAGACGAAGTATGGAAAAAGATCGAAACGTTGGGCGACGAAGTGGATAAGCGTCTGAAAAAAGGTGACGTCCGGCTGACCATGGGTGGCGAGCCCACCTTTGTCTCTATCGACGATGTCGAAGGTGACGAGTGGAACCACACCGCAGTCGGCCCGATGAAACGCGGCCTCAGCGACCAGCTTCTCCGCCGTCTCCATAAACGTTTTGCCCCCGGCGGCCTGCTTCATTTCGGCCAGGGCAAATGGTATCCCGGCGAATCCCTTCCCCGCTGGGCCTATGGTTGCTACTGGAGAAAAGATGGCGTGCCCATCTGGGAAAACATGGATCTCGTAGCCCAGAACAACAAAAACTACCTGGTCACCCATGAGGACTCCCATGAATTCATCACCGTTCTGGCCAATCGCCTCGAATTGGATAATCAGTATATCCTACCCGCCTACGAAGATGCCTGGTATTACATGTGGAAGGAGAAACGTCTCCCCTCCAACGTCGATCCCATCAAGTCCAACCTCAGCGACAAAGAAGAGCGAGATCGCCTGGCCAAAATTTTCGAACAGGGCCTGAACAAAGTTGTTGGCCACACTCTTCCCATCCGCCGCCTCGGCTCCGGCTGGGGCACCGGCGCCTGGTTCCTCCGTCCGGAAACCCTCTACCTGCTGCCCGGCGATTCCCCCATGGGCCTGCGCCTCCCTCTCGACTCTCTGCCCTGGGTCAAGGCCTCGGACTATCCGCACCTCTACGATAAAGATCTCCTGCAGAAACTCCCAGCCCTTCCTTCTCCTCCGGCCAAAGATCGTCAGGCTTTCCTCCGTGCCTCATTCGATCCCCGCAGCCGTGCCGGCTTTGATCCACGCGACCCACGCTCCCGCGCCGGGCACGGCGAACTGCGCGAACAGGCATTGCCCGACGAATCCGAAAAGCAACCCGACCCCGATTCCCCGGATGCCGCCACCCGCCTGCGGCCCACTGTCGGCCAATCGGCTCCTTGGATTGTCCGCACCGCCCTCTGCGTCGAGCCCCGGAACGGCAAGCTCCATGTCTTCATGCCACCCGTCACCGATTTGGAAGACTATCTCCATCTAGTTAGTGCTGTTGAAGAAACCGCCGACCTCCTTAATATGCCCGTGATACTGGAAGGCTACGGCCCACCCGCCGATCCACGTCTCAATGTGATCAAAGTCACACCTGACCCCGGTGTGATAGAAGTCAACGTCCATCCCGCCAACAACTGGAAGGAGATGGTCGATATCACCACCGGTCTCTACGAAGACGCGCACAACAGCCGCCTCGGCACGGAAAAGTTCATGGTGGACGGTCGCCACACCGGCACCGGCGGGGGGAACCACATTGTTATCGGCGGCGCCACGCCTGCTGACAGCCCCTTCCTGCGCCGTCCCGATCTCCTTCGGAGCCTGATCAATTACTGGCTCAATCATCCCTCTCTTTCCTATCTCTTCTCGGGACTCTTCGTCGGCCCCACCTGCCAGGCCCCCCGCATTGACGAGGCCCGTAACGATTCTCTCTATGAAATGGAAATCGCCTTCAACCAGATTCCCGATAAAGGCAATGTTCCTCCCTGGCTGGTGGACCGTATCTTCCGTAATCTCCTGACCGATGTCAGCGGTAACACTCACCGCTCCGAATTCTGCATCGATAAACTTTACGATCCCTCCGGCCCGACCGGCCGACTAGGCCTGCTCGAATTGCGCTCCTTTGAAATGCCCCCGCACGAGCGCATGAGCCTCACCCAGCAACTGCTCATGCGTTCCCTCATTTCCGAGTTTTGGGAAAAGCCCTACCGCCAACCCCTCGTCCCCTGGGGCACCGAGCTGCACGACCGGTTCATGCTCCCGCACTTCGTCTGGCAGGATTTCCGCGATGTCATCGAGGATCTCAACCTGGCCGGCCTGCCCTTTGATGAAGAATGGTTCGCCCCGCATTACGAATTCCGCTTTCCGCGCCATGGCGTTGCCCAATACCGCGAGATCCAGATGGAATTGCGACACGCCCTTGAACCCTGGCATGTGCTGGGCGAAGAAGGTGCCCCCGGAGGCGCCGTGCGCTATGTCGATTCCTCCGTCGAACGTATCCAACTCAAACTCCAGGGAATGGTCGGGTCACGTTACGCCATGCTCTGCAACGGACGTCGTGTCCCACTGCATCCCACCGGCATCAATGGCGAATACATCGCTGGGGTGCGTTATCGTGCCTGGCAGCCGCCTTCCGCTTTGCATCCCACCATTCCGGTGCAAAGCCCTCTCATTTTTGATCTCCTCGACAACTGGAACAACAAGACCGTCGCCGGATGCGCCTATCACGTCACCCACCCCGGCGGCCAGAGCTACGAGACCTTCCCCATCAATTCCTACGAAGCCGAAGCGCGTCGCCTGGGCCGCTTCTTCCCCCACGGCCACAGCCCCGGCCACTTCCAATCTCCTCCGCTCAGGAAATCAGAAGCATTTCCTTTCACGCTTGATCTTCGGACGTTTCACCGCGCGTAATGGGGTGAAAGCCTATGTTTAGGCTTTCGGACATTTTTTAAGCCACAAACGGTATTCCGCTTGAACCGCCTCTTTCTGCCCAGAATTACCTTTAAATAAATGAAGCGCTCCGCACTTTTCGCCCTCCTTCTGTGCCCGTTGGGAGGTGCTGCTCTGGCTATTATGGGCGCACTTTTTTTATTTTTGCGGGTAGATCGAACAGGGCATCCAAAAGAGAGGACATAACGGCTTTTCTGGAACGGCTATAGCAGTCAAATCCGGTAACAGCCCTGCTCTTTTTGGCACTATTATCCCTTGTTGCCTTTTTCTATCTCCGGGAAAAACTGGACAAGAAACGTTGAGAATCAATCACGGCTCAAAGAAAACATGATTCGAATCCTTTCTCTCCTTACTGCATAAATTTATTTCAATCGCCAGTTAAAACCTTTCTGATCGCGCCCATGTTACAACAAATCGCCACTGCCCTGGCCATAGGCCTTACCTTCTACGCATTCCTGCCATACATCCGCTCCATCCAGCGCGGTGAAACCAAACCACATGTCTTTTCCTGGGTGATCTGGGGCATCACCACCTTCATCGTATTCTTCGCCCAACTGGCCGGGAAAGGAGGCATCGGGGCTTGGCCTATCGGGCTGTCAGGACTCATCACGTTGATCGTGGCCCTTCTTGCTTATCTCAAACGTTCCGACACCACAATCACCCGAACCGACTGGATCTTTTTCATCGCCTCCCTGTCCGCTCTGCCCTTCTGGCTCCTGACTTCTGATCCGCTCTGGGCCGTGATCATCCTGACCTTGGTCGATGTTGTGGGCTTCGGACCCACCCTGCGAAAAGCCTATGCTTTCCCCCACGAAGAAAAGATAAGTTTTTTCGGTATTTTTATTGTTCGTAACGCCCTCGTTATTTTTGCTTTGGAACACTATTCCTTAACAACGGTGCTATTCCCTGCCGCCGTTGGGATGGCCTGCCTTTTGCTGATTTTGATGATCGCCTGGCGCCGCCGTTTCGTTCAGGCTTGAGCCGGATTCAGACCATCCAGTGGCCTCCCGCTCAGTTCACCAAATAAACGGAATGCTTCCCAGGGAAAATATGATAACCAATACCTACTCCCGCTCTTCTACTCCACGCCCCCTGCATCCGTGGCGTGAAACCGCCCTTTTTTGTTTCTGCCTGTTGTTTTCCTTCCTTCCCCCTTCGGCCCAGGCCCAGGCCCAGGAATCTGGTTTTATGGAAAGCCGCTGGGTGGTGATTTTATCCGCCTATCCCGGCCTTGCCGAAGCCAAAGCGGATGCGGAAAAAATAGCCAAGGCTGGAGCGATTCCCTTTTCCATGGAAGGCCGGGTCTTCGACAAAAAACGCGGACTCATTTATCCGGACAACTTTGAAGTTCAGGTTTTTGCCGGAGTTTATGTTGCCCGTCGCGAACACGAGACCATGCTGACAAACAGTGATAAGCTGACCGAATACCTTTCCATCGAACGCTCGGACGGATACGAGGGATTTCGCAAGGGCTACTACATCGTGGTGGCCGGCATCTACAGCTTAGAGGCCGACGCCAACAGGCAGACGGCACGCTTCAAAAAATGGGCTCCAACAGCTTACGCCAAGAAGACCAGGATCTACATGGGTTGTATGAATTGAGCTTCCGTTTTGGCTCGACCCATTGTTAATATTCCACCAACTTTGGCTCAGAACAAAACGGCCGACTCCACGATCATTATGAAAACACTTCTTTCTTTCTGGCCCTGCTGATCACTCTTCCCGCAATGGCTGGCGATATTCCCAACAAGTGGCTGGAAGGTGTAACGGGTTATGAAAAAGCCCTGGAACTTCAAAAAACAACCAAACAACCTATTGTGGTGTGGACAACCTGGAACACCTGCGGCAACTGCAAAGCCGTGGCTGAACACATCGACGAAAGTAAATTCAAACGCTGATTCAAGGAATATATCAAAGTAGTTTTGGACGAGAGAAGCAAAGATGAAGAGGAAGTGGCTCTTTGTAAAAAGAACGGATTCGGCGGAGGTACTTTTTACGTGCTGAAGGCAGGCAGCGAAACACCGACTTCCTCTTTTTGAGCCTGGAAAAAGGGCAGCTATACCTTGATCGACGATCTGGAGAGCAGGCTGACGACAGATCTGGCTGCGGCAAAAGCACCCTAATCCTGGATTCTTTATCCTGGCGACAGCGCCATGAACAAACCATGAAGACGGGCCTGCGACTGGCTGCCGATGCTTATACGGTTTCCCGGATCATAATTATCTGCCATTAAAGCAATCACCCGGTAGGGCTGTTGGTAATCGCCAGTTCTGCGTCATTTATTCCAGGTAAAATACATCCACCATTATACAACTTTCCTATCAGCTCTTCCCTTGAGAGGTTTCTTGCCCGTGCTGCCGAAATACCGGGCTGGCCCTGACACTTTTGAAGATATCCTCTTTCTCTCTATACTCCCTCAAGTGGTGAAGCCCGCACGGTTGCTGCAGAGCCCTCTGACGAATATCCTTTTATGGTCAGAATTTTGAAACACGCAGATCGGTGATCCCTTGGCACCAAATACTTTGGTATTATGAGTCTGTATTATCTGGGCCGGTCGGCTTTTACGACCCAGCGTAGTCTCAGCCTCGATCAAAGGACTCAATGCAAAAACGTCATCGAAAAAACGGGTTGGCTGTTTAAACCGGCCATGGTTGTTCCCTCCATTAAAGCGGGCCGGGTGTTGTACTTGATACAGGCTTTCGGCGTAAAAAAGGCACGGACAAAGGAGCGATAGTGGGTGGGATCTCTAATTGAAGATAGAAATTTCCCGATAGTGGCCGACGCGTTTCTGGGCTTCAGTAAAGTAGTGCCCGCGCTAAAACCAACACATATCCGCTGACAACTAAAGATGAAAACTCCATCGTGATGGGCCATTCCACTAAAACATCACCCTGGCCCGTGCCACCCTATATTTCAAATCAGACTTTGGCTACTGTGCCCACGTCCTGCTTGTCCTGGGTGTCCAAAGAAACATTAGTCTTTTTCCGGCTGCTGAGACCTTTGGTCAGCATGGCCAGGCATACAATCACGATAGAAAAGGAGAACAAAATGAAAAATCCGACCACACAGAGTTTTTGGAACAGACGCAAACCAAAAGTTACACGCGGGGCGGGCCCTGCCTGCCTATGCACATGGAGAGGAAGATCGGTTTTGATAACTGTCGGGTAAAGCGTGGCCATTCTTCATCGTAGCGCACGGGGCGTCCAAGCGATAGTGTCCTTCTACAACTTATACCACTGCAAACACTTAGAAACACAGATTTGGTGACTGCTTGTCCTCTTCGATGCAAAGTGCAGACTCTTTGCACCCTAATGGTCATTTTATTTGATTTCGGAGCCTAACCTCTATTAAGTGCGTAAATGCGTTCAACCAGGGGAAAGTTGCATGTTTTTTTAGCCCTGACGCTCTGGGTAACGACGGTAGGCTTCTCTGCGGAACCAACCCATGAGCTGACACAGAAATTCGAAGCATCGATTTCGGGCGAAACCGTGGTTCTGGAGACCGGGGCTAGAGTCGAAGTTGTGCAATGGCTCGAGCCTACAGCTTTCGTCAAACACTCTCTCTCCGGAGGAGGCGCCACCATACTCCAAATTCCGACCGCCCAACTGCGAAAGATCCCTGCGGCTGCGCATGCCGCCACATTAACACTGACACCCAAAACGGAGGGTATAGCTCCGGCCCAAACCACCGCTCCTGACTTTCCCACTGATAAAACCAGGATCAAACTCACGGCCACGGACGGAAAAGTTTTCGAAGGCAAAGTCATCAGGGTGGAAAAAACGGTGGTTGTTCTCCATCAGGCAGAGGACGAAGTTCTGGATATTGCCCTCAAATCCCTGGACGAACCAAGCAAAGGTCTGGTCGCAGATCACGCCTCGCAATTGAAGGGGAAACCGGCCATTCCTGACCCGCGTGTTATTCCTGGAAAAAAGATTTTCCTGAGCTTTCCTGAACTCGGGGCCAGTAACCAGTCGGATCCGGCAAAAATACAGATCCGTATTCCGGAAAACTACAAAGCCGATCAACCCGTTCCCCTCATCCTATTCATGGCGGGAGGTGAAGGCTCTGAGAACTGCGACGGAGCGAGTGCCTTTGTCGATCCGCAGAATTATATCTTGGTGGCCTTTCCTTAGTCAAAAAAATATCCTTCGCCAATGAAGGCCTACATCGCAGGTCAAACGGATGAGCTGATTGCTTTCCAGAAGCCTATGTTGGAACGGTTGAAACTTCTGGTTCCCAACAGTGATCCTCTAAACCGGGTGGTGGTTGGCACCAGCAACGGAGCGCACAGCATCGCTGTGGCTTCCTGTGATGGTTGGGATGAGTTCACTGATTTTTTTAGTGCCTATGTCATGCACGAGGGAGGAGGATCGAAGTCAGGCAATTTCAAAGCCCTCAAACGGAAAGATGTCTACGTCATGATGGGAGCAGACTCCACAAACCGGGCCTTTGCCGAGGGGATAGCCAAGGCCGTTGAGAAAAGCAACCCGAGGGTTGAAACCTACGCGACTCCCGGCGAAGGACATGGGATAGGCGACAAATCCCGGGAGGCAGCCAAGGCCTGGATTGAAAAAACCAGGCTGGCCCAGAAATGAACCCAAGATTGTAGGGGTGTCGGCGTGGGCCTGCTCCCCCTACAGATCCAAAGTCTCAATGCCCGCCCTGCTATTCCTGGATGTATTCCTGCTTCAGGCCAAGTTTTTCCGGGGCGTGCAAGACTAGCATTTTCATACGGATATCTTCCGGCACGGAGGACTTGGTCAGCTTGGAAACCACGATCAACAGAGTGATGGCCAAAGGCAGGGCCCAGATGGCGGGTTGCTCACACAGAATACGAATCAGGGGATGGGCCAACCGTATGGACCTCAAGATTGATCCACTGAAGATTGCTGAAGCTGGTCAGGCTGATTCCGCCCAGGGCCAGCAACCCACCGGTCAACATGCCAGTGGCCGCACCCTGAATGGTCATCCCGCGCCACCAGACACTCATGAAGAGCAGCGGAAAACAGCTGGCCGCCGCGATGGCAAAGGCCTGCCCAACCATGAAGTTGATCTGAAAAGGCTCCACCTGCATGCCAATAAAATAGAAACCACACCGATCAGGATGGCACAATAACGGAAGGCTTTCATCCGCTGATCAGGTGTTGATTGGGGACGAAGCATGCGACCATACACATCATGAGCCAGCGCCCAGGTCATGGAAACCTTGAGACCGCTGAAGGTGCTCATAAAGGCGGCAAAAGCCCCCGCGCAGGTCACCCCGCTGATGATGGAGCCCAGGACGCCGTATTTCTCATTGAGAAGAAGCAGCAGTTCCAACACGATTTTGTCCATTCCTTTGGCTCCTGTCGCCAGATAGAATTCGGGGAATTGATTGCGTCCGGGGAGGCCGAAGACCGGGGATAGATAGAAGACGCCGATCAGGATCATCACCCACATGAAGGTGCGCTTGGCGGCGGCCCCGTCAGAATTGGTATAAAAATGAACCAGGATATGAGGCAATCCCGCCGTTCCGCAGACAATGGCGATAATCAGGGAGTAGGTGTATCACAGGGAATACGGACGTGGCTCTTCAACTGATAATCCCGCCTTGTCCGCAGCCTTGGCCGCGTGCGGGCCAAAGGGCGATATCCAGGCTTCATACACCGGTGCCTTGGCCGGAAGCTCTTGACGCTCATAGGTAGTCTCCGCAACCAGGGCGGATGGGACTGCTTCACCGGGGCTGCGGTTTTTTTCCAAATGAGCACCGTAGGTACCATAGACCGCCATCAACACGAAAATAGAAACCGAGGTGGCGAACATTTTAGTCCACCATTGAAAAGCCTGGAGCAGGGTAATTCCTTTCATGCCTCCGAGCGCCACATTCAGCGTGATGATGACACCGACCAGAACCACCCCGCCCCAATATGGCAGGCCGTGGAAAATAGAAGCCAACGTGGTGCCGTCCCCCTTCATCTATGGGATTATGTAAACACCGAAACGGCGCAGTGGGCCCGCAATAAAGAGCAGGAGGAAAAGATAACCGCAGGTATAACAAACCGGATACCACAGGGCATCGTAACCCGAACTCATGACCATTCCGGCCACACGCGTCGCCATGAACTCCGGGAAAACATAATTGGCAGCGGCAGAGCCATTATAAAATATTAATTCCTATTTTTACCATACTTGAAAATGAGCTTTTTAAGTCTGGCATTGGGATTGCTTGTTTTCATCATCTTGAAGCAAGGGCACTTCCGTTGAAAGGCCCGGCTGCAACCTATGCCCAATTTCCTACTTAACTTATCACCGGCCTTCTCTTTGCTTTGCAGCTTTTCAGGCTTTGCGTTAAACTCCTGTTCCTAATCCTTCCGTTTCCCATGCCCAACTCTCAATCCCAATCCCAATCCCAGACCCGATCCATCTCCTGCCGTCTACCGCAGGGGGGACAAAAAACGGCCTACAATGAACTCCTCGACACTCAGGGGCAGTTCCGTCCGCAGTGGGGCAAGGTGCTGCCCTACCTCAGGCCCGAAGGGTTAGACAGTCTCAGCGAGTATTGGCAACAAGCCGAACGTATCCTACGGGACAACGGGGTGGCTTACCATATCTATAACGATCCAAAAGGCATGTTGCGGCCCTGGATGCTGGATGCCATCCCTCTCTGCATTTCCGGCACGGAATGGCAACACATCGAACGCTCCATCATCCAACGTGCCCACCTTCTTAACAACCTACTCAACGATTTCTATGGCCCTCAGAAACTTCTACAGGATGGTTTGCTGCCTTCCTCACTCGTTCTGGCCCACCCTGATTACCTGCGTCCCTGCCACGGCCTGACCGTCCCGAAAAATATCCGCCTGCACCTTTACGCCGTCGATCTGGCACGCTCCCCCGATGGAACCTGGTGGGTGCTGGCCGACCGCACCCAATCCCCCTCCGGCGCAGGTTATGCTCTGGAAAACCGTATCGTCATGAGCCGGGTTCTTCCCGAAGCCTTTCATGATGGGAAAATCGAAAGACTGGCCTCCTTCTTCCGCTCCACCCAGAGCATGCTGGCCAGTCTCTCCCCCCGCAGCGACCATGCCCCGCGCACCGTCCTTCTGACTCCGGGGCCCTACAATGAAACTTATTTCGAACACGCCTACCTTGCCCGCTACCTGGGCTATCCTCTCGTCGAAGGCTCGGACCTGCTTGTTCGCGAGCGCAAGGTTTATCTAAAAACCCTGGGTGGATTGCGCCAGGTGGACGTTATTCTGCGGCGTGTGGACGACAGCTACTGCGATCCACTTGAATTGAAGGGGGATTCCCTTCTGGGGATTCCCGGGCTGGTGGAAGCCATTCGCAGCGGAAATGTCACCGTGGCCAACAGCCTGGGCAGCAGCCTGGTCCAAACGCCCGCGCTCAGCGGATTCCTGCCCGGTCTCTGCCGCCACGTCCTTGGCGAAGATCTGCACATGCCCTCCGTGGCCACTTGGTGGTGTGGGGAAGATCCGGCCAAAAACTACGTCAAGAAGAACCTCGACCGCCTCGTGTTGCGCCCGACTTTTCCCGGTCCGAATTCCCTGCCCATTTTCGGCGACCGGCTCTCCGCCCGGGAAAAAACCACATTACTCAGGCAGATCGAAGAACGTCCGCGCGCTTTTGTCGCCCAGGAACAGGTCCGCCTGTCCGAGGCGCCTGCCTACCTGGGAAACCGTCTCGAATCACGCTCCATCCTGATGCGTGTTTTTGTCTCTGTAAACACGGATGGGAATTACATCGTGATGCCGGGTGGCCTGACCCGCGTGGCCAACTCGGAGACCAGCCACACCGTTTCCATGCAACAGGGCGGCGGCAGCAAAGACACCTGGGTGGAAGCCACCTCCTACCGCGAGTATATCAGCTTGCTGCCGCTTCACAGCTCCGTTGCCCTCCGTCGCGGCACCTACGACCTGCCCAGCCGTGTGGCAGACAATCTTTTCTGGCTGGGACGTTACGCCGAACGCAGCGAATCCACCGCCCGCCTTTACCGCGGCATGATCAACCGTCTCACCCTTGAGCAGGAACGCCACGAAATGGAAGCCATTTTTCCGGTGCTGCAGACCTTGGCCTACTTTGACCAGCTCAGCCTGGTCCCCGATATAACCATGCCGCGGGAACTGGTGGAAAACACACTCTCCCACGACCTGTTTGATCCCCAGAGACCGGGCAGTCTGCGGGCCATAGTGGAGCGGCTCCATGGTATCGCCGCCACCGTCCGGGACAGGATTTCCACCGACACCTGGCGCATCCTTAACCAGCTCAAGGAAAATCTGGAGCGGGACTCCTCCGGCGACGAACCACAGTTGGCTGACCAGTTGCTGATCCTCAACAACGTCATTCTTTCCCTGTCTGCTTTCAACGGCATGACCGGTGAAAATATGACCCAGAGCGTCGGTTGGAGATTTTTGCAGCTTGGACGCAAGCTTGAGCGTTCCCTCTACAGCACACGCCTTATTTTAGAGTCCCTCCAGGCAACTGCGGAAAACCAGTCTTCCCGGCTCGAACTGCTGTTGGAAATATTCGACTGTGTCATCACTTACCGGCAGAAGTATTTTTCCCTCCAGCAGGATGCTGTTCTGGATCTGGTGTTGACCGATGAGGACAATCCCCGCTCTCTGGCCAGCCAGCTCCGTTATGTTTCCGGACACCTGGAAGAACTGCCGCGGGATCCGGCAGATACCACACCCCATGCCGAGGAAAAACTGATCCTGCGTGCGCACAGCCAGATCCAACTGCTGAATTTCAGCCAGGAAAGTGACCCCGCCTCACGAACCCTCCTTTTGCAACAGCTCGAACAGGTCGAGAATGCGGTGGGCGAATGTTCCAATCTCATCGCCCTGCGTTATTTCAGCCATCTCCGCCCCTCCAGCGCCGGACATGGAGAAAATCTTCTGCGGGAGCTGCTGTGATCTACGAGGTTTATCACAAGACCGAATACCGCTACTCCGAACCGGTCACCATTTCCAACCACACCATCCACCTGCAGCCGCGCACGATGGATTACCAAAAAGTCCAACATTGCCTTTTGGACATCCATCCCCGCCCCAACACCCAGCGCGAGCGCACTGACTACTTTGGCAACAGCAGTCTTTTTTTTACCATCGAAGAACCCCACCTCCGGCTTCAGATCACGGCCCGGAGCCGGGTGGAGGTTCTCTCCCGCCTGATCCCTTCCGCACGACAGACACCTTTATGGGAGCAGAGCGTGGATATGCTGCTCAGGGATCAGACGCAGAGCGGGCTGCACGTGGCGGAATTTTTGCACGAATCCCCACTTATCCCCTACCTGCCGGAACTTCGCGACTACGCCCTGCTTTCTTTCCTCCCCCAACGCCCTCTGCTGGATGCTGCTCTCGACTTGAACCAGCGCATTTTCGAAGACTTCGATTTTGATCCGGCTGCCACTACGGTCAGCACCCCGGTCATGGATGTTTTCCGGGACCGCAAGGGGGTATGCCAGGATTTTGCACACATCATGATTGCCTGCCTCCGCTCGTTGGGGCTTGCCGCTCGTTATGTCAGCGGTTATGTCCGGACTGAGCCGCCGCGCGGAAAACCCCGCATTTTTGGCGCGGACGCCTCCCACGCCTGGACGTCCGTCTTCTGCCCGGGTTATGGCTGGGTCGATCTGGACCCGACCAACAACCGGATGGCTCTGAACGATTATGTGACCCTGGGATGGGGACGCGATTACAGCGATGTCAGCCTCATCCGCGGTGTTCTTTCCGGCGGCGGCCAGCACAGACTCTATTTTTCTGTCAACATGCAGCCGGAAATGATGTCGGCCTGATGCTTCCCCCTTTTTCTACAGCATACGGAACAGCCTGACGTAGGTAATGTTTCCCTTTGCTTCCGCCCAGTCCGCGCGTGGAAATATCAAGCCAGAAACCCGGCAGCAGAACCGCTGCAATACGGAGTCTTTTGGAATAGGTTCATAATCCATGGACGACAAGCCTCTGGGATTTCAAAGCAATGTTTGTTTTTAGATTTTGGATTTTCCTTCACACGCTATAAGTTGTTGGATGCCTCCGACTTCAGACCTCCCCCTTTTTCAGCGGTGCTGCGCCGCTCTGGTGGAGCACTCCCGTGGCGCCGGACTTTTACTGGCAGCTCTTTGGCTGATGTTGTTTAATCAACTGCAGGTAGAGTGGTCGATCAACCCCCAATACAGCTACGGCTGGCTGATGCCCCTCCTCGGCTTCTACCTGCTCTACCGCCGCTGGGAAGACAGGCCCAAGCCTGAATCCCCAAACCAATCGCTCTACCCAATAATCCTTCAGGTCTCCCTTGCGAGTGGCCTGGCTTTTCTGTTGTTGCCGGGGCGTTTGGTGCAGGAAGCCAACCCTGACTGGCGACTGGTCAGCTGGTGGCTTGCCTTTTGTGTCCTGGGCCTGACCCTGCTGGCCCTCTACCGTGCAGGGGGCTCTTCCTGGCTACGGCATTTTTCCTTTCCCTTCGTTTTCATGCTTTTGGCCGTTCCTTGGCCCACAGTGCCGGAACAGGCCGTCATTCAAAATATGATGCAATCCGTCACCACGGTAACGGTCGAAGCCCTGAACTGGTGCGGCATCTTCGCCCTCCAACGCGGTAATCTGATCGAACTTCCGGGTGGGGTGGTCGGCATTGATGAGGCCTGCAGCGGCGTCCGCTCCTTCCAATCCACCCTCATGGCCGCTCTGTTTATTGGCGAACTCTCCCGTCTGTCATGGGCCAAACGTCTTTTCCTCCTGGTCTCTGGCCTGGTTCTGGCTTTTCTCCTGAATTGTCTCCGGGCATTCTCCCTGGCATTTTTCTTCACCCGCAGCGGTTCCAAATCTCTGGAGGAATGGCATGACCCAGCCGGCTATGCAATCCTTCTCATCTCCTTCGGACTGCTTTTATTAATTGCCTACAAAATCGCGGGCCCTGCGCCCCATCCTAAGTCCGCCTCCCCAACCAATCCCCCAACGCAAGCACGCTTTTCCGGAAAATGGCTGGCCGCCATGGGCTTGTGGCTTTTGTTTTGTGAAGTCGGCACACGTCTTTGGTATCTCAGCCATGAGCAACATCAGACCAGCGGGCGAAACTGGACCCTCTCCTGGCCGCAAGAATCGGAAACCTTCCAAAAACGGGAAATTTCGGAGAAAGTCCAGACCATCCTGCGCTACAACGAAGGAACCCAGGGCCTGTTCCGTAATCCGGACGGAACAGTTTGGAATTTCTTCGAACTGGTCTGGTATCCCGGCCGGATTTCCGCGCAACTGACGAGAAGTCATTCCCCCGAGATCTGTCTTCCTGCGATTGGCGCCGCCCCTGTCGGAGAGAAATCCCGAGAGAGTTGGACCATTAACAGCATCCCTTTCACTCTTGATGCCTATACCTTCCGCCAAGGCCCGAACGACTGGTATGTTTTTTATGTTGCCTGGGAAAATAGTTCCAGTCCCCGGAACGACGCTTCAACAGACAATTTTTATGCCTACTCTGCCAAGTTTAAGGCCGTGTGGCGCGGGGAACGAAATTTAGGGCAAAAAGTTCTCCAACTGGCAGCCTCCGGCTATCCGGATCGCCAATCCGCTCAATTCGCTCTCAAAGAATATCTTACAAAATCCGTCATCCCTGAGTAAGATACTCAATCTTCAGCCACGAGGTCAGTGTTCCCAAAACCAAGGCCCGGTGTATTGCCCTTCATTTGATCGTGTTGATTCCCTTTTATTCAACGACAACGCTTGCGTCGCTTCCCGGTTCGCGGCAAAATCAGCCATGGCTACCGAGCTGACCCGCCTTGTTGAGTACACTGAAAAACATCTCTCACACCAAGGCTTCCAGGATTATCCCGGAGCACTGAACGGCCTCCAGCTCGAGAACAACGGGCACCTTACGCGCATCGCCGCCGCCGTCGATGCCAACCTCCTGACCATCGGCGAAGCAGTGGCCGTCAAAGCGGACCTCCTCGTCGTTCATCACGGTATCGGCTGGTCCCCCCTCTGCCCGGTCACCGGAGTCCGTTACCAATGGTTCAATCTGGCCGTTGAAAACAACCTCGCCATCTACAGCTCCCACCTCCCCCTCGACGCCCATCCCGTCCTTGGAAATAATATTTTGTTAGCCAAAGCTCTCGGCCTGAAAAAAACATCCCCCTTCTTCTTTGAAAAAGGAATCCACCTCGGATATCAGGCCAAAGGTTCCTGGCAACGTGAGGAACTCCTGGCCCGTGTGGGCAAGGCGACCGGAGCAAAACCCCTCTTGCTGCCTTTCGGACCCATCACAGTCAAACGCGTAGGCATCGTGACCGGAGGGGCCGGCAACAGCCTGGCCAAAGCAGCCGGGGAGGGAGTGGACACCTTCATCACCGGTGAAGGTAATCACTGGACTTTTTCCACCGCCCAGGAACTCGAAATCAACGTGATCTACGGCGGCCACTACGCCACAGAAACCTTCGGAGTCAAAGCACTTGCCGCACATCTTTCCAAAAAATTCAAACTGCCCTGGTCCTTCATCGACGCTCCCAGTGGACTCTGATTTATGTGCGCCTTTTTCAAGAAAAAAGACAAGCTCTTCAAACCCGGCAAAAAAATAATCGCCTCCGGTAAATCCGGCGCCATCCGCAAGGTTTGGGCCGGCTTTGCCCGCAGCGAGATCCTCGATTGGTGGCAGAACAAAAAAGCTGCCGTCCTGCTGGATATTCCCGCCACCCATTTTGCCGAACGTTCCGACCTGACCGGAAAACTGCTTTGGGCAGATGTCTGCGAGGGCTTGGTTATAAGGGGAGTGCTGGAGACGAAAGCCGGAAACTCCCTCATCCGGGTGGTGACACGTGCCGCCGATGCGGAGGAATTAAAACAGTTCGGACATCCCCGTATGCCAGTGCTGGAAGCACCTCTCTTTGCTCCACTCCCGGATCACCTTTTTGAAGAGGAGGAAGAGCCCGATCTGTTCGGACTACCGTCCACTCTGGGTTAGGGTCTGTCAGGACCTAAACCTGCCTGATCCCACAGGCATAACAAGTGTATCCCGCTCCGAAGGAACACAGCCAGGCATCCGCGACCCCGTCCTGCAGGGCCTTTTCCAAAGCAAAGAGAACCGAGGGACTGCTCATGTTTCCGTTCTGGCGCAGAACCTCACGACTGTAGTTGTAACCTTTGGCTGGTAGTTTTTGTTCCACGGCTTCGATCACTTTTTTGCCTCCGGGATGGATCAAAACCGTTGTTGCAGGCCGGCTGCCGCTTGCCAGATAAAGTTCTGTGACCGTTTCGGCAGCCAGGGCCGGCACGGCTTTGTCCAACACATTGCGCAGCTTTCCCCCGGCGTTGACAAAACGCAGCAGTTCCCGTTTCTCCGGAAGATGCAGTGTCTGAAATCCCCCGCAATAAAGGGGTCTCACCCCTTTATCTCCGCTCTTTTCCCCGCTCCAGATACTGGCACTGGCACCATCGGCAAAAAGCGCGGCACTGATCAGAACCCCGGGATCGTTGTCCAGATAAAAGGCGGCCGAACAAATTTCCACTGCCACACAGGCCACTTTCGCCTGAGGATGGACTTTGGCAAAATTGTGGGCGGCACGCATTGTGGGAATGGCAGCACCGCAACCCTGTCCCACGTTATCCAGAAGAAAGGCATCGCCACGTAATCCCACGCGATGCGAAATGTGCGAAGCCAACCCCGGACAGATATAGCCGGTGCAGGTGCAGACAAAAAGCGCATCCAATTCTGACGGATTCAATCCCGCCTTCCCAAGGGCGTCCCGTAAAGCTTCAGCGCCAAGAGCAGGGCCTGTTTCTTCAAATCGATGATTAAGAGACTCTGCATCCAGGGTAAAAAGTTCATCCAGATCGGAGCAGCAGAAATGGCGCGAGTCGATCCCGCTGTTGCCATTGAGCACTTTGTTCAGAAGCTCCATCGCTCCCGGCCTCAGTTCCCGTGCCCACGTTGACTTCTGTAGTGAATCCCAGACCTCTTTTTGGGAAAAGCGATGCGAAGGAACCCGGTTGGCGAGGGAATGGAGATACATGAAGGAGAGGCTTGAGAAAGAGATTAACGGAAAGCCGGGAACAAACAACAGGAAGTCCCAGAAGTTTTACGGGGCTATTTCTTACGCTGATCCGGCAAACGATCCAGCGCATCTGCGTCTTCCACCCGGTTCTGATTCCAATAATCCGACAGAACGCTTTTCTTTAAATGGAGTCTGGAGCCATCCGCACGTTCCCACGAAATCATGCGGTGGGGTGTTGACGCTTCAAAAATAATCGTATCCTTACCACCAGTATGTGAGAGCTCGTAGGAGATTTCTTTCGTTGTGCGCCTGGTTTCGGTAAGATTGCCGGGGGCAAAGTTTAACTTGCCGGTGCGGGGACTGAGAGTACTTGGAAAAACATCAAGCCGGAGAGGTTGAACAAGAGGGGTGGAGGCCGACATCCGCAACACCAGAGGGACATCATCATAAAAGAGCCAGGGGCCCGGCGGTAGTTTGATTTCGGATGTTTGATCACCTTCTCCATCGAAATAGCTCAGGATATTCAACGTCATGTTATCCTTACCGATACGCGCCGACTTGAAGGTGGCTCCACAAGCCTCCTGATTGGACATGGTAAACTTGAGTTGTTTTCCGGTTGTGCAGGAGAAGAAGGAGGAAATCATCTGCCGATAGGTATAAACACCTGTGGGAATGGAAAGTATTTGGTTGAGTTTAATGACGGAAAAATCACTTTTGCCTGCGGCCTTCACGTTCTTCTTTTGATCCCAGCCTTCTTTCACCAAAACGTGGGTGACCTCGCTCTTCCGGGCAATTCCATAACGGATTTCAGTTGCCTCATACAAATTGATTTCGGCCTTACCCTGATCCCAATATGGAAGTTGGAGCAGTGAGGGCGTCGGCGTGGCATTAAGTGTTGGGGAGAGCACTGAGAGGCAGCCGAAACAAAGGGCCTGAAAAAGTCCGGAAGATTTCATCAACTAACCTAGCCGGAAAAAGATTATTTTACCAAGTTCCTTTTAAAGAACTGGATTTGCACTTTCCCTGTTATGAGCGATGATATAACCAGATGGAAACCAAACTGCCCCCGGGAGTCGCCCCCGACGAAATGATTTTAAGTGTTCTACCCTACGCCCACGAAAGGGGCGGGGTTCTGATCCAGCCGGAGGATATGGGCAAAGTGAAATCGCGCGCGTTGCTGGCGATGGAAGAACAGGTCGGCTCCCAGTTAAAACAAATCTACGGTCAGGTGGAGGTTCTGGCCCGTCAGGCCCAGGAACTTCGGCGTCGGGCGGAAATTTCCCAACGTCTCTATCAAGTGGAGATGCGGCACGAACCTTTGATCGGCCATACTTACTATGTCTATGAACGTCCGGATCAGAGCTGGTGGTTTTCGTTGATCGAACCTTCCTCCTGGCCCGGGAAATCAAAAAAGCACGTCGCAACAGTCCGTCTCATGGCCGATCATACCTGGGATGTGGTGGAGGATGTGAGAGCTGATCTGCATCCACAGAATTAGGGCCCGTTTCCTGGCCGGAAGAATAGTCTGAAGAAAATTTGGACATTCAAATGGACAACATGACATTGCCGCCGCAGACCGGCACGAAGGCACCGGTGATGAATCCCGCCAGATCCGATGCCAGAAAGGCAACCGCGTTGGCGATGTCTTTGTCCTCACCACGTCGACGCAGCGGAACATTTTTATTATAGAGTTCCTGATTTTCCGTTTTGTTAAGGCGATCCCGCTCGCTGATGGTCCAGCCGGGGGCGACTTGGTTGACAGTGATGCCGTGCCCGCCAATTTCCCTGGCCAGAACTTTGAGCACACCATCCATGCCACGTTTACCTGAAACATAGGCCGAGTGGTTGGGCAGACATTGGACGGCGCACTCGGTGGAGATCGCAATGACACGACCCCCGCCTTTTTCGATCATGCCCGGGACAAACTGCTGGGCCATAAGAACGTTCTGCGCCACCGTGGTTCTGAACTGGTCTTCGTAGTCGGCCAACTCCTGGTCCATAACAGCTTTCCACTTATATTGGCTGACTGCATTGTTCACGAGGATGTCGGGAGAGCCCAGGTTCTTTCTGACCAGGTCACCCATCGCTTTGACTGAAGCGGCATCTCCTACATCCGCCTGAACCACGAAGGCGCGGCGACCAAGCTTATGGATCTGCTCCTGCAATTGCAGGGCACGGTCTTTGTTTTTTAGGTAATGAAGCGCCACATCCGCCCCGCATTCCGCCAGCGTCGTTGCAATGACCCGTCCCAGTTCACCGGTCGAGCCGGTCACCAGCGCTGTTTTTCCTGTCAGGTCGATGTTCATTGGGATGTTTTAATCCCTGCGCCACATATCGCAAGAATGGAATGTTCAAGGAGACTTCATGCCTCTTTAAAAAAATAGCTGTTCAGCGAGAGCCGGACAATAAATCAACCCTGAACCTGGAACTTCCGCTCTGAATTGACAGGTCAAAAAACCTGGGGCATCCCTTCCATCAAAAAACGAACCTGATGTAACACCCCCAGCTCAGCAGATGCTTTCATGAGCCGTTGGGGTGGTTCATGCTGCTTCTCGTAACTCATGCGGAAGGTGCCAAAATGCATGGGCACCAAAATCTTTCCCTTCATCTCTGTAAAGGCCAAGGCAGCCTTTTCCGGCGAGATATGATGATCCCGTCCTGAAGGATTGTCGTAGGCCCCGATCGGCATCAGCACAATCTCCGGTTGACAGCGCTCTCCAATTTCCGGAAACCCGTCGAAGTAGGCCGTATCACCGCAGTGGTAGACACTGCGGCCCTGGAAACTCATAACATAGCCGCCATAACCACGGTTTTTATCAGTCACGGTGCGGGCGCCCCAATGTTTGGCCGGGACAAACGTGATCTGTAGTTTGCGAAAGCTCATGCTATCCCACCAAGCCATCTCATGGATGCGTTCGAACCCGAGATCATGCACCAAATTGCCCACACCTGTCGGGACAATGATGGGTTGCCGGGCCGCCAGTTTTCGCAGGGTGCGGCGGTCAAGATGATCAAAGTGGGCGTGAGTGATCAGGATCAGGTCGATTTCCGGGAGATGATCCAGGGCAATGCCGGCATGTTTGAGGCGACGGATGACCATGAGCCAGTTGGCCCAGTTGGGATCAATGAGAACATTGTGCTTGGCTGTCTGGACCAGAAACGAGGCATGGCCGATCCAGGTAATACAGAGTTGTCCCTCTTCCAGTTTGGGAAAAAACGGGGGGGTGCGGGCCTTGGTGCCGCCCTTTCGCGAAAGCAAGGAAGGGAGCAGCACTTCCGTGATAAAGTTTTTCTCCCGCCAGCGCGCCTTGGTTGAGGCAACGGGCTTGGGCTTGTCTGACGCGGTCATCTTCCCCTAGGGTAGTCTATGTCCCAAGGTCCGACAATTCCTGAAAGCAAGAAAATCCTGAGACATGCCCTCAAAGAACGCCTAAAAGAGTCCAACCCGGAAGACCTCGCCGGGGCCTCACTCCTGATCAAACAGCAGCTCTTGCTTTCCTCCTGGTGGCTGGAGGCCCGGAGCATTGCCTTGTTCATGTCACGCCCCGATGAACCCGACACCTCCGCTCTTGTGGATGTTATCCTGGGGGAAGGACGCCGCTTGTTGTTGCCCCGTGTGTCAGGAGAGGTGATGGACTTTTATGCGGTGACGGATCCTTCAAGGCTTTTGCCCGGAGCCTTCGGCCTGCCCGAACCCGACGCTCTTCACTGTCACCCTGTGCCTCCCTCGGAAATGGATCTGATGCTTGTTCCGGGCCTGGCTTTTGACCGGCAAGGCACCAGGCTGGGCCGTGGCAAAGGTTACTATGACCGCTTCATGTCCAATCCGGGCTTCCAGGCCCGCAGCATCGGCGTGTTTTTCAGCTTTCAGGAGGTGGAAAAAATTCCCACGGAACCTCATGACCGGAAGCTGGATACCGTGGTCACGGAAGACGGTTGGCTTCCTCCACCCAAGTAGAGCCTTTTCACCTGAAACAAAGCGTGGGAGTGTAATCAAGGACTTGGGATGGACGCCACCGTGTCTCCGCCCGCACCCAACCACTAAACAGTATGCGTATCGTTGTGACAGGTTTGATCGGTCAATATCCTTTCGGAGGAGTAATCTGGGACTATATCCAATATGTCCTGGGCTTCCAGGCCCTGGGCCATGATGTGGTCTATCTGGAAGACACCGGCGTCTGGCCCTACGACCCCGTCCGCGAAACCATCACGGAAGATTGCAGTTACCAGATTGCATCCCTGACCCGCATCTTCAACGATTTCAATCTGGGCGACCGCTGGATTTACCGGAACGCGGCCGATGGTAAATTTTACGGCGCGGGTGAAATCCTGGCCCGCGAGATGATCAAATCGGGCGATCTGCTGGTCAATGTCTCCACGGCAAGCTGGTTCGAAGATTATGACGTGGGGGTGAAACACCAGATGTTTCTCGACGGCGACCCGATGTTCACCCAGATCGGCCTGCATGATCCGCAGAAAACTTCCTACACCCAACGCCTGAGAAATCATAACAGTCATTTTAGTTTCGGACTGAAGCTGGGCGATGCCGACTGCCTGGTGCCTGACACAGGAATACGCTGGAAAAAAACCATCCAGCCCGTGGCCCTGGAGTATTGGCCCTACCAGGAGCAGGCACCCCTGGATCGCTTCACCACGGTGATGAACTGGTGTAGCTACAAGCCGAAACTCTGGCAGGACAAGGAATATGGACAAAAGGATCTGGAATTCACCCGCTTCCAGGATCTGCCCCAGCACACCCCGCAGAAACTTGTCATTGCCATGGGCCAGGGCATAGGCAAGAAACGCCCAACGAAAGAACTCACGGCCAAAGGCTGGGGCATTCTGGAACCGGATGTCGTCATCCCGGATCACAAAACCTATCACGAGTTTCTTAGGACCTCAAAAGGCGAGTGGAGCATCGCCAAGCACGGTTATGTGCAGGGAAAAACCGGTTGGTTCAGCTGCCGCACCGCCTGCTACCTGGCCCTGGGTCGCCCATCGATTGTGCAGGACACAGGCTGGAGCGAACATCTCCCGCACGGTGAAGGCTTGATCCCCTTCAACACCCTGGAAGAGTGCGTGTCGGGGATCGCAACCATCAATGCCGACTATGCCGGACATAGCCGCGCAGCACGGGCCTTCGCGGAAAAACATTTGGACGCGAAAGTAGTTTGTCAGGATCTGCTGGATCAGGCGGGAGTAGGTTAAAGTCATTGATCAAATCAAACTGACCAGGCGTCCAAGCAGGGTAATTTTGGCTTGAAGGAGCGCGGGCTTCCCGCCTGCCTGTTTGGTCATCTCAAGGAGCCGCCTCAGGAGGCCTACCCTACCCCCCAGATTTCTGTATGATCCACTCAGAAAAAGACACCCCCAACCCGCATTTTTTCCGCCGACTCGACGCGTCCGCCTCCGCCTCCACCGTCGCCGTAGCTAACGCTTCAGCTTGTGCGTGACCAGCACGCTCCGACAAAACCATCCGTATAAGCGGTCTAGCGTTGCAATAACCCTAATGAAACAAATTCAGCGGGTTGAGGGCTTTGATGGGATTGGAAAGAACCCTGCCCACCACATCACCGACATCCACCTGGGGATCACGTGTGCTTCCTCTCAGTTCAAACGGAATGATCACGTTGCCATCGGCATCATGTTTGAAGGAATCCCGCGCAATGGAGGGAATTTCCGCGTCAACGGTCTTGTTGCCCGTGAAGGTCAGATTGGAAGAAAGCGACCGGTCATATCCCACCACGGCGGATCCGGTGATCTGCACATCGCTGTTTTTAAGGTTCAGTTCGTTGATGACAATTTTTTCTTTATTGAGCTGGAAGGCCGCCGGACCTTTCAAATCACCCAGATTACGGGCCCGCACAAAAATCGGGGCATCGTTGAAGGCGGGAAACCTTGGCAGGCTGACCGATGGTTTGATTTTCTTCAAGGCGGCTTTGCCCGCACCATTCAGTAAACGCCGGTCCGGGGTGAACACACCCTCCGCTTGGAGGCTCAGCTCCGCTTCGCCGGAAAATTTATCGGAAAAATCCAGCGCCACCAACAGGCTTCGCACGTCCGGACTATTGACGGAAAGATTCGTCTTCAAGCTGCGCTTTCCAGACAGTTCATAGGATCCGGACAGTTCGAGAGCTGATTTACCGGGCAGGCGGGCCCTGACTTTCTCCACGTGCAGGACACCGTTCTCGATACGGAAGCTACCTTCCAATTCTTCAAGCAGCAGCTTCCCGATTTTGGCCTGCGCGGCATAGATGGTTCCTTCAATGACCGGAGAGGCTGCGGAGCCCGACTGTTCGGCCTTGAGATCACAGCCATTCAATTCCAGGTTCCATCCGCTGAGATTGCCCATACGGATCGTTCCTTTTTTCAGGCGGAAGGAATCTGCCACCGGCAAGGCGATTTGGGGGGCGTCCCCTCCATTCAGCCGGATCTGGATGACTCCGCCCTCCATGACCAGGGATTTGATGGACAATTCATTTTTCAAAAGCGGAATCAACGCAAAGGAGGCGATCATTTCCGGAGCCTCCACTTTCTGCACATTGAAAGCACTGCCGTCCAGATCGAGGTAAAGATCTTTCAAGTCAGCGGAAAAGATGCTGCCCTTGATTGTTTCAAATTTAAAAGTGCCCTTGGTCTGATCGGCAATCTGGCTTTGGACCCAGGCCTGGAAGAGGGGGTTGCCATACAGCAGGCGGGGGCCGATCAACCAGGCTCCCAGCAGAACCACCAGCAGGGTTCCCAGTCCCGCCATGAGCCCCTTGTTTTTCAGCATGTTCTTACGATTGGTCATTTTCATAGGCTTGTTTCTTGCCCGTAGATTGGCTTAAGAATTCAAATCGTCAATTGTTCCTGAGAAGCTGTGGAAGAAATCCTGCCCTCTCCCCGCCTCCCGCCGGACGGCTTTCTGACCTTCAGCGCGGGGTATCAGGACTTTTTTCACAGCTTCTAAGAAAGTTGTGTTAAGGTTGACGTACGATTTCCCCGAAAGATCTTCATGCTCAATTTACAATGGCTCCAGGAATTGACGGAAAAACACAGCGCTGACCTTCAGGCGCAGGTGCAGGCCTTTACTTTAAAAGGGAAACCGTTCGACTCCGCTTTACGGCCCTCGACCATGGGCGTGGTCAATCTTTCACCCGATTCCTGGTATCGCGAGAGCGTCTGTCTGAACGCCGACATGGCCATTCAACGGGGACGACGACTCCATGCGGAGGGGGCGGATCTCATTGATATCGGGGCTGAATCCACACTTCTCCAAGCCGGACGAGTCGACGCAGCGGGGCAGAACGGAGCTCTTCTTCCCGTAGTTCGTGCCTTGAGCAGCGAGGGGATTCTTGTTTCGGTCGAAACCTATCATCCTGCCGTGACCGAGGCCTGCCTCAAAGCCGGAGCGGCCGTTCTGAACCTGACCGGGGCTGCGGAAGCGGAAACACTTTACCGGATGGTGGCGGACCATGAGGCTGGCGTGATTATTTGTTATGTTCAGGGAGCCAACGTGCGGGAGGTGGATTCGATTCATTTGGCAGAGGACCATACACAGACCCTGCTGGACTATTTTAACAGACAGGTCGATCTGGCCACTGCCGCCGGGGTGAAACGGATTTGGATTGATCCCGGCATGGGCTTTTATTACAAAAACCTCCAGGACAGTGCCGAACGCGTCCGCTATCAAGTGACCACCCTGCTCAACACCTTCCGCCTCCGCAAACTGGGTTGGCCAGTCTGCCATGCCCTGCCCCACGCCTTCGAGTATTTTGGCGACGAAGTGCGCAGCGCGGAAAGTTTTTTTGCCGTGGCCGCACTCCTCGGGAAAACCGATCTGCTCCGCACCCATGAAATCCCCAAAATTCTGGGTGTGATCCGTTCCATGGCGGTTCTCTGAACGTTTTGTGAAAAAAGTAGCATTAGTGACGGGAGCGGGGCGGGGCCTCGGTTCGGATTTGGCTTTGCAACTCAGCCGCAAAGGCTACTCGGTGGCCGTCCATTACTACAAGAGCCGGAACAATGCTGAACAACTCGTCCGGGATATTGAAACAGGGGGAGGCAAAGCCGTCGCCATGCGGGGGAATCTTTCCAACTGGGAAGACGCACACCGTCTCTTGGAGCGAGTTCAGGTCGATTTCGGACAACTGGACGTCCTGATCAACAATTCCGGCGTTTACCACGAAAAAGATCTACTCCAACTCACGGAAGCCGAATGGCATGAGGGTCTTAACACGACGGTGACAGCCGCTTTCTTTGTCACCAAAGCAGCACTGCCCCTGCTGAGGCAGAGTGATTCCGGACGTATCGTCAACATCGGTGATTCCAGCTGCGATCGCCCGGGTAAACGCGACCTGGCCCTCAGTTATCACATCGGAAAGACCGGAGTTTACATTCTCACCCGCTCCTTTGCCGCCAGCGAGGCCCAACATGGTATCACCGTCAATATGGTCTCGCCTGGCTACCTGGAAAACAGCGTGGGCCTTCTGGAAGCCACCGAAATTCCGGCAGGTCGCCTGGGAAGCTTCGACGACATCTTCAATGCGGTGGAGTTCCTCCTCAAAAAGGAAAGCAACTACATCACCGGAACCAATATCGTGGTCGGAGGCGGTTGGAACCTCCTTTAAGCCTTGCGCCTCATTTTCTGCCAAATGATATCCGGCAACATGCTTTAAGCTTATAGTTTTTTGCATTGTTGGCCTTTCTTTTTTGGTAATCAACCGGGAAAGCTTTTGCGACTGGAACGCGAGTTGCTTCATAAAGTTGATTTTCAACACTCCTGCCACACAATCGACATATACGTAGCCCATGATTGACATTGTGAATACGAGAAAAGCAACAAGCCGCGCCAAAGGTTTCTCTCTGATAGAACTACTGGCGGTCATCACGATCATCGTGATCATGGCTTCCATGTCGGTGCCTGTCCTGACATCTCTTTCCAACCAATCCGGACGAAAGGGTGCCGTCAATATCCTGCTCAACAGCTTCGAGCAGGCGCGGGTGACCGCCCTCAGTAACGGCGTGAATGCCTATGTCGGCTTTGCCAATGAAACCGCCTTCCCCGCTTCCGACTCCCCCTACCCCTATCGCGCCTTTATTCTTTTCCGCGACCGCACAGACGACGACCCCGGCACCGGTCAATACATTGCGTTGACCAAATGGACTCTTCTTCCCAAAAACATTTCCTTTAAGAGCGAACGCTATTCCGTCGTCGGCGATCCTTCTTTTGTTCCCCACACCGTCACCTCCGACGGCTCCATCCCGATCGTCGGGAACGGAACAGCTCTGCCCGCCATCGTTTTCAGTCCCAGCGGCTCCATTCAGAATCCAACAAACACAGCCGATTTGAAACTCTATATCTACGAAGGTTTTTTTGCTTCGGGCAAAGACAACTTCATCAGTCCCAACCGCACCTTCTTTGAGAGGCTCTCCTTCCGCCGCTTCACCGGCCGCGCCGAGCTTGATATTACCACAGCGCCTTCGAGCTAACGCTCCGTTTCTTGTATGCGAGCCTCAGGCCGGAAATGGGAAGTGGGGGGTTCAGCGTTTACTGTTTCCCATTCACCGTTTCCCGTTTTTAAAACCTGGCTCCTCTTAGTTTTAAAGAGCGCCCCCAACCGAAAACCGAAAATCAAAGATCCCGCCGAAGGGAAATCCTGTCTTATGACAGGAATCGGGACCGAAAACCGGAAACCTTTTACCCCCCCCAACAAAAAACTCTCCCCGCGCTTCGCGCCAGGCTTCAGCCTGATCGAGGTCGTCGTAGCCATGGGCATCCTGACCTTTGCCCTGGTCGGTCTCCTCGCCCTTTTCCCCGTTGCGTTGCAAACCGCCGCCGAAAGCAAATCCGAAACCCGAATCACCCAAATCGCACAAAGTGTCTTCGCCGACCTCAAAGCCTCCCCTCTCAGCGCCAACGTCCTGATTGTGGGAAACGATATCCAGCAGAGCGGAAACAGACAGACCGTCAATTTCTCCACCGCTCAGACCCATTACATTGGCTACAACGCGGACGGAACCTGCGTGGGTGCGCTGACCGTAGACAACTATAACAATGGCATTTCCGGTAAGGGGGAGTTCATTCTTAAACTCAGCTCCGTGCCCGTCACACCTTCCACGATTCCGGCCCTTTCCACCATCACCCTTTCCGTCGAAAGTCCCTCCACTGCCCCCGAGGCCAACCGCCAAAAAGTCATCTTCGTCACGATGAAGGGGGATTTATGAAGAAACTGTTTACAGTTTACGGTTTACGGTTTCCCGTTATTGCAACCAGTTTTGTCCCAGTTTTAAAGAGCGCAGCTAGGAGAATTGCCATGGCGAACATCTTAAAGAATCGCCGTGGAGACTTGCCTCCAGGTTTAGGCGTCCCGCCTAAACCTCTTCCCTCCCCCAATCGAAAACGCTTCCGGCGCTCCGCCCCCGCTTTCAGCCTGGTCGAATTACTCGTTTCAATGACCATCCTGACTACCCTGATGGTTCTGCTATTCGGTTTCTTCGAGCAGGCCACCCGCGCCTGGCAAAACAGTGAGAAAAAAGTAGACGCCTTTCGCGAAGCCCGTGCGGCTCTTTTTTTCCTGAAGCGCGATCTGGAAGGCCTTCTGGTCGATGCCTCCATCCCGTTTTTTCAGTCGGATGATCCTTCCGCTTTCAGCCCCATCATCTACTCCGGCCCCGGTGGCACCCCGACGGCCAACGGGGATCTTCTTTTTTTCATTTCCAGCCAAAGTTTCGACGCCCAGGACAGCGCCCGTGGAAAAAGCGATCTTTGTGCCGTGGGGTATTATCCCGTTTATGATCGTGACAGTGCCGCCATGGGCAACCGTCGCTCTTACCGTCTCCTGCGTTATTTTAAAAGCAGCGACGATACCTGGGAAAACGGGAGCGCGGGATTGAAAGTCTTCCTCACCACGGTGCAGGCTGGCACCCCGGATTACGCCGTTCTTTTTCCACCGGCTCAGGGAACAGCGGATCGGGACGAAGTCATTGCCCGGAACGTGGTCAATTTCAAAGTTCAGCCCTTGGATGAAAATTATCAACCCTTGCTCGCAACCAATGGCAACAGGTTCAACACCAAGCCCGCCTTTTTTGATATTTCCCTGACTGCGCTGAACCAGGAAACCGCCCAAAAACTGAGCGTGCAAGACGACTGGCACAAATTACCACCCGGCTACAGCAACAGTCCTTTATTCAAACAAAACGCGCAGGAGTTCCGGCTCCGCGTGGCGGTGCCGAAATGAGTTTGGGGTTTGGGGTTTAGAGTTCATGAGCACGATTACTTCATTCCGTGATTTCGATGCCTACAAGGAGGCCAGGATATTCGTCAAGAATCTCTATTCCTTAACGCGTCGCAAACCAATTTCCCCGGATTATGCCTTGTGCGACCAGATGCGCAGAGCTGCAATAGCCACCACCTCCAATTTTGCGGAGGGCTATGAGCGCGAAGGAAAGCAGGAATTTATCCAGTTTATCTCCTATGCCAAAGGAGCGACCGGCGAGACCATGACTCAATTAGACATTGCGGTCGACCAGGATTACATCTCAGCGGAACAGCACCGGGAATGGGATCAAGCGGCTGAAAAAGTCCGGAAACTGTTGGCCGGACTTAGCAACTATCTAAGAAAAACGGAACATGCCGGCCTCAAATTTAAGCGAACCGTAAACAGTAAACAGAAAACCGTAAACCTTCCCCACCGCCCCGGCAAAAACGGCTTCGCCATCATCAGTACTTTGCTGGTGTTGACAGTGTTAACCATCATGGTGGTGGCTTTTCTTCAATCCATGCGGATCGAACGCCTGACGGCCCGCTCCTACCTGAATAAAACCCGGGCGGATCTTGCGGCTGATGCTGCCAGAGATAATGCCATCATCAGGCTGAAAAATCTCATCACGCAAAATCCTTATCACGCCATAGGCTACGAAGAACGTGTATCGCAGATCGTCCCGGTTTTTTACGGGGCGTCAGATGGCAACACTCCTCCAACTTTTACCTATCTGTTTTCCACCAATACCCCACAAACAGCCCCGACAGCGTTTGCGACATCGGACTCCGTGGATTTAAACATCAAGCCAGGCACCGTGGGCGGCTGGATCGGCTCGCCTGTCGTCAACGGCGTCCTCACCGCTGCCCCCGCCAAAGCCTATTGGATCGTTATACTCCAAAATCCAGCCCTGCCCAATCAACCGGACCCCAAGCTGGCTGACTTTAACCCAATCGTTGCCCGGTATGCCTTTTGGATTGAAGATGAAACGGCCAAGCTGGATTTCACTGTCAGCGGCAATAAAAGCGGAACCGCAGGAGCTTTCCTCCGCAGTCCTGTCGCCAAAACGGTCTCTGACCTTGATCTCGGGGCACTTCCCTTGGTGGCCAAAAAGGCACTGGCTGCCGGTCAGGAGAATTTCAATAAAGTCTTGATCGAGACACGGGATCTTCTTCCGGTTTATCCCTTTGACTCCGGGCTCATCAATCGCTTTGCCTATCCCGACGGATCCGCCGATATCCGGGGTGATGTCAAGTATCACGCAACCTCTTTCTCTCTCTCCAATGACCTCTCCGCTGCAGGTCGTCGCCGGATCAACCTCAATCACTTGGTCACGAATGTCACGCCGACAACACTCAATGCCGCCAGTGTCATTGCTGCTGATCTGGATGATATTGTTTTTGCCATTTCCGGAAAGCATGTGTTCAGCGGCCTGAACAACGCTACGCATACCGGCCTCCTGCTGGACAAAGCAGAGGAACCGGCATTGCTGAGGAATTTCGGAAAACGTTTTTATACAAGCCCTGCTCTGCCCACAACATTTGCCACATTGAAGGACAATCATGAAATGACGTATCTGCTCCGACTTGCCGCCAATATCCGCGACTACATTGACAGCGACAACCTGCCCACCTTTATTGATTACACCGGCACGCTGCTTTATGGAACACGTCCGAACTTTTCCTGGAGAAGCGGTGAAGAGCCTGTCGCCATCGGCAAGGAATCTGTTCCCTCGCTGCAGGAGCATGCCTGGAGAGGCGTCCAAACCCAATATGATGTTGTGGCAAATGCAACCGGACAGCCCGCGAATCGGCGCCGCATCAGTTTCACCCTGGATCATTATTTCGAATTTTATAATTCCAGCACCAAAGATTTTATCGCTCCGGCAGGCACAGAATTAAAAATTTATAACCTGCCGACGTTCAACAACAACACCGCTTCCGGGCCCATTACCCTACCGGATATGACTCTGAATCTGGCAGGAACGGTCTTCCCTGCCGGCCAGGCTGTCGTGATCACCACTTGCCCTGGAACTGCCGCAACCAATGATCCTCCCGGGTTCATCCTCAGTTCCAATGTTGTCCGCATCACTGTTCCTTTATCCGCCCGTTCCTTTGGTCCTTTTTTGGCGAATGAAACCGTGGGCAGCAGTCCCACCAGATATGGAACCCAACTTAACGGTCGTACAAGTACCTCAACGGACTACCAGTCAGAAATGATTTTGAGTACACCCCTGGGCGTGCTGGGTGCCCATCCTTTCCTTGCCTTGACCGCCGATTTCAGTATGACACGCAGCACTGATACCAACAATCAGACCCGCTTTATTTTTGCCACCAATCTTCGTGGGAACGATAACATCAGCCGTTCCGGGGATTCCCGCAGCCTGAGCGAACCTTTGGCCCTGAATGCCGGCTCCAACGCAGCTTGGGGAAGCGATCAGGCACGCTTTTTTTCCAGCATCACGGGAGGAGGAACCGGCACCATCACGGTTCCTGGAACTTCCAGTTTCGGCATTCCCTCCAACTCGTTTATCAATCCCGGTAACTGGCCTGATTACCAGATACCCCTGACGAACAATGCCTCCAATGCCTACGCATGGATCAAAGATGGTGAAATGGACAGCATCGGGGAACTTGGAAATATCTTTGATCCGCATCGCAAATTCTCTGTCGAGCCCGCCGCCACCATCGGAAGCGCCCGCGGCGGCGGAAGAACCCTTAAAATCGGCCAACAGGACGATCTTGTCTCAGGTGCCCGATTCTCCGATGCCACCTCCACTTCCGTAGGCTGGTTCAACGCCTCTTGGCGACTCCTCGATATTTTTTCGACCGGGCCCGCTGCCAACGCGCTTTCACCCGCCACGCAGCGGGGAAAACTCAACATCAATGGGGTCATGCGCGATAAAGGCGTGGCCTTCCGCGCCCTGCTTAGGAGCTTCTTGTTTGCCAACGCACCGGAAGGAGATCTTGCCCGCGCAGGAAACAGCCTTCTCGACAACCCCGCCGTTACCACGGATGAGGTGGACAACCTGGTCACCCAATTGGAGGCCTATTTAAGAACAAACGGTCCGATGATGGAACGCGGGGAACTCTCACAACTGGCTTTTTTCAGTGGCGCCGGATCTGCCAATACAGCCGGCCTGGCACCCTCTTCCACATCGATGGATCGCAGCCGCGAAGAAATATTCCGCAGGATCGTGGAATTGACCACCACGCGCAGTTCTTCCTTTACTGTTTATTGCATGGGACAGGCTGTTCAACAGTCACCCGCCGGAAAAATCACCCGGCTCTCCAGCTCCAGAAAAAAAGCTTCTTTCACCATCACACCAGTCATCAGTAACAATCCGCTGGCGGTCCCCACAGACTATCAGGTTCAAATCTATGCCAATCAACAGGATTAAAATTTATTATTTATTTTTTCTAGGTCTGATGACTATGCACCAGGCATGGGCCCAGCCCCGTCCTGAACCAGGCACGGGGAAAGTTCCTGCCCAGATTGAACCCGGAACTCCGGGAGAACCCACCATCGAGCCGGAAGACGCTTTAAAAGGAAAAAAAGCCCACCTGCGCGTCTGGAATTTTTCCGGACGTAGCACCAAGGAAGCTCTCGGAGTTTTTGCCAAATCACAAAAAGCCGCAGCAGAAACAGAAGTCGCCTGGCTTTCCCGGGCCATTCCTTATGGAACTGTTGGAAACTACGTTGACCTTGAACCCGGCAAATACCGCTTCTTCATCGTCTCGGATCCTGCCGCCACTTTTGATGGTGAAAAACCGGTCAACCCCAACCTTTCTCCCAAGGCCGGAACGGAAAACCTCGTCATCGATCTGGCAGACAAAGACTACCTCACTCTCGTTATCGAAGATGATCAGGGTCGCCTTAAAACATCTCTTCTCAAAGATTCCGAACTGCCAATGGAGGGCTTTACCTATCGCGCCATCAATATGACTGATTTGGCCGATGCCAGTGTGGTGGAAATCAAGGCTGGCGTTGCCGAAACTGTTTTTGCTCAACTTTCACCGGGTCAATGGGTCAACAAAGCCAATCCTACCGCCCGCCGCACCAGCCTGGAAGCACGCTATAAAAACGATAAGGGATTCCCACTTAAACAATATATCGAAATAGAGCCTGAAAATACACGCAGTGTCAGCCTGATCCTGTTCTACGATCGCTATGATCGTCCTACTTTCAGGAGTTTTCCTGATGCGCCCAAATCCTGAATCTTCCCACCGGTTGCCCGCGAAAATCGCGAAATAAGGCGAAATGGAGAGGTAAATAAAGAGAGCCTCGTTACGAGGAAGACCTTTGAGCAAGGGCGTTGAAGAGGGTTTTCGATCCGCCGCTTTCGTCCTTCAACATCTACGTCTCAGGCGGTTTCCTGAAGGATCACCAACCCTGCGCCTCACCACAATTCCACAACGCGTGTCCCGGACAATAGTTCAGCCAGCAAAGCCTCCCAATTTTGCTCAAGTCGTGACAAAAGTTCCTTTTTTCTGGTATTACCAAAACGTAGCCATACGACTTGAATGGGATCCGTTTTAATTTCAGAAAGCAGCGCAAAATCTTCATCTTAGGTCTGGATGATCCAGTTCTCAGAGGAGGCTTTGTTCCAAATCTCCAAATCCAGTGATTGATTCATTTGGATACAGCGAACATGAAGGGCCTCTAACCCCCGTTCCTGTAGCCAAAAGACAAGTCCCAGAGGAAGCTGATTATCTATCAGAATTTTCACGCAACCTGCAAAATGGAGTGATCTTCACGGGCCGCAGCAAAGTGGAGACAAGCCTGAATATCTTCCCGCTCCAGATCAGGGTAATCCTCCAGTATTTCTTCCCAAGAAGCACCATGTGCGAGAAGTTCCAAGACATCCTTGACCCGTATGCGGAAACCCCGGATGCAGGGCCGACCGCCACATTTTCCAGGCTCTAACGTGATTCGTTGTTTCCATTCCATGGTTCCATTATAGCCCTGAGGCTCCCTTCGTTCAACGGTTTTTCGTGCGGCACGCAATCGATGCCCTGGGTAGTTGTAGGTCGGGGTGGCTTGGAGCGTCCAGCATTCTGATATGGTTGGAGTGAAAGATGGAGGCCATCGCGACGCAAGGTCGCTCCTACGGGAATCTTTTTGTAGGAGCGTGCTTGTCACGCGATGGGGAGAGGGGGTGGGGAAGGTTTGAGTTTTGGGTTTTGGGACCGCCGCGGCGGATCTTTGATTTTCAGTTTACGGTTGCCCGTGATACTCCGCAATTCTGCGCGAGCAGGCGCGCGAAATAAGGCGAAATGGAGAGGTAAATAAAGAGAGCCTCGTTACGAGGAAGACCTTTGAGCAAGGGCGTTGAAG